>Ga0068862_100003735_pt1 | contig 12991 bp, 14 predicted proteins | sample KBSSwiS52_FD_66598 | JGI IMG/M metagenome (GOLD analysis project Ga0068862, IMG submission 66598) | Switchgrass rhizosphere microbial communities from Kellogg Biological Station, Michigan, USA - KBS Switchgrass S5-2 | ecosystem: Host-associated > Plants > Roots > Rhizosphere > Soil ... | reverse complement strand
CACTGTCCAAGTACTGTGTACGAAGCTGCTCGATTGTTAGAGGCCGAGACGAACGTCGGCTTTCTGCTTTCCGGGTGGGGGAGCGGATGGAAGCAACTGAAAGAGCTTCATGCAGCGGCTCCCCTCAGCAACGTTACGTTGATCGATCCCGTTTCGGAGTCCGAACTTGAGCAGTTCCTATCTGCAGCTGACGTTTGGATAATCCCGTATCGCCGCAATGTTGCAGGCGTGTCAGTTCCGAGTCGAGCCTACAATCTGCTTGCAGTCGGACGGCCGATTATCGTCGCTTCCGAAGCTAACTCAGAGGCAGCTTTGATGTTGAGGGAAAACGATATCGGCTGGGTCGTGAGACCCGAAGATGCGCTCGACCTCTCAGAGGCCATTCTATCGGCCGCGACCGACCGCGCGGAGACGCTAGCAAAAGGTCGGCGCGCCGTTCTCGCTGCACGACACTATACTCACGACCGCGCGATTGCTTCATATCGACAAATTGTGAGCGATCTTATGTCTAACCACACATAACGTGGCCATGGCCCCGATCGTTCTTGTAACTGGCGCCGATGGATTTGTGGGGCGTCACATGGTATCGGCCTTGACCCGAGCTGGCTGGCACGTGCGCTGCGCCCAACGCTCGGCCGGATCTAAAACCCCAAACGCAAACATTGTATCTGGCCTGGAACTGGGGTCGTCGACCGATTGGCAAGCGGCCCTTACCGGAGTGCAGGCGGTCGTGCATCTCGCAGCGCGTGCACACCGAACCAAAACTACTCAGAAACGTGAGAGCGATCTTTATTTCTCTATCAATGTTGAGGGCACCATGCAGCTTGCCCGCAGCGCCATTGCGGCCGGCATACGAGATTTCATTTTTCTCAGTAGCATCGCGGTGAATGGTAGCACAACCGATGGACGTAGGCCGTTTTGCGAGCAGGACAGCATCGCGCCAGATACCATCTATGGAAAATCAAAGGCCATCGCGGAGCAGCGTCTTTCGGACCTAGCCGCGAACAGCAAAATGTCTGTAACTGCCATTCGCGCACCAATGATTTACGGCGCCGGCGCAGTCGGTAACTTCGAAAGACTTACGTCTGCGGTCCGTTCCGGTGTACCTCTTCCCTTTGGGTCCATTAGAAATCGGCGGGCCTTCCTCGGAATAGACAATCTGACTTCGTTTGTTCAGCATCGCTTGGGGACGTCGAATCCCTCAAACTTTGAAGTCTTTCTTTTGGCCGACAACGAGCACGTTTCAACGCCGGAATTCATCCGGCTGCTGGCCCGAGCATGCGCGCGACCGACCCGTCTCTTCCCCGTTCCGATTTCATTGCTACGTGCACCAATGAACTATTTGGGACTAAGTGACGCTCTGATCGGCTCGCTGGAAATGGATGCAAGCAAGGCAAATGCAACCGGATGGCATTGTCCAGTGACTCTGGCTGAAGGACTTTCGCGCTCTATAAGCCCATAGCCGGATCGTATTGGGTGATTATGCGTTCAATCAAAGCGCGCTACGGCGTGCCGGTCAGCTATTTGCTTGCTGAGTACGGACGCTCCCTCGCGAACCAGCTTGATCGCGCAAATCGACCTTGCTGCGCGCGGCCGTCAGCAACCGTCGTCGCGCAGCAATCGCTGCTAAGCGCTTTAGCAAGGACGCGCTTTGGCACGCTACAACCAAATGTTTCTGAGGCTGACGTTGCAAATGCGTCCAATGAACCGGAAAATTGTGGCCCTGCATAACCGTGTTGCTTCCACCGAGTTATCGGCTGCGATGTTCTGCTGGTCGGCTGTTCACGCTTGGTCAGACATGCGTTCTACTTGAGACATAGCTCACTGTGCGCCGTCCAGCGACCCAACAGACGCGCTCTTGCTGTGGCTTCGGCCGCGTTTGGACTGACTCACTAGTGTCCTGATTCTGAAGTCGGCTTCATTCTAGGCATTAGCGGCGAGTGTGCGAAGGCAAAAGCGTTGGATGCTGGCCAAGATGTCGTCGGCGGTCTTGGTCCAGCGGAACGGTTTGGGATCGGTATTGGTGGCGTCGATGTAAGCCTTGATCGCTTTTTCGAGTTCGGCGACCGAGCGGAACACGCCTCGTTTCAAGGCGCGCTCGGTCAGCAGGGCGAAGAAGCGTTCGACCTGATTGATCCATGATGCTGAGGTTGGCGTGAAGTGCACGTGCCAGCGCGGGCGCTTGGCGAACCAGTTGCGGATCGGCCTGGTTTTATGGGTTGCGTAGTTGTCCATGACGATGTGAACGTCGAGGTTGGCCGGCACGTTGCGCTCGATCTCATCCAGGAATTTGCGGAACTCGTTCGCGCGGTGGCGGGCCATGCACTTGCCGACGATGGTGCCCGCTTTCACATCGAGCGCCGCAAACAACGATGTCGTTCCGTGCCGCTTATAATCGTGCGTGCGCCGCTCGGCCTGTCCGGGCCGCATCGGCAACAGGGGCTGCGTGCGGTCGAGCGCCTGTACCTGGCTTTTCTCATCGACACACAACACGATAGCGCGTTCGGGCGGCGACAAGTAGAGCCCGACGATATCGCGCACTTTCTCTACGAACAGCGGATCGGTGGAAAGCTTGAAAGTCTCGACGCGGTGCGGTTGCAGACCGAAGGCGCGCCAGATGCGATGCACCGTCGAAGGCGCATGACCGATCTCCTTAACCATGCTCCTGAGGCTCCAGTGGGTGCCACCCCTTGGGCGCGTCTCCAACGTTTTGCGGATCGTGCTCGCGATTTCGTCGTCGCCAATCTCGCGCGGCGCGCCGGGCCGCGGCTCGTCGTAGAGACCGTCCATACGCTAGTCGGCAAAGCGGTTGCGCCAGGTGCCGACCGTGTGCGTGCAGACCCCAAGCTTCGACGCGATCTCTTTGTTCTTTAGACCGCCAGCCGCCGCCAACACAATGCGCGCCCGCTCCGCCACGTCGCCACGGCCTGCGGCGCGCCGTGCTTGCGCGTCAATGCCATCAGCTCGCGCTTCTCCACGTCATCGAGTACGATCGCGACAGCTCGTCCCTTGGCCATTCCCGCCTCCCAATCTAAGGGTCGGCAGAAATGTAACTGATTTGTCGATCTGGACACTAGCTTCGCGGCGTTTCTCAATGGGGCGAACTTAGGCGCGAACCGGCATTGGACGCCGGTTCACACATTCCAACGTTAATCGACCGAACTCGACCTTCGCCCTGGCAGGACGCCCGACGAGATTTCATGCTCCGCAGCTCAACGAGGAGAGACGGGCAGCCTAACTACACCGGAAGCCATCCTAGCCTTGCTGCCATACCATCCCGTAGACCAGACCTCTTCAGGATCTGAAACAAGCGTCGGCTACTAGTAGCCACATAGCAGCGGCAGCTGTGCTGGTTAGATGATCTGCATTGATAAACTTTGAATCGTCGAAGGAAAACGGGAGGCTGCGAAAATCAATGAACGTGAGTTTTTTGGACGCCGCAAAAGCTCTTATATATGTGTCGAAAGCTGCATAACGACTGTCCGTTATTTGGCTGGCGATTCTGAGATAATCAGTGCTGACTGGCGTTCGAAACATGCAAACTTCCGCTCCGCGCGCTGCGAGAAAGGTTATAGCATCTTCAAAGGCGTGTAGCGCTTCAGACGTTTCAAACCCTTCTATGGGGTTTTGATCGTAGACCCTGCCTGCGGTGAGAACTTGGCGTTTCTCCAAGGGGAACTGCGACCATATAGAATTAGACGCTGATTGCTCCCACTCTCGTTTGAATCGCTTAAATGTCTCTGGAATGGGCCGTGGCACACTCGCATGAGCAGCGGTAAGTGTGGCCGCCACCACCGACCGTAGATCGGCCCACAAATTGTCGAATAGCGCTCCCGAATAGGGACTCGATAGGGCGAGTAAATGAACACCGAATAGGCTCTTGGGTGGAGCCAAGGCGGCGGAAGTGAGCAGTGGCCTCCTTCCTACGTGATATTCCCCGAACCATTGTGGCGAAGCCTCGACAATAACGCGCTCTGGTCGGCGGTCTGCATACAGCGAGCGAACGAGCAAGAGCAGTTCCCTAGGCTGCTGCCCTGGCTGCCCAAGAAACGCATAATTCGGAATGTATGATGTAGGCCCCACATGCGAGTCACCAAATACCGCTTTGCTAGCGTCGACCTCGGCAATCATCCGCAGATAGGAAAAAGAAAAATCATTGAAGCGGCTCGAAAGCCTGCAATATACCTCCAGAGAAGTAGCAGAGGCTATCAGTACCCCTACGAATATCGAGAGCCTCAGGCTAAAATTGGAAATAGATAAACGCATTAGTCTCCTCCCGCGCGATAAAGACAATTGACGCTACGAGAGCGATGGCCGCAACCGCCGCAATCCACAATTTTGCCGGCGGAATCCCAGCCGGCGAGTTCCAATTTACCTTATCGCGATCGATCTCAATACAAAAGAGCTTTGGAACGTTGGGAAGGCATAGAACCCAGAGCAACGCGGACAAAATGAACCATCTCTGCGGTATCCCAACGGTACGAACGTGCACATCGTAATTGGTAATAATTGAAAGGAACCATCGCTCGGCTGTAGAAAAGTCTGGTGATCTGAACAGGATCCAAGCGAAGAGGACAATACCCATGCTCGAAGCCCAGGCCAGCGTCCGACCGATCCAACCATCTTTTGATCGCCGGGCCAACTGTGTTCCGTGCAGTCCATGTGCTGCAACGAGTGCCACCCCGTGAAGAAATCCCCAAGCCACGAAGGTCCACGCGGCCCCGTGCCAAATGCCTCCGACCAACATAACGACGAGCAGATTGATTGAGGTCCGAAGCAGCCCGTCGCGGCTCCCCCCGAGAGGAAAGTAAACGTAGTCGCGCAGGAATGATGACAGCGTGATATGCCAACGCCGCCAAAAATCGATCAACGAACTGGCCTTGTAAGGAGAGTTGAAATTGACGGGCAACTGAATCCCGAATATCCAGGCGATACCAATCGCCATTTCCGAATAGGACGAGAAGTCAAAAAAAATCTGTAGAGAATAGGCAAGCAGAGCTGAAATGGCATCGGCTTGGCTGGCCATTCCGCCGCTCTGCAAGTTGGATACGGTTTGATCGACCATGGGGGCAAGCCCGTCCGCAATCACCACTTTCTTGAACAACGCAAAGCAGAACAGGCACAGTCCCGTGAAAACCCTTTCGGCTGAATTGACCCCAGCGCGACTGAGCTGAGGGAGCAGCTCACGATAACGGATGATCGGACCGGCAATCAGCTTCGGGAAAAATGTAACGAACGCGAAGTACCGGAGAAAGTCACCTCGGGCGACTTTCTTGGACCGCACATCGGAGAGAAAGGAAATTTGCTCGAAGGTGATAAAGGAGAGTGCGAGTGGCAGCACGATATGTGGGAGCGTCCAGCCGGCGTGAAAGAGAGTGTTGCCATTTGCTACGGCAAAGTCGGCATACTTGAAGACACCCAAGAGGATGAGATTGAATGCGACGCCGCATCCGAAGAGGGCCTTGCTTCGATTTTGCTCAAGTCGGGTAGCAATCGCAAAATTGACGCCGGCGGACCCGACAAGAATCAAGGTGTAATCGGCGCGCAACCAACCATAGAACACCAACGAGCAAACGATCATAGTCAGAAGGAAGGTTCGTTGGCCTATTCGCCCGGCCAAGGCGAGCACAACAATCGTTGTCCACAAAAATACAAAAAACTGGTAGCTCGAAAACAGCATTTGCGCGTCAGGACTCTAATTTGCGTCCGCGCACGTACGCATTGATCCTGTAGACGTGACCCATTTCTATCCCCGGTCGGCTGGACCCTACGCAATCGACGGCGCCGCTATGGCTCACCGTCCTATCCGCCCTTCTAAGTTTACCGCGATTCGGCTTGTTTCCGGTTGCCGATTTGAATAGCATTCCCCGCTTTGTTGGGTTCGCAATAGCTCGCCCATGCTTCCATAAGCTTACGGCGTTTCTCTAGCGCATCGCTTCGGCGAGGCGCTCGTTCAAACCGCTCGACGGCCCGGCTCTGAGCCTTGGTCGCAGAGCTTCCATACACATGAAGAAATTGAGTTTGCTTGCCTCTATCTCTAAAAGGGTCTTCAGACTTGGCCTGAGCGGCGAGGGTCCTTAACGTGACGTCTGTAGTTCTCGTCATTGATGGTCCGATTCCGCGCCGGTGAAGCGACAAACAGGTTCCATCCATAGAGGCCGCAGAAGATCGACTTTGTTTTTTGGTCAATTCGATCGATCGCAGCCATTCGTGCTCCGCTGCAAATTCTTTCGGACAAAGCGAGAGCATCCACGTGCACGCCGAGCTTTCGAAGTAATCTGCCCCCAAGTGTTAGCGGCAGCTGAACAAGGGCGGCCGCCGTATTGGTAAGAAAACCAATTTCCATGTCGTGCTGAAGGACTTCATATCCAGCGCTTGCAATGATCTTTTTCCACTTTCGCGGCGAATTTCGCTGCAAGTGCGGTTCGCCGGGGCGCATGTAGCGTTTAGTGGCACGGGCGAGCAGAAGATCGAACCGGAACGCTAACTCAAATAGTGTGCGGCCATTTGGCACCGTTATAAAAATCTTCCCGTCGTCAGCTATGTGAGGTTCAATCATGCGCAACACAGCTGTTGGATCCTGCAGATGTTCGAGAACATCAAAACACGTCACCAACGCAAACCTTTGGCCGGCGATTTTGGAAAGCCCATCAGTCAAATCGCTCGCGGCTATCATCCGGTGCGAAGTTCCATTTGCAGGCCACTCGTAACCGCTTTTGTAGGCCAACATTAACTCGCTATCGATGTCGATCGAGGTGACATTGAAACCTCGCACGGCGAGATCGAAACTTTCTCGCAGCGATCCAGCGCCGAAATCGAGGGCGTCGCGGCCAGGAGGAAAGGTGGCAATCACCTTCGAAAAGGTCGGCCATCGGTACTCAATGCCGCGAGTGTTGCAGCCTTCGATCTTGGAGATGTCATCTACGCGATCAAATGTCTTAGTTAGCGTCATCGAATTACCACGAACTGTTCCCACAGCAATGCAAGATTGAGAAAGAGCAGCTTTTCTTCAATTCCGCAAGATTCTCGCATGGAGAGCCCCATTGCTAGCCTCTCCAAAGGCTTCAACAGCCCCGACTCGTCACGACCAAGGGGCGTGAATATTCCTTTGACGAGACAAGCCGCAAGTCGACGAATATCGAGATTGTCAGCCCAACTCAGGTTTTAGATTTTCCTCCGCGCCAAGATTCTAATGCACTGAAAATAGTGTGCGCAAAGTCGGCAGCAAACATTGAGACGCGCCCGTCGACATCTGCAACTAGATTTCGAACAAAACAGGCCTCAGGATTGTTGGCGGTCTCAATAAGATGATCGGCAAGCGCCCCGGGATTATCGGTTCCGAAATACCTCGCCTGCCCCGCCGTTTGTTCCCGATGGACCTCGAGATCCGATAAAATCATTGGTACCCCGAACGATTTCGCCTCCTCGACGGTGGTGCTCCATCCCTCAAAACGCGACGGATTGATGAGAGCGGCTGATACCCGCAATAGTGCATACACGTGGCCTAGCGGGATCATTCCGAGGTAACGGAAATTGCATGACAAGTTACGCTCGGCAACCTGTTTCATAATGCCGCCGAAGTAATCCGGCTCGCGTGGATCATCCTTGGCGCCTGATGCGGCGATCACAAGATCCATACCTCGGGCCTTAAGAATCGAAAGAGCATCTACCACCACTTTATGATTCTTGTGTCGCCAGAACTGGTTGGGTAGATAAAAAAACCGCTCTGGCAGTTTATACAGGGCGGTCACCTCCGCGGGGTCCTGCGTGAGAAGCTCCGCCGGCGGACGGCTTGCAAACCGGACCACAGATGCCCCGCCCGCCACTGCCGGGTAAAACGCTTTGCAGTCGCGCAGCGCGCTTTCGCTGCTAAGCATGACGGTGCGGCCCGATGCGATCTGCATGCGAAAGCCGACTTCGCGCCGCCATCGCGCCGCCGGCGAGAATAGCTGGGGCAAACGGCGATGCTGGAAATCCGTGAACCATGCCACAACGGGATAGGGCATGCGCCAGCCGAAAAACCGTGCGGCTTCGACCACAACGTCAATGTTTTTACTTGTGAACGCCTCGATGGCAGCACGGTCTAGCCCCAGCACCAAGGCCATCGCAAGCCCGCGCGTTCCTTGATCGAATGCACTAGCTTGGGCAACCTCAACGCCCGGAATTGCCGCGAGGGCGGCCAGCTCACCTGGATCTTCGGCATTGCCAGCGAAGACTACCGGCGTAAATTCACCGAACCGATAACGATGCAACGCCGCAAACAGATTGCGTTGATAGTTATAAACACCCGCCGAAACCCGCGGCGAGATGTGAATAAACGCGAGACGAACAGGGGCTCGGACGGTCAACGAACGTGATCCTTGAACCAGCGGACATAGTCGGAAAGCCCCTTGGCGACCGGAACCTGCCAGGCGAAACCCGCATCATGGATCAAATCTGAATCTGCCACTAAGCTGAATGGATCCCCTGCTCGAACGACACCAGAGAATTTCACGCCGATATCACCGCCCCAGTTATTTGTTAATATTTCGGCTATCTCTGCAACAGTGGTACCGATGCCGGACCCGCCATTTATGATTTGGAACGGCTTCGATTGAGGAATGTCATTTAGTTTCACAAGAAACCTGGCCACGTCACGCACGTCGGTCCAGTCGCGCATTTCTGCGCCGGTTCCGCCCAGAACTAGTGTTTGCTCACCGCCATGGAGGCGCGAGCACAAGTCCCAGAGCAGCTGTTTACGTAGATGAGGGCCGTAAACAGAAAAAAGCCGCGCGACTGTGCTACGGATCCCGAATGTAACGGCGTAGCTACGGCACATTTGCTCCATCATTAGCTTGTGTTGGCCGTAAGGCGACATTGGCAATGTCGCTCCATTTTCGGATATTGGTCCTTCGTGGTTTGCACCATAGACCGCTGCGCTCGATACGCTGATCAGCCGACATTCTGGTGCCGAACTTCGCAGCCAATCCAGCAATCTCGCGGTACTTACGACGGTTCGGAAGAAATCTTCGTAGGGTTGCGAGATAGACAAACCAACCGATGACCCACCAGCGAGATGGTATACAGTCGTTGGCAACCCGCTCCGGGCCGTCAAAGCATTGAGATTGGTGGCATCAATTTCACCATTGATCCAGATTTGCAGGCCAAGTCGGCGCTTGTCAGGATCCTCCAACGCGCCGTGGCCGATGCCATGAACCTCGTGGCCAGCATTGGCCAGCTCTCGCGCAAGATATCCACCGACGAACCCTCTGGCACCCGTAACCCAAATCCTCATGCTGCCGCCTTGTGCGCGACAAACGAGTATAGGCGCCCCGGCCTGTTGTCGAAACGTTCTGCCACCGAGAGCATGGCCTCAAATATCGCATTTGATCCAAGCATGGTGCGCCACAGCAGACCTGCGGACAATTTTTGCGACAGCTTTGCAACAACGCCGTCGCGCAGACTTTCTAACGTGTTAGGAAACAGATTAATTGAACTCTTGAGCGGAGACAAAACCTCGACTGGCGCAAAGCCAGCATCATCCAATGCTTCGATATACCGATCCAAAAGAAATGCGTGTTCGCCCCCATAAAGATGATGCAACGGATGCTGTTCAAGGAATTTTTCAAGATCGGCTTCCTTGCTGATCACATGCTCGCGTGCAGCAATGAAGATGCCGCCCGGTTTGAGCACGCGATGCATTTCCAGACATGCTCTCTTGAGATCACGGGTGTGATGCAACACCGCGCGTGCAAAAACGACATCGAATGAGGCATCAGCAAAAGGTAGCCGCTCGGAAAATTGTTCAACGACATCGATCGCGAGGTTTGCATCAGCGGCCAGCTTGCGGATCGCTGCCGCCCCCACGATGGGGCTTGGATCGGGTTCGAGCGCTGTCACAACAAACCCGGCGCGCCCGAGCGCGTAGCTTGCGACGCCTCGCCCCGCGCCCACGTCGAGCGCACGACCTGTCCTGCCCTGAAGCAGCCGAGAAACTGCAGTCCATTCAGCACACTCGAAGTAGCGTTTAGCCGCAGAAATTAGCGGATCGTCATAAAATGCGTCCAGTACCAGCTGACGCTGGTCCGGCTGATTGCGCAGCCAGCATACGGCGGCCTCCCAGGTTCCAAAGTCCGGTGCAGGCATAGCTCTTCAAAGCCGCTTCAGAGACACGCGGCTCATACCAGCTCCTGGAACCGCGCCCATTGTCGTTCCTTGCTATAACGGTCCCGCACCATAGCATATCCTGCTCTAGCAACAAAATCTGCCCAAGAAAGCTCCCGAAGCAAACGTTGGATCAGCTGTGGAATTTGGTCGGGAGAAGAGTACGTCACCATCGTTTCGCCATCGACAAAACCCTCTGGATAGGACCCCGAATCCGTGAGTAATACGGCCCCACAACCGGTCGCCTCAAAGCATCGCATATTGCCCCGATCGCGGCCTGCCATATCCACAGCGCCATTCAGCACGATTCGCGTTCGCGCCAAGGCAGCATACAAATCACGACCATATAATGGACCTGCCCGCCGGGCGCGTATTTCGCGGGGGTGCCGGTAAGAACTCAGCCCTGGGACAAATGGGACCATATTAGCAACGCGCGTCAAGCGCGAATCTTCGAGGTGGAACCGTGCGCGAATCTCCGACGTGGATGCTGCGGCCTGCAGAGCCAAACTGCGCTTCACGTGGTGCCGGGAAAAACCCCCGACAAATATGAGATCGAGATCGTTGCGCCGTGCATTGGCAAAAGCGTCCATGGCCGGATCATGGCCCGGGAAGAAATATTCAGCCTTGCATCCCTTCCGCCGCCAGTCATCCAGAATTGACGGAAAGTTACAGACTACCAGATCGTAACCGGTCAGATCAAGATTGCCCGATGGAGCCGCACGCCAGCACACAGTTGTTTTCACACAGCCGGGCAGCTTTCGTACGAACGCGCTGTCGTAACGCATCGGATCGAGATTATAGAACACATCCGTACGGTGATGTTCGATCTGCGCAAGCAGGATTTGCTCTAGATCGTCAGACGGCGCCCCCTGCGCGCGCGCCCATAGTTTCTGCAGCTGCTCATCATCGCCATTCGTGTAGAAGGCATCAGACTCTCCTGCCAACACAGGCGCGAGGATGTGCGGCGCAGAAAATCTGGTATCCAGAAACTCTGCCAATTCGAGCGCGAAGCTCTGGCTTTTTCGCTTCCCCGCATAGCGCTCTCGAAAGCCCCGCGATAAGCCGTTATTCTGAAACACTCGCATGCCAAACCAAACTCGTCTCCGGATTAGGCTTATCTTAAGGTTCGTACCACTCTTGCGGGATTCCCCGCTACCAGCGAATACGGAGGCACATCTCGTGTGACGACCGAACACGCTCCTACGACAGCGCCCTCCCCTATCGTCACTCCCTTCAGAATGCTTACGTTAAAGCCGATCCAGGCCCTGTTGGAAATAGCCACCGGCGCATGGGCTATGTGGTCCCACTCTTTACGGCCCCGCGCCCAGTCGCGCACGTCAGTCTGCCGCTTCTCCCATTCGATACTGTGAGAATCGTGATCAACTACAGTAATGCCCCACGACATAATGACGTCGTCACCGATCACGAGTCTCCGATAGCAGACAAGATTGCTGCGCCCAATAAACGTTCGGCTTCCAATGCGAATTTCGCCGCCATCTTCTTCGAAACTAATGTCGGCATGAATAATCGATTCATCTCCGACCCACAGACGATTACCTGCAACTCGCCTGATGCGCCGCCACGCAATTGTCGTCCCGCGGCCCAGGGTAACCGCTCCCGAACTCCGACTACGCCAGCCAAGAACAGCGTCAATTATGCTAACAACTAACCCTCTCAACATTCCAACCTCGGAAACAAGCGAATTGAACCTTCTAATCTGGAACCACGCCGAGCAAGACTTCGGCAGCTGGTATGCTATAATTATCCGAGAGATGGAACAATGCTGGCCTTTTGCCTGGGAATATGTTGGTCATGAGCCAAAGTCTTGAGCTTAGATCGTTCTACGAGGATTACTACAATGACGAGGTTGGCCGGAAGCGTGCGATTGCTGCCAAACAGACAGTCGACCATATTTCAGCGCTTTGTGGCGGTAAATCGCTAGGAAAGCTCCTCGACGTCGGCGCGGGCGACGGAGCGGTGCTAGCCGAAGTTGAAAAACGGGGAATGGCGTCCGAACTGCATGCAGCTGAAATTTCGAACTCTGGGATAGAGCGAATCAGAAAGAGAAAACTGAATACTCTTAAATCTGTCCAAGAATTCGATGGTTACAAGCTGCCGTTTGCCGACAATAGCTTTGATACGGTCCTTGCAGTTCATGTACTTGAGCACGTTGAGCACGAACGTTTGTTTTTGCGCGAGCTTTCGCGCGTGGCGCGCCAATGTTACGTTGAGGTGCCGTTGGAACATACGTTCCGGGTACATCGCTCGATCCAGACAAGCGCGCCTTACGGCCATCTTAATTTCTACACACCGGAAACATTTAAGAATTTGCTCAGTACCGCGGAGTTATCTTTGCTTTCCATCGCGGTTTTTTCGAACTCTTTAGACTACGAGGTTTTTTTGAGTAGGCCCCATGTAGGCAAGGTTAAGTATATAGTTCGAAGTTCTGCGCTAAAGTTGCTCCCGAGGCTTGCACCGAAGTTTTTCGTATATCTTGGCGGAGCGTTCTGCGAACGCAAGTGACAAAACAGCTCTCAGACCAAACCAATTGGTTCGGTGCTCGTTGCCTTCCTACCGCGAAGGCGCGTCAGTATCTTCTGACCTTCTACGATTATTACGACAAGAAGCGGAGGCAAGATTAACCCGCCTGATAACATCGACGTCGGCAGCGCCGTTATCATGAGGTTGTAGATTCCCACAAAGGCCGCGGCCAGCACGGCAACGGCTGTCACTGTCTTGCCTCTGGCCAGAAGAACAATGTCGATCGCACGGCAGATCATGCCAACGGTGATGCTAAAGCAAATCACACCAAAATATGAGAAGTCAGCCCAGGCGTCTGCGATGAACA
>Ga0068862_100003733_pt1 | contig 12994 bp, 11 predicted proteins | sample KBSSwiS52_FD_66598 | JGI IMG/M metagenome (GOLD analysis project Ga0068862, IMG submission 66598) | Switchgrass rhizosphere microbial communities from Kellogg Biological Station, Michigan, USA - KBS Switchgrass S5-2 | ecosystem: Host-associated > Plants > Roots > Rhizosphere > Soil ... | reverse complement strand
GCGGCAGGAAGCCGATGGTTTCGGCGAGCTTGTCGTCGGCCTTCTTGGCTACGTAGGCTGAATAGGAGAGGAGTTCGCGCGGGGTCTTGGCATAGAACTGCGGGTCGGTCCTCAGAAACGTGAAGAACTCGGCCATCGTCCCGTTGAAGTTCGCCCTGTCCTTGGTCGCGCGCATCTCGGCCTCGATCCGAGCCACTTCCTTCAGACCAATGTCGTGAATCTGCTGCGGCGTCAGCGTCAGGGTGGTGTGCTTTTCGATTTGCGCCTGATAAAAGGCCTCCCCGTCGGGCAGCGCCCGGGCGGCCAGGGTCGTGCGGGCCTTCACCAGGTACTCGTCCCGAATCATGGTCAGCAGCCGCGTGTAGGCGGGAGCGACGATGTCGCGAATGACGGTGGCGGCTTCGGCGCGGAGCGCATCTTGATCGGCCTGTGTGACGCCGGCCGGAAATTGGGTGAACGGCGCGTATAACGGATTGCTGGCGTCGTCTTTGATGTATGGCTCGATCGTCCGATCGCGTCCGATCACCGACACGCGCGGCACGGTGTAGCCACGCGCCAGGCCGGCACGCATGTTGGCGATCTGTTCGTCGAAGTAGCGAGGGACGTCGCGCAGCCGCGAGAGATACGAACGATACGCCGCAGCCGTGGCAAAGCCCTGGCGCGGCGTGAGGTCAGTCCAGAAGAACGTGTCGCTGTTGAAAGGTGCTTCGTAGGTGCGGTACTGCACGTCGCTGGCGAGCGCGCGTACAGACGTACGGAAGATCTGCGCGTTGATCTTCTCTTCGGGTGAAAGCTGGTCAACGGGAATGGTGTCGAGTGTGGCGAGCGTTCGCGTCCAGTACGCGAGCCTTGCCTGTTGTGACCCGGCATCAACGCGGGGAAAGCGATCGCCTGTCCCCCGTCCGAACTCCTGCTGCCGCCAGTTCCATTCCGCGGTGTAGAGCGCCCGGAGGCGGGCATCGGCGGACGACTGGGCTGGCTGGGATTGGGCCGATACCGGCGACGACGACAGGGCGACTGTGATCACGACACAGATCGGCATGACGTGCGCGAAGGATTTCGACATGACGCCCGATTATCACACGCGGGTGGCCCGTGGACAGCCGTTCAGCGTACGACGACTTGCAGATCGACGGTTGCGGAAAAACTGAGTCCGTTGTTGCTGGCCGAGACCGACACGTGGTTGGTCCCGCGTGGGCACGTCATCGTTGGGCCGGGACCAGTGCCGCAGCCGCCGCTCCACGCCAGCGCCGTCATCGCGCATCGATTCGGATCGGAAAAGCCAAGCTCCGCCGCGGTCAGCGTGGCGCCCGATGCAGAATTCGCATCAACCACGATCGTGTTCGGGCCCGTGAAGATCGGCAGCGTCCGCTGTACCGCGGCGACGGCGTCGACCCGCCCGGCGCCTGAGACGTTGTCGGCGACTCCGGTGTTGTTCAACGGCACCGCGCTCTTGACGACCAGATCCCGCAACGTGGTTCGGGCGGCATCGACCGCCAGGGGGCTGTTGTTGGTCTGGAGCACGCAGGGCGCGGCCTGAGCCGTGAGTGCCGCGATGGCGGCGGCATGCGGCGCCGCGGCTGACGTTCCAAAGAACGTTGTACCAAATGATCCGGCGCCGCTGACCGCGACACCATCGATCGCCGATACGTCCGGCTTGGTTCGCCCATCGGTCGTTGGTCCCTGGCTGCTGAAGAACTCCTCCGTCGAGTTCGTCGTGTCGTTGCAGGAGGCGTTCGGGTTGGCGAGAAACTGGGTGGACGCGGCTGCCGATGCGGAGCAGATGGCGCCGACCGAAATCGCCGCCGCCGGCGAGCCGCCGGCATCGCTCTGCGCGGTCACGCTGTAGGTCGCGGTGTTGAAATTGTGGCGTTCGTGGCGCCCGGCCGCGAGCGTGAGCGGTCCAGCGAAGGCGCATTCGGGTTCGAACGAATAGAGATTCAGGTGCCTGGGCTGCGCGGCGTTGTGGTAATTCTGGACCAGGATCTCGAAGTAGCCGCTCGCGCCGGTGTTCACGAAGTCGATGAACTCCTGCGGGTCCTGGGCGCCGCGCTGCGGGTCGTTGCTCGCAGCGACGACCTGTCCGGTCGTTTTCTCGACGAGAAACAGATCGTAATCGTTCGCCGATCCACCCATCGGATCGTCCCAGGACAGGAAGATCAGCACTTCACCACGGTTCGGCAGCGCGATCAGATTGTACGGTTGGGCTCCGAGCCCCAGGACATCCGTGGTGCGGTCGCCCTGCTGAAACAGCTGCAGGTGGCCGGTATCGCCGACCGCCGCCAGCGACGTCGCCTCGATGCCCGAATCCTGATAGACGCCGTAATAGTGCTCGTCGGCGGAATTGCCGACGGCGGTGAGATAGGCCCGGATCGGATAGGCGGGATTGTTCAACGCCGTCGCGGTACCGGTCGAGACGGTGCTCGTGCCGTCGAACGCGTCGCCGAAGAAGCCGAGGTCGTCGACCACAATGTCGTTGGTCGACGCCAGAAAATTCACCGCCTGGACAAACGAGAGATCGGTATCGACGTTCGCGAACGACAATCGCGCGCCTGGCGCGAGGTCGTGGACGATTTCGAGCATCGCCGTTCCTTCGGCGCCGGCGCCCTCGAATCCACACGCCGGCGACGCGGGTGGCAATCCCTCGAGATCGCCGTTCTGCTGAAACGATCGACCGCTAATGCCACCGCTCGAAGACACCAGCACACCGGTGCTGTCTCGAACACCAACCGAATCGGGCAGATCGCCGGTGGCGATCGGCCCTCCCGACAAGCCGCTGCAATTGCTACAGCCGCTGGCGAACACGCCTTTGAGTCCGTCGGAGACAACGCCGACGCGCACACCGGTGCCATCCAGCGATCCCTGCTGTCGCACCACGTCAGCACGCAGGATTCTGTCGCCCTCGGTGGTCGTCAGGCCGCTGAGATGGCGCGCGTACGTCGGCAGCCGAATGAAGTCGACGAATGGCAGCGCCGCGATCGACTGCAACCGCGTCGCCGGAATGCGCGCCTGAACTCGTCGTCGCACGGCATCGGGAATTTCAATGGTTGCTCCGCCGGCGCGCAGTTGCTCGAGCCGCTCGTCGTTCACGGCGGACATCAGGATGTACACCTGCACTTCGTTCGCCGCGTTCATCCGTAACCGGCGCGTCGCCATCGCATCCTGGACCGCTTTCGGCAACGCGTCGCGCGTGATGCGCGCGGTCGGCATCCGGTTCTGCGCGACCGCGCGCGCGTCGTCCTGCGGGACCGCGCGCGCGAGCGTTTGCAGAACGGTGGTGAGCTTCGTGGCATCGACGCGTGGCGCCGTCTGGGCTGAAACATTCACTGTCACAGCAACGAGCACCACCGCAACGAAACTATAAAGACGGGAGATTCTCATTTGTGGCCCCAGCCTGCGGCAGCAAATCCCGGTCCGGACAGGACCGGCCGAATTGCTCCGCAATCCTCGCGGAGGGACGGAAACGTCCGCCGAAGATGCCACAGAGAGTGGACGTCGAGTGTCGGCGATAATCGTCCGGTCTGGTATCTGTATGGACCGGCTCCACAGGCAGGCGATCGTTCAAGGACTGTTCGGGACTCTCCTCTTTATGTTTCTCATATTCTGGCCGGCCGGCACGTTCGACTACTGGCAAGGCTGGCTGTTCCTCGGAACGTTTGCCGCGTCGACCGTCGGCTTCACCGTGTACCTGGCGATCTACGACAGACCGCTCCTCGAGCGCCGGATGAAGGCCGGGCCGCAATATGAGCGGGAGTGGTCCCAGAAAATCATCGTGTCGTTGGTCTTCCTCGCGTTCTTCGGGTTGATCGTGGTGTCCGCGCTCGATTACCGCCACGCATGGTCGCCGGTTGCGCCGGAGGTGTCGGTCCTTGGCGATGTGTTGATCCTGCTGTCCTTCCTGTTCATCTTCTGGGTGATCCGAGTCAACAGTTTCGCCGCGTCCAACATTCGCGTCGAGAAGGATCAGGTGGTGATCGACACCGGCCCGTACGCGCACGTGCGCCATCCGATGTACGCAGGCGCCATCTGGCTGTTTGTCGGAATGCCGCTTGCGCTCGGTTCGTGGTGGCCGCTCGCCCTCATCCTGCCGGTCGTGCCCGTGCTGTTGTGGCGGCTCCTCGACGAGGAGAGAATCCTGCAGAGGGATTTACCCGGGTACATGGAATACATGCGCCGGGTGCGCGCGCGTCTGGTGCCGTTCGTGTGGTAGAGGCGTCGTCGTGACCCGGAGGGGGCGTCTGTGAAGGTCAAATGCTTCGGCTGTGATGCGTCGATCGAGGCTGACGGCGCCGATGCCGTCGTGGAGGCTTTCGTCGTCCACGGGCAGGAGAGGCACACCTGGTCGTATCCGGAAGTGGCGATCCGAACCTACGCTCGCAACTACGCCGAGGCGGGCGAACGACTCACGGGCGGCACTGAACGATTGCCCGAGATCGGCGACGTGACCGTCCATCCGGTGAGCGAGGACCGCGTTGGTGATTGGCTCCGGCTGTTCGATCACGAAGCCTTTTCCGGCAACCCCGATTGGGCCTCATGCTATTGCCTCGAACCCCATGTGCCTGCGACGCCAGAGCTACCTGAGCGTCCATGGCGCGAGACGCGGGCGACCGTAGCCACGCGACTTCGGTGTGGCACGACCTTCGGATATCTCGCGTACGTCGATGGCCATCCGGCGGGCTGGGTCAACGCCTCATTGCGCTCCGATTACGGCCTCTACCGCCTTGTCGACCCCGACGGACCCGATCCGCGATCGGTGATCGGCGTCTCGTGCTTCGTGATCGCGCCGTCGTACCGACGGCACGGGATAGCCTCCGCACTGCTCGATCGCGTGATTGCGGACGCCGCCGCGCGCGGCGCGTCGTGGATCGAGGGATACCCTCACAATGCACCCCAGGCCAGCGACGCAGGCCACTTCCGGGGCCCGCGCGCCATGTTCGACGCGCGCGGATTCGTGCCGATCACGGTGCGGGAACATGACACGGTGGTGCGCCGGCCAACTCACTAATTCACCAATGTGGGTTTGTGCGGTACTGAAGTATCTCTTGCGGAGTACACCGCCGCTGCGTAAGCTGCAGCCTTGTCCAAAGGAGGTGCGGCATGCGTCCGACCGCTCCCGGGGTTGCGCTGTTCACCGTGGCGTGCCTGGCCGCCACCACAGCGAGTGCGCAGGTTGTGAGGCAGGAGGTTCCTGGCATCCGGAACTTCGCCAAGGTCGAATCGACCGTGGCGTGCGCTGGCGCCATCACGCCGAGCGCGATCCCGGAAATCAAGAACATGGGCTACGCGTCGATCATCAACCTCCGTCTCGCGACCGAGCAGGGGGCGGACATCGACGCGAACATCGCCGCCGCGAAGGCGGCAGCTATTCCGTATTACCACATTCCATTCAGTACGGCGGCGCCGGATCCTGCGGCCGTCGACACGTTTCTGAAGACGATCACCGCGCCGGGCGTCCAGCCGGCGTTCATTCATTGAGCGGGCGGTGGCAGAGCCGCCGGGATGTGGCTCATGAAACGCGCGATCGTCGATGGTTGGGACACCGACAAGGCGATGGAAGAAGCGACGGCACTCGGGCTTACGAATGAAACGCTGAAGCAGTTTTTCGTCGCGCAGATTCAGCAGCGAAAGCGCTGACCGGGCACGCGCGAACCGGGCGCGGCGACCTCTGCTCCTAGATGCCCGCGTACCAGGAGTAGCCGCCTTCCGGCGATGCCGATCCCAGGCCCTTGCCGAACGACTTGAGGCTGTCGGTGACGGCGAGGCGGTTGATGAATTTGACGCTCTTGTAGCCGAGTTGCCGCGGCACCCGCAGCCGCAGCGGACCGCCGAACCCGACCGGCAGATCGCCATCGTTCATCGCGTAGGCGAGCAGCGTCTGCGGATGCAGCGCGTCGGCCATGTCGATGCTCTCCCACCAGCTGCGTTGGATCGAGAAGTACACGACGTAACGCGCCTGCGGCATGATGCCGGCGGCGCGCAGGACGTCAACGAGCGGCGTCCCGATCCACTCCGCGACGTACGACCAGCCTTCCTCGCACGCGATTTCAGTGATCTGCCGGCGCGCTGGAAATCTCCTGATCTCGTCCAGCGACAGCGACGCCGGTTGCGCGACGAGGCCTTCGACGGCGAGCCGCCAGTCCTTGAAGCCGTCCGCCTGAAGCCGCGTGAATTGATCGCTCGGCGGCGCAATCTCGTTGGCGAACGGCGGATTCGAGATCTGGCTGCGGCTGAATTCGCGCGCGAGTGAATGCCGCGTCAGCAGCCGGTGCGTGGCATAGGTCAGCGTCTCGCCGGCTCCATAAATGCCGCCGTGATCGGGCGGGACCAGCCCGTACCGATCGGCGATGCGCTCGGCAACGGCGAGGCCCGACAGCCCCGCGGCCGCGGCGAGCCCCCGCGTGATCATCGTGCGCCGTGAGATTGGGCTCATTCAGGTCCTCCCGTCGGTGCGGACACACCGGTGATCATCGCCATGACGCGCGTTCTGAATCCGGCGAACCAGACCATCGCGACGTGGACCACGAGAAACGCCACGAGCGCGACCGTCACCAGAAAATGCAGCGTGCGCGCGGACTGCCGGCCGCCGAGCCACGTGACCGTGGCCGGCACCGCGGAGACGAACGCCGGCGACATCGCCAGGCCCGTCCAGATGACGAGCGGGAAGAGCACGAAAATCACGAGGAGGTAGGTAAGCCGCTGCACGAGGTTGTAGGACCACGCGTCCGCGGCGACCGGCCGCGCGAAACGGAGGTGCCGTGCGAGCTCGCGAGAAAACGACCGCATCGAACGATCGCTCACATCCGGCAGCAGGTGTTTGCGGAAGTGCCCGCTCAGCGCGCCCCAGATGACATACAGCGCTCCGGTCAGCACCAGCACCCACGCCGCCTCGAAGTGGAGATAGCGGCTCCAGCCGTTCTGGTCGGGCAGCACGTAGCCATACCCGGTCGGGACGGTTGCGCGAGACGAGGGAATCGGGAGCGAGAACAGCGCCGGCGTCAGCACGTTGCCGCTCTCACCCCAGTAGAAGCGCGGGTGCGAGACGACGATTTCGAGTCCGCTGACCAGCAGTGCGAGAAAGCAGACGGTCGTCACCCAGTGCGTCACCCGTACGAGCGCGGTGTGACGCGGCGCGTCAGCACGGGCGGCGACGGCCGGCAGTCGATCGACGTTCCATGCCGTCTCGGGCATCGGGGGATACTAGCACCTCCACCTCGGTTCTGGCTTCGGCAGAACCCACTCAAAGCTCCCGGTGCAGACCGTAGTTTTCCTCGCGCGTTGGATTCAAGCGTAGGGGACGACTGAGCGCGCTTCTGCAGTAGAATCGCCGCATTCGGCGCAACCCGAAGGAGTCGCATGGCTCGCCATTCGCGTCGGCCCGTCGGACGTCGTGGGTTCCTCAAGAAGGCCGCCGCCGGCGCTGCCGCGATCGTGTCGGCACCGGCGGCCGCTGACGCGATCCAGCAGAATCAACCAGGCGATCCCGCTCCCGCCCGCGCCGACGTCTACACCACCGACAAACCCGGTTCGGACTTCATGGCCGACGTCCTGAAGTCTCTCGACTTCGAGTACGTCGCGGCAAACCCCGGGTCCACGTTTCGCGGCATCCACGAGTCGTTGATCAACTACGGCAACAACAAGCACCCCGAACTGCTCACGTGCTGCCACGAGGAGTCGTCGGTGGCGATGGCGCACGGCTACGCCAAGATCGAAGGCAAGCCGATGCTCGTCATGGCGCACGGCACGGTCGGCCTGCAGCACGCGTCGATGGCGATCTACAACGCGTACGCGGATCGCGTTCCCGTCTACGTGCTGCTCGGCAACATCGCCGACGTCGCGTTCCGCCGCAGCGACGTCGAGTGGACGCACGCCGTCCAGGACGCCGCGGCGATGGTGCGCGACTACACCAAGTGGGACGATGCGCCGGTGACGCTCGCGCACTTCGCGGAATCGGCCGTGCGCGCCTACAAGGTCGCGATGACGCCGCCGTACGCGCCCGTCGTGATCGTCGCAGACGCAGTCATGCAAGAGGAAGGCATTCCGGCCGCCGACCGCGGACGCCTGCGTGTGCCGAAGCTGTCAGTGACGACCCCGCCCGCCGCTGACGCCGGCGCCGTGGCGGAAGTCGCGCGCATGCTGGTGGCTGCCGACAGCCCGGTGATCATGGCCGGACGCGCAGCGCGGACGCCGAAAGGCCTCGCGCTGCTCGTCGAGCTCGCCGAGCTGGTGCAGGCGCCGGTGAACGATGGGCACCAGTTCACGCTGCGGATGAATTTTCCGACGCGGCATCCGCTCAAGGGCGCCGGCGTGCTCGCCACCGCCGATCTGCTGCTGGCGCTCGAGATTCCCGACCTCTTCCAGGCCACCCATGCCAGCACGCCCCTGAACCGCTTCGGGATGGAATCGCGGCCGACGATGAAGGCCGGCGCCAGGATCGTGACGATCTCGTCGTCGGACCTGCTGACGAAGAACAACTATCAGGATGCCGGCCGGTACACGGAAGCGGACCTCGCGATTCCGGCGGACGCGGAAGCGACGCTGCCGCAGCTGATCGAAGCCTGTCGGAAGCTGATCACGCCGGAGCGGCGGCGCGCGATGGATGCGCGCGGGGCGAAGCTCACGGAAACATCGAAGCAGCTGCGGGAGAGGGCGCTCGAACAGGCGGCGTGGGGCTGGGATGCGAGTCCGATTTCGACCGCGAGACTTTCAGCGGAACTGTGGAATCTCGTCAAGGACGAGGACTGGTCGCTCGTGAGCGACACGTCGTTCATCAGCAACTGGCCGCTGAAGCTGTGGGACTTCACGAAGCATTACCAGTTCATCGGGTGGTCCGGCGGCTACGGCATCGGCTACGGAGCGCCAGCGGCCGTCGGCGCCGCGCTGGCGAACCGGAAGCACGGCCGGCTGAGCATCAACATCCAGTGCGACGGCGACATGAACTACGCGCCGGCGGTGCTGTGGACCGCCGCGCACCATCGCATCCCGCTGCTGACGGTGATGCACAACAACCGCGCCTATCACCAGGAGCGCATGTACATCACGGCGATGGCCGCCCGCGCGAATCGCGATGTCAGCCGCGCCCACATCGGCAACGAGCTGGCGGATCCGTTCATCGATTACGCGTCGCTGGCAAAAGCCTACGGCGTCCACGGACAGGGTCCGATCCAGAATCCCAACGATCTCGGGCCCGCCCTGAAACGGGCGATTGACGTCGTGAAACGCGGCGAGCCGGCGCTCGTCGACGTGATCACGCAGCCACGGTGAAACGATGACGCCGCTGATCCTCCTGTTCGTCGCGTTTCTCCAGGCGGCGCAACCGCCGGCGGCGGCGCCCGCCGGTAACGTGGAAGCCGGCAAGCGCCTCTACGACAAGCACACGTGCTATTTCTGCCACGGTACCGCCGGCCAGGGCGGCGTCGCGGGCGCGCGTGTAGCCGGCGTCGCGCGCAACGCGCAGGGCTTCATCCGGTACGTGCGGCGGCCGCCGGGATCGATGCCGGCGTACTCGGAACAGATGCTGTCGGATCAGGAATTGACCGACATCCTGGCGTATCTGCGGTCGCTGCCGCCGGCGAAAGCCGTCAACGACATCCCGCTGCTCAATCAGCTCCGCGGCAAGTAGTCAGCGGCTGCGGCTGGCGAGCGAAGAATGGCGGTAGAACTGACGAGCTGGCATCACAAAAGCCGGTGCGCGTGGCGCGATCGAGCCTAAACTCCTCGAGGCAATCGTAGCCGCGAAATGACCAGCCGGTGTCTTCCCCGATTCTGCAGGAGACAGACCAGATGAAGAAATTACCTGTCACGCTCGCTGTCGCCGCCGTTCTTCTCGGTGCCACATTGTCGCTGCCGGTTGCCGCTGACAAAGGCGGCGTCGGATCGGCACGGCTCCAACTGGTTGAGGCGACCATTCAGGAGCTGCAGAAGGCGCTGCAGACGAAGCTCGTGACGTCCGAGCAGCTCGTCGAGATGTACCACGCACGCATGGCGGCCTATGAAGACTCTGGCCCGCACATCAACGCGTACATACACGTCAATGCGAACGCCGATTTCGATGCCGTGCACGTCGATTCGCGCCGGCATCCTGGCGCCGTCAACGGTCCGCTCTACGGCATACCCATCCTGCTGAAAGACAATATCGACACCGCGGATATGCCGACCACCGCCGGCAGCGTTGCGCTTGCCGGATCGATTCCGCCCGACGATGCGTTCATCGTGCGGAAGCTGCGGGAGGCTGGCGCGATCGTCCTCGGCAAGGCCACGCTGACCGAATACGCGAACTTCCTCGCGATCGGCATGCCGACCGGCTACAGCTCGCTCGGCGGTTTCGGATTCAATCCGTACGACCCGCGCGTGGACCCTCGCCCCACGCCTCCGTTCAATGACGGTCGCCCGGTGTTGCAGACCGGAGGCTCGAGCTCCGGCGCGGGCATCGGTGTCAATGCGAACCTGACGCCGATTGCGATCGGCACCGAGACCTCGGGATCGATTCTGAGCCCCGCGAACGCGAACGGTATCGTCGGCATCAAGCCAACCCTGGGTCTGGTGAGCCGCGACGGCATCATTCCCATCACCGCAGATCAGGACACGGCGGGACCCCTCACGCGTACAGTGACGGACGCCGCGATCCTGTTGGGCGTGATCGCCGGATACGATCCCGACGACGCGGCGACGGCGGCATGTCTGCTGCCTGGCCACTGCTTCAGCGACTACACGCAGTTTTTGAACCACCGCGCGCTGAGAGGCGCACGCATTGCGGTGTACTCTCCGCCGACGCCGCTCGTTGCCAACCGCCAGGCGATCATCGACAACGCCGTGGCCGTACTGAAAGCGCAAGGTGCGTCGGTACGGACCCTTGCCGTGTCCGACATTCCGCTGCAGCCCGGCTCGTGCGTCGCCTACCCGCTGCCTGCGATTCCGCCGCCGCCCGCGGTGCGGTGCTCATCGGTGCTCCTGTACGGATTCAAGCGCGACCTGAACGCCTACCTGGCGGGCACACCGGGGGCACCGAACCACACACTCGCCCAGATAGTGGCCTTCAACAGCACCTTTGTGCCGGCGATGAAGTACGGGCAGGCGATTGCTGAAGCTGCCGCGCAGGTCAACATCAGTCCCGGAAGCCCCGATACGCTCCGCTACCTGGATGATCGCGCCTACGATCTCGTCGTCTCGCGTGATGCTCTGAACGCGATCTACGACGGGCCAGATGGCATGCCAGGAACGGCCGATGACACCGATGCGATTCTTGCGCTCGGCAACAACTTCGCGGCCGCCCCCGCCAAGGCAGGCTTCCCGAGCGTCACGGTGCCTGGCGGATTCATCATCGCCGACGCGGCTCTGGGAGATCCGCCCATCAATGGCCCGTTCCCGCAGACGGTCACCTTTTCCGGGCCGGCCTTCTCCGAGCCGCGGCTGATCGGCCTCGCGTACGCATTCGAGCAGGTCACGCGCTACCGCGTGCCGCCCTCGAGCACGCCGCCGTTGCCCAGCGACAGCGTGGGGAGACGCTAATTCTCGCAGCCCGTGGCGACCAGCACCGAGACGGATCCTGAGGGCACAGTGCAACGACAGAGACACCATCTCAGCGAGCGCATGCGCGGTGTTCCTAGAACACCAGACGGCTGACAACCATGAACGCCAGGATCATCCCGACGATCAGCAGCCACGCGCGCCAGTTACCAAGGTTCAGTGTGTAGCCAAGGCCGACACGATTCTCGACCCACATGGCCGGGTCGTTCGCGTTGACGTAATACATGCCGCCGACTCTCCACGCGTGGTCAGGCGTGGCGTCTCCGTGAACGTCCCGCCGCGCCGCAGGTGAAACTGCGCGTTGACCGCCTTGCCCGACGCGGAACATCCAGGAGGCAACGCCTAAACCGAACAGCATGAACGCCAGCTGTGGCAGGTACCAGACGACACCGCCCAACGTGTTAGCGAACGCTGGCATCGAGGCGACCGTCATGGCGGACATCGCAATCGCACCCAAGTAGCCAACCAGAACAGGGACGAGCGCGTTGACGCGCCGGAACCGTTGTTCCGCGGCCGCGGCCGGGCCGTCCACAGCGATCTGGCGCGACCGCCCTACCATCGTCACCGCGATCGTCAGCATGATCGCGACCTGGACGGCGGCCAACTCGAGCAGTCCGAACGGGTTGCTGGCGTCGGCACCATCAGGCCCATCGCCGCGGTACGTGTACACGACCAGCGCCGCCGCCAGCAGGATGGCAAACGGTCCGGCGGCAAACAGCGCCCCACCAGGCAGAGACGAGTCGCGCGGGACCAGTGAGGCGACGCGCACATCGGAGGGCGGGACGGCGTGCGCGCGCGCCTTCCGGTGCGCCAGGTACCACGCGGTCGAAGCGACCACCACGTTGCCGGCAACGGGCAACGCTTGCCAGACGGAGTCGGGCCGAGTTGCGGAAAGCAGCAGACTGATCGCGAGTGCTGCCGCCGCGCCGATCCAGACGATCGTCCGATAGCGGAAGACGAGCCTGCGGCCCTCGCCCGCCACGAACGCCTCGGATACCGTCACCGCGAACAGGATGTCCGGCCGGCTGAGGCGAGGCAGCACGTGAAAGACGAACGCGTGCACCGCAACCACCAGCATCAGGAACCAGGAAGCGGACGTCATGGTTTTGCTCCTTGCGCGAGGCGATGCAGCGCCGCCGAGATCTGTCGTGAGCTCATGCCGGCGCTGCGAAGTTCGGCGGCGACGTGTCCCAGCTGTTTCAGAAGGTGATCGAGCTTACGGCGATCGACGGCTCGCGGTGACTCCCGTGCGATCACGGCAGCTCCGCGGCGGCGTTTCAGTTCGAGCCAGCCTTCGTCGGCGAGCAACCGGTAGGCGAGCGCGACCGTGTTGAAGTGCACGCCGAGATCCAGTGCCAGCTGACGAATCGGCGGCAGCAGGTCGCCGGGCTTCAGCCGCCCTTCCACTAAATGGCGGCGCAGATCATTGGCGATCTGCCGATAGGCGGGCGTTGGGGACTCAAGGTTGAGC
>Ga0068862_100003732_pt1 | contig 12997 bp, 14 predicted proteins | sample KBSSwiS52_FD_66598 | JGI IMG/M metagenome (GOLD analysis project Ga0068862, IMG submission 66598) | Switchgrass rhizosphere microbial communities from Kellogg Biological Station, Michigan, USA - KBS Switchgrass S5-2 | ecosystem: Host-associated > Plants > Roots > Rhizosphere > Soil ... | reverse complement strand
GGGCGCCGACGCGGCCGCCGACCGCGTGTTTCGCGGAAGCCTGTCGCAAATTCGCCATGGGTTGCCCCGGAAACCCGCGCCCGCGAAGATGCGCCTCGGCCGGACGGCGAATCGACTCGACTCACCGCGGCCACGAAATATTCAGCACCTGCCCCGGGTCTTACTCGCCCGGATGAGTCAATAAATCAAACCGGAGGAGTCTCATGAATCTGAAGACCATCGCCATTGCTTCGGCCGTCGGCAGCCTGCTGGCACTCGGCAGCGTGACCGCATCTGCGGCGGATGACGCGGCCAAGGAGAAGTGTGCGGGCATCGCGACAGCCGGCCACAACGATTGCGGCACCGCCGCTCACGGCTGCGCAGGCCAGGCCAAGACCGACAAGGATCCGACCGACTGGAAGTACGTGCCGAAAGGCGAGTGCGAAAAGATGGGCGGCAAGCCGCTCAAGACCGAAAAGAAGATGTAACGATCGATGACACACCTCGAATCGCGGGGTGTGGCACCGGGGCCGATTCCGGCGCGCGCCGGAATCGGTCTCCGGTCGGTGCATCACGAGGCGCTGCTGGCCGAGCGCCCGGCGCTCGGCTTCATCGAAGCCCACACCGAGAATTACTTTCACGAAGGCGGCGCCGCGATGCGCGCGCTGCTGCGCGCACGCGCGCACTATCTACTCAGCCTGCACGGGGTGGGGCTGGGGCTGGGCTCGGTGGACGGCGTGGACCGCGAGCACCTGGCACGCGTCAAGCAGGCCATCGATCGATTCGAGCCCGCGCTGGTGTCCGAGCACGCCTGCTGGGGCCGCGCCCGCGGCGAGTTCTTCAACGACCTGCTGCCCCTGCCATGCACCGAGGAGGCCGCGCGGCTGCTCGCGCGCCAGGTTGCCGAGGCGCAGGATTTCCTGGGCCGGCAGCTGCTCATCGAGAACGTGTCGGCCTACGTGGCGTTCGAACATTCGCCGATGCCCGAGTGGGAATTCCTCGGCGAGGTGGTGGCGCACTCGGGCTGCGCGCTGCTGCTGGACGTCAACAACATCTACGTCAGCGCGCAGAACCTGGGACTGGACGCGCGCGCCTACATCGCGGGACTGCCGGCCGGCAGCGTGCGGGAGTTTCACGTCGCGGGACATGCGCGCAACGGCAACGTACTCATCGACGATCATGGATCGCGCGTGTGTGAAGAAGTGTGGGACCTGCTGCGCCTCGCGGTGGCGCGGTTCGGACCCTTGCCGACGCTGGTCGAATGGGACAACGACATTCCGTCGCTCGCGACCCTGGTTGCGGAAGGCCAGCGCGCCGATGCCATTCTGCGGGAGCGTCGTGGCCTCGCTGCGTGAAGTCCAGGATTCGTTCGCCGCGGCGCTGCGCAATCCGGACGTGGCCTGCGCGGTGCTGCCGCCAGCCAATCTCGCCGTCTATCGCAACAACGCCAGCCACACGTTTCGCAAATCGCTGGAACTCACGTACCCCGTGGTACGCCGCCGGGTGGGCGAGGACTACTTCCATCAGCTGTGCGCAAACTACCGGCAACGATTTCCTTCGCGCAGCGGCGACCTGCACTGGTTCGGCCGCGAGTTCGCCGCATTCCTCGACGAGTATCTCGATGGCGGCGAGTATCGATGGCTCGCGGATCTCGCGCGGCTCGAGTGGTCGTTCGCCGAATGTTCGATCGCCGCCGAACGACCGGCGGTGAGCTCCGAATCGCTGACGCGTTACTCGGTGACGCATCTCGAACACCTGGTTTTTCACCTGCAGCCCGCGCTGAAACTGCACTCCTTTCCGTTCCCGGTGTTCACCATCTGGGAAACGAACCAGGTGGAGAATGCGCCGCCCGTGGATCAATCTCTGGGCAAACAGCAGGGTATGGTCCTTTCACGGCACGATCGCATCGAAATCCGCCGCCTGGACCCCGGGCTCTTCTCTTTTCTATGTGCGCTCGCCGGCGGCGCCCCGCTCGGCAACGCCATGACCACCGCCGCGCTCGACGGCCGCGCGCTCACCGACGCCCTCGCGTTCGTTTTCCACGAAGGACTGGTCTGCTCGCTGACGCTGAACGACGCGTCTTCGTGAACGAAATACCTCGGGTGGTAGGCAAGCCTTGAGTGAGCACGCGACGCAGCTCCCGGGCCTCGCAGCCAGCTTCAAATGGCGGAAGCAAGGGACATCGTCCTGATGTGACCCTTGCTCCCGTTTTCTGCCCCATCCATAGGGCATATCTGTTCGAGTCTTATTCGCCGATTCGATACGCGGCGCGCAATCCGTATGTTCGCGGTGGATCGAAGAACGCGCGGGCGACACCGGGAAATCCGGCAATGCCGCCCGCGCCAGGCTGATTGCCTCGCAAGTCGACGTTGTTCTTTACCGCTTCGTCTTCGATGTTCTGCACGAAGGCCTCGATCATCCAGTGCGCTTCGGATTCGTAACGCAGGCTGAGGTCGGTGCGCATGTACGCGTCCTGCAAGTCGGATCGGCGATTGAAGTCGGTCAGATACATTTCACTCTGGTACTTCGTTTGTAGACGCGGGACGAGTCGACCTCCGTTAGGAAAGTGAAACGAATGTTCGTAGACCAGCGCGGTGGTGAATTCCGGCGCGAAGGGCAGCTGGTTGCCGCGCAGGTTCATCACGGGCGTCAGCGGATCGTTGGCCACGTAGTACTGGGCGTCGACTGTGGGGAAGTCCAGGTACTCCGCGCTGAGATATGTGAAAACGCCCTGCAGCGTGTCGTCCGGCGTGAGGTTCCAAAGCAGCTCGGATTCGATGCCAAAGATCTCCGCGCTCTGGGCGTTGCGGGTGACCTGCTGGTGAGTGCCGTCCGAGTTCCACTCGATGCGCGTGCGCAGGATGTCGGAGTAGTCCGAATAGAATCCGACGGTGTTCAACGTCATGGTGCCGTCGAGCAGCGTCGCCTTGAGGCCGACCTCGTAGTTCACGACCCCTTCGGGATTCGCGTAGGTGCCGCCGTCCTGGATCACGCCGGACTTGAAGCCGCTGTTGGTGAGCGCATAGCCCATCAGGTGGCCGCCGAAGTCGTATTCGTAGCGCGCCATGTACGTGAATTTCGACCAGTCCTTGTTGACGTCGTTGTGAGCGGTGATTCGGCATGTGCCCGCCACAGGCACGGGAGAGTCGGGGTCCGGTGAAAACGGTATCTCAGCGGTCTTGATACCGGCGAGCGTGAAACCACCGTTGCCGATGGTCGCATTCGGCGTCGGGCACACGACGTTGATGCCGTCCTGGTCCGCCTTGGTGTCCTCGGTGTAGCGCGCACCGACGCTCAGGCGCGAAGCGTCGTTGAGATGGAAGGTGAGCTGGCCGTATCCCGCCCACGAGGACAACGAGCGGTCGGGCTGGATGAAGGCCTGCGAATAACGCACGTCGCCCGAGTCGGGCACGCCCGGCAGCGTACCGCGGTCGTCGGTGACGTCGACGTCGAAGCGGATGGAGTTGTTCTCCTGGTAGTAGAAGACGCCGGCGATCCAGTCCAGGCGCCCGACGTCGAGCGGTTTCAGCTGGAATTCGTGCTGCGTGGACACGAAATCCGCGCCATCGGTGCGCCGCTCCTCGTTGTAGGTGGCCTGCAGCGGTGGATTCGGCAACGCCCGCAGTGCCGGATCCATGGCGACGCCGACGTCCTGGTCGCTGATGTTCGATCGTGTCATGTGCGCGTAGCCGAACAGGTAGCTCGCTTCGAGCGCCGCGGTTCGAGAGTCCGTGCGCAGGTGGAAGGTGTCGTTGGCCATGTCGAGCTGACCCGGAGAGGAGATCAGCGCGGCGCGCAGCCGGTGGCCCGGCGTGGGCGTGAGACTCACCGGGATCGTGCCCGCGCCACGGTCCGCATAATGCTCGGCCGAGGCGAAAATCGACCAGGCCTCATCCGGCTCCCACAGCCCCGATAACCGCACCGCCAGCTTGTCGCTGTTGTCGTAGCGAGGCGTGGACGGTGTGACATTGGAACCCGGCAGGAACTCGATGTAGCCGTCACGCTTCTCGACGAAGCCCGCCGCGCGCACCGCGAACGTCTCGCCGAGCGGCAGGTTCACGTGCCCCTTGAGCCGCCGCAGGTCGTAGTTGCCGAGCGTGAGATCGAGCGTGCCGAAAGTGGCGCCGATGACCGGCTTGGCGCTGACGACATTGATCACGCCGGCGTTGGCGTTGCGGCCGAACAGCGTGCCCTGCGGTCCGCGCAGCGCCTCCAGCCGGTCGAGGTCGTAGATGGTGAGCGTCGCGCCCTGCGGGCGTGGCGAGTAGAACCCGTCGACGTGAAAGGCCACCGCCGCGTCGCCGACCTCGGTGCGATTGGTCGACACGATGCCGCGCATGGCCAGGTCGAACGCCGCCTGCGTCGAACTGAAGCCGATCTGCAGGTTCGGAATGAGCGTGGTCACGCTCTTGAGATCGGTGACCTGTTGGCGCTCCAGTGTGCGCGAAGGGAGCGCCGTGACTGCGAGCGCCGCGTGTTGCAACGGCTGGTCGCGTTTCTCGGCGCTGACGACGATTTCCTCGAGCGTCGCCGTGCAGCAGGCCTCCAGGTATTCGCCTCTCTCGCGGCTGACGTCGGTGCGCTTCGCGAGCGGAGCTGGCGCCGGAGGCGGCGCGGGCGGCACGGCGGCCGCCAGCGGTGCGCGCCGCACGATACTGATCGTTCGGTCGTTGACGATCTCGTATGACAGGCCGCTGCCGGCGAGCAGCCGGTCGAGCGCTTCGGCGACCGCCCACTCGCCGCGCAGCAGCGGCGTTTCGATGCCCTGCACGGCCTCGTAGTCGAACAGCAATTGCTGGTGGGACTGCGCGCTGAACTCTTCCAGCGCGTCGGCCGCGTCCTGCGCTTCGATGTTGAAGGCGTGGATTTCCGTCTGCGCACGCACCGGAGCGTTCGCCGCCAGCGCCAGCAGCAGCGCCAGCGCGGTGACGTAGGATCGGACACACACCCGCAATCGAAATCGCGAACCGCCGGCGGCGCCCCGTGCCGCAGCGTTTCGCTTCACGGCGGTCGCAGGACGATGGAGTCAGGATTCGCGGACTCGACCTTGAGCCCGAAGGCGCTGGACAGCGCCGCCGCGAAACTTTCCGGATCGGTGGCCTGGAAGGTTCCGCCGACTCGCAGCGAGGCCAGCGACGCGTCGGCAAGCGCGAGATGCCGGCGGTTGTAGCGATTGAACTCGGATACGGCCTCATCGAGCGTTTCGCCGCGGAATTGCAGTTTGCCCGAGGTCCAGGCGAAGCGACGCTCGAGCAACTGTGGTTCGACGCGGCTGATGGACACGTGATCCGGCAGCAGCACCGCGGTTTCGCCTGCGGTGAGCGGCGCGACGCTGGGCGCGCGCGCGGTCGCGATGGCCACCGTGCCCTCGGAGACCACCACATCGATCTGTTCCGACTCGCGCAGGCGCACGGAAAATGCAGTGCCCACGGCGCGCACATCGGTGTCGGACGCGGTCACCACGAACGGGCGCGCCTTGTCGTGGGCCACCTGGAAACGCGCCTCGCCGCGCAGCAGCCGCACTTCACGTTTCGCGCTGCCGATGCGCACGCGGACATCGCTGTCGGTATTCAGGTCGATCACGCTGCCGTCGTCGAGCACGATGCGCGAGAAGTCGCCGATGCGGGTTTCGAAATTCCGCCAGCCGAGTTTCGCGTGGGCGAAATACCCGCCGGCCACCACCAGCAACAGCAACACGCTCGCGGCGAGGGCCAGCGGCATGCGCGGCCGGCTCGGGCGCAGCAGGTCCGGATCGACGTCGCGATCCAGCGGCCGGGCTGCGCGCAGGCGATCGCTGCGTTTCCAGTTCGCCTCGAGCTTGAGGTACGCGACGCGGTGGCGGATATCGGCATCCAGCCAGTAGTTGAACGATGCCTGTTCCTCGGCGGAGGACGTGCCTGCATCGCGCGATGCCAGCCAGATGCTGGCCTGCCTTTCAATGTCGTCGTCTTTCATCGCGGGCGTTCCGCGCGGCGCCGCGACTTCTCGAACCACGGCGAGCGGCGTTCGGCGAGCGGTGAATGCGCCAACGCGGCGCTGCACAGGCGCATGCCCTTGGCGAGATGCTGCTCGACGGTGTTCTCGGAGATCTTCAGCTCGGCGGCGATTTCCTTCTGCGAAAGTCCGTAGACCTTGCGCAGCGTGAACACCTGCCGGCAGCGCGCCGGCAGTCGCGCCACGGCCGCCGTCAGCAAGGCCAGCTCCTGGTGGGTGTTGACGATCTCGTCCACCTGGCTGCGCTCGTCTAACAACTCCAGCTGCTCGAGATCGGCCACCAGTTCGATCGGCACCACCGACCGGTGCCGCAGCCACGACAGCGCGACGTTGCGCGCCACGGTCAGCGCGAAGGCACGGATGGAGCGGATCTCTTCGCGATTCGGCGCCGCGCCGGCCTGCAGCAGGTGAGTCCAGGTATCCTGCAGCAGCTCGTCGACGTCGGCGGAATTGCGGGTGTAGCGATGCAAACAGGCGCGCAGCACCCCTTCGAATTCGAGTGATGCGACCAGGTAGCGGTCATCGGCGCGGCTCATTGCGGTGCCGATGGTACACATCCTCAAGAGGCCGGCGCGCGGATTTGATGCGAGAATAAGACCAATCAAGAACCACCAAAAATACTCATGAATGTTCCCGAGGCGCGCCGCCCGCTGGCGAGCCGTTCCACCCGCTGGGCTGGATTTCTCTCCACCGCCGCCGCGCGCGCCGGTTTTTCGGCCGACGGCATTTCATTGCTGTCGCTGGTTTTCTCGGCTGCGGGAGCGGCGGCGCTGTTGCTCGCGCCGCGGCCCTGGAATTTGCTGGCCGGCGCCGCGTGCATCCAGCTGCGCCTGCTGTGCAACCTGCTGGACGGCATGGTGGCCATCGAGGGCGGCAGGAAATCCAGGGTGGGCGCGCTCTACAACGAAGTGCCCGACCGTGTGGCCGACTCGCTGTTCCTGGTGGCGCTGGGTTACACCATCGACGTCGCCTGGCTGGGCTGGCTCGCGGCGCTCGCCGCCGCGGTGACCGCGTACATCCGCGTGCTGGGCGGCACGCTGGGACTGGCGCAGGACTTTCGCGGGCCGCAGGCCAAGCCGCACCGCATGGCCGTCATGACGGCCGGGTGCCTGCTGGGGATCGGGGAGCATCTGCTGAATGGCACCCAGTACATGCTGGTGGCAGCGGCCTGGATCATTGCCATCGGCACCGTCGTGACCTGCGGCACGCGCCTGCATGCGATTGGCAAACAGTTGAAGGCCCGCTGAGTTGCGTCCCTCGAGCGCGCTGCTGGTCGGCTTCGTCAAACTGCTGGTCGGCGCTTACGCGCGCTGGATCGGCAGCACGCCCACGCCCGCACAGCGCATCTATTTCGCCAATCACACCAGCCACATCGACACGCTCGCGATCTGGTCGGCGCTGCCGCGTTCCCTGCGGCGCGTCACCCGTCCGGTCGCGGCACTCGACTATTGGGGCAGGGGAGTCCGGCGTTACATCGCGACGCATGCTCTCGGCGCGGTTTTGATAGACCGCGCACGCCAGGATCCGAACGCCGATCCGCTGGATCCGCTGCGCACCGCGCTGCGCGGCGGCGACTCGCTGATCATCTTTCCCGAAGGAACGCGCGGCGCCAGCGCCACACCCGCGCCCTTCCGGCAGGGCATCTTCAAACTGGCGAGCGAATTCCCGGCGGTGGAACTGATTCCGGTCTATCTCGACAACCTGCATCGCAGCCTGCCCAAGGGCGCGCACCTGCCGGTGCCGATGGTATGCACGGTGCGCTTCGGCGCGCCGCTGGCGCGGATTGCCGAAGAACCGCGCGACGATTTCCTGGTTCGCGCGCGCGACGCCGTCATCGGCCTGTCGAGCCCGGCGACGGCGAGCTAGGCCGTGAACGCCTGGTTCCACGACATCCCGCGCGAATTCTTCTGGCTGTTCGGCAGTCTGGTGTTGTTGCTCGGCATCGCGTCGGGCGTCGGCACCTGGCTTCGGACCCGTCCGGCCGATGCGAAGCAGGCCGCGAGCCGCGCCAACCTCGTGGAACGCATCAATGCCTGGTGGGTGATGGTCGGCATCCTGGCCGTGGCGTTCCTCGGGGGATCCACGCCGACCCTGATCCTGTTCGCACTGGCGTCGTTCTTCGCGCTGCGCGAATTCGTGACGCTCACGCCGAGCAGTCCGGGCGACCGCCTGCCGCTGTCTTTGTCGTTCTTCGTCGTGTTGCCGCTGCAGTTCGTGCTCATCGGCCTGCATCGCTACGGCCTGTTCGCGATTTTCATCCCGGTGTGGGCCTTCCTGCTGCTGCCGTCGATCGCCGCGATGCGCTCGGACGTCGATGACTTCCTGTCACGCAGCGCCAAGCAGCAGTGGGGCCTGATGGTGACCGTGTACAGCCTGAGCCACGCGCCGGCACTGCTGATGCTCGACCTCCCGGGCGGCGCCGGCCGCAGCGAGCTGCTGTTGTTCTATCTACTGCTGGTCGTGCAGATGAGCGACGTCATGCAGTACGTGTTCGGCAAGCTGTTCGGCCGCACGAAGATCGCGCCGCTGGTGAGCCCGTCGAAAACCGTGGAAGGATTCATCGGCGGCGGACTCGCGGCGACACTCATCGGTGCCGCCATGTGGTGGATCACGCCGTTCACGCCGCTGGTGTCCGGCGCAATCTCGGGCGTGATCGTCGTCATGGGCTTCCTCGGCGGACTGACGCTGTCGGCGGTGAAACGCAGCCTCGGCGCCAAGGACTGGGGCGTCATGATCGAAGGCCACGGCGGCATGCTGGATCGCACCGATTCGATCTGTTTCGCCGCGCCGGTGTTCTTCCACGTCGTGCGGTTCTTCTACGCTTCTTAAAGCAGTCGCGGCTGGGTCGCGGCGCGCTCCAGCTCCAGCAACGCCTGTTTTACCGGCAAGCCGCCGCCGAAACCGGTGAGCGATCCGTCGGCGCCGATCACGCGATGGCAGGGGATCACGATGGGCAGCGGATTGCTGCCATTGGCCAGGCCCACGGCGCGCGATGCCCCAGGATCGCCGAGCTCGCGCGCCAGCGCGCCGTAAGTGGTGGTTTCGCCGTATGCGATGGACCGGAGGCGCTGCCATACACGGCGCTGGAAATCGGTGCCCCGTGGATCCAGCGGCAGGTCGAACTCCTGGCGCCGTCCCGCGAAGTATTCTTCGAGCTGTTCGCGGGTGCGTTCCAGAACTTCCGAAGAACGCTCCTCGAGATCCAGCGGCTCGCGTGCCGCCGCGCGCGCCGCGTCCCGGCCATGCTCGAACCAGATGCTCACCAGCCGATCGCCATCGGCGATCAGTCGCAGCCTTCCGATGGGAGAGTCGATGTCCTGGTAGTTCATGGACGCAAGCGTAGCAGCGGCGCCGGCGCATGCGACCCGAAAGCTGCGGCGATGACCCTATACTCGGCGCATTCGAGGAGTGGACATGCGCGCGAATCTGCTTTGCCAACTGCTGTGTATCGCGATCCTGGTTGCCGATGTGTCGGCGGGCGAGGCGCCGGCCCGCCTGCCCGTGATCTTCGACACCGACATCGGTACCGACATCGACGACGCCTACGCGCTGGCAGCGTTGATCCACCGTCCGGAGCTTGATCTACGCGGCGTGACCACGGTGTCGAGCGATGCGCAGGCAAGGGCACGCCTGGCGGCGAAGCTGCTGCACGTCGCCGGTGAACGTTGGTCGCGCGTGCCGGTGTATGCCGGCACATCGACGCCGGTGCAGTACATGAAGCAGGTGGACTGGGCCAGGGGATTCACCGCGCCCAACCTGCATGACTCGGGCGCGATCGAATTCATGCGCCGCGAGATCAACGCGCGCCCCGGGCAGATCGTCATCATTGCCGTGGGCGAGCTCACCAATGTGGCCGCGCTGTTGAACGCCGAACCCGGGATCGCGAAGAAGATCCATGCCATCTCGCTGATGGGCGGATCGCTGTACCGCGGCTACGCGCCGGACTCGAAGCCCGAGCCCGAGTGGAACATCAAGTCGAATGCGGCGGCGGCTCAGACCGTGTTTCGATCCGGCGTGCCGTTGCTGGTGGCGCCGCTCGACTCCACGGCGGACCTCAGGCTCTCGCCGGAGATGCGCGTGGAATTGTTTTCGCGCGGTGTGCGGCTGAACGACGCGCTCGCGGCGTTGAACTCGATATGGCGCCACACCAATACTTGGAAGGGCGAGAACCCGACCTTGTTCGACGTGCTGGCCGTGGAGCTGGTGAGTCCGCGTAAACAATATGCACTCGCCGCGCTGCACGTGGACGTCGATGCCAACGGCCTCACCCGCGTCACTTCCGGCGCGGCGCCGAATGCACAGGTGGCGCTGCAGGTCGACAGTGCGGCGTTCATGCAGGACTTCGTCGCGCGGCTCGACTGACTCAGTCCGTGGTGGTCAGTCCAGCATGGTGAATATGGGCTGCGACTCGCGCCGGCCGACTGCGTCGATGGCCGCGGTCACGTCCTTGCGCTCCATGAGCGCCTGCCAGCGCTTCGTTTCCTCGATTTCCTCGGGCAAACGCGTGCGCGCCTGGAAATCCTGCGCCGAATACAGCGCGTCGCTGCGCTGATCGGGATCGCGCAGCCGGGAAATGAACAGCGCCGCGGCGCCATCGAGATCACCCCAGTCGAGCATCACGATCTGCCAGGTGTCCTGCGCGTCGGCGCGGTTCTCGCGCATGAATGCGAACACTTTTTCCGCTTCGTCGCGCTTGCCCTGTTGTAGATAGGCGCGCAGGCGCACGTGTTGCAGCTGCATGCGGCCGTAGGGCGACAGCGACTTGCCCCAGTCGATCGCCTCGATGGCTTGCAGCGCGTCCGCGGGGCGGCGCAGGTAGTTGTAGGCAAAGCCCAGGTTGATCGCCTGGCTGACCATGTCGTCGTCGCCCTCGTGCTGCCGCGCCGCGGCTTCCTGCGCCGCCAGTGCTTCGTCCCACTTGCCGAGCCGCCGCAGCGCGCGCGATTTCTGATCGTAGATCCAGTCCATCTGCTCGGACGCGTCCTCGTCTTCGAACGCCGGCTTGCCCTTGGTGCCCGTGGCGTTCTGCGCCACGGCGCGGTCCGCCAGCTCCACCATCTGCCGGAAGTCGCCGACGACGTACAACGCATAGGTGTATTGCACCAGCGGCGCGAGCTTGCGCGGATTCGCGCGCCACAGCTCGCGCCAGCGCTTCGCTTCCGCGGCCGCGGCCGCCGCGATGTCGAAGGCTTTCGGTTCGGCCGCGCGCAGCTCGTCGAAGCGTCGGTCGATGCGCATGCGTACCAGCGTGTCCGGCTCGTCGATGCGCTTCAGCACCTCGCGTGCACGTTTGAGATCGTGCTTCTGCAGGGCGTCCAGCGCGAGGTCCTGCCACAGACCGGACGGTTCGGTATCCCATTCGCGCTTGAAGCCGGCAGCGAACAACGCCCCGAGAAGGTCGACGCGCGCGCCGGCGAGATTCTTGTCCTGCTGCAGCTTGTACGCCACGCGCTGCACGAGGTGATCGTTGAGGTCGCCGAGCGATTTCGGCCAGCGCTTTGCCACCGTGGTGATCGCCGCGCCGGCGTCCGCCCAGTTCTCGACCGAATATGCGAGTCGCGCGCGCATGCTCCAGTGCTCGGCCGCGGCGTCAGGATATTCGGTGGCGAGCACGATGAATTCATGCGCGCCGAGATAATCCTCGCGTCCCTGTGCGGCGAATGCCGCCAAATACAGCGTGAGGAACTGCACGGTGGGCGGCAGGCCGGAGAACTGCGGACTGCGCAATGCCTGGTCGAAGGCGTTGCCCGCGTCGACGAACTTTTCGGCGAGTAGCGCCTGCCGTCCGCGCTCGATGATCTCGTAGAGCGCGTCGTTGCCGTCTTCAGGCGTCGCTGGCCTCGCGGCCGGCACGATGAACGCGAAACACACCAGGATTGCGGCGAGTGCGCCGCGCGGGAGCTGAAGCATTCGAATCACGCCGGGTTCTAGTTAGTGGCGCGAGTATCGCAGGTCCAGGAACCGGTCTGGGACAACGGCATGTAAAGGACCCTTGACAGGTTGGTTTCCGGTGTGTAAAGCTTCCTTTCCATACAGAGGAGCAATATCGTGAACCCGAAGACCCGTCGTTATCAGATCGAACTTGGCATCGCACTCGCCATCTATGCCGCGCTGGTGTTCGGCAGCAACTGGATCTACAAGGTTTTTCATCCCGAGGGTGCCGCGAAGTACGCCATCGCCGTATTGCCCATGCTCGGCGTCGTCGCGATGGTCATGGCCATCCTGCGACACATGCGCCGGCTCGATGAATTGCAGCGGCGCACCACGCTCGAAGCGCTGGCCTTCGCCTTCAGCGTCTCGGCCTTTGGCTTCTTCGCCTGGGGATTCGCCGAGACCGCCGGCGCGCCGAAGCTGCCGACCTTCGCGATCTGGCCGATCATGGCCGTGCTCTGGTGCGTGGGGGGCCTCATCGCCCACCGTCGTTATCGCTGAGCGACGGCGATGAAAAATCACGTCAAGAAACTTCGCGAGGACCGCGGCTGGTCGCAAGGACAGCTGGCCGAAGCACTCGAAGTTTCGCGCCAGACCGTCAATGCGATCGAGAACGGGCGCTACGACCCCAGCCTGCCGCTCGCCTTCACGATCGCCGCACTGTTCAAGCTGCGTATCGAAGACATCTTTACGCCGTAGTTAACAACCAAGGAGAACTCACATGTTTCCGCGTTATCACCGCGCGGCCAGGATGCCGCTGCCCATGCTCTTTGCGATGTGGATGATGACCGTCTGGTCCGCAGACCCGCGCCGCGCGGCCGCCACCGATGCGCAGCCCGCACCGACCGCCGGCATCGAAGGCGTCTGGCAGGGAAGCATCACGCTGCCCACGGCGAAGCTGCGGCTGGTGCTGAAAGTGCGACGCGACGCCGCGAATGGCGCACTCACGGGCACGCTCGACAGCATCGACCAGGGCGCACGCGACCTGCCCATCGATGTGTTGACCTTCGAGAGCGGCAAGCTGCATTTCGAGATGAAGGCGATCGGTGCGCAATACGAAGCGCACCTGTCCGACTCGGGAGAGGAGCTGTCG
>Ga0068862_100003730_pt1 | contig 12999 bp, 14 predicted proteins | sample KBSSwiS52_FD_66598 | JGI IMG/M metagenome (GOLD analysis project Ga0068862, IMG submission 66598) | Switchgrass rhizosphere microbial communities from Kellogg Biological Station, Michigan, USA - KBS Switchgrass S5-2 | ecosystem: Host-associated > Plants > Roots > Rhizosphere > Soil ... | reverse complement strand
GTCCCGGTGATCCGGCTCGGAACGATCTTGCCGGTCTCCGTGATGTAGCTCTTCAGGATGCCGAGATCCTTGTAGTCGATCTGCTCGATGCCTTCGGCAGTGAAGCGGCAGAACTTGCGGCGGCGGAAAAAGCGGGCCATGGATGGTCTCCGAAAGAGTGAATGGCGGATCAGGCGTCGGCGCGCGGCGAATCGTCCTCGCCGTCATCGATGAAGCGCTCGTCGCGCGTCTCATCGTCGCCCTTGGCCATCGGCGAAGGCTCGGTCACCGCCGCGTCCATCTTGATCACCAGGTGGCGCAGCACGGCGTCGCTGAAGCGGAAGCCGCCGGTCAGCTCGCCCAGCGTCTTGCTGTCGCACTCGATGTTCATCAGGACGTAGTGGGCCTTGTGGACCTTCGCGATCGGGAACGCCAGCTGGCGCCGGCCCCAATCCTCGAGGCGATGCACGGTGCCGTTGCCGGCCGCGATCATGCCCTTGTAGCGCTCCAGCATCGCTGGAACCTGTTCACTCTGGTCGGGATGGACCAGGAAAACGATCTCGTAATGTCGCATTGCTGCTCCTCGTGGATGTGCCTCCCGTCAGCGAGAATCTGCGGTGAGGCAAGGAGTTACCGCCGGGCACATGCTCGGCGGGGCGCGCATAGTAGCGGAAGCAGGAAGGACTAGCCAGCGCGTCGCTGCCGGGCGGCCTCGAACAACAGCACCCCGGCCGCCACCGACACGTTCAGGCTTTCCACGGTCCCCGCCATCGGAATGCCGACCAGCAGGTCGCAGTTCTCCCGTGTCAGCCGGCGGAGGCCCGCGCCCTCGGCGCCCAGTACCAGCGCCAATGGGCCGGTCAGCGGTGCCTCGAAGACCGATTTCGGCGCCTGGTCGTCGGCGCCGACGACCCAGACATCCCGCTCCTTCAGCCAGCGCAAGGTGCGCGCCAGGTTCACGACCTGGATCAGCGGCATCGCTTCGGCAGCGCCGGAGGCGACCTTACGAACCGTCGGCGTGAGACCAGCCGCGCGATCCCGCGGAACGATGACAGCGATCGCGCCGGCGGCATCCGCGGTACGCAGACACGCCCCGAGGTTGTGCGGGTCCTGGACGCCGTCGAGAACCAGGAGCAGCGGCGGCGCTGCGGCCTTGTCGAGCAGCTCATCCAGGGCACCTTCGCCTTGCGGCCCGAGCGGGCGAATCTGCAAGCACGCACCCTGGTGATGCTCGTTGCCCGCGAGCCGGTCCAGCTCGTGCGCGTCGCGCCATTCGATACGAACGCCGGCTGCCTCCGCGAGACGCTGCAGCTCCGTCGAGCGCGCATCCTCTCGTCCCTTTTGCAGCACCAGGAGCGCAGCGCTTTTCGGACGCCGCTGCAGCAGCGCGCGAACGGAGTGCAAGCCAAAAGCGATCGTCGTTTCGCTCATCGCCGACCTTTGCCGCGTCGCTGCCACGGTCCGCGGATCGCGCGCGCGCCGCCGCTGTCAGCCAGCTCGAAGTCGATCTTGCGCTCGTCGATGATCACGTTGATCAGCCGCACGCGCAGGTGATCGCCGAGCCGGAACACGCGTCCGCTGCGCGCGCCGACCATACGGAAGCCCGAGCTGTCGCGCGAGAAGTAATCGGTGCCGAGCGCGCTGACGTGCACCAGGCCATCGACCTGCACGCCTTTCACCTGCACGAACAAACCGAAGTCGACGACCGACGTGACCAGCGCATCGAATTCTTCGCCGAGCTTGTCGCTCATGTACTCGCACTTCAGCCACGACAGCGCATCGCGCGTCGCTTCGTCTGCGCGGCGTTCCTTGAACGAGCATTGCTGCCCAAGCGCGGCCATCGCCGCAGGCGACCACGGGAAGTCGTCGGGAGTGCCGCCGCGCAGGATGTGCCGGATCCCGCGATGGACCATGAGGTCCGGATAACGGCGGATCGGCGACGTGAAGTGCGCGTACTCCGGCAACGCCAGGCCGAAGTGACCGATGTTCTCCGGCTGATAGACGGCCTGCGGCATCGAGCGCACTACGACAGTCTGGATCAGGTGCGCTTCCTCGCCGGCGATGCCCTGCTGCAAGACGGCTCCCAGATCGTGCGGTGTCAGATCGCGATCGGTCGGCAGCTGAATGCCGAATCCTTGCAGGAATTTCCGCAGCGTTTCCAGCCGGTCGTCCTCGGGCGCGCCGTGCACGCGATACAGCGTCGGCATGCGGTGCTTCTTGAGGAAGCGCGCCGCTTCGACGTTCGCCGCGATCATGCATTCTTCGATCAGCCGGTGAGCGTCGTTGCGCGTGGATTCGACCAGCGCCGCGATCTTGCCGTCCGCGTCGAAGCGGACCTTCAACTCCGGCGCGTCGAAGTCGAGCGCGCCGCGCTGAGTGCGCGCCTGGAGCAGCGCTTTGAAAACTGCGTGCAGCTGCATCAGCTGCGGCCCGACCGCGACGACTTCCGGCTCATGTCGGGCTGTCGGATTGGCGAGATACGCCGCGACTTTCGTGTACGTGAGCCGCGCCGCCGAGCACATCACTCCTTCGAAGAAGCGCGCGCGCGTCACTTTGCCCTGCGGGCTGACGCGCATCTCGCACACCATGCAGAGGCGATCGACTTTCGGATTCAGCGAGCACAGGCCGTTCGACAGCGCCTCGGGCAGCATCGGCAGGACGCGATTCGGAAAGTAAACCGACGTGCCGCGATTCTGTGCTTCCTTGTCGAGCGCCGAGTCCTGACTGACGTACGTCGCGACATCGGCGATCGCGACGACGAGTCGCCAGCCGCCGCGCACTTCTTCGCAATACACAGCGTCGTCGAAGTCGCGAGCGTCTTCGCCGTCGATCGTGACGAGCGGCAGCTCGCGTAAATCCTCGCGGCCGCGTTTCGCCGCCGCGGACACGGCTTTTCCAAATGCCTCCGCTTCAGTTACCGCCTCGCGAGGAAACTCGAACGGCAGACCGTGCGAGTGGATCGCGATCTCGGTTTCCATCCCTGGCGCGGCGTGCTCACCGAGCACGCGCGTCACGTGACCCAACGCTTGCGCCGTGCGCGACGGCTGCTCGATCAATCGAACCAGCACGACCTGGCCGGGACGCGCACCGCCGAGATGACCGCGCGGCACCAGCACGCGATGGCCGATCCGCGGATTGTCCGGCACGACGAAACTGATGCCCGACTCGTCATACAAGCGACCGACGATCTCGCGCGTGTTGCGCTCGAGAACTTCGACCAGCGCGCCTTGCGGCCGGCCGCGATTGTCCTGACCGCTGACACGCACCGCGACGCGGTCGCCGTGCATGGTTTCCTGCATCTGCCGCGGCGGCAGGAACACCGGTGCCGAGCGATCGTCGGGCAAGACGAATCCATGCCCGTCGCGATGCCCGCTCACCGTGCCGACGACCAGCTGCGGTACTCGTTCGCGCAGCATGTACTCGCTGCGCCGGTTCTGAATGATCTCGCCGGCGTGCAATAGCTCATCGAGCTGCGAATGCAAGAGCCGCCGTGCGGACTTGCCGTCGCGACCGATGCGGGCCGCCAGCTCGTCGAACGTGAGCGGTCGTCCCGCTTCACGCAATGTATTCACCACGCGGGCCGCGGCGGCCGGCGATTGCGAGCGCGCCGATTGCGCGCCGCTCTTATGTGCTTTCTTGGTTGTTTTCTTCGTTGACTTCATCTACTTGCCGTTTTGTTGACACCCCGGAACACCACCGGTAGATTGCGCGCCTCGCCCGGGGACCCCCGGTCGAGATTCGCATCCTTGCCCAGGTGGCGGAATTGGTAGACGCGCTGGTTTCAGGTACCAGTGGAGCGATCCGTGGAGGTTCGAGTCCTCTCCTGGGCACCAAAGTGCACCACGAATAAGACCCGTCGAAGCGGGCGAGAGGCAGTGTTCAGCGGCGGGGTGTCAGTCCCACGAACAGTTTGCCTTTGAGGTGCAGAGGCGGGATACCTCGTCCTTGTTACGCTTCATCGCCTCGTTTCCTGCCATGTGCTCCTTGAGTTGATCTTCGTTCAAGCACAGCATCTTCGGAAAGCGCGACCCCAGCACGACCATCTTGCGGCAGTACATGAGCTCGCCGTTGATCCTCGTCGGCTTGAATTCGGGGGGCGGGTTGAAGGCATGCTTGCTGGCTTCTGCCGCGGGCTGCGCCGCCGCGGGCGCTGCCGCCGGGGGCGACGCTGCCGCTGCATCCGATGTGGGGGGAGATCCCGGGTTTGCAACGCAGCCGCCTAGTACTACCAGCGCACCGAGCATAAAAAGCCGCATCGCACTCTCCTTTCGGTTGATCGGCTCGAACGGGTCGAAGGGTAGCGTACGCCGGCAGGTCTGCGCCAACCGTGCCGAGCGTCCAGGATTGCTGCCCACCCGATCCCACCGGCGCCAATCTAGGTAAGCTAGCCCGGCAAATTGGGTAAGCCTTCCGATTTGGCGCGGTTACCGCGCTGGCACGATGGTCCCCGCTCGGAATCAACCGGGCGATCCTTTGGAGTAACGCTCAATGCCTCGCTATCTCGTCGAACGAGAATTCCCTGACGGCCTCGACATTCCCATGAACGAAGCCGGCGCGGACGCCTGCCGCAAGGTCATCGAGCGCAATGCCGAATATGGGGTCACCTGGGTCCATTCCTACGCGACAACCGATCGCAAGCGCACGTTCTGTATTTACGACGCGCCCACGCCGGAGGCGATCCGCCGCGCCGCAGCCTGTAACAAGCTGCCGGTCCAGCAGATCACCGAAGTGCGTGTGCTCGATCCGTATTTCTATTTCGTGTGAGCGAGCGGCGGAACCCATCGTCGAGAATCGGAGATACACATGAAGAAGCTGATTGCAGTACTGGGCTGCCTGCTGTTCGCGAGCGCTTTCGCGGGTGAGCCCGCCAAGACGGCCGCGGGCGCGCAGTCGAGCCCCACGACCCATCGTTACCTGATCGAGCGCACTTTCCCTGCCGGCGCGCTCGAAGGGCTGGATGCCGCGACCAAGGCGAAGGTCAACAGCAACAACGCCTCGGTCGGCGTGAAGTGGATCCAGTCGTATGCGAACGCGGACAAGACCAAGACGTTCTGCGTCTACGAAGGTCCGAGCGAAGCGGCTGTGCGCAAGGCCGCCGAGCTGAACAAGCTGCCGGTCGACAACGTCATGGAAGTGCCGGTCACGTTGCTGCCGAAGTAACAGATGTCAGGCTAAAGCCTGACCCACAGACAATGTGGGTCGGGCTTTTTTCTGGCTGTGGGTCAGGCTTCAGCCTGACTCCGCCGGCTTCTTGCTGAGCGCGATCGCTTCGGCGCGCGAGGACACACCGAGCTTCGTGAAGATCGCCGAGACGTGATGATCGACTGTCTTGGTCGTGACGAACAGCCGCTTCGCGATCGCCGAGTTGCGCAGGCCCTGCGCCAGCAGCTCGAAAATCTCCGCTTCGCGCTTGGTCAAGCCATGCGTATTCGTGCGAGTCGAAGTGCGTGAGCCGCGCGGGATGCGCCGCATGCCCTGCTCGCGCATCCGTCGACGCAATGCATTGGCCGCAGCCGTTGCGCCAAGCCGCTCCATGATCGTGAGCGCTTCCAGTTGTTGCTGCTCGCCGCCGCCCGATGCCAGCGCATTCGCCTGCTCGTACGGACAGCCGAGTGCCTGCCAGGCCTGCGCGGCACCACGCCAGTCGCCGGAAATTTCCAGCGCATAGGGCTCGGCGATATCAGTCGGCGGCGTCGCGAATGCACCCGCGCGCCACAGCCACAACGCCAGCTCGCCTTTCATCCACAGATCGCGACGTGTAGACGCGAGGTCGTACACGGGCTGCACTTCCTGTGCGATGCGTTGACGGTCGCCGGAAATCCAGGCTTCGTCCGCAGCGGCCACCGCGACTCCGCAAAGCCGCTGCATTTCCATCGTCCGCGCGGCGAGCGTGCGAGCTTCTTCGAACGGCGTAGTCACGTCCGGGTCACCGCGTCGAATGCGCAGGTGCGCGAGAATCGTGAGCGCAGGAATACGCGCGATTGGTGCGCTGCCAGCTTCGGAGACGATTGCCTGTGCATCCTCAGCGGCGTTGAGCCAGTCGCCCTGCTCGAAGCGCGCGCGACCGCGCCACGCCATCCCATAGAAGCGCCACGAGTCGAGGTCGTGTCGCTCGCAATACGTCAGGCCTTCGCTGAGATAGCGCGACCCGGCGGTGTATTGCTTGCGCTGGATGGCCATTGCCGCGAGGTTGGTATACGCGCGCGCCGCGTGCTCCTGAAAACCTTTCGCCAGCGCCAGCTGCAGGCTGCGATTCAAATCATCCCAGCCTGCATCGTTGCCGGCGATCAGACGCGCGGTGCCGAGATTGTTGAGAGCGTGGCACGAAATTTCGTCGTAACCCGCTTGCTCCGCGAGCTGCAGCGTCCGCTGCGACCATTGCTCGGCCGAGTCGGCGTCTGCCGCCAGCATGTCGAGTTGCGCGCGATTGCTGTATGCCATCGCGAGCTCCGGACCTGGCGGCAGCGACTCGAGCGCAGCGACAGCTGCAGCACCATATTCGTCAGCTTCCGCGCGGCGACCTTCCAGCCAGCTCAGGCGCGACAGCCATCGCAACGCGTCGCCTTCCTGTTTGCGCGCGCCCTGCGCACGCCAGATCTCGAGCGCTTCGCGCCGCGAGTCGATCGCGCGCTGCACCTGATCGATCAAGTAACACTCGTACGACAACTGCTCGAGCAACTGCGCACGTTCCGCGGGAGGAAGGTTGTGCGCATAGCGGAGCGCGGCCTCGTAGTGCGACACGGATTCGCGATGCGCGCCGACCGCGCCGGCTGCCGCCGCGGCCGCGGGGGCAAGCCGCAACACTTCCGCTGCGTTCCTCGCGCCGTCGGCGTGGTGGGCGAGTCGAGCCGGCGCAATTCCCGGCCGGTTTTTCAGGATCGCGAGAACCTTGGCGTGCAGGCTCTGCTGCTGTGACTGCGACAGCGAGTCTTCGAGCGCCCGCCTGGCAATGTCGTGCCGGAACGCGAGCGAGCCCGCTTCGTCACGCACCATGCCGACGCTCAGACAACTCTCGATGCCCGCCTCGTCGTGCAGACCGGCTTGCTCGACCAGCCACGCCTCGGCTTTACCGGGCACGATGCTGACGAAGTCGACGATCTCCCGCGCATTTGGCGGCAGCTTCGCAGTCCGCGCGAGTACGACGTCGCGCGCATTCGACGGAATCGACTCCGCGCCGGTCGCCAGCACTTCGGTGACGAAGAACGGATTGCCGCCGGTCGTGTGATACAGCTCGTGCGACGAACGTCCGGCCTGCTTGGCGAGCTTCGCGACTGCGACCTCAGACAGTGGTTGCAGCGGCAGGCGGCGCACGATCGAGCACGGCAAGTCGCCGATCACGAAGCGGCATGGATGACGCGAGCCGACTTCGTCCGTGCGATAGGTCATCACCAGCATCGAACGCGTGCGCTGCATGCGGCGCCCGATGAACTTGAGCAGGTCGAACGTCGCTTCGTCGGCCCAGTGACAATCTTCGAATACGACCAGCGCCGGCGGCCCGTGCTCGAGCTCATCCAGCGCAGCGATGAAGATCGCGTCGCGACTCGTCTCGGCATTTACGGTGGTGAGCAGCTTGCCCTGCGTCTGACGCGCGATGTCGTGCAGCGGCGCGAGCGGCCGCGGCGTGAACAATGCATCGCAGGCACCCCACAGCACGCGGGGCGCCACGCGTTGCTGGCGCGAGAACTCCTGCAGCAGTGCGGTCTTGCCGATGCCGGCCTCACCGTGCACGAGCGTGACGCACCCTCCTTGCTCGACCGAGCTCGTCAGCCAATTGGTCAGATCAGCGAAACACTGTTCGCGTTCGAGCAACTCCACGCAGGCACCCGGGGGACAAAGCAGACCGGTGAGTTGTAGACGATAACGCGAGCCAGCGGAAGAGCCTGTTTGGACAGTAGGCGGTGCCGAAATGGGATATCCGCAAACGGCGCCAGACCGCCAGCGGGACGTCGGCGGCAGCCTTGACATAGTGGGGAACTGCCGCGGCTGCACGCCGTTGGGAAGTCATGAGCCTTCGACACCTCACCCTGCGCCTGAGCATGATCGGAGCGCTGGCCGCCATGGCCGCAGTCGCCGCCGACGACCCGCAGCCGGCCGACTCGCCCTGTAAGAAGTTGACCGGTGACGATCGCGCCGGGTGCGAGCGACTCGTCCGCGACAAGGAGCGGCAGCGCCCCGAGGCGTCGCGCCCCGAGCCCGAACAGAGCGAGCCGCCGCCGCCCGATCTCAAAAGCGAGGGCAACGACGAGAGCGACACGGCCGACCCTCCGAGAAGGTAGCCCGTTGGTAGAATCGGGCGGCACCCCAAGGAGAGCTGCATGCCCTACGTGGATGGCTTCGTGCTGCCGCTGCCCAAGCGCAACCTCAAGACTTATCGCCGCCTCTCCACCAAGGCCGGCAAGATCTGGCGCGAGCACGGCGCCGTGGACTACTGGGAATGCGTCGCCGACGACGTGAAGCCCGGCAAGCTCACTTCGTTCCCGCGCAGCGTGAAGCTGAAGTCGGGCGAGACCGTGCTGTTCTCGTGGATCGTGTTCAAGTCGCGCGCGCATCGCGACCAGGTCAACGCCAAAGTCATGACCGATCCGCGCCTCGCCGACATGATGGATGGGAAGGTCGCGCCGTTCGACTCGAAGCGCATGATCTACGGCGGGTTCAAATCGCTGGTCCGTCTGCCCCACAGGTGAACCGTGGCCGACCGTCGCCTCATCATCACCGACGACATTCATCGTTACTTGGTCGCGCACTCGGTGCGCGAGCCTGCCGTACTCGCGCGGCTGCGCGCTGCGACCGAAGCGCTGCCGGAAGCGTCGATGCAGATCGGTCCCGAACAAGGGCAGTTGATGGCGCTGCTCGCGAAGCTGATTGGCGCGAAGCGCTGCATCGAAATCGGCGTGTTCACCGGCTATTCGAGCCTGGCAGTCGCGCTGGCGCTGCCGGAGGACGGCCGCATCGTGGCCTGCGACGTCAGCGAGCAATGGACGGCGATCGCGCGCAGGTTCTGGCGTGAAGCGGGAGTCGAACACAAGATCGAATTGAAGTTGCAGCCGGCGACGCGGACGCTCGAGCAGTTGCTCGCCGCGGGCGAAGCGGGTCGCTACGACTTCGCATTCGTCGACGCGGACAAGCCGGCGTATGACGGCTATTACGAGTTGCTGCTGAAACTGTTGCGACCGGGCGGTCTGATCGCACTCGACAACACGCTATGGTCGGGAGCTGTCGCGAATCCGAACGAGCGCGAGCCGAACGCGGTGGCATTGCGCACGCTCAATGACAAGCTGCATCGCGACGAGCGCATCGACCTGAGTCTGCTGCCCGTCGGCGACGGCCTGACGCTCGCAAGAAAGCGTTAATCGAACGGATGTCGCAGGATGATCGTCTCGAGCCGCTCCGGCCCGGTCGAGATGATTGCGATCGGCGCGCCCACCAGCACTTCGAGCCGCCGCAGGTAAACCTGCGCGTTCTTCGGCAAATCCTCGAACGACTTCACGCCCTCGGTGCTCTCCTGCCAGCCCGGCAGCTCTTCGTAGATCGGTGCACAGATCGACAGCGCGTCTGCGCCGACCGGCAATAGATCGCGCCGCTCGCCGCGCACTTTGTAGCCGACTGCGATACGCACGGTGTCGAGCCCATCGAGCACGTCGAGTTTGGTGATGCACAGTCCCGTGATGCCGTTGATCTCGACCACGCGCCGCAGACCCGCCGCATCGAACCAACCGCAGCGGCGCGGCCGGCCGGTCACCGACCCGTACTCGTTGCCGCGCACGCGCAGTCGATCGCCGACTTCGTCTTCCAACTCGGTCGGGAACGGACCGCTGCCTACGCGTGTCGCATACGCTTTCGCCACGCCAAGCACGTAGTGCAGTTGTTGCGGTCCGACGCCGACGCCAGCCGACGCTTGTCCGGCCACGCAGTTGCTCGACGTCACGAAGGGATACGTGCCGTGATCGATGTCGAGCAGTGCAGCCTGTGCACCTTCGAACAACAGCCGCTTGCCTGCACGAATCAGCGCGTTCACTTCGGCAGAAACGTCGGCAACCATCGGCTGCAAGCGCTCGCCGAGCTGCAGCGCTTCATCGAGCGTTTCCTGGAAGTCGATCGTCGGCGCCTTGAAGTAGTGACGCAGCACGAAGTTGTGATAGTCGAGCACTTCGCCGAGCTTGGCCGCGAAACGCTCGCGCGCGAACAGGTCCTGCACGCGGATTGCACGCCGCGCGACCTTGTCCTCGTACGCGGGGCCGATGCCGCGACCGGTGGTACCGATCTTCGCCTCACCCATCGCGGCTTCGCGCGCGCGGTCGAGCGCGATGTGATGCGGCAGGATCAGCGGGCACGCTTCCGAGATGCGCAGGCGGGGCGGCACGTCGATGCCACTGCGCTCCAGCTCGGCCATCTCTTCGAACAAGGCCTTCGGCGACAGCACCACGCCGTTGCCGATGAAGCAGGTCACGCTCTCGTGAAGAATGCCCGAGGGGATCAGGCGCAGCACGGTCTTCTTGCCGTTGATGACCAGCGTGTGCCCGGCGTTGTGACCGCCTTGAAAACGCACGACACCGGCAACGCGATCGGTCAACAGGTCGACGATCTTGCCTTTGCCTTCGTCGCCCCACTGGGCACCGATCACGACCACATTACGATTCATCGTCTTGCTCACTGGACTCAATCAGCGCCTGACAAAATAGAGCAACAGCACGCCGGCCGCCATGCTCGCCAGCCCCCACAGCCGCAGCTGCCGGTCGGAAAAGTTCGCCATCGACATCAACACGCGCTTCATCGCCGGTGGATTGAGAAACGGCAGAACGCCTTCCAGCACCAGATACAGCGCCACCGCTGCCAACAAGTCCGACCAGCTCATGCCGAGGCGCTCAGCGGCGCTCGGCACGCTTCAGGTATTTGAAGAACTCGCTGTCGGGGCCGATCACCAGCACGTCGTTGTCGGTGCCGAGCGATTCGTCATAGGCCTGCAGGCTCCGGTAGAACGAATAGAACTCCGCGTTGCGCGAATAGGCGCGCGCGTAGGCCTCGGCTGCGCCGGCATCGCCCTCGCCCCGGATCATCTCCGACTCGCGATAGGCCTTCGCCTGGATCTCGGTCTTCTGGCGGTCCGCCTCGGCGCGCAGCTTCTCGGCGTTCTCGTCACCCTCGGCGCGCAGCTGCTTCGCCTGCCGGTCGAAGTCCTGCCGCATGCGGCTGAACACGGATTCGCTCACTTCCTCGGGCAGGTCGATCTTCTTGACGCGCACGTCGACGAGCTGCACGCCGAGCTCGGCGACCTTGGATTCCGCGGCCTTGAGGATCTCGCCGGTGAACTCGGTGCGCTCGGCGGCCACGACCTGCTGGATCGTGCGGCGCGCGATCACGCCCTTGATGCCGTCCTTGACGATGGAGCCGAGACGCACGGCCGCGATGTCCTCGCTGCCGCCGGTCCCGATGTAGTACCTGGACACATCGGATATGCGCCACTTGATGTAGAAGTCGATGCGCAGAATCTTGCCTTCGCTCGTCAGGAACTGCTCCGACGGGTAGTTGCGCGTGGTGATGCGGCGCTCGAACTTGTGCACCTCGTGATAGAACGGCGCTTTGAAGTGCAGCCCCGGCTTGTAATCGGCGCGGACGATCTCGCCGAAGCGCAGCTTCATGGCGAGCTCGGTCTCGCGCACGGTGAACGTCGACATCGCCAGCGCGAGCGCGACGACGATCAGCCCGGCGATCGACAGAAATCCACGGTTGGCCATTAGCGTGTCCCTCGCGAGCGACGATCGCTTACGTCCGGCGACGATGTCGTGGTGGTGCCTTCGATCGTGACAGTTGCCTCGGGCTCCGCGCGCTGTACGCGTCGGCCCTGCTCGAGCAGCTTGTCGATCGGCAGGTACACCAGATTGCTGCCGTCGCCCTTGGTGTCCAGGAAGACCTTGCGGCTGGACTTCAGCACGCGTTCGATCGTCTCGATGTACAGGCGCTCGCGCGTCACGGCGGGCGCACGCTCGTACTCGGCCAGCAGCTTCGAGAAGCGATCGGCCTCACCTTCGGCGTTCGCGACCTTCTTGGCCTTGTAGCCCTGCGCGTCCTGCACCTGGCGCGCGGCGTTACCGCGCGCACGCGGGATGAGGTCGTTCGCGTACGCCTGCGCAGCCAGCGACAGGCGATCGCGGTCTTCGCGCGCCTTGATCGCGTCGGCCTGCGCCGGCGCGACCTCGTTGGGTACGCGCACGTCCTGCAAGTTGACCGCGGTCACTTCCAGGCCGGTCTTGTACGCATCGAGCGTGCGCTGAACCAGCTCCTTGGTGCGCGTCACGATGTCGAGGCGCCCGGATTCGAGCACGCTGTCGAGCTTGCTGCGGCCGATCACCTCGCGAATCGCGCTCTCGCTCACTTCTTTGAGCGTGTCTTCGGGCTTGTAGACATTGAACGCAAAGTCGAGCGCGTTCGCACGCCGGTACTGCACTTCCATGTTGATGTCGACGAGGTTCTCGTCGGAAGTGAGCATGCGCGTCTGCTCGGTGAAGCTGTCGATCGCCGCGGTGTTGACGATCTGCTTGGTCTCGATCGGCCACGGCATGTGCCAGTGCAGACCGGGCAGCGTCGTGTCGACGTGCCGGCCGAAGCGCAGGATGATGCCGCGCTCCGCAGCGTCCACCCGATACAGACCGGTGAACGCCCAGATCGTAGCGAGCGCTAGCAGGATCGTGCCGAGGCCGAAGCCACGCCCCGGTGCGCTGCCACCGGTGCCGCGACCGCCAGTACCGCCGCCGAACAGCCCGCTCAAGCGACGCTGCAGGTTGCGGATCACTTCGTCCAGGTCGGGCGGTCCCTGCTCCGGCTTGTTACTGCCCCAGGGGTTGCGCTTGCCGGGATTGCCGCCGGGTTCGTTCCACGCCATGTCGGATCGGTCGCTCAGTAGAGAAGTCGTAATTAGGGCGAAGTCAAAAACGCGCTCGCCTCGCGCCACACCGCGCGCAAGGCTACGGATCAGGACGCCAGCGACGCAGGGCCGCGGGATTTTAGGAATGGCTCAGGGTGGGC
>Ga0068862_100003729_pt1 | contig 13002 bp, 16 predicted proteins | sample KBSSwiS52_FD_66598 | JGI IMG/M metagenome (GOLD analysis project Ga0068862, IMG submission 66598) | Switchgrass rhizosphere microbial communities from Kellogg Biological Station, Michigan, USA - KBS Switchgrass S5-2 | ecosystem: Host-associated > Plants > Roots > Rhizosphere > Soil ... | reverse complement strand
AGGCACAAAAAAAAAGGATAGTTAACAGTCGTAGGGTGTTTTTCATCTTTTTCATTTTAGGTTTTAAACGATTGGAGCTGCTTAATCTTAATTATTTTATGAAAAAAGCAGGTATCGTAAAACGGGTTGGAACAATTATTCCGGACTTTATGAATTGAAGATAATAAAATTAGGTAAGAAGCTCCAGAGTATTTAACGGGTAAATTGAGGAAAATATTACTAGTTTTAGGATAATCTTATTTACCAAATGGCGATGACGGAGAAAAATTATGCTTCAGGGTTGCTGAATTTTCGAATAAATCGTGTATATCGCTTGAGGTTGCTTTTGATTAGCCAATAAAATTTATTCCCTTTTCTTTCAGGTACTAAGGGAAGGAATTCAATAACCGTAATAGGAAATCATTAGCTCTGCGCGAACTCACAAAAGTTACAATATTAACTCTCCCCGGCTATGAGTTTAAATGTAAATTTTTATTTGCGTCGATCTGAAATTTTATTTTTCTTACCAGTTCATTTACATCAAAAGGCTTGGCTATAAAATCATCCGCCTGGCAAAATTTTTTGATATCTGGGAAATTGGTGTGAGCAGAGAACATAATTACCGGAATATCTTTTGTAACTGGATTTGCCTTTAATTTATTGCAGACTTCAATACCGTCAATTCCGGAAAGAAAAACATCCAATAAAATAATCTGGGGTAAAAAGGCTTTTGTTTTTGGGAGCACGTCTTCTCCTTTCGGTAGCGCCATAACTTCAAAGCCGTACCTTTTTAGCACGGTTTCTACTACCCAAAGTATATCAAAATTGTCATCTACTATTAGTATGCGATTCATCAGGTTGTGTCTACAATAATTAAACCATTTTCCAAATAATTATGTAATTATACGACTCTTTTCTTATTAATTTGTATTCAAAAAATAATTATAACCTAAACTATTTTTAAAATCTAACTGCCTAATTCTCAACATGGCAATTTGCTAGAAACCTTTATTCCTTCACAGTGATGTCATTTCATATGACTTTTAATAATATTATTTACGCCAAAAGCCACCAGGCAAAAATTTTATTTTAAATCGCTTTAAAAACTACCAGGATTAAATATCTACATGATTTATATAGGGCTGCAAAAACATTCGATGGCCGGGGCGTTCCAGCAAATATTTCCCCGAAAGAGGAGAAGATATTCCGCAAACGGCGAATATTAAAGGCAAAAATCTTCAACTGATCAAAAACAGGCTTATTATTAAACCTGCGGGCAGCAGGCGGGTAGAAAAATGATCCGGAATCCGCTTTCATCATTTATTTGAATAAAAAGGAAATGCATCGCGCTTGTGCAAACACAGGCTACGGATCCCGATGGCCAGTATAGTCAGGGTGGTGAATTGAGACCGCAAACCCGATCTCCAAAGCAAATATTTATATTCCCAATACACTTTTCAGCTTTAAATACCCTGTTTTACTTGCGGGCAATTTAGCCCCGGTGGTTAATAATACGAGGTGGCTGTCTTTTTCATACGGATCGATTCGCGTGATAAGCTGGGTATTTACGATATAAGAACGGTGAATACGAACAAAATGATGAATGCCCAGCGATTGTTCAAAAAAGCTCATAGTTCTTTTTTTTAGAAATGAGCCCTCTGCAGTTACAATTTTTGCATAGTCATCGGCGGCCTCTAAATAATGGATTTGACTTACGGGGATTATTTTTATCTTACTCCCGTCTTTTACCACAACACGATTTTGTTGAGTGGGAGATTGCGCGGCTGTTTCTAACACGGCATTTGACTGGGGTGTAGCTGACTGATGCAGGTGTTTTTGAACCGCTTTATCAAAACGTTCTTTACTAAAGGGCTTCAAAAGATAATCAGTCGCATTTAATTCAAATGCCTTTATAGCAAATTCGTCAAAAGCGGTAGTAAAAATTACCGGCGGCGGATTTTCAATCAATTCCAGCATTTCAAAACCATTGATCTTAGGCATCTGGATATCAAGAAAAATAAGCCCCGGCTGATATTGCTGAATCGCTTTCATTCCTTCAAAACCATCATTACATTCTGCTACTACCTCAGCATCATTGTATGATTGGAGGTACTCTTTCACAATACTTCTTGCCAGGGGTTCGTCATCAATAATTATGATCTTCATATGATTTGTGGTATAAGTATAGTTGTTCTAAATTGTTCATTATCTTTTTGAGTTTGCAAAAGATCATGTCTTGCAAATAGGAGGAATAACCTTCTTTGAACGGATGATAATCCGAAACCGGTTCCCTTCAATGGCTGTGAGGTTTCCGGATCAAAAGGATTTTGTACAATAATTCTTAAATAATTATTTTCCCGTGTTGCCTTCAGTGTTATTAATACTTCTCCGAAAGTATCATATAAGCCGAATTTTATCGCATTCTCTACAACAGGTTGCAACAGCAATGCCGGTAATTTTAGTAACAGCACTGCATCATTGAAAATTATTTCTGTTTGCAGGCGATGGCCAAACCTGACCTTCTCTATGTCGAGGTAAAGCTGAAGGTATTGCACTTCCTCTTCAAATGTGTTCCATTGCTGATCATCCTTCTTTAAAGTACCCCTTAAAAAATCACTTAACTGCTGAATCATATGCCTGGCCTTTTCAGGTTGCGAGCCTGTAAGGGCACTTATTGAATTCAGACTGTTAAACAAAAAATGAGGTTGTAATTGCTGGCGTAGTTTAAATAATTCAGCCTCTTTTGTAAGATGTTCCGCTTCAGATTTTCTTGCATCCATTTCTTTTTGCTCCCGTTGGCTATACCATAGTAAACTAAACATGCTCATACTACTGATTAATAGAAATCCGGCACCAAAACGAATGCTCCATGATGAACTTATGAAATCCTGGTAAGGATCTCCTTCATGAAAAATTAACCACATCGATGCGTGTTGAAGAAGCATCCAGACGCCGCTTAATGTAAGGCTTGTAACCAATATGTACCAGTATTTCTCCTGTCTCGGCAGGTAATATTTCATATTGTTACTTATAAAAAAACAAATCCCCGCTAAAAGAAGGTTGCTTACAATACTGTCAGTAACTGCATGTTTGTCGTCGATATGAATTTCCTTCAAAATAATGTATTGAATAACCATGCAGACGAGCCACCATGCGCTAAAAAAAAACCTCAGACGCTTATCAGATAAAATGGAATTGGGCATTGCAGATTAATTCAATCCAAATGATTTTTGTGTACAACTTTCCTGCAAGTGTGAAGCCCGGAGGTAAGTAAGCTTCGTATAAATTTCAGCATCTTCTTCTTCACAAATGCGTGAGTACAATTCTGCACCATCTATTAATTCATTTAGCGGATGCAGTTCTGAAACATCAATAAACTTCCAAAGAACAGGTTTTTGCGTATTGTTTAAGAAATTATCTTCTTCATGATGGCCTGTAATTCTTGCCTTTTGAAAAGCTTCCAGGTCATCCTCTGCATATACTAGCCTCAATTGCTCATCAAACTGTGGAGTGTGCCTACCATCTCCGCAAATAATTCTGTAAACCAGTTTTGCAAGATACCATTTCATACGATTGACTTTAATAAAATGAATAAAATTTAAGACTTCTACCTTATAAAATATCTCCGTTAATAGTTGGTTACCTCTATACCGCCAAATACACATGTTCCTTTCAGTATCAGTACTTTGCCCTGGTCAGCTATTCCACTATTAATGTTTCGCTTATCCTCAATGCCACCAAATACTGCAGTAACTTCATTCTTTACATCCCAATTGGAGGGAACAATTAACTTCGTACCACCAAATACATTATTAACTTCCAGTACAACAGGACCCTGAATATCAGCTTTCATAAAGTTTATTTCATTACCCCCCATAAAACTGTTTATTTCTCCGCCCTTGAAATTCTTTGAAAGAATGATTTTTTTTACACTGCCGAAAGCCGTATTGATTTCAATATATTCTTCATTTTCTCCTTGCGTGCTGTTCTTAGAGCCTACATAATTTAATGGCGGTCCAGGCTTATCAAACGTTGACTCATTGCCATACTGCATTCTACGCCAGTCTCTTTTATGTTTATGTATGCTGCCCCAATTGGTCCTTGGTTTCAACATAAAAACCAGCCCTATACCGATCAATATTGCAGGCACGATGTAATTATGAAAATTGAGTTCAGGGCTTGTTTGATCAATTAAAAAAACTCCACCAACAACGATCATTATCAAAGCACCAGGGTTGTGAAACCTGCTTTTTACTCCTGTTAACAGGCCAATTGCTATAAGTAATACCGGCCACGTAAATACCCAGGAAGGTATCGGGGCACCCATTTTATAAGCTAATAACAGAACACCCGCCCCTACCAATATAAGACCGCTCCATATGCGTGAGCTTTTCATTTCACGCGAACGATGTATATCATTTTCATTTTGTTCCATAATATTTTACTTTTTATATGACAAATGTATAACCAGGGCTCGCCTGATAAAACAGTACATAGGTCTGCATGAGAAAAAAATCGGTAAATGGCGGAATTAAGCAGGTAAAAAATTCCTAATTACGGGAAGCACATGAAAAAGATGCGGGAAATAAAAAATTGATGGGAAATAAAAAATTGAAAACCTGATTAATTTCTCCCGGGATACTAAACCATTGCATGTGTTACTTTTGCGGGCTATGGGGCAAAAAAAATTAAAAAGATTTAGTGAGATCAAGACATTTTCCAACGTGTTGGAATATCCCGAAAATATGGCTGGAAACTGGAACGTTTTTTTTAAGAACCATAACCCGATCATATTGGAACTTGCCTGTGGCAAAGGTGAATATACTACCGGGCTGGCACAATTGTATCCTCAAAAAAATTTTATAGGCATTGATATTAAGGGAAACCGTATTTGGGCAGGAGCTAAATTTTCAATAGATAATAACCTTTTCAATGTTGCATTTCTGCGAACACAGATCCATAAAATTACTTCCTATTTTACTGTCAATGAAATACAGGAAATATGGATCACTTTTCCGGATCCCCAGCCGAGAATATCGAAAGCCAAAAAAAGACTGGTGCATCCCCGGTTTTTAAGACTGTATCATAAGATCCTGCAGCCCGGTGGTAAAATTCATATAAAAACAGATTCTCCTGAGTTATATAACTTTACAAAAACGGTTATTGAATTGTATCACCTCGTTGTAATTACAGACATTAATGACGTACATAAGGATGAGAAGGTATCGCAGGAGCTAAGTATTAAAACACATTATGAAAGCCTTGATATTGCAGAAAGCAAAAAGGTTTTTTATGTATGTTTTTCTTTGCCCGAAAAAATAATGGATGCCGATGAACGGCTTGACCAGGTTTTAAAGAGCAATCCAAATGAAAAGTAATGACGACAATTTTACTGAAGGGATTCACTTTTATTATGATGAAAACAATTATATCGTTTTTACTGAAAAATATCATTTACAAAGGGGGTATTGCTGTGGTAATGGCTGCAGGCATTGCCCCTATAATTACGAAAACGTTTCTGAGCCTTTAAAGAAAAAACTCATAGCCCAAAAGCATCATGATAAAAAAGAACAATAAAAAGCATCCCGCAAAAGAATCTGCACGATCCACCACAAAGCAATATAGTTTTTTTGAAGATGTATATGCGGTGGTAAGGCAAATTCCGAAAGGGAGAGTCACTTCCTATGGCGCGATTGCGAATTACCTGGGAACAAAACTTTCGGCACGAATGGTCGGCTGGGCAATGAATGCAGCCCATGGAGCGAAGCCCAAAATTCCCGCTCACCGGGTTGTAAACAGGAAAGGAATTTTAAGTGGTAAAGCTCATTTTGGAACCCCCGGTCTTATGGAAGACCTATTAATGAAAGAAAAAATAAGAGTAGTAAAAGATACTATTGTTGACTTTGAAAAATTGTATTGGGATCCTGCAAAAGAATTGGGTCTCTAATGAGGAAATCAATTGTAATAAGGCCTGATCATCCAATACACTACTACACCGGTTATTGCTACATACAACCAGATCGGCCAGGTAATTCTTGCAATCTTCATATGCCGTCCATAATCTGCTGTTAATGCCCTGTATGCAGTAAATAAAATAAAAGGGAGAATGATTCCCGCAAGCGGTATATGGGTTGACAGTATAAAATAATAAACATACCTCGTGCTTCCTGCAAGTGATTGCTCTCCTGCACTTACAATTCCATTATGATCCATGTCGCCATATTTTGTATCACCGCTAAGTAAATGATGACAAATATAGGAAAGCAAAAAAAGTAATGAAAGAATAATAGCTGAAAGCATTATTCTTTTGTGAAGAAAAAACCGTTTCGATTTTACCGCAAGAAGCCCTGCAATTAATAAAAGGGTAACCATGGAATTGATTATCGCATTTATTTTTGCAAAGACGTGGGGATTGAAACCCGGTTTAACATCCAGCTTTACTTTTGAAAGAACAGCAACAGCTGTAAATACAACAATTGAAAGGGTCCAGATCAGGATCCTTGCCTTTTTATCATTTCGTTTTAAAGCCGGGGATGGCAGGTTATCCTGGTAAAGCGGTTGCATTTAATTTCTTTTTTATATTTCTCAATCTCCCGGTTCAGCTTCTTTCAAAAAGCTCTTTCATAAATTCTTTGAATGTTTTTTTTCTGTCCTTCTCAAGCATCAGCAAGGGAATATCCCTCACCAGTTTTTTTTGAGCGATCGAATCAAGGCCATTGTACCAGCCTCTTACAATTCTTTCTTTATCCAGCAGGAAAAAATCTTCAGTATGTATAAATGCAGTATCCACATTCACATCTGCGATGCTGGCCTTTATTTCGTTAATAGCAAAATGGTAAATACTGTCTCGGTTACCGGTAAGCAGCCACCAGTTATCGGGATTTACATTATATTTCTCCGCCCAATTTCTCAATTGAGTAACCGAATCATGAAGTGGATCAACTGTTACAGATATGAATTGCACGATCGAATCAGTGCTAATAAAGGAATTCTGCAATCGCTTCATCGCTTTCGCAAGTTTCGGGCAAATAGTGGGACATCTCGTGAAAAAAAAATCAAGAACAATAATCTTTCCCTTCAAATCACTGAAAGAAACTTTTTTCCCATACTGGTTGGTAAATACCATATCGCTGACGTGATGCCATACTGTGTCCTCGTTCGTTTTTCCGCCTTTTTCAATAATGTTCACACTGTCGTAAAAATACCGGTGTGGCATTTGCACATCCCTGTTGCTGTAATACCTTACCAACAAATAACTAATTACCGGCAATAAAACTGCCAGCATCAAAGCCAAAACTTTTTTTGTATTCATGTACCCTCCGTTTCTAAAACAAAATTAGCCGTCACGCAAAGTGACAGCTAATAATAATATTTCACTGAATAATAATTTTTTCTTCTCAATTTTTTTCGCCCTTTTCCATTGCCGGTACGGGGTGTTGCTGTACATGTTCGGTTGAAGGATGACTTCCGGCATCAGTATTTCTCAATTGCTTCCAACTATCTCCATCATAAAGAAATGCAATGATGAACCATATAAAAAGTGTTGCAGGTACCGCTATTGTCATAATCAAATTTCTTATTTCATCTCCAAGATGCATAAAGATGGAGATGATATAGAAAGCCTTTGCCAGGGTAAGTATGCAAACAATTCCCTTAAAAATTAAAACCAGGAACTGGTTTGGATCGGGACCTTTGTGTATAGTATAAATAGATAAGCCGAGACTAAGTTCCGCGATGGTAAGAACTAATAAGATCCAAAAAGTTTTCCAGATTCTTTTCACCTGGGCGTGATCTCCTTCGTGTGATATTATATTCGTATTAGTTTCTGAAGACATATCAATACTTTAAGTTTTAAAATAATGTGCGCTAAACCTATTCTTTTTTAATCAGATTAAATAAAAACAAAGAAATACAAATACCCATACAAGGTCAACAAAATGCCAGTACAGACCCGCTTTTTCGATCATCTCGTAGTGCCCACGCTGCTCAAAATGTCCCAGCCTGGTTTTTATAAGCATCACAAGGTTGATAATAACACCTGAGAACACATGGAAGCCGTGGAAACCGGTTATTCCAAAAAAATATCCGCCAAAAGCAATGGGCCCGGGATTGCTTACGGGATGTCCGTCATGCATCATACCTGGAATTGCCCGGCCCCAGGGATTGTGCGTAACCGTAGTTGCCCATTCTTCTATTTTACCATTTACCAAAACCGGGTGTTCTCCTGTTAATAAGTGTGTCCATTCCCATGCCTGGCAACCTAAAAAAGCGAGCCCTCCGAGTATAGTAAACACAAGCCATTTCTCAACCCCCTTGCGATTCATATTGTGGCCATCATGTACAGCCAATACCATAGTAACCGAACTTAAAATGAGTATGAAGGTCATCAGGCTCACAAAAGCAAGCGGCAGGTTTGCATGGCCGGCCAAAGGAAAGGCATTGAATACATGATTGGGATCGGCCCATACATTCTGGCTGAAACGAATCGTTCCGTACGAAATTAAGAAAGCTCCGAAAGTAAATGAATCGCTCATTAAAAAATACCACATCATGAGCTTACCATAGCTAACGTTGAAAGGGCTTTTACCGCCGGTCCAAAGTTTGGTTTTAGGTTGTACCAGAGCTGTTTCCATTATTACTCTTTAAAAGGTTATTGCAAAAATATAAATTAATTGTTCAATTGTTTAATTGTTTGTTGTAAGCTCAAAATTGGTTTCCAACCACCGCCTGTTTTACGGGTTTCTAAAAGGATGATAACCCCTACAAGCTTAAAAAAGTCGCATTAGCATATTGGCTAATTAGCTAATTATCACATTATCCTTATCTTATCATTTCCAGGAAAATCAATAAATATATCCATAATAAATCCACGAAATGCCAATAGGTATTCATCATGTCTATAGAAACCGGGCTATAATTTTTTCTCTTTATACTGAAAGCTTTTGCCAGTACAATAGTAAGGGCTATTACCCCGGCTATTACATGCAGGGCATGCAAGCCCACAATTATATATAAAAATGAAAACGATACACTTCTTGTAAGTGTAATTCCCTGGTACCATAACTGCCTAAACCCAATATATTGCATATATACAAACGAAATACCTAGTAATAAAGTCACACCAAGCCAAAGCCTGTATTGTTTCATTTCTCTTTGCCTGAAAAAATTGCGGCTAATTATGACCGTTAGGCTGCTACAGATAATTACTGCTGTGGAATACCAGAAAATTTTTGGAAGCTCAAAAGTTATCCAGTTTGCAAGGTTACGTTTTACAATATAAGCGCTGGTAAGTCCGGCAAACATCATCACAATACCTGCCAGCCCAATCCACAAAGTAAACTTGTATGGATGTATCCTGTTTTTTCCGTCCTTCATTACTGCAATCATAAATTATATTCTTACCGTAAGTTTTTTAAACCTGGGCATTACCTCCTGGTTTCAGTTTAGCAGCTTAACAATGCAGCCGGCCTGCTAAAGTTATTATCATCATCGCCCCGATTCTTTATAAATTCCCATAGCATCAAAGTCCACCCTCTCATGCTTTATCAAATAAAAGAGCCAGGAAAACAATCATAAGATAAAAATATGAGCCGAACATTACTTTTCGGGCCGCGTTCACATTCATTTTCACAAACAATATTACGCTAAGAAATACCATCGAAAGGTTACAGCCCATTAAAATCCAAAATGAGGTGATCCCGCTTAAATGGAAATAGAATGGTAACATCCCAACCGGTATCATTAGCATAGAATAAATAACCGTTTGCAGGGCAGTAAATTTGGTAGGTCCTCCTGTCCCCGGCAATAATTTAAATCCGGCCCTATCATAATCCTTATGCGCCACCCATGCGATTGCCCAGAAATGTGGAAACTGCCACAAAAACAGAATTCCAAAAAGCACCCATCCTCCTTCAGTAAGTGCATTGGTGCCGGCGACCCAGCCGATAAGGCAGGGAAGAGCGCCTGGCAAACCCCCCACGAGGACTGAAATAGAATTTATTTTTTTTAGTGGTGTATAAACAAACGCATAAATCAATAAACTCAGCAAAGAAATTACTGCACTCAATAAATTGAAACCACCCCACATTAAAAATATCCCTGCAGCCCCGGAAATAATTGCAAAGGTCCAGGCTTCACCTGGTTCCATCCGACCGGAGGCCACCGGTCTTTGTGCGGTACGCTTCATCAAGGCATCTGTGTCTCTTTCAACCGTTTGGTTTATTGCATTAGCAGAGCCTGTAATCAACATTCCTGCGATAAATAATAAGAGAACCGATGGGAAATTAAACTGAACGTTGGGAGCGAGAAGGTAACAAACCACGCAACTGAAAACCACCGTAAAACTTAAAGTGAATTTAATCAGTTGAAAATAATCTTTCACTTTGCTTGCCAGTACAAAAGATGCCGAATCCGGAATAGGTGTTGCCACTTTATTCATTTGCAATAAACTTATTTAAAAAAGCCCTGAATGACCAGGGCAAATTATCAAAAAATAAAACCGGGATAACTCGTCTCATTTACCCCAGGAATTAATGCTTGCTTTCTGATTCACCAACTGGCTCAATCTGCGGTATAAAATCTCTTCCATCTTTACCATAGTCATAAGCCCAGCGATGAACTTCCGGGATTTCACCCGGCCAGTTGCCATGCCCGGGGCGAATGGGGGTAGTCCATTCCATGGAATTTGAACCCCAGGGATTTTGGGTGGTAACTTTCCTTCCTTTAAATATTGAGTAGGCGAAGTTAAAAACAAATAAGAGCTGTGTCGCAAAAACGATCAATGCCACTACACTTATAAATTCATTAAGACCATCAAACATTTTAAATGACTCCCAGTTGCTTACATCATAATAACGGCGCGGCATACCTGCTAATCCTGCGTAATGCAGTGGCCAAAAAATAGCATACGCTCCCGCTATAGTAACCCAGAAATGAATATAAGCCATTGTATTATTTAAATACCTTCCAAACATTTTAGGGAACCAATGATAAATACCGGCAAACATTCCAAACATAGACGCCACACCCATTACAATATGAAAGTGAGCAACCACAAAATAAGTATCGTGCAGGTGAATGTCCAACGCCGAATTGCCCAGGAAGATCCCGGTAAGGCCTCCGGAAATAAACAAGCTTACAAAACCGATTGAAAAAAGCATTCCCGGAGTAAAGCGAATGTTAGCTTTCCAAAGTGTGGTGAGCCAGTTAAAAACTTTAATGGCAGAGGGTACCGCTATCAATAAAGTAAGTAGCACAAAGAATGAGCCCAGGAACGGATTCAGCCCTGTTACAAACATGTGATGTGCCCATACTAAAAATGAAAGGGAGGCGATAGCAAACAATGAACCGACCATTGCCATATATCCAAAAATGGGTTTCCGGGCATTCGTTGCGAGTACTTCTGAGGCGATCCCCATTGCCGGCAATAAAATAATATATACTTCAGGATGACCCAGGAACCAAAAAAGATGCTGAAATAAAATGGGACTCCCGCCTTCATTGGGCAATATTTTTCCACCTATAACAATATCACTTAGGAAGAAACTCGTTCCCAGGTTACGATCAAACAATAACAATATAGCTCCGGATAATAACACCGGGAAAGAAAGTACCCCCAGGACGGCGGTAAAAAATAATGCCCAGATCGTTAATGGCAGTCTTGTCATGCTCATTCCCTTTGTGCGCATGTTAAGAATAGTACTTATATAATTTAACCCTGCCAGCAATTGGGAGACAATAAATAATGCCATAGAAACAAGCCAAAGGTCCATTCCTATTTTTGATCCTTCAGATGCTTCGCCTAATGCGCTTAATGGTGGGTAGATTGTCCAGCCGCCACTCGCCGGGCCGGTTTGAACAAACAGGGATGCCATCATTACTATAGACGCAGAAAAGAAAAACCAGTATGAGAGCATATTCAAAAAAGGGGAAGCCATGTCCCGTGCACCCACCTGCAATGGTATTAAGAAATTCGCGAAAGTTCCGCTTAGCCCTGCTGTTAATACAAAAAACACCAGGATTGTTCCATGCATCGTTACCAACGAATAATAAAATTCAGGATCCAGCTTTCCGCCTTTAGCCCAGTGGCCTAAAAAATCTTCAAGAAATGGAAAAGTCTGATTCGGGTAACCTAATTGCAAACGAAATATAACTGAAAATAAGCCCCCGATAAAAGCCCATATCATCCCCGTAATAAGAAATTGCCGTGAGATCATTTTATGATCCTGGCTGAAAATATATTTAGTAATGAAGGTTTCTTTATGATGATGCTCGTGAGCTGCATGACCCAAATCGTGCACTACCAGGGGTTGACCATGCAAAACTTCTTCGTTATTCATAATACTATTTTTTAAAAAGCCTCTAACGCTTGTTAATTTATTTTTTTGCAGCCACCGCTTGCGCCACGGTTTTAGACGTTGTATCCTTAGACGGTATTCTATTAGGATCTAATGCCGGAAAAGCCTTGTAATACTCTGGTTTCAGCGTCGCCATCCATCCGTCAAATTCCTGTTGTGATTCCACTACAATTATGCCCCGCATAGTATAATGTCCTCTTCCGCACATCTGGTCACAGCTTATTTCATATGTAAAATCCGGGTTATTTGTTCTTATTTTCATTTGTGCGGTCGTATAGATGGGAGTAAACCAAAGCGTAGTAGGAGTTCCGGGAACGGCATCCATCTTCATACGGAAATGGGGAAGTCCTACATCGTGAATTACATCCTGTGAATTAATAACCAGCTTTACCGGTTTATTTACGACCACATGCATGGTTGTTGCCACATGGAGATCGTCGTGGCTGGCCACATCGGCCCAATCAACGCCCAGCGGGTTGTTTTGTGCGGGATCAGTAAGCTTAAAGTTTTTTCTCCCCAATAACCGGTCTCTGCCCGGATAGCGTATTTCCCATCCAAACTGGTGACCGGTAATTTCTATGAGCTGGGATTCTTTTGGCGCATCTGAAGTGAACTTAAACCAGTACTTCAATCCAAAAACAACCAGCACTGTCAATACAATTGCGGG
>Ga0068862_100003720_pt1 | contig 13020 bp, 16 predicted proteins | sample KBSSwiS52_FD_66598 | JGI IMG/M metagenome (GOLD analysis project Ga0068862, IMG submission 66598) | Switchgrass rhizosphere microbial communities from Kellogg Biological Station, Michigan, USA - KBS Switchgrass S5-2 | ecosystem: Host-associated > Plants > Roots > Rhizosphere > Soil ... | reverse complement strand
GCAACGGCTAGTTCAGCGTGTGCCTGCTCCATCTCTGCAATCAGTTGATCGACCGCGAAAAGGAAATCTTCTCGGTCGGAGTGCGGACAGCTGAGAACAAGTTCGTGTGAACGCGCCGCCAGCCGCTGATGATGTGCGATACGTGCCCAGCGTCGGACGTCACAGTAGCTGAGCAGAGCCAATCGCCCGATATCACCAGCCCGCCTTGCGTGCCACAGGTCGCCGAGCACGTCTTCCAGGGACAGTTTCAGTCTCTCGTCGGTGTTCATGTTGAAGGCAATGAACCTGTTCGGCGGCGCAAGTGAGAGAAAGGCCCGGGGTGATCGAGCCTTCTGGTCTTCACGTGCTCGACGAGCTCCTCAGTCGCGTCTTACGCAGCGCGCTTGGTCTTCGTCGCGCGGACCGCGGTCGAAGACATCGCTTGGAAGTTCGTATTGGCGACTTCGGCGGCTTGCTTGCTGGCCTTCTGCATGCTCTCGAACGCGTTGTTCGCGGCCGCGACAGCCGACTTGACCAGCGCGACGGCGTTCTCGCTGCCGGCGGGCGCGTTCTTGACGGCCGTGTCGACGATCGCCATGAACTTGGCTTGCGCTTCGGCGCTCGTCGCTTCGGCGACGCGCGACACTTCGGCGCCGGTCGAGGCAGCGATCTCGTAGACAGAGCGGCTGTACGCAGCGGTCTTCTCGGCGGCCGGCTGGAGCAGGCTCGACTGGAGGGCCAGCAGCTCTTGCGCGTCCTTGACCGACAGGGCGGCCTCGGTGTTCGCGGCGGCATCGGCGATCGCCGACTTGGCGACTTGCAGGTTCAGCTCGACCAGCTTCTCGATGCCTTCGAAGGCGGTGCCGGTGAGGCCGAAAAGGGTTTCGACGTTGCCCTTCTGGACATTGACGATTTGTTCAACGGTGATCATTTGGGTTTCCTCGACGGGTGTAGGCGGACTGATCTCTTGCACACTTTATGCTGCAGTGCAACATAAGTGAAGTGTAGAGGTGCAAGGGGCAGGTTGCAAGCGCATTATGTTGCGCTGCAGCAACCTAGTGTGACGACTCTAGGTACGAGTCGCAAGGCGTGCGGGGAGACGTCGGCGCCTGGCACATGTGGGCTACAGCGCTAGGTCATCGCTTGGCGCGACAACGTGCTCATGGCACCTGCTCGCGCAGCACTGACAGATTGCCCGTGCCGGGGCCGCGTGAAGCCGATCGTGACCGTAATGCGCGCAACCCGACAAAGCGTAGTCGCCCGGTCTTTTTCTTGCCACATTGAGCGCCGGTCAAGCGCTAGAGTTGTGCCTTCTTCGTATCCGACCAGCCGTGTCCGCCGCCCTGATCTCACTTGCCGTCGTCGTCATCCTGTTGGTGGTCCTGTATGTCCGCGATCGCGGCAGCCGCGCCTCCTCGGAGGAGGTGCAGATCTCCTTGAACCCGCAGAAGTTCGACACCACACTGGGTGACTTCCACGACATGCGGGAGGCACTTCGCCCCCTGGAACACGTTCGGGCCGCTTCCCGCCGCGACCCCAACGCATCGGCACCGCGAGGTGGCGCCAGTGCCAATCCGGGCCAGCTGACTCGCTCGGTCCCGGGCTCCTAGACATCCGGCTAGTTCGAGCGCGAGGCTTGCTCCGGCACAACGTGAGCCTTCACGGCATGTTCCCGGCCGGGCCACGCGAGGGAATGCTCCGTCTTCGGCGAAGGACAGGAGGATCTTGCCACCGCGCCCTTCGCGGGCTGACGCGGAACGAGTGGGGCACCCACAGGGGCCTGCTCGGAGGGATCGCCGAGGATTTATGCGGTGCCACCAAGGGCACCGCATCCCAGCCTACTGCGCCATCAGGTGCAGCCCTGCAGACTGGATCGCCCCACCACTCGACGCGGGAACTCCGCCATGTGACAAGGCCCAGCACGGCGTCCGCCAACAGCAGGCCGAGAAGTGACTGGTCCTAGACTGCGTGGCTTCGCATCGGCGGCGAACGCTGCAACGGCACGCCACCGATCAGGCGAGTCGCCATTGGGCGTTGGTGCCAGCACCCGCTTGGCCCATTCGGTCTTTCGAGGCCTGAGAGAGCGGTCACGAGAACGTCGGCCTAAAGTCGGCATCCTTGACGCGCCGGGGTCAAACCCTTCGAGCCAACGGCCCCAGCGTGAGCTTCTCGAGGGCATCGAGCATCCGCTCGAGACGTCCGGAGGCAATGATCGACGGCTTGACCCATCCGGCTCGCACCCAGCCTGCGTGGAGGGCACGCACGGCATCGAACGGAGCGGATGGGATCAGGCGCATTGATGCCATGACAGAGTGGCTGGCTTGTTGTGTTCCGACGAAGGTCGCAGGCGTCCACGGTGCGAGTGCGTTGCAAGTCATGAAAAGTCCTCGAAACGTCTGGTGCCTTGCCGGAGCCGGCGCTGCCCAACAACAAAGAAAAGAGCCCGGAGCGTTCAGCCCCGGGCTCGAATCCACCGGGAGGTGGAGGAGACAACCGTTGTGCGCGCAGGGTGCGCAGCTACGCCACCTGACGAACGATGTGGGATGAGCCCGCGATTGACCTGATCGCCCTTGCCGGGCGCCCTCGCCGGCCGACGCAGCAGACGCGCGCCCCGCTTTGCCGCACGCAGGATCCATACCACTGTGCCGGCCGCCCACTCGGCGCCGCGCGGGGCCTCAACTGGGGCCGGGACCAATACTCGAGTGCGCTTGCAGTCCATGAATTGCCCTTCTCTCTCGATTGAGGCTGAGAGCCCCTGAGTGCGCAGACTAGAGTTTTCTCTCGGACTCTGGAAATTGCAGTTCTGAATACGGTCATCAAGGAGGCGAATGCCTGTGTCGACGGGCGGTCCCGACATGAGCCACCCGGTCGATCTGATTGCGCGGCGATAGCCCCGGGCCGTCTCGTTCGGGCCACCAAGAAACTCAACGCGTTTCGCTGCCGTCAACATTTCGTGCAGCAGGTTGAGACGCTTGAGCGTGAACGACTCGATAACGTTGACAACCCGACTTTGGGAATGTCGAGAACGCTGAGTGCGGTGAATCATCCGAACCACTTCCGCACGTCGACCGACGATCGATTTCCTACATCGTCCGCGTGTTCCTTGAGCCAGCTCGCCGCCCGTTCGCGGCCCTGGCCGCACAGCAGCTCGAGAAACGGCGTATGCGCGAGCGCCTTGGTCTCGGCACGCTCCAGGCTGGCGAGGTCGCACACATCGATCATGTGAAACCGTATCGCTCGCAGCTTCGATTCGAGGGTGCCGCTCGTGGCGGATGAGAGGTCCGAGAACTCGGCCGCGCGGGCAAAGGTCTGCATCTCGCGCATGAAGGTGGCGTTGAACGACAGCTCTGTGATCCGCTCGTCGATCTCCTTGACCGTTCGCGGCGAATCGTCGCGTCGCAGCGGGGTCAGTAGCACGAGCAGCACATCTTGTGCGTCACACTCGTAGAACAATGGAAACACCGCAGGGTTCGCCGAGTAGCCGCCGTCCCAGTACGGCTCGCCATCGATATCGACGGGATGATGAATCTTCGGCAGGCATGCCGATGCCAGGAGCATGTCGACCGTCAGCTCATGCTCGCGAAAGATGCGCAGCTTGCCCGTGGTGGCTTGCGTGGCCGCGACGAAGAGCTTGAACGGGCTGCGCGCGCGCACGGCCTCGAAGTCGACCAGTCGCGTCAACAGATCGCGCAGCGGGTTCAATTCGCGCGGGTTGATCTGTGCTGGGGCGAAGTGGTTCGCCCAATTCACGAGCAGCTTGCTTGCCGCCGACAGTTGGATCGCATCGCCTGTTCCCTGGACGACGATGGTGGGCGGCATCAGCTTGCCGACCTCGGACCAGAAGCCGGCCAGGGCTTCGCGCGCGCCTGCGCGCCCGCCCTTGAGCCAGCCATCCGCCAGGACTACCGCGTTCATCGCGCCGGCACTGCTGCCGCTCAGGCCTTCGAATTGCACGCTCTCATCGTCGAGCAAGCGATCGAGCACGCCCCAGGTGAACGCGCCATGGGCGCCGCCCCCTTGCAGCGCCAGGTTCAGGCGACGCGGGGGGTGTTGTGTTGAGGAGCCCAGTGCGCCGTGGGCGACAACGGGTTTGGATGGGCTCGCAGCCCTCATACGAATGGCGTCCATGTCAGGGGATCCTTTCTTGGTTGCCAACACGCTGACGGGGCCTTGCACGGCCTCGTTGTGCAGTGCAGCAATTTTACCCGACTATGCGGGTTTACCCTTATCTCTCCCAGGGCTATGCAGTTGTTGGCCGCGGGTGCGTCAGCGCGGCAAGCGTCTGCTAAGAGGGTTCACTACATGGGCCTGACCCTGAGGCACGCCACGTCGGCCGCGGAGGAGATCGCCAAGGCGGTGCCCGGCGCCGAGGTTGTCAAGGCCTTCAACACCGTGTTCGCCCAGGTACTGGCCGAAGGTGCCGGCTTCGGCAATGGTCAAAAAGCCAGTGTTTCGTCGCCAGCGACAGCGCGCGCGCCAAGCAGGCCGCCACTGCGCTGGCCGACAGCATCGGCTTCGACGTCGTCGACGCGGGCGGCTTGAAGAACGCGCGCTATCTCGAGCCGCTCGGCGGCCTGAACGTCTATTTCGGGTACGGCGCAGGTCAAGGCACGTCGATCGCGCCGATCTGGATTCGCAAGGCCTGAACCGCCTTTAGACAACGTCGCGGCCCTCGCCGCCCATCACTCACCTTGGAGTCATCATGAATTCTCGTCTGATCAATCGCATCTTCTCGACCCGCCCTGGTTGGGCCCCGCTGGTCGTCCGGATTCCGCTCGGCATCATCTTCGTGGCGCACGGCGCGCAGAAGCTGTTCGGCTGGTTCGGCGGATACGGGCTGAGCGGCACTGCGCAGTACATGGATTCCATCGGCTTGACGCCTGGTGTCGTGCTGGCCTCGCTCGCCGGTGGTGCCGAGTTCTTCGGCGGCCTTGCGTTGCTGCTCGGCCTGTTGGTGCGGCCCGCCTCCGTGGCCCTGGCCTTCACGATGCTGGTCGCGATCTTCAGCGTTCACATCAGCAAAGGCCTGTTCCTGAGCAACGGTGGCTTCGAGTACGGGCTCGCTCTGCTCGCCGTTACGGTCGCGCTGGTCATCAGCGGCGCCGGTCGTTTTTCACTCGACCGCGCGTTGGCTCGCAACGTCAGTCCTGCGCACAGCTGATCGACCAAGATTGTCCGGACCGCGAGCGCAGCGCGCCGGCTTCTTCTCCTTCTCCAACCAAGCGAGCAAGTTCATGAACCAGAATTTTCCAACGGCTCTCACGGCGCTGGCGTTCGCCATGTTCAGTGCCGCCGTGCAAGCCCAGTCGACGGGGAAGATGACAGAGACGCCGCCACCACTTCATGAAAAGCAGGCGCCCGCCGTCGAGCGAAACCTGCGGGTCTTCGACACACTCGATTTCGACGTCTTCAGCAACCAGAAGTGGGATCGCCTGCACGAGAGCCACGCCAAGGACATAGTCGTCACCTGGCCCGATGGTCACGAGACGCGAGGCATCGACAAGCACATCGACGACCTGAAGGCGATGTTCGTATTCGCACCCGACATCGCGATCAAGACGCATCCCATCCGCTTCGGTTCGGGCACCTGGACCTCGGTCACGGGCGTGATGACGGGCACGTTCACCAAGGCGATGCCTCTGCCCGACGGCAAGTCGATTCCGCCCACCGGCAAACGCTTCGCCATCAGCATGGCGACCATCGGCCACTGGAAGAACGGCACGATGGACCATGAGTGGCTGTTCTGGGATAACCAGGACTTCATGAACCAACTCGGTTTGGGCGCCAAGTAGATCCAGCGCGCCGACGCTTGCGACGAGCGCGTTGCGAATCGCCAGCGCCACGCCCTCAAGGGAACAGAACGCATGCAAGAGGCACTCGTCGTCCAGCAGCCGCCTGCCGCATTGGCACCCGCGGCAGAACTGCTGCTGCTGTTCCACGGCGTTGGCTCAAGCCCGGAGAACCTGGTGCCGCTGGCGCGAGCTCTGGCCGTGCAGCGTCCGGGCTCCTGGGTCGTCTGCGTACGTTCACCCCATCGCTCGGACTTCGGCTCCGGATGGCAATGGTTCTCGGTTCAAGGCATCACCGAGACCGACCGACCCGCCCGTGTCGTAGCTGCGATGCCGGCCTTCCTTCGCACCGTGGCTTCGTGGCAGCATGAAGCTGGCGTCAACCCTGCTTCCACAACGCTGATCGGATTCTCCCAAGGCGCGATCATGTCGCTCGAGGCGACGCAACAAGGTGTGTCGCCAGCAGGGCGCGTGATGGCGATCGCAGGCCGCTTTGCGCTGGCGCCGCGGCAAGCGCCTGCGAATACCCAATTCCACCTGCTGCACGGTGAACAGGACCATGTCATGCCCATCGAGCTGGCTGTTGAAGCACAAGCCCAGCTGGTGGCACTCGGCGCTCAGTCAACCCTCGATCGGTTTCCAGGCCTCGCACACGGGATCGACGCGCGCGTGATCGAGAGCCTGCAACGCCGGCTGGCGAGCCAGATGTCCGTCGCAAGGACTGACGCTCGAGTAAGTCCATGACCCGCCCTGAACATCGCGAAGGTCCGCTGTCGCGGTCGGCCCATAAGCCCTGAAATTCTGGCAATGCTCTGGCAACGGCGGCATCAAGAAAAAAGCACCTAGAGCCGTGAGTGCTCTAAGTGCTTGTTTCTACTTCTTTTTTTGGTGGGCCCTGAGTGACTCGAACACTCGACCTACGGATTAAGAGTGGCTTCCCGCTCATTTATGTCCCCGGCCACGGACACGCGCACGAGGGAGAGCGGGAGCCTCGAGGAGTCTCACGGAACCTGAAAGAGCAGAAATTGGCTACGTTTTGGCTACGTTGAATCGGCCCGAGATCCTGGGCCGATTTCTTTGCTCGATGCGGAGCTGCGGTCATGGAAGTAGGCACTGCATGCCTCTTCATGCCTCGCCGTCCCCCCAAAACCAGCCAGACCCTGACCGGCCACCGAGGCGGATCGGGACCAGACGGAGACGCGACATCGACCATCCGATGCCGAGTTGAACCTCGTGCAATTCACGATGACGTGAATGGATTGCGAATCGTCAACTGTCGCTCGACGACCTGGCCGTCCTGCATATCTTCCGAATGAAGTGTCTTGCAGTTCGCCAGCAGGGCCGCCGAGACGATGAGTGCATCGTAGATCGACAAGCCATAGCGCTCGGCAATCCGCAGGGCCCGTTCGTGCGTCTCGATGGTCATCGGCTCGACCGCGCAGACTGCACGGATTTGGGCCAGGACTTCGCGTATCTCGATCCACGACATGCGCAGCTTGCGAGAAGCGACCGCCACGAACTCGTTCAGAACCTGGACGCTGATCGTCCCCCCAAGGGCGAGCAATTCCTCTGCCCGATCGGCCTTCGCTGTGTCTGCCGACAGCAGATAGAGCACGACATTGGTGTCGAAGAAGTCTTCACCCCCGCTCATTTGCGACTACACGGTCGAACTTGAAGTCAGACGGCAGTCGACCACGGTACTTGCGAATTCGGGCCAACAGTTCACGCGCGCCGGGCGCCTTCTCGATCGCAAACGAACGGTCGCCCCTGACATGGATGTCAATGTTGTCTCCGGGCTTCAAATCGAGCGCCTCAACCACCGTAGCCGGGAGGCGCACGGCCAAGCTGTTGCCCCACTTTGCGACTTGCATTCGTACCTCGAAGATCTACATGAAGACGTGTATATCATACGGCATCCAATCCTATGCCGGGCGTACGCGGGCTGATAGTGGACTCAACGCCTGCGGTAGTGCGCGAGTGCATAGTCCACGAAGGCCTTCAGCTTCGGAGGTTATTGCTGCCGGCTTGGGTAGTACAGATAGAAGCCGGGAAACGTCGGCGAGAAGTCGCTCAACACCCGTTTCAGCGTCTTGGCTCTTCGGACGGCTGGTCGTCACCGACCTTGTCGCCTGCGTCGAGTGCAGCTGCGTCTACTACTCGCCACTGCCGAAGCGCTTGCCGCCCGAGGCTCCTCCGGGTCGGCCGCTCGGTGATCTGCTCGTAGATCTCCTCGACCGTTCGCGGCGTATCGACGCGTCGCAGCGGGGCGGAGCCGCCTCTCTGGGAGCCTGCGGCTATGCGTGCGAATCGCAGTGTCCGTCAGCAGCGTCGCTCGACATCAAGCCGCGATGGGGGCCGGCACGTGTCCCAACGACCGGGAAATTTCAAGTGCGCATGCTCTCAAGGGCGTCGCGACCTTGCCGTTCCACTCCCTGTCGAACGTGGCTTCAGGGCCCATCGCGGTGATGCCCAGCACCAGGTTGTTGGTGGAGTCGAAAACCGGCGCGCAGAAGGCATCGATCCCGGGAATCGGCTGGCCGATGGTGCGCGAAAGGCCGTGCATCCGAGTCTCGCTGAGCAGCTGCTCTATCTGCTGAGGTGCCATGTGGGGCTGCCCCCTGCCACCCAGGCGCGAGATGTCTTCGCTCATCATCTTTTCGATGACCTTGGGTGCCATGTAGGCCGCGAACAGCCGGCCTGTGGCCGTATAGGCGAGCGACATCACGGTACCTGTGCGCAGGTTGACGTGCAGAGGTTGCGTCGGCTCCTCGAGCCGCACGATGGTGGGCCCGAAATTCCCCCACACCGCGACCGCAATGCTGGCGGCTCGCCCTTCGGCAGCCTGCGCTTACCCGGATTCCCGCGGATCAGCTTCAAAGGGGTCGGCGTCTTGCGCGTCATGGCCGCATTGTCGCCCCCCAAAAAAGAATCTGCGCACTGCGGCGAGGTGCCGAAACCACCAGGCTCGCGGTCCGCCGATCGCTCCGCAACTCTCGACCCGCCCATCCCCTCGCTGCGCAAGTACCGCTGCGCCGCGTCAGATCGACGCAGGACGAACGATCGCCCTCGCGCCCGATGCTCAACCATCACCCGCGCGGCTCGCGCCTCCTAGGGCCGCAATTCCATCCTGTAGTTCTACAGATCAACGACACCCGCGAGGGACAGCCACCCATGCCTCACCACGTCTCAGTCGCCGACAGTGCCGCGCTCGGCCGCGCCACCTCGACCCTGTTCGCCTGCGCCGCCGTCATCGCCGAGCAGACGCTGCCGACGCTCGACGCCGAGCGCCACGCCGGGATGGTGGCCGTGCTCGCGGCCGGCGGCTGGCTCGCGGTCGAGGCTGCCGTCGATGGCGTCTCCGCGATGCGGGCGACGCTGACTGTCGTCGACGCGGACGGCGTGCGGAGCGAGGTCGCATCCGTTCACGTGCCCGATCGGCCGTGATGCGCGCACAATCTCGGCCAACGCAGACGCGCGCGGCACAGAGAAATCTGGCAGCGCACGTCTGTCGCTCCAAAGCGCCGCACCGTGAGATACCGGGTCGGCGTGGTCGAACAGACCGGGCACGCATTGAAGTTCTTCGCCGGCCACGCGATTCGCGCGGTCGCATTCAATCGCGGGTTCCGGCAAATCCATCCGTGACCCGCACACTCGAAGGGGATCGGCATGGACGACATCACGACACAGGTCAAGCACGAGTTGGGCCGCATCGCGGCCAACGTCTCCGCGGGCTTGAATGCGGGCAAAGAGCGCGACGAGGCGCTGCTCGCGCGGATGAGGGACCTCGAGCAGAGGGCGGCACGCGGCGGCGGCGCCAGCTTCGGCGGCGGCGGCAGTGACGCGCTCGGGCTCGGGCTGCGCGCGGCGATCGAGAACGCGGACGGGCTCGACGATCTGCGCAACGGCCAGAAAGGCAGGGTCTACATCGACCTGCCCTCGCATTTCTTCGCGACGCCGCGCGCGGCGTTGACCGACGCGGACCAACTCGGCCAGACCGACCGAGCCACGGCGATCGCTCCCCTGCCGATGCAGCGCATCACGCTGCGGAGTCTGCTGCCGACCGTCCCGACCACGGCAGCGGCGGTCCAATACCTCGCCGAGACGGGAAGTCCCGGCCCGGCCGAAGTCGTGACCGAGGGCGCAACGAAGCCCGACGCGGGACTCAGGCTCGAACTCAAGACGGCGCCGGTCGTGACGATCGCGGTCTACCAGAAGGCATCGACGCAAATCCTGAGCGACATCGACAGCCTCATGGCATTCATCGACGTTCGCTTGCGCTATCTGCTGTCGATCACCGAGGAGGGGCAGCTTCTGTCGGGAAGCGGCATTGGCAACAATCTGCTTGGGTTGATGACGGCAGCGTCCACGTTCAGCGATGCGACGACGGCGAGCGACCGCACCATCACCGACACGATCCGCCGTGCGATCGCCGATTTGGAGTCGAACGGCTATGCGCCGTCGGCCATCGTGCTCAACCCGAACGACTTTGCGGAGATCGAGCTATCGAAGGACGACGAAAGTCGCTACCTCGTCGGCATGCCGCGCGGCCCGAACCCGAGTTCGCTGTGGCAGACGCCAGTCGTGCGCTCGCCGACGATGAACGCCGGCAACTATCTGGTGGGCGACCTCTCGCAAGCGGCGCTGCTCCACGATCGGTGGGCACCGAGGATCGAAGTCGCCACGACCAACGAGGACGATTTTTTGCGCAACATCGTTGCAATTCGTTGCGAGGCCCGCATGGCACTCGCGGTGCATCAGCCGGCCGCGCTTCGCAAGGGGACGTTCTAAATGCGGCCCGCGTTGCTACAGGTCGCCGCGCGGTGCCGTGCCGGCGAGTGGCCGAGCGAGCGCGAGGTCGGCGCGCTGCTTGCCGAATCTCGTGTTCCGGGCGGCGAGGCGGCGGACCTCACGCGCCGCTACGCGGCGGCGATTCACGCGATGGCCGCGATGGCGGGCGCGCCGGTCGCAACGTCAGGCGAGGCCGGCGTGCTGGCGACGTTGCGCTCGTTCTCGCTTCGGCCGTAAGGGAGGGCTCGCGATGGACACCTCGACCGAGATCGATCCGCGCGTGCTCGCGGCGCAGCGCCTTTTCGCGGACGACGGCAAGACCGTCGAGGTCTGCATGACGATCGACTTGCGCTCGATCCGATGGCGCGATGCCGTGATCGACATCGCGGATGGCGTCCTGACGATCGGCGTGCTGCGCGACGACCTCACCGCCCCGGACGCAGCCTTCGCTCAGTGGGCGAAGAAGCTCAAGGCGATCGGCGGCAGGCGAGAGATCGTGCGGATCGAGTGGTCGTGATGCGCGCGAGCGTGAAGCGCCAACACGCTCGGCGTCGCGGTGGTTCTCGTGATCTTCGCGAGCAGCGTCGCGGCGCTGTGGCCGCTGATCGACTCGCTCGCGTGCGAAGTGGCGAGGTTCGGGGTTGGCCCCCTTGCTGGTGAAGCGGCTAGGGGGTGACGGGCGCCGGCATCGCGGAGTCTCGCGCACCACGCGAAGCGTGAGCCGATTTCCTCGATCGCCGCACAAGGCCTGTCAGGAGCAGACCGGCCAGCATCAAGGAAACAATCTCCGGCTCTGGAATGTTCACAAGAATCGCGCTCGCGAACGTGTCGCCTCCCTGATGCAAGCCGGTGAGTTCGTACGTCGCTTCCAGGCCCCCGAAAATGACCTCTTCGAAAACCAAATCGGCCCCGTCGTTGAAGTAGAAGTCGAATGACGTGACCTGGCCATTCAAAATGGTCGCGGAGGCGAATATATCGGGATACGGGTCGCCATTGACGTAAATAACGCCATTGGAGGTCTGAGAGAACAAGTTGGAGTCGACGGAGAGGAAGAGAGAGCGAGGCCCTTCATAAGTGCCGTCTGCACCACTGGACGTCACCAGTGTCACGATACCCCTCCACTCGAACTCTTCCGACTGGCAAGGCGTGGAGCAAGGACGAATGGCTGGCCCGGCAAGGCTGAGCTTGAACGTCGCTTCCGCCGACGCGTCATGTGGCAACGATGCGAGCCCCATGAACACAAGGGCCGAGGAAGAAACCGCGATCGACAAAAGACGACGCATCAGCAGCTTCATGGCGGGCTCTCCTCTGGGGGGACGAAATCACTCTAGTCCGACTTCTGCCCCTTGAGTGCGAAGGCGATGCGCTGACCGGGGGATTACCGGCGCTGGACCAACGGCTGCTCGATCGTGGCCGCGCGCCGGCTTCGAGCAGTTGCAGCAGTTCCCCACAGCGCCGGATCGCTCGCGCCTTGAACGGCAACGGTTGCCGTTTGGCGCGCCGCGCTCCGTTGCCGTCCAGTTGCCGTTTCAGGCTGCCGCTGTCGGTGCAGGCGTCGAGGATGCGCCCTGCCCTCCGCGAACGGCAACCGAACGGCAACGGAGAGGCAGAAAAGGAAAGAGGGTTAGCGGCTCCTAACCGGCTAACCCTCTGTTTTTGGTGGGCCCTGAGTGACTCGAACACTCGACCTACGGATTAAGAGTCCGCTGCTCTACCAACTGAGCTAAGAGCCCGAAAATCGTTTGCTGTCGCTGCCGCTTCTCGGTGGGTTGGTGTGGGTTGTGCGGGGCTCGAACCCACGACCTACGGATTAAAAGTCCGCTGCTCTACCAACTGAGCTAACAACCCGCCGAGCCCATGATTATAAGGGGGCGTGAAGGCTCGCCCGGTAGGCTGCGAGCGCGGCGGATTCTAGCGCACGGGTTGCGGCCACCAAGCCGAAGGTTGCGGTCACGCCCACGCTCGATCCATAGCCGTGGCAGTTGAGGGTGCCGTCGATGTCGCAGCCCTCGCTCTCGCCCGCCGGCAGGACGATCGGCTCGCGCGAGAACACGCAAGTGATGCCGATTGCGCCGCTCTTGGCCGCCCCGTGGAACTTGCGCAGCCGCTGGCGCAGCGCCGCGAGCACCGGGTCGTGCGTCGCCGTCGCCAGGTCGGCGACCTCCACCCGTTCCGGGCTGCGCTTGCCGCCGGCTGCGCCTACCGTCACCAGCGGCACGCGCGCGGCCAGGGCCCAGGCCGCGATCGCCGCCTTGGCGCGGCCCTGGTCGCAGGCATCGACGACCGCATCCACCGCAGCGGGCAGCAGCCCGGGCCAGTTGGCCGCGTCCGCGAACTCCTCGACCGCATGAACGACGCAGCCCGGATGGATGTCGGCGATGCGCGCCCGCAGCGCCTCGACCTTGGCCATGCCCAGGGTGCTGCCGAGCGCCTGCACCTGGCGGTTGACGTTCGACTCGGCGAC
>Ga0068862_100003717_pt1 | contig 13025 bp, 12 predicted proteins | sample KBSSwiS52_FD_66598 | JGI IMG/M metagenome (GOLD analysis project Ga0068862, IMG submission 66598) | Switchgrass rhizosphere microbial communities from Kellogg Biological Station, Michigan, USA - KBS Switchgrass S5-2 | ecosystem: Host-associated > Plants > Roots > Rhizosphere > Soil ... | reverse complement strand
ATCGCCTGGAAACTCGGCGACGCGCCGGTCACCTACGCGATCGATGGCGGCGTCTACAACGCCGCCTCGGCGCTCAACTGGGCGCGCGAGCTCGGCGTGTTTCAAGACTTTGCCGAGATCGATGCCTTTGACGGCACTGCAATCGAGCGCGGCCTGGCGTTCGTGCCTGCATTGTCAGGCCTCGGGTGTCCGTACTGGGACCGCAGCGCCACAGGACTATGGCTGGGCATGGGGTTGGAGACGAGCAAGCGCGACATGGTCCAGTCGCTGTTGGAGGGTGTGGCGCTCCGGGCCGCGCAGGTCATCGCGGCGATGGACGGATTGCGGCCGATCGCACCGAAACTCTCGATCGACGGTGGCTTGGCCAACAACGGATACTTCCGTTCCTTCCTGGCAAAGGCGCTCGGGCGGCAATTGACGGTGCCGGCGAGCCTGGAACTTACAGGATACGGCTGCGCGCTGTTCGCAATGGTCGGCGCAGGGCTGGCGACCAGTGACAGCCTGCCGGAGCAGCAGACGGGAATCATCGTGGACTGCGGTGAGCCGCTGGATCGCGCGCTCGTGAATCGATTTGCCGATGCGGTCGAGCGCTGCCGCAATTGGCGCAAATAACCGCCCCAGATTCGCCTGACTCTCCTGCAAGGCTGCCAGCATGGTCAGGTGGTGGGTTGCCGTCTTCATCTTCGCGGCATTTTGTCGGCCCGCACTTGCGGATGCTGCGCTGGAACTCGTGTCGGCAGCGCGGGCACAGCTCGGTCGCACGCTGATCTATGATCCGCGCTACGAGAAACTCGCCTATCCGATGGGTGATGTCCCGATCGCGCGCGGGGTCTGCACCGATGTGGTGATCCGCGCCTTTCGCGGGCTCGACGTCGATCTGCAACGGCTGGTGCACGAGGACATGCGAGACCATTTCAAGGCATATCCCCAGGCCTGGGGACTCGCCCGGCCGGATGCCAATATCGATCATCGCCGGGTGCCGAATCTGGCGACCTACTTCAAACGGCGGGGCATGGAATTGGCGCCGGGCGACTACCGGGCCGGCGACATCGTGACCTGGCTGCTGCCGGGCAATCTGCCGCATATCGGGGTCGTTTCTGACCGGACAGACCCGGAGTCCGGGCACCCGCTGATCATCCACAATATCGGGGCCGGCGCGGCCGAAGAAGATATGCTGTTGGCCTATCCGATTACCGGCCATTTCCGCTGGTTTCCGGCTGCGAAATAGCTTCCAACGGCAGGCCAAGCGGCTAGAATGCCGCCGCTTTCTCTATCCAACCTTCAGGACCTGCCCCATCATGACCGACGCCGCCGCCCTCAAGGGCAACTGGAACTACCCCACCTCCGTGAAGTTCGGCGTGGGCCGGATCAAGGAGCTGCCGGACCATTGCAAGGCACTGGGGCTGAAGCGGCCGTTGCTGATCACCGATCCGGGCCTGGCCGGGTTGCCGATGATCAAGAACGCGATCGCCAGCAACGAAGCGGCGGGGATTCCGACTGGTCTCTATTCGGAAGTGCAGGGCAATCCGATCGGCAAGAATGTCGAGGACGGGGTGAAGGTCTACAAGGCCGGTGGGCATGACGGCGTCATCGCCTTCGGTGGCGGCTCGGCGCTCGATGCCGCCAAAGCAGTCGCGCTGATGGTCGGTCAGACACGGCCGATCTGGGACTTCGAGGACATCGGCGACTGGTGGACCCGCGTGAACGCCGCCGGCATCGCGCCGATCATTGCGGTCCCGACCACGTCCGGCACCGGATCGGAAGTCGGCCGCGCCTCGGTGATCACCGACGAGAGCACCCATGTGAAGAAGATCATCTTCCATCCGAAGATGCTGCCCGCGATCGTGATCGACGATCCGGAGCTCACCGTTGGCCTGCCGCCGCACATCACCGCGGCGACCGGCATGGATGCGCTGTCGCATTGCCTGGAGGCCTATTGCGCGCCGGGCTTCCATCCGCTGGCCGACGGCATTGCATTGGAAGGCATGCGGCTGGTGGCCGAGAACCTCCCCGCGGCGGTGAAGGACGGCAAGAACCTGGTCGCGCGCGCCAACATGATGGCGGCGGCGAGCATGGGCGCCACCGCGTTCCAGAAGGGCCTCGGCGGCATGCATGCGATCAGCCATCCCTTAGGCGCGCTCTACAACACGCATCACGGCCTCACCAACGCGGTGGTGATGCCCTATGTGCTGGACTTCAACCGGAAGGCCATCGACGAGCGGATGACCCATCTCGCCCGCTTCCTCGGCCTTTCGAATCCGGGCTTCAAGGCGGTGATGGACTGGGTGCTGAAGCTCCGCAAGGAGATCAACATCCCGCACACGCTCCGCGAGATCGGCGTCGACGACAAGCGGGTGGACGAGGTCGCCAAGGCGGCGGAAGCCGATCCGTCGGCCGGCGGCAATCCGATCAAGGTCGGGGCCAATGAGCTCGGCAAGATCTTCGTCGCCGGCCTCAACGGCACACTCGCCGCTTAGACCGCCAGTCTAAACCGAGGGACGACCGATTTCGCGCAGCAGCTTGCGCAGGATCGTCTCGCGGAAATCCATGATACCGGCGGCGGGCTCGACGAAGGCACCGGGCCCGCCGATCACCTCGGTGTGGTAATAGCTTTCGAGCGACGGCGATCCGGAGAGGATCGGCAGACCGTTGATGGTGATGCCCCGGAGAACCGCCTGGTCGCGCGACGCGGCGGCACTGCCGCCCTCATTGTCCTGGCCGTCGCCGGAGACATCGATCGAGCGGCGGTCGGCGGTGAAGGGCAAGGTTTCCAGCATTCGCGCGGCGTAGTCGATGCCGGCGGCGAGCCCGGTGCCGCCCGGCTGGCTGCGGCGCTCGATCACCGCGATGCGTTGCGCGGCGATTTCCAGCGAGGCGACGCCCGCGAGCAAGGTCCAAGATAGCACGACGTGCTGAGTCCGACGGTCGGACCAGAGCATGACCGAGATCGCGATCTGGCGGTGCTCGCCGCCGGCGATCGCCTTGGCAAGGGCCGGGTGACGCAAGGCCGCGGCGAGACCGTCCATCTGCAGGCGGAAATCGCCGCTGTCGATGCTGGTCGAGCAATCGACGGCCAGCAGCAAAGCGAGATCGACGGTCAGCGGATCCGACGAGGCCATGGCCGCATCATAGCACGCCCCTCTTCAAGGCAAGGTTGGGATGACAACCCGATCGCGGCGGAACGGCGGCTCCCCCAGCAGATCTTCGGGCGGCAAGTCCTCGGCAACGGCTTGGTCACCGTCGATCCGCCGCGCCGTCCGGTGGCCGTCATAGACCGCATGGGCGATCAGGCCTGGCGCCTTGCAATCGCCGATCCGCTGGATACTGGCAATCCCCGCCGCGGAACTCGCCGCCGGATCCGATTGCAGGTCGTGCCAGAGCGCCTCATTCGGCTCGCGCGAGGTCACCGGCACGAAAGCGCCGCAAGGGAGGTCATGCCGCTTGCCGGAGAAGACGCAGGAGAGTGTCGCCTGCCCGCCGCGCACCGCCTCGACCGCATGGCTGACGACGATCCGGACGCCGACCTCGATCAGCCGCGCCTGGCTGCGCGCCTGCTCCATGGTGAAGCGGCTCCAGAAGCCGACCACACCGGCGGTCGTCACATAGGTTACAGCATAGCCTTCTTGCGCCAGCTGTTCCGCGAGCACGGCCGCCATCAGGTAGTGGTCGTCGTCGAAGACGATGACCGGATCGGACTTGGTGGCCGGGCGCTTGCCCACCAGCAGATCGTCGGGCGTGAGCGTGATCGCGCGATCGAGCTCCGGATTGCCGCCCGGAAAATGATGGCCGGTCGCATCGGGGCGCCAGTGGCTGCCGGTGGCGAGCAGGACGTGGCGTGGTGCCAGTTCGCGGACGTCCGCGGCGGAGAGATGGCTTTCGCGGAAAATCTCGACGCTGTCGAACTTCGAAAGCTGGTGCTGCCGATAGTCGCGGACCCGCGCCCATTCGCTCAAGCCCGGCAGCTTGCTCTCCAAGGTCACCCGGCCGCCGAGATCGCGGCGTGCTTCCGCCAGTGTCACCGGATGGCCGCGTTGCGCCAAGGTGAGTGCCGCTTCGAGTCCGGCCGGACCGGCGCCGACCACCAGGACACGTTCGCGCTTCTGTGCAGGCGGCATGCGGTCGGGATGCCAGTCGCGCCGCCACTCCTCGCCCATGGTCGGGTTCTGGGTGCAGCGCAGCGGCACGCCCTGCACGTCGCTAGCATAGCAGATGTTGCAGCCGATGCATTCGCGGATGTCGTCGGACCGGCCCTCAGCGATCTTCTTCGGCAGGAAAGGATCGGCGATCGAGGGACGCGCGGCGCCGATGAGATCGACGACGCCGCGTTTCACCTGGGATAACATGGTCTCCGGCGACGTGAACCGGCCGACACTGACCACCGGTTTCTGCACGATGCCCCGAACATGGGCGATCATCGGCTCGAGCGACGCTTCCTTGATAAATCGTGAGACGCCCATCTCCTGGGAATAGTCGGTGATGGTCACGTCGAAGAGATCGGGGCCGTCCTTCAGCAATTCGAAAACCGCGCGGCGCTCGCCGTCGGGATCGGCCCTCGGCGTCGCCTCGGCATCGACCTCGATGCGGATCGCGACGGCGAGAGCGTCGCCGACCGCCGCCTTCGTCTCATCGATCAGCTCGCGTATGATGCGGCTGCGGTTCTCGATCGTGCCGCTGTAGCCGGGAATGCTGCGGTTGATGCGGGGATCGAGAAACTGCGAGAGCAGATAGGTGTGGCTGGCATAGACATAAACCAGGTCGGCGCCCGCTTCCTTCGCGCGCAAGGCCGCGGCGCGGTGGGCCCGGCGATAGTCGCGGATGTCGGCGAGATCCATGCGCCGCGCCTGGAGCGGCGCTTTGTCGGCGGGCAGGCTGTTGGGCCCGATCGGCGTCTGGCGCGAGAGCAGATTGGCGGAGCGCAACCCGCCATGCCAGAGCTCGACGCCGCAGAGGCTGCCATGGCGATGCACGCCCTCGACCAGCACGGCGAGATTGGCGACGTCGCCCTGGTCCCAGAGGGACGCGAAAGGCGACGGGTGATCGTCCGAGGTCGGGTGGATCGAGCAATATTCGGTGCAGACCGTGCCCCACCCGCCCTCGGCCTTGACCGCGCGCATCGCCGCCAGGGTCTGCGGCATGGTGTAGCCCATGCCGGTACAATGCGGCACCTGGTAGAAGCGGTTGGGCGCGGTCACCGGGCCGATCTGCAGCGGCGCGAAGAGCGGATCAAAACGCGGGTCGCGGGGCATGGGGTTCCTTCCGGGAGACCGACATTGTCGTCGATGATGTGATAGTTTTACGATCCTTGCGACGGTCTTGGAACAGAGATGAATGGGGTTTCATTCCATGCGGATAACCGCCGGCGCCCTCTTGCTTCTGCTTCTCGCCATGCCGATGGCACAGGCTGACCCGCTTGGCGACGAGATTGCCCACCTGATCGACTTCGTCCGCCACTCTTCCTGCACGTTCATCCGAAACGGGTCGGACTACACCGGCAGCGAGGCCGCCGATCATATCCAGGCGAAGTACGAACACTTCAAGGATGAGATCAGCACGGTTGAAGAGTTCATCGACCGTGCCGCCAGCAAGAGCTTAACGAGCGGCAAGCCCTACGAAGTTCGATGCGCAGGCAAGACGATGCCCGCCGCAGACTGGATCCGCGCCGAGGATGCCGATTATCGCACCAAGCAGAAGTGAGATTTCGAGAGGCTAAGCCTCCGGGGCGGACGGAGCTTCGGTCAGCACCCGCTGCAGCACCGCTCGCTCTTTCTCGGACAGCATTTCCAGCGGATCGGTGAACTCGAGATCCGCTTTCATTGCGACTTGGTACCAATCATCGAACGCGCAGTAGCGGCCGTCCGCTGCTTCGGCCCATTCGACGTAGTCGAGGAAACCCGCCTCGAGGTAGATGCTGATGATGAAGCCATCGGCGACGAAGCGCACCTCCGGCTCTTTGCCCGGCGCGTAAGGTCCGAGAATGACCGTAGCCGCGGCCTGCCCTCGGATCACGCGCCGCAAGACATCGGCGACTTCGATCAGGCTTATGGATGGAATCTCTTCTCGCACCGTTCGCGGGAACGCGCGCGAGACCTCAGAGCTTCAGCGTCGTGGTGCCCGGCTGGGAGATCTGCATCTCGCCGAAGCGGCACGACCCCGGACGCCGCTGGAACAGCGAGACCCCAAGCAGCCAGATGCGCGTGACCGACTTCGCCGAGCCGCCGATATGCTGTCGGTAGTCCTCGTACACATCACGCTCGTCGCTGACCCACTTGCCGAGATCCGCGAAGCCGCTGCGGACCGCCATATGCGATTCGAGCGGCGTCCAGCGCGGGATCGGGCAGCGAAACGCCTTGCCGACGGGCAGGCTGCAGCTCCAGAAGTAGGTGAGGTCCTGGCCGTCGTCGAACTCGGCGGCGATGGACATGTAATCATGCGAGGTGAGCTGGTCTTCCGGCAGGCGCGAGGGCAGCTCCTCGACGATCCAATCCCAGCTGAGCTTGGTCCCCGGCTTCAACGCGATGTCAACCTGGCGCTGCAGGATGCCCGCGTTCTTCAGCGGCTCGACGGCGATGGCGCCGTTGCCGATATCGTTGAAGATGACCGGGCCGCCGCCGAGCATGAAGAAGTTGTGCCAGCCCGGCGGCAGCTTGCGGGGCGACTGGAGGCGCGCCAGTTCCGCGGCGACGACGCCATCGACGTCGCCGTGCTGGAGCAGGCTTTCCAAGCCGGTGCGCGCATCGCCGCGCCAGACCAGCGCCATTCCATAGATGTGGGCGTCGGCCTTGGCATAGGCATCCTTCGGCACCGCGAGCTCGCCTTTGTCGTCCTGGAACTCGACCAGCGATCGCGCCATCTCGAGGGGACCGCTCTCGCCCGCCGTCATCGTCCCGGTGTTGGCCATCGGATTGAACATCGGGCGGTGGCCGCGGGTTCGAACATGGAAGGCGACGCCCGGTTCGACCCAGAGATCCTGCTCGCGGGAGAGCCAGACACGACCGCCCAGCAGGAAGGTCGCTTCCTGTCCCTTCTCGAGGGTGATTCCGAGATCCTTCCACGGCAAGTCGCTGCCTTTGAGCTCGAAGACACGGGTCTCGCGGAGCTCCGGGGATTTTGCCCGGTCGATCAGCGCAGTCAGACCGTCAAGCAGTTCGGCGCGGTCGAGAAAGCTCACCGCCATGGCCTTGCGCTCGAGGATGTGCATGGCGAGTGGTGCCGTCAGGCCCAGGGCCGCGAGCGTCTTCATCATGTCGCGGCGGTTGGAGCCATCCGCGTGAACTTGAGAACAGCCGGCATGGTGAGGCAGTGTGCACATGATCTCCCTCCTCGGTGGCTCGTTGACGTCCCCTTGGGCACTGGATCGGAGGCAATAGCGCAGAAGGGCGCTGAGGATTAGAGACGGTTTCCCGTCACGGGCCGGGAGGATTTCCCGCTTTTGGCTTGGCCAGGGGCTTTGAAAAGGTCAAATTCCCACTTGCCGCCGCGAGCGGCACCGTTGTGTGCAGCAGTTCGGGGAGCGCTTGTCCGTGCAGGCAGAATTCGTTCCGACCAGCGTCATCTACCGCAAGCCGGCGATCGAAAGCGCAGGCGGCGTGGTGGCGGCGCAGTCACGGGATGCGGCGGCGGCCGGCGCCCGGATCCTCGCCGTCGGCGGCCATGCGGTGGATGCCGCGGTCGCGACCAGCCTGGCCCTCGGTGCAACGGAGCCCTGGATGAGCGGCTTGGGCGGCGGCGGCTTCGCCACCATCTGGGACGCCAAGCGCAAGGAGATCCGCTGCATCGACTTCGGCATGGTCGCACCGGCCGCGCTGGATCCGGCCGACTATCCGCTCACCGGCAAGCCGACCAGCGAGGGTTTCTTCGGCTGGCCCGGCGTGGTCGATGACCGGAACATCATGGGCGCCACTTCCATCGCGACACCGGGCCTGCTGGCCGGGCTCGGCCTCGCGCACAAGACCTATGGAAGATTGCCTTGGGCCGATCTGGCGCAGCCGGCCATTGCGTTGGCTGATCGCGGCATCACGCTCGACTGGTACGGCGCGGTTTCCATCCTGGTAGAGTCGAAGCTGCTCGCGAAGTTCGACGAGACCGCCAGGACTTATCTCCCCGACGGTCGCGTCCCCGTTCCGTTCGAGGAAGGTGCTGTGACCTTCCTGAAGCTCGGCCGCCTGAGTGAAACCCTGCGGCAGCTGGCCAAGGATGGCCCGGATGCATTCTATGCCGGCGCGATCGGCCGGGCTTTGATTGCCGATCTCAGCGCGCTGGGCTGCCGGCTCTCGCAGCAAGACCTGACCGGCTATCAGGCGCGTTTCATCGATCCGGTCGAGATCCCCTATCGCGACGCGCGGATCTTCGCGCCGTCAGGGCTGACCGCGGGGCCGACGCTCGCACGCGTGCTCGAAGGTTGGGCGAAGAACCTGCCGCCCGCCGGAAGTGCCCCGAAGGCGGAGCACTATCGCATCTACGCCACGGGGTTGGACCAGGCTTATCGTGACCGCCTCGCCACCATGGGCGAGCAAAAGAACGAGCCGCGCGAAACCTGCACCAGCCATTTCAACGTCGTCGACAAAGAGGGCAACGTCGTCGCCTGGACGCAGACCTTGCTGTCGCGCTTCGGCTCCTTCGTGATGTCGCCCTCGACCGGCATCGTCATGAACAACGGGGTCATGTGGTTCGACCCGGTGCCGGGCAAGCCGAACTCGATCCGCGGCGGCGCCAAGCCGCTCAGCAACATGTGCCCGACCGTCGCCGTTTCCGATCGCCTTGGCGCGGTCGCGATCGGTGCCTCCGGCGGGCGCAAGATCATGCCGTCCGTGGCCCAGATCCTGTCCTTCCTGGTCGATTTCGGGATGGATCTCGACGGCGCGTTCCATACGCCGCGGATCGACGTGTCCGGGCCCGGGACTGCGCTGGTGGACCGGCGCCTCGGTCAGGAAACCCTGGGCGGCATCGCCGGCGCCATGACCGCGGCGTTCACGGATCTCGCCCCTTATCCGGCGCAATTCGCCAATCCGAGCGCCGTGCAGGCTGCGCCGGATCGCAAGCATCGCGGCGCGACCGACCTCGCTTCGGCCTGGTCCGGCGCCGTCGCCGAGACGGAACAATCGTCTTGACGCTGCCTATCCCGCTTGCCGCACATGCCAGCAGATGCCGGCGGGGTCGATCAGGTGAACCTCACGGCCCCACGGATAGCCCGTCGGCTCCTTCAAGCGTACGCCGGGATACCGGCTGGGGAGGTCAAGTCGGCTGATCTCGACCCAATAGGCCTCGAGATCGTCGACCTCCAAGACGATCATTTGATTCTTCTGCCATTCAGGTACGTCGATCTGCTGCAGAAGAAAGGTCGCTTTGTCGAACTTCAGATCGGCGTAACCACCATCTTCCCAGACCTTCTGAAAGCCCAGCTCCTGGAAGAACCGGAGTGCCAGCGCGAAATCGGCGCCGGAAGGGATGAAGGGATAGAGCGCGATCCCGCGAGACATGGATCTCTCCCTGTTGATCTGATTGCTCTTGGTTGTGGAAGGTAAATGACCTGTGGCGCTCTGTGAAGGGACACCGGTACGGGGATTGAAAGGGCCCGGAATGGGCGCTAGCGCTTCGGCCAGGATTTCATGCGTTCCAGCCGCCCGCGCAGGGTGCGGTCGGGGCCGCCTTCGCCGTAGTCGATGTCGTCGATCTGCCAGCTGTTGCCCTGCTCGTTGTAGCGGCCGGTCAGGATCAGAGGTCGGGGATTGCCGTTGATGGTGAGATCGATCTTGGCGCGGTCGGCGCCGTCGGGCTTGATCGCGCGGATCTCGATCTTGCGTTTCGGCAGCGCACCCCAGCCGAACAGGATGTGCAGGATCGGGCCTTCAGGTTCGCTGGGTGGAAGGGTGCGGTCGGCGACCGCGTCGCGCATCGCCTGGACTTCGGGCGAGAACAGCGACTGCAGCTCGCGGTCGGTGAGATCGGCGCCACCGCCCGCCTCGGCCGCTTCGCGGAGAGCCAGCGCGCCGACATAGAGCGTGTTCACCCAGTCGGCGAAGGGCGTATTCGGTTCAGCCGCCATGCTTTTGCGCCCCAGAATCAAGGCCGCGAAGGAGACGAGTGTGCGCAAGAAACTTCGGCGTCCGAGCCAAGCCATGGTGGATCCCCTGGGGTCGATCCCCCCGGATCGAAACCCTACCGCTCGAGCAGGACCCCTGCTTCGACCGGCCAGTGCACCCAGACGGTTTCACCCGCCGAACCCGACGTCAAGGCGCGCTGTTTGTTCTGGGCGGCGGCGGCGATCGGCTTCGGCAGGCCGTCGGCGCCGACGTAGTAGTGGCTGCGGTCGCCGAGATAGGCTTCGGCGAGGCGGCGGCCGGTGATGGCGTTGCCGGTAGCGGGGCGCGATGCGGCGATCTCCAACTTCTCCGGGCGGACGGCGACGCTGACCGCGGCACCCGGCGCCAGGTCCGCCGCGCCGTTGACCGGGGCCAGCAGCTCGCCCGCGGGGCCGGCATCGACCCGGGCGACGCCATCCTGCACGCCCAAGAGACGGCCTTCGAACACGTTCATGGTGCCGATGAACTCCGCGACCTCGCGGCAATTCGGGTGTTCGTAGAGTGCCGCGGCGCTGTCGATCTGCAGCACCTTGCCCTTGGACATGACGGCGATCCGATCCGACATGGTGAGGGCCTCTTCCTGGTCGTGGGTCACGAAGACGAAGGTGATGCCGACCTCGCGCTGGATCTGGCGAAGCTCCAGCTGCATCTCTTCGCGGAGCTTCTTGTCCAAGGCCCCCAGCGGCTCGTCCAGCAACAGCACCTTCGGGCGGCAGACGAGTGCGCGGGCGAGGGCCACGCGCTGGCGCTGGCCGCCAGAGAGCTGGCTCGCCATCCGGTCGCCGTAGCCGGACAGTTTGATGAGCGCGAGTGCGCGGTCGACGGTCGCATTGAGCTCGGCCTTGGAGGGCTTCATGCGCACCAGGCCGTAGCCGATGTTGTCGCGCACGTTGAGGTGCGGAAAGATCGCATAGCTCTGGAACACCATGTTGGTCGGCCGCTGGTTCGGCGGCACGGCGGACATCGGCTGGCCGTCGATCAGGATCTCACCGGCGGTCGGGATCTCGAAGCCGGCCAGCATGCGGAGCAAGGTGGTCTTGCCGCAACCGGACGGCCCCAAGAGCGAGAAGAACTCGCCGCGGCCGATCTCGAAGCTGACTTCATCCACGGCGCGGATCGGGCCGAAGGCCTTGGTGACGTCCTGGATCGCAATCATCGCGTCACTCATCAGACCAGCCCCTCCTGCTGCGCTTGGATCCCGCGGCGGCGGTACCATTCCGCAAAAACGATGACGATGATCGAACCCAACAAGATGCAGCTCGCCAGCGCCAGCGCGCCCGGTACCTTGGCCGGGAAGCGCAGCAGGCTGTACATGTAGATCGGCAAGGTCGATTCCGTGCCGCTCAGGAAAAAGGCCAGCACGAACTCGTCGAACGAGGTGCTGAAGCAGAGCAGGAAGCTGGAGACGATGCCCGGAATGGCGAGCGGGAAGGTCACGCGCCAGAAGGTCCGCCAGGCGCTCTCGCCGAGATCGAGCGAGGCCTCCTCCAGGCTCTTGTCGAAGCCCTCCATGCGGGCGATCAGCACCAGCATCGACAAGGGCACGCAGACCAGCACATGGGCGGCGACGATGGTCCAGAGCGAGAGATCGATGTTCAGCACCTGGCGCGCCAGCGAGAGCAGCGAGATGCCGAGGATGATGTAGGGGATGACCAGCGGCAACATGATGGTCGAGGTGATCAACCCCTTGCCCGGGAACTGGTAACGGGTGAGGCCCATCGCCGCCAGCATGCCGATGACGGTGGAGACCACCGAGACCGCGAAGCCGACCTGAAGACTCGCGAGCAGGGCATCGATCAGCGGCTGGTTCGCCGCCATCGACTGGTACCATTTCCAGGTGAAGCCCTTCAGCGGGAAGGTGACGTAGATATTGTCGTTGAAGGAGAACAGCGGCAGCAGCAGGACCGGAACGTAGAGAAAGGCGAGATAGGCGAAGGCGAAGATGGTGAGCAGCCGGGAGATGGTTTGCGACCGCATCTCAAGACCCCTTGTGCCGCAGACGCTTCGGCCCGATGGCGGCAAGGAAGGCACAGACCACAAGGGTGATGGCCAGCATCATGGCGATGGAGAGGGCCGCACCCAGCGGCCCGTTGTTCGCCTTGCCATAGAGTGCCGCGATGCTGTTGCCGACCATGATGCCGGAGGTGCCGCCGACCAGCGACGGCGTCAGGTAGTCGCCGACGGTCGGGATGAAGACCAGCAGGGTCGCGGCGATGGTGCCGGGCAGCGAGAGCGGCAAGGTGACGCGCAGGAAGCGCCGCAGCGGCCCGTCGCCGAGATCGGTCGCGGCTTCGAGCAGCGAGCGATCGATCTTCTCCAGCGACACATAGATCGGCAGGATCGCATAGGCGGCCCAGGCGTGAGCCAGCGTGATGGTGACCGCGGTCGGGTTGTAGAGCAGGAATTCCAGCGGCTTGTCGATGACGCCCATATAGATCAGGCCGGAATTGATCGCGCCGTTGAAGCCGAGGATCACCTTCCAGGCGAAGACCCGCAAGAGATAGCTGGTCCAGAACGGCACCGTGATCAGGATGATCCAGAGCAATTTCCGCCGATGCACCCGGAACGCCAGGTAATAGGCCATCGGATAGGCGAGCAGCACGACGGCAATGGTCGCCGTGAACGACATCCAGAGCGATTTCCAGATCAGGATCCGGTAGAGCTTGCCTTCCGGCGCGAACAGCACGGCATAATTCGCCAGCGTCGGCGTGCGGTCGATCACGAACCCCGTCTGGGTGGCGAATGACAGCGCAATGGTGAGCAGCAACGGCGCCACCATCATCACCAGCAGGATGATCAGCGCCGGCGTCAGCAGTGCCAGGCCGCGCAGGCCCGGGTGGAGGCGCCAGAAACGGCGCAGCGCATCCCAGGTGGACGCGCTGCGCCTTGATTCGTTGTCGATTGCGCCGGTTGCCGCCATCGCGCGGTTTAGGCGCCGGCCTTCAC
>Ga0068862_100003713_pt1 | contig 13031 bp, 11 predicted proteins | sample KBSSwiS52_FD_66598 | JGI IMG/M metagenome (GOLD analysis project Ga0068862, IMG submission 66598) | Switchgrass rhizosphere microbial communities from Kellogg Biological Station, Michigan, USA - KBS Switchgrass S5-2 | ecosystem: Host-associated > Plants > Roots > Rhizosphere > Soil ... | reverse complement strand
CCGAGATCGGGCGCCAGCGCGGTCACCACGTCGATGTCCTCGCCGATCAGCCGCCTCAGCATGTGCTCGAGCGCGCTCACCACGGTGTTCAGATCGAGCACCTTCGGCTGCAGGAGCTGCTTGCGGCTGAAGGCGAGGAGCTGCCGGGTGAGCGCGGCCGCCCGCTCGGTCGTCTTCTGAACCAGCTCGAGGTCGCGGCGCACGGGATCCTCCGAGTGGAGCTTCCCCGCCATCAGCGCCGTGCGCCCGCCGATCACCGTGAGCAGGTTGTTGAAGTCGTGGGCGACCCCGCCGGCCAGCCGGCCCACCGCCTCCATCTTCTGTGCCTGGCGCAGCTCTTCCTCGAGGCGGGCGCGCGTCTCCTGGGCGCGCTTGCGCTCGGTGATGTCGAAGATGCTCGCGCGGATCAGGGTCCGGCCGCGGTCGGGCAGGCGGACCAGCGACACCTCGCAGGGGACGAGCCTCCCCGTGACGTCCATGTGGATCCACTCGAACGTGGGCTTGGCCCCTTTCAGGGCCTGGCGGATCCAGGCGCGACCCGCTTCGAGTGACGACCGGCCGTCCGCCTGGTGGGCGGGGGAGAGCTCGAGCAGGCCCCGCCTCAGCAGCTCCTCCCGGGTGAGGCGCGCGAGTCGGACGGCCTGCTCGTTCACGTCCACGAAGCGGTCGGTCTTGGGATCGAACACCACGATGGCGTCGGGCGCGTGCTCGACGAGGGCCCGGTACCGCTCCTCGCTCGTTCGCAGCTGCGCCTCGCTGTCCGACAGGGCGCGCTCCGACGCCTCGGCATCCGCGCGTGCCCGCTGTTCCCGCGTGAAGAGCTGGGCGTTGTGGATGGCGATGGCCGCCTGATCGGCGAGCCGGACGAGGACGCCCTCGTCGTGATCGGTGAACGCGCGCGTCCCTTGGTTGATCGCGAAGACCAGGCCCTCGATGCTCCCGGCGATCGTGATGGGCACGCACATCATGGCGGCAACGCCCTCCTTGATCGCCATCGGCACGTAGTCGCGGGTGAAGCGCCCGTCGTTGACGTAGTCGTCCGTGCGCGCCGCCCGGCCGGTCAACAGGACCTGGCCGCCCAGGCCCTTGCCCGGCTCGAAGCGCATGCTGAGCCAGTCCCCGGCCGCCGCCCCGGCCCAGTAGCGGAACATCATCGCGCCGGCCGCGGCGTCGTGTATGGCGATGCGCGCGATGTCCGAGTGGCACAGCTCCTGGACGGCGCCCGCGATGCGCTGGAGCACCACGGTGAGATCGAGGGACTCGTTCACGCTGCGCGCGAGCTGGGCGAGCAGCTCGGCCTCGCGGCGCCGCCGCTCCGCCTCGCCGTAGAGGCGCGCGTTCTCGAGCGCGAGCGCGGCCTGATCGGCGAATCCCTGGAGGAGCGTCGCGTCGGCGTCGAGGAAGACCCGGCCCTCGCGGTCGGCCACGCTCAGCGACCCGATGATGCGCCCCTTCACGCGCAGCGGCACGGCGAGCATCGCCCGCTCGCCCGAGGCCATCGCTTGCGCTCGCATGTGCGGGGTGACGACGATGCCCGGGTCGTCGAGGAGATTCGGCGTCCGCACGGGGCGGCCATCGGCGACGGCGCGGCCCGAGATCCCCGTTCCCGCCGGCACCACGTTGCCGGGAACGGAGTGCATGCCGGCAGCGGCGCTTCGCGCGACGGTCACGAGCGACCCGTCCGGCTGGATCAAGCGGAGCCCCGCCGAGCGCACGCCGAAGACCGGCAAGACGCTCTCGACGGTGCGGCGGCCCACGTCGCCCACGTCCAGGCTCTCGGTGAGGTTCTGGGCGAGCCGGGCCAGCGTCTCGGCCTCATGCTGCCGCCGGCGGGCCTCGTCATAGAGCCGGGCATTGTCGAGGGCCACGACGGCCTGGTCGGCGAAGGCCTCGGCCATCTGCGCCGCCTCGCGGGTGAACGCGCGTCCGACGAGGTCGGCGACGGCGAGCACGCCGAGGATGCGATCGGGGGCGAGCAACGGCACCGCGAGGACCGACCGGTAGGGCCATTGCTCGAGCTGAGCGCGGTCGTCGGCCCGATAGACGACGCGCGGGTCGCGGGCGAGATCCGCCGTCGTGACCGTGGCACCCGCCCGGATGGCGAGGCCGACCACGCCCTCGCCCTGAGCGAAGCGCGGGGTCCACTGGAAGGCCGGATCCGACAGGCGGGACTGCGCCAGCAGGGCCAAGCCGCCGGTCTCGGGATCGCAGCGGTACATCGCGGCGGTCGGCGCGGCGAGGAGAGTCTGCACGCTGTCGGCGATGCTGGCCGCCACCAGATCCGGATCGAGCCCCTGGGTGATCACGCGTCCCACCTCGGCGAGGGCCTCGGCGCTGCGGCGCCGCGCCTCGCTCGCGGCGAAGTGACGCGCGTTCCGGATGGCCGCGGCCGCCTGCACGACGAATGCCTCCAGGCGACGGCGCTCCCCGACGCCCAGCTTGAACGGCGCGCGTCCGAGCAAAGAGAGCACGCCCAGGAGCGCGCCCTCGAACGCGATGGGGAGGCCCAGATAGCTGGTGAGGCCGCGCGCCTGGCACCAGTCTCGGGCGATCAGTCGCGCATCGGCGGCGATGCGGCGGACGTTCAGCGGGCGGCGATGGAGCGCCACCCAGCCGACTCCGCCGTTTCCATAGGATTGGGTGCGGGAGGGATACTCGCGGGCGAGGCGCTCGTCGGACAGCGCCTGCCGCTCCAGGATCCGGGCGTCCTCGTCGGCCGTCCAGATCACGACCAGGGCCGCGCCCGAGAGCTCGGCCGCGGAGGCCACCACCGCGTGCAGCACGTCCTCGAGATCGAGGGACGGCGGCACGAAAGGATGGGGGCCGGGCGGCCTTCTCGGGCGCGCCTGCTTCGCCGTGGCTACGGGGGAATTCTTGGCTCTCGGCATGCCACTCTGCTCCGACGCCCCATGGTCTCACAGGCCTCCGGCTCGACTCCAATACCGGCAGAGGCGGTCTCGATGCGCCGTGTGATACGATCCGGCCACTCATGACACGGGTCATCGCCGCGGCCGGCCTGTTCGTGGCGGTGGCGTGCAATGCCCTCGCCTGGCCGCTTCCCTTCGGTCTGGCGACGGGCAACCGTCTCGCGCGCGGCGCGGGCACCTTCCCCCGCTGGCAGGCGCTGGCGCTTGCCACCGAGGCTCCGATCAGGTGGCTGGTGACGCTCCCGGGTCGCCGCCTGGCGGCGGTGGATCGCGACGGGGCGCTCGTCATCTTCGAGATCGCCGCGTCGGGGCTTCGGGTGGCCGCGCGCTACGGCGGCGTGGCGAGCCCGGATGGGCCGCCCGTGGTGGTGCGGCTCGATCACGCGCAGGCCGGTGTCGTGCTCGTGGCCCCCGACGGGCGTTTGCTCGTCTGGAGCGAGGACGGCGCGCTCCGCGGCTATGACGTGGGCGGCCCGCTGTCGAGCACCGGCGCGCCCACCCCGATCACCTTCGAAGATCGCGTGTCCCACGACCTGCTCGCGGTCGCCCAGGACGGCGCCGTGGTGCTGATCGGCGGACTTGCCGCGGGAGGGCCGCGCGCGGTGGCGCGCCTCGACGCGCGCGCGCTCCGCGATGCGCGCATCACCGTGGCCGATCTGGACGGCGACGGCGCGATCGAGGCCGTCGTGCTCTCCGACGTGACCGACCGCCACCCGCCCGCGGCGCCCGCCACGGTTCTCATGGATGCGCCCGGGGCGACGAGCATCAGCGTGATCCGTGTCCGGCCGCTCGGCCTCGAGCTGCGGGCGCGCTTCAGCGCGCCCCCATCGGCGCAATTCGAGGATATCGTCCCGGTGCTGGCTCCGGTCGCGGGGAGCGCTCGTCCGGTGGTCCTCGCCGCCATGATCGCGCCGGGGCAGGGAGCGGCGCCGGTTGCGCTCGGGCTCCGCGATGCCGGGCTCGGGCTCCTCGCGGAGGGCCTGAGCCCCGGCCCCACGGGCCGATGGCTTCAGCTCGTCGGCGCCGCCGATTTGACCGGCGACGGCGTGCCCGAGGTCGTCGCGGTGTCGGCGCTGTCCAGGGACGGCGTGCTGACGCTGTATCGGCGGAGGGCGGGCGCGCTCGTCGCGGTGGCCAGCGCCGCCGGGTACGCCGCGGGGGCGCGGGGCTCGCGCCACCCGGAGCAGGCGGTCATGGGCGACTTCGACGGCGATGGCCGGCTCGAAGTGGTGTTGCCGCGGCAATCCGGCGAGATCCTGGTCGGGCTCGAGATGCGCAATGAGCGCTTCGTCGAGCGCTGGGCCATCGATTTCAAGAGTCCGGTGACCTCGAACCTGGCCGCGGCCGACGTCGACGGCGACGGATTGCTCGACCTCGCCGTCGCAACGCGACGCGGCCTCCACGTCTTCTTGAGCATCAGGTAACTCATCGAAGGGGGCCTCGACGGCCCCCTCCGAGCCTCCCCCAGGAATTCGTTGCGCCGGCAAGCCGGCGCTCGAACGACGATGACTCGGGCACGTTCCGAGCCCGTACTATCGTTCCCATTCGATTCCAATGTGTCGTAGTCTCGCGGGGCGGGAATGGCTCAACCGGACCCATAGGAGGGAACGCGCTCATGCGATATGGATTCTATTTGCCCACCCGCGGCCGGACGGCGACTCCGGAGGACCTCGAGGCGTTGGTGCGCCGCGGCGAGGCGCTCGGCTTCACCTCCGTGATGATCGCGGACCACATCGTGTTCCCCTCCGTGGTGACTTCGAAGTACCCCTATACCGTGAGCGGTGTCTTCCCCGGCCAGGGCGATGCGCTGGAGCAGCTCGCGCTCATGGCCTTCATCGCGGGCAAGACCGAGCGGCTCCGCCTCGTGACGAGCGTCATGATCCTGCCGTACCGGAACCCCGTGGCCACGGCGAAGACGCTCGCCACCATCGACGTGCTCTCGCGCGGGCGCGTCACGGTGGGCGTGGGCGTGGGATGGCTCCGCGAAGAGTTCGAGGCGCTCGGCGCGGCCGATTTCGATCGGCGGGGCGCCGTGAGCGACGAGTACTTGCGCATCTTCAAGGCCCTGTGGACCGAATCGCCCGTCTCGTTCGCGGGGGAATTCTACCGCTTCGAGGACGTGCGCTGCCTGCCCGAGCCCGTGCAAAAGCCGCATCCGCCCATCTGGATCGGCGGCCACAGCAAGGCCGCCCTCCGCCGGGTCGCGCGGCTCGGCGACGGCTGGCACCCGGTCGGCGCAAACCCGGCGGTCCCGCTCACGCCCGCCGACCTTCGCCGGGACCTCGACGAGCTGTATCGGCTCACCGAGGCGGAAGGCCGCGATCCCTCGGCGCTCACGATCTCCTACAAGGCGCCGCTGTACGACGTGAGCCGGCCCGTCGCCGCGGGCGCCGACCGGCGGCCGTTCTCCGGCTCACCGGATCAGATCGCCGAGGACATCGCCACGTACGAGCGGCTCGGTGTCAGCGAGCTGATCTTCGACTTCCGGAGCGAGACCTCGGCGGAGAGCCTCGAGCGCATGGAGCGCTTCGCTCCCGTGATGCGGTCGTGACCGGAGCCCCCCAAGCGCCGGATGGTACGCTGCGAGGCATGAGTCACGCTCACCGTCCGGCCACTCCCGCGGCGTCCGCCGCGCCGGCAGCCGAACCGTTCCACCGAGCGGTGCCGGGACGGCCCGCCGTCCGCGGGTTCCTGCACCGGCCCCTCTCGCCGGCGCGCGACGGGCTGGTCCTCGCGCACGGCGCGGGCGGAAACAGCTCGGCGAAGCTGCTCGTGGCGCTCGGTATCGCGCTTGCGGAGGCGGGGCTCTCGGTGCTGCGCTGCGACCTGCCCTATCGCCAGGACCGGCCCAAGGGGCCACCGTTTCCGTCCGGTGCCGCACGGGACCGTGAAGGGCTGCGCCAGGCGGTGAGCGAGCTGCGGTCGATTCTGCCGGGGCGGGTGTACCTCGGCGGCCAGTCCTATGGAGGGCGCCAGGCGAGCATGCTCGTCGCCGAGGAGCCGGGCCTGGCCGACGGCCTCCTCCTCGTGTCCTATCCCCTGCATCCGCCCGGCCGCGCCAAGGAGCTGCGCACCGCACATTTCCCGGCGCTCCGTGCGCCGACGGTGTTTGCCCACGGCTCGCAGGATCCGTTCGGCTCGATCGAGGAGCTCGAGACGGCGCGCGCGTCGATTCCCGGGCCCACGACGCTGGTCGCGATCGAAGGAGCGGGCCACGGACTCGGTCGTGGAACGCGCGCCCCCGTGCCCGCCCCGGAGACGATTGCGCGGGTGGTCGACGCCTTCCTCTCGCTCGTCACCAGGGAGGCGGTGCGCCATCGCCCTTGAGATCCACGGCGGCGGCGTGTCCGGCGCGGTGGCGCGATGACGCTGGCGCCCGCCGAGCTTGCCGCGCGCCTGGACCGCATCCTCGCGTGCGCCGGAGGCCTCGTCGCGTCCGTGCCGATGCCGTACCTCGAGCACCGGTCGGCCGGCGGGGACCGGAGCCTCGGTGATCTCGCGTTTCACCTCTTCCGCTCGGCCTTGGCCTTCGCCGACGGGATGGACCTGGGGCGCTTGCCCGCGGAATGGCTCGCGCAGACCCGGCCGCCGGATCTCCAGGACGGCGACGCCGTCGCGCGCTACGGGGCCCTGGTGAGGGGACGGATTGCCGGCTGGTTCGAAGGCGCCGGGCCCGGGGAATACGCGCGCGTGATCGACCTTTCGGATGGGCCTCGCTCGGGGCGCGACCTGCTCGAGCGGACGACCACGGACGCCGCCCGGGCCTTGATCGAGCTCTACGAGATGGTCGACGGGTTGGGGATTACGCCGCCCGAGCCCGTGCCGCTCGCCGACCTGGAGGGTTTGCTCGTATCGCGCGGTCCCACGCCCGGCGTGGACGAGAGACGATCATGACTTCGTTGAGGTCGTTGCCTGCGAAAGCGGGGGCGGATCGGGCGCGCGCACCACGCGGAAGCCGTAGTCGGAGTAGCGCAGCGCCGGAGGCAAAGACGAGCGATGGGCCACCGGGCTCCACGGATCACGATGCCGCCAGGCGCCCCCGCGGGAGATCCGTCGAGTGCCGTCACGAGGGCCTGTCGGATTTCGGTCGGGGGAGGCCGCGTAATAATCCGAGCCGTCCCAGTCGAGACACCACTCGTGACAGACGCCCGAGAGCGCGGCGATGCCGAGCGGGTTCTCGGGCGTGTCCGTGACGAGCGGCGGACGCTCGAAGGTGCGCGGGGCCGGCCGGTCCTGGCCCCAGGGAAACCGCGCGTCCGCGAGTCCTCCGCGCGCCGCCTTCTCCCACTCCGCCTCGGTGGGAAGGCGATGCCGCGCGGCGGTCTTCGCCGAGAGCCAGTCGCAGTACGCGACGGCCTCGAACCAGCTCGTGCCGACGACGGGTTGTGCCGGCTCGCCGAAGCGTGGAGCCGTCCACCACGGAGGCGGGGCCGCGCCCGTATCCTCGAGGAACCGCGCATACTCGCGATTGGTGACGGGGAAGCGCGCGATGGCGAAGGCATCGGTCCAGACGCGGTGGCGGGGTCGCTCGCCCGGCAGGCCGTGCTCCCAGCCCATCCAGAACCAGCCCGCGCCGATCTCCACTGTGGCGTCATCCATGCGACCGAGTATAATCAGGCCCTTATTCAATCCCCATGGAGAGTGCACATGAACTTCGCTGACCGCATGTCCCGGCTCGGCACCGAGTCGGCGTTCGAGGTGTTGGCCCGAGCACGCGCCCTCGAGCGCCAAGGCAAGGAAATCATCCATCTCGAGATCGGGGAGCCCGACTTCGACACTCCGACCCACATCCGGGACGCGGGCAAGCGCGCGCTCGACGACGGCTTCACGCACTACGGGCCGGCCGCCGGATTGCCGGAGCTACGCGAGGCCATCGCCAAGGACGTGGCGGCCACCCGGAACATCGCCGTCACGCCCGACGAGATCGTGGTCACGCCGGGTGCCAAGCCCATCATGTACTTTGTCATCCATGCGCTCGTAAATCCTGGAGATGAGGTCATTTATCCGAATCCTGGATTCCCCATCTACGAGTCCGTCATCAACTTCGTCGGCGGGGTTGGCGTGCCCATTCCGCTGCGGGAAGAGTCCGGCTTCGGCTTCGACCTCGATCTGCTCGAGAAGAAGGCCTCGGCCAAGACCAGGCTGATCGTCATCAATTCACCCCAGAACCCGACCGGGGGTGTGCTCGAGGTCGATCAGCTCGGACGCATCGCCGACGTCGCGCGCCGCTACCGCATCCCGGTCCTCACCGACGAGATCTACAAGTCCTTCCTGTACGACGGCGAGTTCGCCTCCATCACGCGCTTCCCCGGCCTCGAGGACCTCCTCATCATCCTCGACGGATTCTCGAAGGCGTACGCGATGACCGGCTGGCGACTCGGCTATGGTGTGATGCCCACCGCGCTGGCGGAGCACGTGACCCGGTTGATGGTGAACTCGAACTCCTGCACGGCGGCCTTCACCCAGCTCGCCGGCATCGCGGCGCTGCAGGGGGATCAGACGCCCGTGGCGACAATGGTGGCCGAGTTCAAGCGGCGCCGTGACCTCGTGGTGGCCGGCCTGAACCAGTTGCCCGGCGTGTCGTGCCGGCTGCCGCGCGGCGCGTTCTACGCCTTCCCGAACGTCAAGGCGCTCAAGCGGCCGTCGAGCGAGGTGGCGGAGGCGCTCTTGCAGGAGGCGGGCGTGGCAACGCTCGCGGGCACGGCCTTCGGGGAGCATGGCGAGGGCTACCTGCGGCTCTCCTACGCGAACTCCGAGGCCAATCTGCGCAAGGCGCTCGACCGCATGCGCCCCGTGCTGGCGCGCCTGGCGGGCGCGAGCCTGACGGGGAGCTGAGCGCGCGGCTTCGCGCGCGTCCCTGATGCCGACCGTCGCCCAGCTCGTCGTGGAGGGGCTGCGCCACGCCGGCGTGGCGCGCATCTTCGGCGTGCCCGGCGGAGGGTCGAACCTCGAGCTGATCGACGAGGCGCGCGTCCAGGGCCTGCCGTTCGTGCTCTGCCACCAGGAATGGGCGGCGTGCATCATGGCCGCGGTCACCGGCGAGCTGACGGGGCGACCGGGCGCGGCGCTCTCGACCTTGGGGCCGGGCGTGACGGCCAGCTCCACGGGCCTGGCCTATGCCCGGCTCGACCGGGCGCCGATGATCTACCTGAGCGATCGCCACCCGGAGGCCACGCTCGGCTTCACCACGCATCAGGCGCTCGATCACGTGGCGCATCTCGGGCCCGTCGTCAAGGCGAGCCTGACGCTGGCTCCCGAATCCGCGAGTCATTGGATTGCGCACGCCGCGCGGCTCGCGCTCGCGGAGCCGCGCGGACCCGTGCATCTCGACCTGCCGGCGGATGTCGCCGACCGGCCGGCGCTCGGCCTCCAGCCGAATCCGGTGGCCCCGGCGGCGCTCGTTCCCGAGACCGCGCTGCTCGATCAGGCCGCCGCCATGATTCGCACGGCGCGGCGCCCGATCGTCGTGGCCGGCCTCGAGTGCCGCCAGTCCGAGGCCAAGTGGCTCCGCGCGTTCTGCGAGGCGCTGCCGGCGCCGCTCCTCACGACCTACAAGGCGAAAGGCGCGATCCCGGATCCGCATCCGCTCGCGATGGGCGTCTTCACGGGGGGCGTGCTGGAAGAGGCGGTCGTGGGGCGGGCGGACCTGATCATCGCGTTCGGCCTCGATCTGGTCGAGCTGATTCCGCGGCGCTGGCCGTACTCGGCTGCGGTGCTGAGCCTCCGGCGGACGCCTTCGACTCATCCCGCGCTCGCCGCCCCGGGCGGCGGTACCTACTTCACGCCCGCGCTCGAGGTGACGGGGGACCTCGCGCTCATCCTCGAGGAGCTCGCCCCGCGCCTCGTTCGCGCGGATGCCCGCGCGGACTGGGACGTGGCCGAAGTGGACCGGCTGAGGCGCGAGCGCGCGAGCGCGCTCGAGGTGCCCGTGCCCGGCCTGGCGCCCCACCGTGTGGTGCAGCTCACGCGGGAGCTGATGCCGGCGGGGGCCATCGCCACCGTGGACGCGGGTGCCCACATGTTTCCGGCGACGGCGTACTGGCATGCGGTGGAGCCCGGCGAATGCCTCATCTCGAACGGCCTCGCCACGATGGGGTTCGCGCTGCCCGCGGCCATCGCGGCGCAGCTCGTCCACCCCGAGCGCCGCGTCGTGTGCTTCACCGGCGACGGCGGGCTCCTCATGGTGGCATCGGAGCTCGAGACGGCCGCGCGGCTTCGCCTGCCCATCACCCTCGTCGTCTTCGACGACGGCGCGCTGTCGCTGATCCAGGTCAAGCAGGAGCAGAAGGGATATGCCGACACGGCGATGCGCCACGAGGGTCCGGACCTGGCGGCGCTCGCGCGGGCCTTCGGCCTCGTCGCGTTCGCGGCCTCCGACGAGGCCGGCCTGCAGCGCGCGCTCATCTCGGCCCTCGGCGTCGCCGGGCCGACCTTGATCGCGGCGCGGATCGACGCGTCGGGTTACCGACGCATGCTCGAGATCGTCCGCGGCGCGCCCGCGTCCCCGAGCCACCCGACCGCGGGTGGGTGAGTGAGCGGCCCAAGGGATCTTCGTAAACTGCCGGTCGCTAGCTGACCGACGGCAACGTATAATCCGCACATGGGTTTCCTCTCCGCGAAGCACGAGGAGTCGGTCAAGAAGGAGTTCGAGCGGCTCGCCGGTCCCGTCAGGCTCACGGTATTCGCCTCCGGACTCGGGCCCGAAACCAATGCGCAGGCCGTCGCCCTGATCAAGGAAGTGGCGGCGCTGGACGAGCGGATCTCGGTGGTGGTGCTCAATCCCCACATCGAGCGCGAGGAGGCCGCCGTCTACGGCGTCGACGTGACACCCGCCGTGGTCGTCGAAGGGGCGCGCGATCATGGGATTCGGTTCCTCGGTGTTCCCGCGGGCTACGAGTTCTCCAATCTGATCGATTCCATCATCGCCGTCTCGAGCGGGGAGACCGGGCTGAGCGAGGACACCACCGCTGCACTCGGCGGGCTCACCGAGGACGTCGTCATCAAGGTCTTCAGCACACCCACCTGACCGCATTGCCCCCGGGCCGTGCGCCTGGCGCAGCACATGGCAATCGCGTCCCCCCACATCACCGCGCAGTGCATCGACGCGAACGAGTTCCCCGAGCTGTCGCAGCGCTATCAGGTCATGGCCGTGCCCAAGATCGTGATCAACGACGCGGTCGAGTTCGAAGGGGCCCTCCCCGAGCGCGACTTTCTCGCCGCCGTCCTCCGGGCCGTGGCGACGCCCGCGGCTGAGCCCGCGAGCGAAGGGGACGTGTAGATGGGCACGGTCCTGGGACTGGTCGTGACGCTTGCCGTCGTGGCGGTCTACTTCGCGATCATGCGCTGGGTGCTTCCGCGGCTCGGCATCGAGACCTGAGCATCGCGCGCGTCCTGCTCCCGTGAGGAGCGCGTGCCCACGACGGATCGGCCCACGGAGCAATCGAAGGCCTGACGGATCTGCTCTTCGTCTACGGCACGCTGATGCGGGGCTTTTCGCTGCACCGGCTGCTCGAAAAGGCTGCGCGTTGCGTCGGCACCGGTCAGGTCGCCGGCCGGCTCATCGACCTCGGCGCCTACCCGGGCGCGGTGAGCGACGCCCACGGGCGCATCGCCGGCGAGGTGTACGAGATCGGCGCGCCCGCGCTCTGGACGGTGCTGGACTCGGCCGAAGGACCCCAGTATCATCGCGGTGAGGTCGGCGTCAGAATGGACGACGGCGCCGAGCGGGTCGCCTTCATCTACTGGTACCGAGGCCCGCTTCGCGGCATCCCCATTCCGGGCGGCGATTATCGGGCGCATGCGCCCGCGCGGTCCATCCACCACGATCCGAGAGCCTAGGAGGCCATCATGCCGGTCGAGCCCGCAGTGCTCGTGAAGGACGATCAGGACCACCTGATCCACCCGCTCCATCACCCGAGCGATCACCTGGAGCCGATGGTGTACGTCAAAGGCCGCGGTGCCACGATCACCGACATCCAGGGCAGGGAGTACATCGACGGCCTGGCCGGCCTCTGGAACGTGAACGTCGGGCATGGAAGGGAGGAGCTGGCGCAGGCGGCCTTCGATCAGATCAAGCAATTGGCCTACTTCTCCGCCTATACCGGCTCGACCAATGTCCCGGCCGTCCAGCTCGCCTCCAAGCTCATCTCGCTCGCCTACCCGAACATGCAGGCGGTGTTCTTCACCTCGGGCGGCGCCGAGTCGAACGAGTCCGCGTTCAAGACGGCGCGCTTTTACTGGAAGACGCAGGGCAAGCCCGACAAGGTCAAGGTCATCGCGCGCACGCTGGCCTATCACGGCGTCACGCTGCAGGCCATGAGCGCCACCGGCATGTCGCCTTACTGGAAGATGTTCGAGCCGCGCGTTCCCAACTTCCTGCACGTGCCGACTTGCTATCCCTATCGCCAGGAGGGCGCCAAGCCCGGTGAGACGGCGGGCCAGACCGCGGCGCGGCTCCTCGAGGAAGCCATTCTGCGCGAGGGGCCGGACACGGTGGCCGCCTTCATCGCCGAGCCCATCCACGGCGGGGGCGGCGTGCTCTATCCGACCGACGACTACTTCCCGCTCGTGCGCCAGGTCTGCGATCGGCACCAGGTGCTCTTCATCGCCGACGAGGTCATCACCGGCTTCTGCCGCACGGGCAAGTGGTTCGCGCTCGAGCACTGGAACGTGCTGCCCGACATCATGTCGTTCGCCAAGGGCGTCTCCTCGGGCTATCTCCCGCTCGGCGGCATCATGGTGTCGAAGGCCATCAAGCAGGCCATGGACGAGGTGAAGCCGGAAGACCGCTGGATGCACGCCTACACCTACTCGGGGCACCCCACGTGCTGCGCGGTCGGGCTCAAGAACATCGAGATCATGGAGCGCGAGCGGCTGTGGGAGCGCGCCGCCGCCATGGGCAAGCGGCTGCACAACAACCTGCACGCCGCGTTCGGCGACCACAAGCACGTGGGCGATATCCGGAGCGGCAAGGGGCTCCTCGCCGCGATCGAGCTGGTGGAGGACAAGGCGACCAAGGCGCCCTTCGCCGCGGACAAGAAGGTGGGGCCGCGCGTGCTGCAGGAGATGGCCAAGCGCGGCGTCATGACGCGCGCCCGGCTCGAG
>Ga0068862_100003712_pt1 | contig 13037 bp, 12 predicted proteins | sample KBSSwiS52_FD_66598 | JGI IMG/M metagenome (GOLD analysis project Ga0068862, IMG submission 66598) | Switchgrass rhizosphere microbial communities from Kellogg Biological Station, Michigan, USA - KBS Switchgrass S5-2 | ecosystem: Host-associated > Plants > Roots > Rhizosphere > Soil ... | reverse complement strand
GCCGTTTCGCTCTTGGGCGCTCACGATGCCGCGCAGGTCATCGGCCGATCGATCGTCGATTGCCTCGACGCCGACGGCCGCGACGGCTTGCGCAACCGCCTGCTGCGTGCACGGATGGGCGAGGTGGCGCCGTTCGACGCACGGATCGTCCGGCCGGATGGCACGCTGCTCGACGTCAGCGTCACCGCCGCGCCATTGCCCTTCGAGGGCGATCGCACCGTGCAGATTGTCGTGCGCGAGACCACCGCGCAGCAGCAGGCCTTTCGCGACCTCCGCGACAGCGAAGAACGTCTGACGCTGGCCGTCGCCGGCGCGCTGGAAGGGGTCTGGGACTGGAACCTCGAAACCAACGCGGTGGTGTACTCCTCTCGATGGAAGCAGATGCTCGGCTACTCGGACGACGAGATCGAGCCGCACGTCAGCGCATGGGAGCGTCTGGTCCACCCGGACGATCGCTCGCGCGCCGATCAGGCGAACGACAGCGTCGCCCGCGGCGAGCGCGCGACCTACGAGGCCGAGTTCCGGCTCCGGCACAAGGACGGCCACTACGTCCACGTGCTGTCGCGTGGTTTTCCGGTGCGGCGCGAGCCGGGCGGACCGGTCGTGCGCATCGTGGGCACGCATCTCGATCTCACCGATCAGAAGCGCGCCGAAGCCGCGCTCCGCGAGAACGAAGAGCGATTGAAGCTGGCGTTTGCGGGCGCGCAGGAAGGCGTCTGGGACTGGAATCTCGAAACCGGCGGCGTCGTGTACTCGTCGCGCTGGAAAGAGATGCTCGGCTACTCGGAAGATGAAGTCGAACCGCACATCAGCGCGTGGGAACGGCTCCTCCACCCCGACGACATCGAGCGCGCGCATCAGTTGAATCAAAGCGTCAGGCGCGGGGCGTCGACCTACGAAGGCGAGTTCCACCTGCGGCACAAGGACGGCCACTACGTGCCGGTGCTTTCCCGCGGATATCCGGTCCGCCGCGAGCCCGGCGGTCCGGTGATCCGCATCGTCGGCACCCACTTCGACCTCACGGAACGGAAACGGGCGGAAGCGGAGCGGGCGCGCACCGAATTCCTCACGCGCCTGGTGTTCGCACAGGAAGACGAACGGCGCCGCATCGCGCGCGAAATGCACGATCAGTTCGGCGAGCAGCTGACGGCGCTCGCGGTGCGAATCCGGGCGCTCAAGGACGCGTGCGCCACCGACGCGACCTGGCGCGGCCACGTGGAATCGATCGAGGCGATCGCGCAGCGTCTCGACCGCGATGTCGATCACCTCGTCTGGGAGCTGCGGCCGACGGCGCTCGACGATCTCGGTCTCCGCGCCGCGCTGGCGAATTACGTCCAGGACTGGTCCGCCCGCGTCGGCATCGCCGCCAAGCTGCACACCTCCGGGCTGCTCGACGACCGGCTTCCCGCCGACACCGAAACGGCGCTCTACCGGATTGCCCAGGAGGCGCTGACCAACGTCGCGAAACACGCCCGGGCCGCGAACGTCGACGTCATTCTCGAGCGGCGGGCCGACACCGTGCTGCTGATCATCGAAGACGACGGCGTGGGATTCGATGCCGCTGGCGCGGGCAGCGGCGGTCAGGGGTTCGGCCTGCTGGGCATGCAGGAGCGCGCCGGACTGGTCGGCGCGATGCTCGAGATCGAATCAGCCGCCGGCAAGGGAACGACCGTGCTCGTGCGCATGGCGACGCCGGTGCGATCCCACACCACGTCCGATCATGTCTGAAGCGGCCGTCCGGCTTCGCGTCCTCCTCGCCGACGATCACGTCACGGTTCGTCACGGTCTCAAACTGCTCATCGACAGCCAGCCGGACATGACGGTGATTTCGGAGGCCAGCGACGGCAGCGCGGCGATGCAGAGCGCGATCGCGCTGAAACCCGACGTGATCGTGATGGACATCTCGATGCCCGGCATGAACGGGCTGGCCGCCACGCGCGCCCTCAAGCAGAAGCAGCCGAAGCTCGCCATCATCACGCTGACCAGGCACGGCGACGACGCCTACGTCCAGGAACTGCTGCGCGCCGGTGTCTCCGGGTACGTGCTGAAGCAGAGCGCGCCCGCGGAGCTGCTGCAGGCAATCCGGGCGGCGGCGGCCGGCGGGCAGTATCTGGACTCGGCGCTCACGGCACGTGTGACGGCGCGGCTGCTCGGACGGGCTGACAAGGCCAGCAAGTCCGCGGTGGCACTCAGCGAACGCGAAGCGGAGGTGCTCCGCCTGATCGCATCGGGCTACAGCAACAAGGAGATCGCCGGCCGGCTGTCCCTCAGCGTCAAGACGGTGGAGGCCCACAAAGCGAACGCGATGCGCAAACTGGGCCTGCGCGGACGGATCGACATCGTCAAGTACGCGGTATTGCAAGGCTGGCTCGAAAACGCCTGATGCCGCATTAGGGAATTCCCCTAGCCGCTCTCACCTTCTTCCCGATAGCGAGACCCCAGCCAGGGGCGTAAAGTCGCAACGGCTCCTCAACCATCCTTTTTGCACGCGGAAAGGAAGTCTGTCATGGAGAACCGTTCGAACGCTTTCGGCCATCACACCGGGGGGGCCGCCGGTGCCAGCACAGTTCTACAGATCAGAGAAGAGTGGCGTCTCGCGCGCGAAGCCCACAAGGATTTGCAGGTCGCGGGCATGCCGGGCACGAACCTGCTGCTGGTCGGCTCGCCCGGCGCGGTTCGCATCGTCATGGAAATGCTCTGGCTGGAGCTGCGCGAACCGATTCTGACCTGGCGTCCGGGGCAGACCCTCGAACTGCCGACACCAGGACGCGCGTCCACGCTGGTCCTCCACGACGTCAACGAGCTGACGGCCGACGAGCAGCGGCGCATGCTGGAGTGGCTCGATCAAACGGCGAGCCGCATTCGCGTGGTCAGCACGTCGAGAACGTCGCTGTGGCCGCTGCTGAAATCGGGCGCCTTCGACGACGCGCTCTACTACCGGCTGAATACCGTCTGCGTCGACATCGAGATGTAGTCCCGAGCGCAGTCTCGGCCATGGCCTGACGCGCCGGCGGACTCGGGTCAGCTCATCGCGCCCGCGACGATCGTCACGGTGATCGCCGGGATGTAGATTCGCAGCTCCTCGGCCGCGCCGCCGATTGCCGACAATCCAGCCATCAGAAGAGCGGCGATGACAATCGCCCCTTGCGTGCGGCTGATTGGCCGATCCCAAACCGCCGCCGTGCACAGGACCAGCAAGCCGATGAGGCCCATCGGCCAGTCGAAGGGCGAGGGATGTGCCAGGAAACTGCGGAGCGACCGGATTGTGTATCCGATCGGCATGTCAGGACCAGCAAGCGCGCGCATGCCGCCCAGGCCGACGCGAAGACCCATGACCGTCGCCGTCGCGACGATCCCGAGCCCGAACGCCTCGAGGAACAGCCGTCGGGACAGTCTCGTCTTCACGCCCTGCACGGCCATCCACAGCAGCGGCAGGAAGACCGACGATTCGCGATTGGCGGAGGCCACGACCGCCAGCGCGAGGATCCACCCGTAGCGTCCTTGGATCGTCCACAGCACGGCCAGCGCGAACGCGGCCATGTCGATCACATCGGTCGGATGCTCCCACGGATGGTTGAACGTCAGAATCAGGGCGAGCGCGAGCAGCGCCGCCGTCTTGGTCGCGCGCTCGGGCGACCCGCTCAGCCGGTCGGCCACACCAAGCACGATCCAGAACGCCAGCCACGCGCTCAGGACTCGAAGGACGAGATACACCCTCGAGGGCTCCAGCGCCGTCACGCGCACAACCGACGCCAGCACGATTGGAAACAGGATGCGATTCTGGAACTGCGGGAAATAGATCGGGCGGCCGTCGAGCGTCCCTGGTTCCCCACGAAGAATCGCCTGCTGTAAAGCGATGGTCTCGCCGCGATGCTCGAGGCGGCCGCCAGCGTTCATCGAGACCCCGGTCGTGACGAGCGCCAGCGCGGCCGAGAGGAGGACCTGCCGCCATCGGCGCCAGCGGTGTGAAGTCATCAGATCGGGCGCCCATTCTACGCCTCGTGGACCACCGGCGTCGTCAACGACGATCACTTCGCGTTCGCTCACCGTCGAGTGCGACGGGCATGCAGGTTGTATTTCACAGGGCGTGAAGTACCGCGATGCCCGCATCGCCCACGTGATCGCGCTGATGGCGACGCATCGCTCGGATCCGCTGCCAGTGGAAGAGCTCGCCCGGAAAGTGAACCTCTCTCCGTCCTACTTGACGCGATTGTTTCGCGACGAGACCGGAAGCGCACCGTTGACGTTCGATCGGGCCCAGCGCCTCGACCGCGCGCACGATCTCATCCGCAATTCGTTTCTCAGCGTCAAGCAGGTGATGGCCGAAGTCGGCTGGAGCGATCCAAGCCACTTCTGCCGCGATTTCAAGCGGCGGTTCGGTGTCTCGCCCCGTGCACTCCGACGACAGGGACGCGGTTGAGCGGCGCGCTGCAGATCAGCAGGCGCTTTCGCCAATCAACAATCGCATCCGCCAACGAAGCGACCCTCGCCGCAGCGAACTCGCGAAACGATCTTGCAGGCTCGCCGTGACGTGAAAAGGAGATTGCAGATGAAACATGTCACGATCGCGCTCGCTCTGATGGTTGCCACGCTCGTCGCGCCGTTGAAGGCGAAAGACAAAGACGCCAGTTCGATCACTCAGATTCCGGTCACCGGCTCGACTGCCACCGGCGACAGATTCGCCGGCACGTTCACGTTGCAGCAATTTGCGACGGACGCCGCGGGCAAGCTTGTCGCCGTGGGCACGATTGCGGGAACGCTGACCGACGCCACCGGTCAGGCGCTCGGTAGCGGTTTACAGACGGTTGCCATTCCGGTGGTCGTCAACGGCGGCGATCAGAGTGGTGCGCAGACAGCTGTGATCGGCCCACAGGCCATCAGCTGCCCCATTCTCCATCTCGACCTCGGTCCGTTGTCGTTGAACCTGCTGGGGCTCCAGGTGAACTTGAGCCGGGTCGTGCTCGACATCACGGCGGTGCCAGGCGCCGGCAATCTCCTCGGCAACCTGCTTTGCAGCGTCGCCAACCTGCTGAACAACCCAGGGGCGCTTGCACAGCTGCTGAACCAGATTCTCGCGATTCTCCAGGGGCTCTAACCTCATTCAGGCGAGGGCGGATCGATCCGCCCTCGTCTGCCGACTTCCCCCTCCTCGGCACCTTCCAAACATAACGGCCGCTACGTACTTTTGGTATTCGCCCCCCCCACAAACGAGAATGGGCGGCGGCTGGCCTACAATCAGGCCGTCCAAGGAGGTTGACCCCGCGTGCCAGAGGTTCACCTGCCCCACCTCGACGACGAAGAGGAGGCCGACGCTGTAAGTCCGCCGGATGCGCGCGACGCGTCCCCTCGCGTCCGGCCCGACGCGACTCACCGGTCGAAGTCGCTGCTGAAGATTGGTCTCGAGGTGCTGCTGATCGGCACCGGCGTCTTTCTGGGCCTGATGGGCGAACAGTGGCGCGAGCGCGCGCATCACCGCGAGCTGGCCGAGGCATCGCTGCGCCGTTTTCGCGATGAGATCCTCGCTAACCGCAAGGCGGTAGCGGCAGTCAAGGACTACCACACCACGACAAAAAAGAGTCTGGATGCTTTTTTCGCGGCCGACGCCAGAACGAGACCCTCCGCTCAGGATGCGATTCGGGTCCGTGGCATTCAGCCGGCGTCGTTCGAGCGTACCGCGTGGGACCTCGCGCTGGTGACGCAGTCGTTGACGTATGTCGATCCCTCGCTGGCCTTCGCGCTCTCTCGCATCTATACAACGCAGCAGAGTTATGCCGAACTCTCCCGTGGCATTCTGCAGGCGATGTACTTGCTCCCACCGATGAGCGAGAACCCGATTCCTTTTTTCGGCGCACTGTCCGTTTACTACGGCGACATCGTCTATTACGAGCCGCGGCTGCTCGAGCTCTACGACGAGATCCTTCCGCAGATCGATCGCGCGCTCGGCGAAGCACCGGCGGAACGGCCGCATTAACACTGCTGAGGTGTTTCACACACTCGCTTCGAGCCAGGCGCGGAATCCTCGTCCATCGTCTGGCCGGCGCATTAGAATCCGACTCGATGACCGACGCTCTGCCACCCGGGGCGCCCGAAAGTGTGGTCGCAGCCGACGAAGCGCGCGAGGTCCCTGCCGTCACCGCCAATCTGGGCAGAATGGTGCTGGCGCTGCTGTTGTTCGTGAGCCTCATGGTGATCGTGGAGGCGGGGCTCCAGGCTCAGCGCTACGTTCGGGATCGGATCAAGGGGGACCGGGCTGCTGCCGAAACGCCAGCCGGCTATCGGGCGGCGTATCCCGGCCGTGAAACGGATGCGGTCGACCTCTACCGCGGCGAGGCGGCGGTCGGATGGGGACCGACGCGATACGTGCCGTTCATTGAATGGACGCGAGCCCCCTATTCGTCGCGGCTCGTGAACATCGGACCCGATGGCCTGCGACGAACCTGCTTCAACAGTGACGATGCACGAGCGAAACGGGTGTGGGTGTTCGGCGGTTCGACGGTGTGGGGGTCCGGTGCCCCCGATTGCGAAACGATCCCGTCGCAGCTCTCCGAGCTGCTGAACAAGTCGGGGCCGCATGTCGTGACGAACTACGGCGAAGGCGGCTTCGTGTCTACCCAGGCCCTCATCCGATTTCTGACGCTCGTTCGAAACGGCGAGCGGCCGCATGCCGCGGTGTTCTATGGCGGCTTCAACGACGTCTGGACTGCCGTCTACGTTCAACCAGGTGGTCATGAGGACGAGCCGCGGATGCGTCGCGCGCTGGAGGCCGGACCGTGGACGCGAGCCGTCACCGGGTTTCGCGCGGCCGTCGACCGCGACTACCTGACGCTGTATTACATTCGGCGGCTGTTTGGCGCCGCGACGACGCGCCCCCAGGACACCTGGGTGCCGCCGTCACAGGTCGATCTCAGCGTGGAGGTGCCGAAGGCGGTCGACATGTATTTCGAGAACGCGAAGCTCGCGGGCGCGATCGCCGCCGCCTACGGGTTCCACGTCCACTCGTTCTGGCAGCCGAACCTCACGAACAAGCATCCTCTTACCGCCCTGGAGGCGTCCTGGCTGAAGGAACTCCCGCGTGATGTCGGCACCGCGTTCGGTACGGCGGCACGCATCATTGCCGATCGCGGTGCGCAACACGCGATCGTCGATCTTCAGGCGATGTTCAACGACGACGCGCGCCCGATCTTCATCGACTACGCCCACCTCTCCGGAGCGGGCAACCGCCCGGTCGCGGCCCGTATCGCCAACGAGATTCTGGCGGCCGGCGATCGCCCGTAGCCAGGCGCTCAAAACAGCGTGTAGATGAACGGCGCGACCGCGGTTCCTCCCAGCAGCATCACGACGCCAAAGAGCAGCAGCAGGCCGACAATCGGCAGCATCCACCACTTCTTGCTGTGGCGGAAGAAGTACGCCATGTCGCCGAACACCGAGGGTTTCGAGCGGCGTTGCGAAAGCTCTTCGAAGCGGTTCATGGTTGTCCTCGATCGACTCATGATTGGTGCCAGTAACGCCGGGGATCGGTGGACTGCTGTCGCTCGACCCACTGGGAGCGGACGCCGGGAACCCGCCGTCCGAGCGCGTCCCGTTTGATCAGCCGGAAGAACAGGGCGACCGGTGTGATCACGAAATAGAAGATCACGCCGAGCAACACATTCGAGACGATCCAGCCAATCGGCATGGCGATCGCCATCGCGGTTCGGAAGGTCGGTTCGATCGTCCGCGGCTTGACGATGCCTGGTATGCCCGCGACGACCGCCACCACACCGAGGATCGCAGCAAACCCGGTCCGGCCGGCGACGGCGCCGTTGTAGACGGCCAGCGCGCCAAAGACCGCCAGCCAGATGACCGCGAACTGCCGGAGGAGCGGATCGGTGATGGTGACGCCGTCTTCGCGAAGTCGCGGATCGATCATGGCGAGCCTGCGTGACGCTTACGGCCGATCATGACGAAGAAGCCGCCCTCGCGATAGCCGTTGGCAAAGGCCGCCGCCTGGCTGGCAATGCGGCTGAACGACGTACCTCGATGCCGGGGCTCGAACAAATCCTCCCGGTCGCCCAGCGTCGGCCCAAGGACCGGCTTCGGGATCGAATTGACGAAGTCGAACGCGTCGGCATCCATCCACTCCAGGACTTCGTCCAGCGTGTGCGACGTCTCGTGCGGATGGCAATACTGATCCTGAAACCAGGCCTCGCGTCGAGCGTCTGCCGCGGTGTCCCGGAAGTGGGGGTCGAGCAGGCGTCCCGCCATGCCGGTCCAACGGAACAGCGAGCGGCGAGCGTAGTGCAGGGAGCGGCTGTAAGCGTTGTACAGGCCGACGACGAGATATCCGCCAGGTCGCACCAGCCGGCCGATGCGCCGGAACGCCACCCGACAGTCGCCGGTGTGGTGCAGGACGCCGTTGCTGATGACGACGTCGAAGAATTCGTCCTTGAGCGCCGGTCTGAACAGGTTCATCTGCGCGAACGCCGCCCGCGTCAGCTGGTGCCGGGTCTTGAAGTCATGCGCCAGGCGCAGCGAGTTGAGGCACACGTCGACGCCGAGCACCGATCGGTGCGCGATGGAGAGAAAATTGGTCAGCTGTCCGGTGCCGCAACCGACTTCGAGCACCCGCGCGTTGTACGGGATCTGCTCGTTCAGCAACCGCGCGAAGAGGCCGGCCCGCGCCTTCTCGAGCAGGGCGCGCGGCGTGTCGATGTCCTCGTAGTTCGGGAAGGGCGTCTTCTCGTAGAACTGCTTCACCATGTCGGTGACGTCACGCCCGTCGAGCTCGTCGAGCTCCGTCGGCACGAACAACTGCGGAATGCCCTCTTCAACCGGATAGGTTTTCCCGGTCCTGGTATTCTTCGCCGCCTGTCCGTCGATCGTGAGCGGATCTCCCGTCGCCGGATCGGCCCACGGGCTCGTGTCGGGCGGCGGTCCAGACAGCCGATCCGCGGCGAAGAGCGTCATGCCCAGGGGCTGAGCCTCCTTCTGGAGCACGACGTTCTCCAGGACCAGGACGTCCATCTCGGATTGCATGAACGTGTGGTACGCCTCTTCCGGCGTCAGCACGATCGGCTCCCACGACAGATTGAAGCTCGTATTGATCAGGACCGGGCATCCGGTCTTGTCGTTGAACCGCCGCATCAGGCGCTGGACACGTCCGTGCCGCTCGTCGATGGTTTGAACCCGGGCACTGTAGTCGACGTGCGTAATCGCGGGCACGGTGCTCCGCGCAATGTTCACCCGGCGCACGAGGTCGGGATCGTCCGCCAGGACCTTCTGCTGTTCGGTGGACAATCGGCATCGCCGCTCGTCGAGCACCGGCGCCACGACGAGCATGTAGGGCGATTCTTCTCCCGGGCGCATCGCAAACCACTCGTGGACGTGTTCGCGCAACACGATCGGTGCGAACGGCCGGAAGCTCTCGCGAAACTTGATCTTGAGATTGATCGTCGCCTGCATCTCGGGCGAACGCGCGTCCGCGATGATGCTGCGCGCGCCCAGCGCGCGCGGCCCGAATTCCGCTCGACCGTGAAACCAGCCGACGACTTTGCCTGCCGCCAGTAAATCGGCGACGCGATCGAGCAGCCCCGCTTCGTCGTCGAACGCTTCGTAGGGCGCCCCCTTGCGGGCGAGGAGCGCCTCGATGTCGCGGCGTGGATACGCGGGGCCGAGCCAGCTCGCGGATTGCGCGTCCGCGCCACGTGCTTCCCGTGGACGCTCCAGCAGCTGGTGCCACACGAACATCGCTGCGCCGAGCGCGCCACCGGCGTCGCCCGCTGCCGGCTGAATCCAGATGTTCTCGAACGGCCCTTCCCTCAATAGCCGGCCGTTGGCCACACAGTTCAGAGCCACGCCGCCGGCCATCACCAGGTTCCGGCTACCCGTGGCGGCGTGCACGTGCCGTCCCATGCGGAGCATGCACTCCTCGGTGACGCGCTGCACGCTCGCGGCCAGGTTCATGTGACGCTGTTCGAGCGGCGAGTCGGGCTTGCGCGGCGGTCCTCCGAACAGCGCGTCAAACTTCGGACTCGTCATCGTGAGTCCCTGGCAGTAGTTGAAGTAGTCCATGTTCAGCCAGAGACTCCCGTCGTCCTGCAGCCGTACGAGGTGCTTCAGGATCAGATCCTGAAAGACGGGTGTTCCGTACGGCGCCAGACCCATCAACTTGTACTCGCCGCTGTTCACCGTGAACCCGCAGTAATACGTGAACGCCGAGTACAGGAGGCCGAGTGAATGCGGGAACCGGAGCTCGTGCGTGAGGGCAAGCCTGTTCCCGGCGCCGGCTCCGAACGAGGCTGTACTCCACTCGCCGACACCGTCGAGTGTCAGGATGGCCGCCTCGTCGTAGGGGCTCGGAAAGAACGCGCTGGCGGCGTGGCTCTCGTGGTGATCGAGAAAGAGGACGCGGCCTGTGAAGTCGCGGCCCAATGCGCGAAGAATGATGCGCCGGATAAACAGCTTCTTCTTCAGCCAGACTGGCATCGCGCGCGCGAAGCTCTCGAATCCCGCCGGCGCGTACGAAAGGTAGGTTTCCAGCAAGCGGTCGAACTTGATGATTGGCTTGTCGTAGAAGGCGACGTAATCCAGCCGATCGGCTGACAATCCCGCTTCCCGCAAGCAGTACTCGACGGCGTGTTGTGGAAACGCGGCGTCGTACTTTTCCCGCGTGAACCGCTCCTCCTGAACGGCCGCGACGACGCGGCCGTCGGACACCAAGCACGCGGCGCTATCATGGTAGAAAGCAGAAATACCAAGAACGCTCGTCAAGGTGAGCCGATCCTACATAGGCTCGTCGGAACAGCAAGCTCAACAGTCGATTCAAGGCAGTCATACGGCATGACCGACCCCGAAACCAATCGGCTTCGCCCGATCGGGCACATTCGATCGACGCTCGAAGCGCTGCGCTCGGCGCCGCGGCAGGGCTCCGAGGGGGCCCCCGATGCGTGGCTCGAAGTGGATGGCGCATTCGCGCGGGCGCTGTCGGGGATTGTCAAAGGCGACGAGGTGATCGTCATCACGTGGCTTCACCGAGCGGATCGGGAGGTCCTCGAGGTGCATCCGCGCGGCGATGTCGAGGTTCCGCTCGCCGGCGTGTTCGCGACACGGTCGCCGCACCGGCCAAACCCGCTCGGGTTGCATCGCGTCACCGTACGCGAGCTCGAAGGCACGCGCCTGCGCATCGGACCAATCGAGGCGATCGATGGCACGCCCGTCGTCGACATCAAGCCGGTTCTCGCCGATTGCTCCGACGGATAGCGTTCGACCATCTACACTGAAGCCATGCGTCGCGAGCTCCTGCCGATGCTCAAGCTCGCCGGGCCGGTCATCCTTGCCGAGATCGGCTGGATGAGCATGGGCATCGTGGACACCATCATGGTCGGTCCGCTCGGACCGGCGGCGATTGGCGCGTCTGGCATGAGCAATTCGCTCTTCTTTGCCGTGGCGGTCTTCGGCATGGGTGTGATGCTGGGGCTCGACGCGCTGGTGGCGACCTCCTACGGCGCCGGCCGGCTCGACGACTGCGTGCGCTGGCTGCAGCACGGCATCCTGGTCGCCCTGGTCGTCGCGCCCACGATCATGCTGGTCTTCTACGCCGCGTTGACCACGAGCACGCACTGGGGGCTTCATCCATCGGTGCGCGCCCAGGCGCAGCCCTACATGGCCATCCTCGGCCTGGGCGCCGTGCCGTTGCTCCTGTACGCGACGTTCCGTCGATATCTGCAGGGCATTCACGCCGTCAGACCCGTCATGGTCGCGCTGGTGACGGCCAACCTCGTGAACGTTTTTGGCAACTGGGTGTTGATCTGGGGTCACCTCGGCGTGCCGGCGTTCGGGATCAACGGGTCGGCGTGGGCGACCGTTGGCGCGCGCGTCTACATGGCCGCATTCCTCGGCCTGGCGATCGTGCGTGAGCACCGGAGGCGCGGCGCCACCCACACGCCTGTACCGTTTGCTTTCGATGCGGCGCGCGCCCGCCGTCTGCTCGCGCTGGGCGTGCCGGCCGCCTCGCAGGTGACCCTGGAAGTGGGCGTGTTCGCCGCGGTCAGCGCGTTGGCGGGAACGCTCGATCCGGTGTCGCTCGGCGCGCATCAGATTGCGCTGAACATCGCGGCGCTGGCGTTCATGGTGCCGCTCGGCCTGGCGTCAGCGGCGGCGGTGCGCGTCGGCCACGCGGTTGGCGCCGCGGACGGGCGGCGCGCCGTTCACGCCGGTTGGACGGCGCTCGCGGTCGGCGCCATCATCACCGGCAGCGTCGGCGTACTCCTGATCGTCACACCGATGCCGATGCTCCGCGTCTTCACGGACGATCCACAGCTGTTAGCGATCGGCGTCCGTCTGCTGTCGATTGCCGCCGTCTTTCAGCTGTTCGACGGGACGCAGGCCGTGGCGACCGGCGTGCTGCGCGGGGTCGGCGATACGCGCACGCCGATGGTGGTCAACGTCGTCGGCCATTGGGCGTTCGGGTTGCCTGCGGGCTGGTGGCTCTGTTTCCGGCGCGGCTGGGGCGTGGCCGGCTTGTGGGTGGGTCTGTCGATCGGGCTGATCTTCGTCGCGGCCGTGCTGACGTTCGCGTGGCACCGGGATTCGCGGAGGTTCGTGCTGCCCCGGGCGGCTGCGCCCGCCACATCGTGAGGCGGGCGCGTCCGCGGCATCAGGCGCCGGGACCGTGGCGGCCTACCGGAAGTTCTTGTCGTCGGCCGACGGACCGTAAATCGAGGGGACCTTCGCACCCATCAGGCGCAGGTAGACGGTCATCTGGCCGCGATGATGCGCCCAATGGTTGATGGTGTCCTGAATCATCGCGTAGCGCGGACCCTCCTGGACGACGTTGCCGCGGGCCTTCAGTTGCCAGGGCGTGTTCAGGTGCTCGTCGGTGGTCTTCTCGAGCGCCGAACGCGCGTCGGCTGCGGCTTTGTCGAGCGCCTTCAACAACGCCTCGCTCGTTTCGTTCTTCTGCCGCGGCGTCGGGCCATTCACCGGGGCCACGTCCAGCTCGTCGCGCGTGATGGCCATCGCGACCCACGACGGGATCGTCGCCACCATGTCGGCGAGAT
>Ga0068862_100003711_pt1 | contig 13037 bp, 12 predicted proteins | sample KBSSwiS52_FD_66598 | JGI IMG/M metagenome (GOLD analysis project Ga0068862, IMG submission 66598) | Switchgrass rhizosphere microbial communities from Kellogg Biological Station, Michigan, USA - KBS Switchgrass S5-2 | ecosystem: Host-associated > Plants > Roots > Rhizosphere > Soil ... | reverse complement strand
GCCAGCGAGATCGGCAGCCAGGCGAGCGGCGGCACGGTGCGCAGCACCTGGAAGATCGGGTCGAGGCCCCGGTGGAACAGCTTGCTGGAGCCCACTAGCACGCCCAGCGCAACGCCCACGACGGCCGCCAGGCTGAACCCGATCGCCACCCGCTTCAGGCTGGTGAGGGCGTGCCAGAAGAGGCCCTTGTCCACCCCGCCCCGGTCGAAGAACGGATTGAGGATGAGCTCCTTCGACTCCATCCAGATCCGGGTGGGCGACGGCAGGCCGGACGTCGCGCTGGACGCCAGCATCTCCCACACGACGAGGACCACGAGCAGGGTCGCAGCGGGCGGCAGGGTGACCGCGAAAAACCCCTTCAGGCGTTCGCCGAAGCGCACGCTCTCTGGGCCCGCGGGGCGCGGAATGGGCACGACGTCGGCCGTAGCCGTGGGTGCGGCTTCCAGCATGGCTTTTCCCGGCGCAGGCGTGATGGACAGGGCGGGCAGCGTCATGGGATCGCTCCTTCCACTCGTGGTCAGACGAGCTTCTTGATCGGTTGGCTGTCGAGGTAGGCGGCGGGATTCGACGGGTCGAAGACCTTGCCGTCGAAGAACTTCTCAGGGCCGCGGTTGTCGGAAGCGGGGGCCGCGACGCCCAGGTCCTTGGCCGCCGCGCGCCAGATGTCGGACCGGTTGACCTTGTTCACCAAGGCCATCTTGTTGGTCGAGGCCGGCAGCACGCCCCAGCGGACGTCCTCGGTGAGGAACCACAGGTCGTGCGACTTCCAGGGGAAGGAGGCGTTGTCGGCCCAGAACTTCATGATGTGGCCGGAGCCCGCGACCTTGCGCCCGTCGCCGTAGTCCACCGTGCCTTGCAGGCGGGGCAGGATGTCGCCTATCGGCACGTTGATGTACTGGCGGCCCGAGACGATCGAGCACATGGCCGGGCGGTTGGCCATCTTGTCGCACCACTGGGCGGCCTCCATGACCGCGGCGGTGATCGCCTGGGCGGCGCGCGGATACTTGGCGACCCAATCGGCGCGCATGCCGAGCGCCTTTTCCGGGTGGTTCATCCAAAGTTCGGAGGTCAGGCAGGCGGTGTAGCCGATCTGCTGGTTGACCAGCTGGCCGTTCCACGGCTCGCCCACGCAGAAGGCGTCCTGGGTGCCGGCCTTCATGTTGGCCACCATCTGCGGCGGCGGGATCACGATGGTCGAGACGTCGGTCTCCGGGTTGATGCCGCCGGCGGCGAGCCAGTAGCGGATCCACAGGTCGTGGGTGCCGCCCCGGAAGGTCATGGCCACCTTGGCGGTGTTCCCGGCCGCCTTGAGCTGGGCGAACTTGGCCTTGGCGCCGGCGCTGTTGAGGCCGACCTTCACGGCCTTGAGGTCGTTGCCGACCGAGATTGCCTGGCCGTTCAGGTTCAGCCGGGCCAGGAGGTTCATCGGCAGCGGCTTGCCGCCGGTGGCCGCACCGGTGGTCAGGAGATACGGCAGGGGCGACAGGATGTGCGCGCCGTCGATGCCGCCGCCGCCCGAGCCCAGCACCAAGTTGTCGCGAGTGGCGGCCCAGGAGGCCTGCTTCAGCACCTCCACGTCGGGCAGGCCATGCTTGGTGAAGAAGCCGCGCTCCTTGGCGATGATCAGCGGCGAGGCGTCGGTGAGGGCGATGAAGCCCAGGCGCGCCTTGCTGACCTCGGGACCCGCCCCGGCGGCGAAGGCGCCGGCGGGCAGCAGCGCCTTGGCCGCGGCGATGGTGGCGGCGGCGGCGGTCAGGGCGGTGCGGCGGGTTAGCCCCGGCTGGGCGGGAACGGTCTTGGTCTTGTCGGTCATGGGAATGTCGTCCGTAATCGGATGAATTGGGTCAGAGCTTGTATTCGAGGGTGAACCAGATCTTGGTCCGGGCCGGCGGCGGGGTCGCGGTGCCCACGGGCACCGTGCGCACCCGCTCGAAGTCGGCGTACTTCAGGGCCGCCGTGAGCTTGGGATTGATCGCCGCCTGGATCTGGGCGTCCCACTCGTGGCCGAGGTCGGCGCCCGTCCGCTGATCGTTGAAGTCGTGGTAGCGGATGATGATGTCGGTGTTGGCCCAGTAGGTGAACTTGAAGCGCGGCTTGATGTTGACGCTGAAGTTCAGGTCCTTCAGGCCGTCGACGAAGCCCTTGTTGCCGCCCAGCGGCTGCACCCAGGCGTCGGCCCAGCCCTGGAAGGCGTGGGTGGTGGCCAGCGGCGTGGTGAAGCCGCGGGTCCCGTTTCCTTCCAATTCCTCGTAGCTGACCTTGGCGGTGTAGATGTCGAAGGTGCCGGCGACGTCGGCGCCCCAGTAGTCGAGGCTGTAGTCCGTCGTATTGTGGCGATAGTCGCGCTGGTTGGCGTAGGTTGCGTTGTAGGCGAGTTGGAACAGCCCGACCCAGGTCTTGCCGGACGCCTTGACGCCCTTGGTGATCGAGGAGTTGGCGGCCGAGTTTCCAAAGTCGAGGGCGTAGACGAAGGCCTGCAGCTTGAGCGGCTCGGCGAGCGACCAGGTGCCGTTGAAGAGGTGGCTGTCAGAGTCCCAGTCGCGCAGCTCGCCCAGGATCCGGTTGACGTGGGTGACGTAGGCGTAGGTCGCCTTGAACTTGCCGTAGGCCATGTCGGCACGCACGGCGTCGAAGGTCTGCTCGTCCTGGCGCCAGCCGACGTTGCCCACGAAGCGCTGATCGTCGATCAGGATGCGCTGGCGGCCGGCCGTCACCTGCAGCGCCGCGCTGGGCGTCCAGGTGAGTTGCAGCCGGTTGAGTTCGGTGACGTCGGGGTCGTTGATCAGCGGATAACGCGCCTTGTCCGCGCCGTTCAGCGGCGGGGTCGTGGCGCCGGGGACGTTGACCGAGAAGTGTTCGGGGCCGACCTGGCGGACGTCCTCGAACTCGATCAAGCCCTTCACGCCGTTCCAGTCGGCGGTCTCCCAGCCCAGTCGCGTGCGGACGGTGAAGGATTCGCCGCGGTTCCGCAGCACCGCGGTACGCTTCTGGTCGACATCCTCGTAGCGGGCGCGGACCTCCAGCAGCAGCTTTCCGCCCGCTATGGCGTCGCTGATCGTGGGCGCCGGACCCGCCGCGATCGCCGGTGCAGGCGGCGGCGGCTCGGGGGCCGCGACCGCGGCGACGCCGTCGCCCATCCCGTCCTGGGCCGGCGGAGCCGAGTCCGGGACGGGCGCTTGTTCCTGAGCCGCCGCAGCGGTTCCGCACGCCAAACAGGCGAGCAAGGTCACACGCGCGAGAGCGCGTTTGGTGGTGCTCATGGCTATCCCCCAAGCCAAAGAAAAAAAAGACGCCCGCCGGGGTGTTCATCCCCGCGCGGACGTCGGTGTCCGTGTCGAGCCGGCGCTGTGCGCCGGCGGTCTGTTAGGACCCCGCGAAGCTTCTTTGCCCCGCGTGTCGAGACCTAAGGGGCCATGGCCGCCCAATTGCTGCAACTGCGAAACGTCGCGGAGGATGGGGTTTTTGCCCCAGGACGTTCAGGCGCCCATCAGAAGGGCGCCCATTTCTCTTGCATCGCACAAGGATTGTGCGGATTTGCCGGCCCCTCGCGGGGAATCAGCGGCCGAAGCGGCCGATCTGGAAGTCGGCGGCGTACCGCTGAGGCTGGGCGGCGTCGAAAGTCCGGCCGTCGAAAAAGGTGTCGGGCGCCATGGGGATCGGAGCGCTGGCCTCGTCCAGCATCCAGGGCGCGCTATGGAGCCCCTCGACCTTCTCGTCGACGATCGGCGTCGGCGCGCCCAGGTCCGCGGCCGCGATCCGGAAAAGGTCGGGACGATAGGCCCGCTCCGCGGCGGCGGCTATGTCCACCTCCGGGCCGATCTGGCCCCAGCGCAGCATCTGGGTGAGGAACCAGACCGCATGGCTTCGCCAGGGGAAGCTCGCGGCGTAGCGATGGTAGATGATGTAGTCGAGGCTGTCGGGCCCCGGTTCGCCGCGTGCATAGGGCGGCGAACCGACGAGGGAATGGGCGACCGTCTCCTGCGGGGCGTCGATATAACGCGCGTGCGCGAGGATCGCCGCGAGTTCGCCGCGGTTGCCCGGCTCGTCGCACCACGCCGCCGCCTGGATCAGCGCGCGCAACAGCGCCTGCAGCGGATCCGGGTGCTGCTCGGCCCAGCGCTCCGTCACGCCGAACACCTTGTCGGGGCCGACCCGCCAGAACTCCGAGGCGTAGATCATAATCTCGCCGACCCCGTCGGCCACCGCCTGGGCGTTCCAGGGCGCGCCGACGCAGAAGCCGTCGATGTCGCCCGCCGCCAGGCGCGCGTTCATCCGCGCCGGCGGCACCGCGGTGATGCGCACGTCGCGGTCCGGGTCGATTCCCGCCGCCGCCATCCAATAGCGGACCTGATAGTTGTGGACGGAGAACGGGAACACCACCGCGAACACCAGCGGCGGCAGGCCGGCCTCGCGCCGCTCGGCGACGACCTTGGCCAGGGGCGAGGCCGAACGGGGGCGCGCGGCCATCCCCTTCGGGTCCGCCGTCCGCATCGCGTCGGCGAGGGCCGCGGAGACGGTGATGGCGCTGCCGTTCAGGTTCAGCGACATGGGGGCGATCATCGGCGTCGGCTCGCCGCTGACGCCCAGGTTCACGGCGATCGGCAACGGCCCCAGCATGTGCGCGCCGTCGAGCGCGCCCATGGCGACCTTGTCGCGAATATTGGCCCAGGAGGCTTCGCGGCTGAGATCCACCGTCAGCCCCTGGTCCTCGAAGAAGCCCTTCTCCTTGGCGATCACCAAGGGCGCGCAGTCGTTGAGGGCGATGAAGCCCAGGCGGAACTCGCTGCGGACGTTCACTTGGTTCCCCCCTTCAGCACGCCGGCGAAGGTGAGGAGATCGTTGGCCACCGCCCCGATGGAGCGCCCGGCGTCCATGGCGAGCTTGCGCAGGATCGCGTAGGCCTGCTCCTCATCGATGCCGCGCTCTTTCATCAACAGGCCCTTGGCGCGCTCGATGGCCTTGCGCGAGGCGAGGTCGGCCTTGGCCTTGGCGAGGTCGGTGCGCAGCTTCTGCATCAGCTCGAAGCGGCTCATCGCCACTTCCAGGACCGAGCGCACGCGGCCGGAGGACAGGCCGTCGACCACATAGGCCGCCACGCCCGCCTCGACCGCCGCCTCCGCCAAGCCGGGCGACGAGCGGTCGACGAACATCACCACGGGCCGAGGATTGGCCTCGGTGGAGTCGCGCAGGCTCTCCAGGACGTCCCGGTCCGGGCTATCGCAGGCGATGACGATGACGTCGGGGGCGATCGTCGCGAGAGTGGCCTCCACATCCTCGAAGGAGGCGACACGACGCACTTCCAGCGGGCGGACGTCGACTAGCCCCTCGGCGACCAGCGCGGCCCGCGCCTCGTCCGGATCGATAATCAGCACTTTCATTGCGCGACGGCGCCTGTTCCCCTCGGCGTTCAGTTGGCCGCCAAGACGCGCCGGGACAATGGCGGACCGGCGCCCAGCGACACAATGCGAGGGCGGCGCCCATTCTACAGGCGCCGGGGCGGGCCGTCTGCCGCAGGAAGATGGTTATCCCCGCGGCAACTCCACCAGGGCGTTGGGCAATTCGTCGGGGTTGTCGTCGCGCACCGGAAAATGTGCGGCCAGCACTTCGCCGCACAACCGCACGGCCTGGGCGAAGCCGGTTCCGGGGTCGCCGCGGCGCATCCCGTCCACCAGGGCGGCCATGGCGCGGTCCCAGACCTCCGGGGAGACGCGGCTCGCGATCCCCTCGTCGGCGACGATCTCGGCCATATGCTCTTCCAGCGAGACGAAGATCAGCACGCCGGTTCGCTCGCGCGTGGCGGAGAGGTTGCGCGCGGCGAACTGCTGGCGGGCGCGCTCGCGCACGCGGTGGCGCTTGAGGCCGGACGGGGTCAACGCGCGCCGAACGGGGCCCAACGAGACCACCACCAGGATCGCGACGAACAGGGCCCCCTGCAGCATGAGCGTACCCGCCAAGGCCGAGCGCACCGCGCTTTCGGCCGCGTCGCCGGCCTGGGCGGCCGACCATCCTCCCAGCAGATCGGGCGCCGTCACATGCACGCCGGCCAGCAGCAGGAACGCCGGCGCCAGCAGGGCCGCGCCCGCCGCCCAGGCGGCCCCCACCTCGCGGTAGTCGGACGAGGCTTCCGCGGCCACGCAGTAGATCTCCCCGCTTGTGCGGGCCTCGACCTCGGCGACCGCGGCCTCGATCTCGCGGCGATGTTCGGGGCTCATCATCTCACCAGCTCCCCGACGAGCCGCCGCCGCCGCCCGATCCGCCGCCGCCGGAGAAACCGCCCCCTCCCCCGCCGCCGCCCGAGAATCCGCCGCCCCCGCCGTAGCCGCCGCCACCGCGTCCCGACAACAGCACCGGCAGCAGCCACCAGAGTCCGCCCCGCCGGCCGCCGATCAGCCGGCTGAGCATGAAGAAGACCACGAAGATGACGATGATCGTCGAGAGCGAGATGTCGCGCGACGGTTGGGGCGGCGCGGCCGCCTGGGCCACCTTGGCCTTCGCCTGGTCGTCCGGCAGGGCTAGCTGCTCGACGATCGCCTCGGCGCCGGAGACGACGCCGCCCTCCATGTCGCCGGCCTTGAAGCGCGGCAGCACCCGCTCCTGCAGGATGACGTTGGAGAGCGCGTCGGTGAGCACCGGCTCCAGGCCGTAGCCCACCTCGATGCGCACCTTCCGCTCGGTGGGCGCGACCAGCAGGATCACGCCGTTGTCCGTATCCTTCTGGCCGATGCCCCAGGTGCGCAGGAGCTGGTAGCCGTAGTCCTCGATCTCGTAGCCCTGCAGGTTCGGTACGGTGGCGACCACGAGCTGGCGGGTCGTGCGGGTCTCCAGGTCGGCGAGTTCCTGAGTCAGCTTGGCCTCGGCCTGCGGCGACAGGATGTTGGCGTCGTCCACCACGCGGCCGGTCAAGGGCGGGAACTTCGGCGCGGCGAGCGCGGCCGTGGCGAATAGCAGGGCGAGCAGAAGCAAGATGACGTAGCAGGCTAGCCGCCCTTTTTCCTCCCCTGTCGCGAAGACGACGGGGGAGGTGGCGCGCCCCAAAGAGGGCGTGACGGAGGGGGCGTCAGGAGCGCCGCGCTTGCGACGCGCGCCCTCCACCATTCGCTCTTCGGCGAACGGTCCCCCTCCCCCGTCCTCTGCGGGACGTGGGAGGAATGGCGCCCCTGCCCCTCCCCCATTGCGGGGGAAGGGTTGAGAGGGCCTCGTCACTTCGCGGCCGGCGCCGCCGGAGCGGGCGCCATGGAGACGGGCGGGGCGGCAGGCGCGGCGCCGCCGAAATCGACGGTGGGCGCCGATTGGGCCTGGGGCGCAGCGGCGAAGGTCTGCATGGGCTTGGCCCAGCGGTGGACCGTGCCGGCCCAGAGCGCGCCCGGGAAGGTGCGGATCTCGGTGTTGTAGTCGCGCACCGCCTCGTTGTAGTCGCGCCGGGCGATGACGATGCGGTTCTCGGTGCCCTCGAGCTGGCTCTGCAGGGCCAGGAAGTTCTGGTTCGACTTCAGGTCCGGATAGCGCTCGGAGATCACCATCAGCCGCCCCAGCACGCCGGAGAGGTTGTCCTGGGCCGCCTGGTACTTCTGGAACGCGACGGGATCAGTGAGAGTCGAGGCGTCGACGCGGGTCTGGGTGGCCGAGGCGCGGGCCTGGGTGACCGCCACGAGGACGTCGCGCTCCTGGGCGGCGTAGCCCTTCACGGTGGCCACCAGATTAGGGATCAGGTCGGCGCGGCGCTGGTACTGGTTCTGCACCTCCGCCCACTGGGCCTTGGCCCGCTCCTCCTTGGTCGGAATGGTGTTGATCCCGCAGCCGGCGATGATGAGCGGCGCAAGAACGATCAGGGCGGCGCGCGCGAAGCGCGTCTTGAAGGTGGCCAATTGGGTGCTCCCCTGCTGAAACCAGCGTTCAACCCGATCTAGATGGCCCCACCCTTGATCCAGCGCAACGGATTCGAGACCTTGCATCCGGGTCATGGCCGACGCGACGGGCGTTAACCAATCGGGAATCGATGGGCGTGCAGGTTGCTTTGAACATCAAGCGCGTGGACGGCATCTCATGAGCGAGAGCATCGACGTCAGGCTCCGCGATCTCGAAGCCGGCGACAGCGCCCGCATCCTGGCCTGGCGCAACCTGCCGGAAATCCGCCGGTGGATGTACACCGACCACGTCATCGCGCAGGCGGAACACGACCGCTGGTTCGCGGGGATCATGACCGACCCGACGCGGCGCTACTGGATCATCGAGTTGGACGGCCGCCCCGTTGGCCTCGCCAACCTCGCCGACATCGTCGCCTCTGCAAGGCGCGCCACCTGGGCCTATTACCTGGCCGACCCGGCGGTGCGCGGTCGCGGCGTCGGCGCCTTCACCGAGTTCTTCGTCATCGAGCACGTGTTCGGCGTCCTGGGCCTCAACAAGCTCTGGTGCGAGGTGCTGGTCGAGAACGAGGCGGTCTGGAAGCTGCACGAAGCCTTCGGGTTCCAGCGCGAGGCGCTGTTCCGCGCCCACGTCTGGAAGGATGGTCAGCCGGGCGACGTGGTGGGCCTGGGCCTGCTCGCCGCCGATTGGGCGCGGGTGCGGGACTCCAGCCGCGAAAAGCTGCTGGCGAAGGGGTTGAAGGTCTAGGCGCTCGGAGACCGGCAGGATCGGGCGCCGCTAGACGCGCACGCCCCTACCGCGAGGCAAACGTGACAGATGTGAGGATCTGACGACGCTCCCTCCTCTCAGGGAGAAGGGAGACGCCGGAGCTTCAGCGGTCGCCGTCGGTGGTGTCGGCGACGGCGCCGGGGATCGGTTCGCCCAACGCGCCGGTGACGATTTCGTCCGTGTCCTTCACCCCCTTGTGGGCGGTGCGGATCTTGGCGTCTTCGTCCTTGTCGGATTCGGGCTTCTTCGGGTCAGACATGCAAGGTCCCTCCGGCATGGGTGCGCGGACGCCGCTCGCCCGCTGATCTGGCGGCACGCTAGCATCGCATCTCAGGACTGTCAGCGCCGATCCTTCGGGTTCGCCTCGACGCGGACGAAGCAGCCCGAGGAGCCGACGGACCTGCAATAGGCCTGGGCCTCGGCGGTCGTCCGGAAACCCGCGAATTGGGCGCGATAGACGGTCTTGCCGCCAACCTCCGCCTTGACCACCCGCGACGCGACGCCATCGGGCATCCGGACCTTGGCCTTGAGGGATTCCAGGTGACGGCGCGCTTCGGCCTCGCTGGGCGAGGCCGCGACCTGGGCCACCGCGCGCCCCGCCCCGGCGGGCGCAGGCTTGCTGGTCGCCTCCAGCGCCAACGGGGGCGCGGCCTTGGGCGCCGGGGACTTGACGGGGGCGATTGGCGGCGGTTTCGCGGCGGCCTGCGCCGGCGGCGGCGCGGGCCTCGCGGGCGGAGGCGCCTTCGCGGCAGGGGGCTTCGCAGGCGCGGCTTTCGGGGGCGTCGCCTGGGCGACCGCCGCCGGCCTCGGCGTCTCGATCGAGAACGGATTCAAGCTCTTGCCGTCGCAGACCTTCAGCATGATACGCTCGGCCGGCCCGCCGGGTATCGGCTTGATCCAGGTGGCGCCTGAAGCGACGGTCTCGCGGCCGTCACCGATCAGGTTGCGCTGGGAATAGGCCATGGTGCGGCCGAGGCGGGCCTTGCGCGACTTGCAGTCGACCGAAACCACGGACGTCCACGACAGCACGTGGTCGCGCTCGTAGTCGCCGCGGCTGACCGATTCCGAGCGCAGGTTGACCTGCCGGACCGACGGGCCCTCGGGGGTGGAGATCGAGCTCAGGACCCCGGTCACCGCCGACGGCGTCACCGAGATCACCTTGGCGGGATCGAGGTCGGTGTTGCGCTTCAGCCAGTCCGTCACGTCGGCCGACGACAGGGATTTCGGGAAGCTGGGCTCCGCCTGATCCTGCGCCCAGGCGCTCGCGGCCGCCGCGACGGCCGCTGCGACGACCCCTAGGTTCAAGCGGAATGACCGCTGTCGGTTCATCGACCCTCCAGGTCGGGACCGCCGCGAGTGAAGGCGCCCGACAGAGTCAGGACCCCTCGGGCGGGCCAGGTTCAGGGCGGCTCGCCGGCCTTGGCCCGTTCTGCTGACGGATCAAGTCGACGATGTGGCGCTGTTCGCGCGCGACCAGGTTCTTCAGCCGCTCCGCCTCGTGCGCCGGCATGGCGGCGTCCACCGGCACGTCGCCCAGCGTCGCCAGGCTGTCCAGGAACCGTTCGGCGCTGGCCGGCGGCAGGGCGGCGGTGAGCCACGCCCCCAGGCTGCGGACCACGTTCTCCATGGCGATGCAGCGAACGGCGATCTGGTTCTGGCGGGCCAGCAGGGCGTCGAATTCGTGACGGGTCGGAGCTGGCGGGGGTGAAACCTGGTCGAAGGAAAGGGGCTGGCTCATCCCGACACCGTTCACGCCGACGCTGCGGCCCTGCCTCGACAGCTAGCCGAGGCGCTGAGTCGCGGCAATCGCTCGCGTGTCAGGCGAATGACGTCAACGACCTTGCCGGAAGAACGCCTGCATCGCCGACAGCGTTTCCGCCGGGCTCTCTTCCGGCAGAAAGTGGCCGCCCGGGATCGCCTGGCCTGAGAGGTCGTCGGCCCAGCCGCGCCAGATCCCCAGGACGTCGCCCATGGCCCCGACCGCGCCCCCGGCGCCCCAGAGCACCTGCACCGGGCAGTCGATCTTGCGCTTGCCACGCTGTTCCAGGTCCAGCAGCCGGTCGAAGCTGGCGCCGGCCCGATAGTCCTCGCAGACCCCGCGCACGGTCAGTGGATCGGCGTTGCAGCGGGTGTAGTCGGCGTAGGCCTCGGGGGCGAAGATATCCTTCCGTCCGCGGAACATGCCTTCGAAGAAGAAGTACTCCGGGTCGCGGCCGATCACGGTCTCCGGCAAGGGCGCCGGCTGGGCCATGAACGGCCAGAACCAGTAGCGCAGGGCGAACCGGTGGTCGGCCCGCGCCCACACCTCGCCGGTCGGGATGATGTCCAGGGCGGAGATCCGCTCCACGGCGTGCGGATGGTCCAGGGCCAGCCGGTAGGCGACGCGGCCGCCGCGGTCGTGGCCGGCGACTCTGAATCGGTCGAAGCCGAATGTCTTCATCAGCGCCAGCGCATCGCCCGCCATGGCGCGCTTGGAATAGTTGGCGTGGTCCTCGACCGGTTCGGGCTTGCTGCTTTCGCCGTAGCCGCGCAGGTCGGGCGCTATGACCGTGAACTCGCGGGCGAGTTCGCCGGCGATCTTGCCCCACATCATGTGGGTCTGCGGGCAGCCGTGCAGCAGCAGGAGCGGGGGACCGGCGCCGCCATGGCGCACCCGCAGCGTCACCTCGCCCACATCGACCCTGGAGAGCTCGAATCCTTCAAAGGCCATGGTCCGTTCCCCTCGGCGACAATCTTCCCCTCCCTTTATGAGGAGAGACGAGCCGGCGCCAGCCGAAGAAATGGGGCCCCTGTTCCGAAGCCTCAGCCCAGCAGGATGACCCCGTCCGCGGCGAGCCTGGCGATGTCGTCGTCGCTGTAGCCGTAGTCGGATAGCACCTGGGCGGTGTGCTGGCCCACCAGACCGGCGTCGCCCGCCACGGTCGTCGAGCGCGAGAACCGCACCAGCGGCTTCAGCCGCGGCACTTCATCGAGGATGGGGTGATGGGCGGTGGTGACCATGTCGCTGAGCACCCCCAGGCTGCCCTCGTCCATCAGGTTGCCCTCGACGGTGATTTCGCTGGAGACCACGCAAGCGATGTCGAGGGGCGTGAACAGCGCCTCCCAATCGGCGGATGGGCGGGTTCGGAAGACCGCGGCGAGTTCCTGCGCCAGGGCCTCGTCGTTGGCCTTTCGCGCCTCGGCGGCGGCGAAGCGGGGATCGGCGCCGAGCGCCGCGCCGCCGGGCAACGCGCCGGTGAACCGCACCCACTCGCGATCGGTGGGCGCCGCCAGGAACACCCATCCTCCATTGGCGGCCTCGTAGAGCCGGTAAAGGGCGGAAAAGCCGTGGATGCCGGCGTCGGCGGTCGGCACAGGCGGGCGGTTCTCGTACTCGACCATCACCTCGGACAGCGCGTGGCCGGTGGACGACAACATGGAGGTGAAGGCCTCCTGGCCGCCGGCCCCGCGGCGGCGCGCCAAGAGCCCTAGCATCATGCCGGTGCCCACCGAGACCGCCGACAGGCCGTCGGAATTGCCCACGCCCATGACCGCCGCGCCCAACTGCATCGCCGACTGCTTCACGTCGTCCAGCGCGAGGTCCGCCCCAGACGGGATCGAGGCGCCGGCGTTGCGGAAGGCCAGGCCCGCGGCCGCGCCGATGGTCGGGGCGAAGGCCGGCCGGTGTCCGTAGGGCCCGCCGACGCCATAGCCCGGCGCGTTGAAGTAGATGAGGTCCGGGTTGAGCGCGCGCAGCGTCGCGGCGTCCAGCTTCAGCCGGTCGGCCACGCCGGCGCGGAACGACTGCAGCACCACGTCGGCCTTGCTGAGGATGTGGTGGGCGATCTCGCGGCCCTTGTCGCTGCGCAGATCGACGGCGACGCATTCCTTGCCCTGCAGCACCTTCAGCCCGGCGATCTCCGGGAAAGGCAGCATGTTGCGGTGGGGGTCGCCCTCCAGCTCCTCCAGCTTGATCACGCGCGCACCCCATTCGGCGAGCAGGGTCGCGCCGAAGGGCGCCGCATAATAGGTGCCGAGCTCGATGACGGTGACGCCTTCCAGCGGCCTGGCTCCGGTGGGGGCCGTCCGCACCGCGTCGGAGGCGACGCCGGCCGGCGTCGCGGCGGCCTCGGCGCGAATGGCCGCGTCATGCTCGCCCTTGCGCGGCGCGGGCCGGTCGACGCGGGCCGGCGTGCCCAGCGCCCGCACCAGGGCGGCTGGGCTGCGCAGCTTGCCCACGTCGCGGTCCTCGTGCTCGTCCACCATGTGGTTCCAGATCATCTGCGGGTGGTGCAGCAGGTCGCTGCCCTGGCGGAATTCCTCGCCCCAGACGTCGGGGTTGGCGGTGAAGAGATCGAACCACTCGGCCGCCGTCTTGCCGCGCACAATGCCCAGGAGGATTTCCCAGTATTCGATGCGCTGCTCCA
>Ga0068862_100003710_pt1 | contig 13043 bp, 12 predicted proteins | sample KBSSwiS52_FD_66598 | JGI IMG/M metagenome (GOLD analysis project Ga0068862, IMG submission 66598) | Switchgrass rhizosphere microbial communities from Kellogg Biological Station, Michigan, USA - KBS Switchgrass S5-2 | ecosystem: Host-associated > Plants > Roots > Rhizosphere > Soil ... | reverse complement strand
CATGGCGCTTAAACGGATGGACAACATAGGAATCGTCGTCGATGACCTTGCAGCGACGATTGATTTTTTTCGCGAGCTCGGCCTCGAGCTCGAAGGCCGGTCCACGATCGAAGGAGAGTGGGCCGGACGTGTCACTGGACTGGGTGATCAGCGCGTCGAAATTGCGATGATGCGCACGCCGGACGGCCACGGGCGGCTCGAGCTCTCCCGCTTTCTCACGCCGCCTGCCATCGCGGATCACCGGAATGCCCCGGTGAACGCTCTCGGCTACCTGCGCGTCATGTTCGCCGTGGACGACATCGATGACACACTGGAGCGGCTCCGAAAGCGCGGTGCGCAACTGGTGGGCGAAGTGGTCCAGTATAAAGACGCGTATCGGCTCTGCTACATCCGCGGTCCCGAGGGGCTTCTCGTCGGACTTGCGCAAGAACTCAGCTGAGTGCCGGCACCAAATGCGGTGCGCCCGCAGGCTCGCATTGTCGTGACCGCCGTTCCGCGTCCTGACGCGAAGCGACCGCAGGTGTCATGTGCGGTCCGGTGTCACGCCGCCGGACGTTGATTCGCGCGACTCTCGCCCCTGTTTGCCGCGCGCAATGCTTCCGCGCGTTGTTTCAGACCGAGCAGCATTCGTCGCGTCATGAGGAATCCTGCAGGCTCGATCGCATACGTTGCGAGCCGGGCCCAGACGCTACGTGTACACACAGAGCTGCGCGATACGAGTTGTGTTCGATTCTCGTCGACCGTGTAGAGACCAAACTGCCAGACCCAATCAAAGCCGCCGAGGTTCCTCATGTCCAATACAAGCGCGCGATTAGGCTCGATGGTTGCCACCGGCCAGCTTGGGCCTCGACCAACGGGAATCTCGTCACCCACAGCGAGGTTCTGAAACTCCGGGAGAATGCGAGAGGCACTCGGACGATCGAGATAGCCGAACAGGCGATCGAGCCAGTCGTAGCTGTACAGCCCGCCACGCTGATAGCCGATTTGCACGAGCCACGGCCAGATGTGCTCTGGCGCCGCGTTCACGATGACCGCCATCATCCCTGAGTACGTCGGATTGACGAGGAGCGAATCCCCCGCCATGACGCGTGTCAGGTCGGACGGCGTCGTGCCCCAACGACTCATCCACCTTCGCATCGGAAACCAATACAGCAACAGGCCCGTGACAATGACGAGGAGTGTGGGAAGCATGAGATTCTCCTTCTGCCCGCCGCCTAAGATGCGACTTGCTCCGCGCGGCGGTCCCTCCTGTCGGCAAAGAAATCAGCGAGTTCGTTGCGGACGACCTCCGCTTGACCGAGCATGAGGTGCCCTCCCGATTCGAGGCTGACAAACCGGGCGCCAGGGATACGCGCGGCGGCACGCTTGCTCGCGTCGTGAGACGCGAGCCGGTCGTCCTTGGTATGGACGATCAGGGTAGGCACGCCGATGGACTCCAGGTTGTAGTCGTTGACATCGACGTTGGATACCGACACGTCGAAGTCGTAGCCCTCGGGCATCACCGGGAACAAGCTGTCGATGAATTCCTTGACGAACCGTGCGTCTTCAGCGGTCATGGCGAACCCTTTCGGCACCGCCGACACCAGGCGAGCCATGGTCGATGGGGCAAAGGTCTTCACTGCCCACATGGCCAATTGCCCATTCGATCGCTTCACCGACGACGGTTGGACGACTGCGGTGGGGCTTCCCGGCAGGTTGCCCACCAGTACAGCCAGATGTTTCACCTTCCGGGGATGACGCAGCGCCAGTTGCAGCGCTGACGTCGCACCGGCTGACAGGCCGATGACGTCGATCTGGCGAATGTCGAGCGTGTCGAGCAGAGCGGCGAACGCGTCTGCCTGGGCGGCTGGCGTGGCGTCGGGCGGCATGCTCGATCCGAGATAGCCGAATCGGGACGGAGCGATGACTCGTCGATCGGACAGAAGATCACGGACGGACAGGAGTCCACCGACGCAGTTGTGGAAGATCCCGTGCACCACGAGCACCGGGTCGCCGCAGCCCCGCTCGGCGTACTCGATCGCACCCCATTGCGTCGAGATGACGTGGCGTTCCACCGCGGCCAGGCGCGCACGCGCCGCGCGCAAATCACGCCGGTAACGGAAAAACAGTCCGCATGCGGGGATCGCCAGCCCGGCACCAAGTGCCGCGACGAGCGTCGTTTTCATGACGTACCTCCTTCGGCGATCTCTTCGTGCGCTGATCCCGTCCGCCACAACATGGTCGCCAGCATTACGACCCACAGCAGGAACACGCTGATGTTGATGCGCTCCCACAGCCCTATCCACGGCGTTGGCAGATTCGTCTGCAAGCGAGGAGCCTCGAGGAACGTCAATCCGCCGAACGCAAGGAGCACGACGATGCTTGCAATCGAATACAGGCGGAACCGCTTCCCGAATGCCGTGGCTCCAAACCCGATCGCGAGGAACATCAGGAACACAGTCATCGCGCCCAGGACGACGTGCAGCGTGTCGCTCAGGGTTCCTCCCCGGGCTGCCAACACCTCGCGTGGATGCATCGCGGCAAACGGCCACAGGAGCCCAAGAGATGCGTAGGCCAGAATCAGGCCGCCGACGATTCGTACGGCGCGATTTCGTCCGGCGGATCTCCAGATGCCCCACCCAAAGGCGGCGACCAGCAGGGTGTAGATTGGCCCCAGCCGCGCCCACAACCGTTGCGTCGGAGCCCCGATTGCCGTCAGTTCGCTCGGGACCTGAGAAATGAGGCTGTAACCCTCGTATCGAATCCCCCAGATCATGGCCGCATAGAGCAATGAAGAGGCGATGCCGCAGACGAGCAGTGTCTTGCGCCACTTCTCATCGCTCACTACGCGTTGTGGCGAAGCAGCGGTGCAGCGACGCTGAATACCTCGCAGATGCCGCGCTTCCATGATGCGGTGGCCCAAGGCGGCGAAGCCGATGAGCAGCGGACGCGGAAGCCTCGCGAGCACCGCGTACGCACGCTCGATGAAGATGCGCCGATGAGCGGCTGGCGGCGGTGTCCGAGCGAGGTCGAGCCACTGCGACGACGCGCGTCCTCGCACGATGAGCCGCGTTCGCCCGCCTGGCAGCGGGTCAAGAAGGTGTTCCCATGCGACGGCGCTTCCGCCGCGCCCGTCCGGAACAGTGAGCACGAGATCCCGCGGTGGATCGATGGCGGCGACGACCAACGCATCGGTGGCACCCGGAATTGCCGGCATCACGTCCCCGGCCACGACCGTCTGAAAGTTCGGCTGGATGCTCGTCGCACTTGGCGTCCCGCCGTTGTCGATCGCATCCCAGCTGTACCAGCCCGCTCGACCCGCCCCCATTTGTGCGACCCACGGCCATACCTGTTCCGGGGGTGCATCAATCGTGATCGCGTGCGTCGAGGTGAAGATCGGCTCCGGAACTAACGAGTCGGCCGGAAGCGCTCGGCGCTTTTCGAGCGTCGTGGCAACGCAGGTCGCAGACACCATGGCATCGTCGAAAGGAGCATTTCCTGTTCCGCCTCCGTGACGATGCGATCGCCTGAAAAAGCTGTGGGCAGTCCGGGCACCAGTGCTGACGCAGCGCCGAAAATTCCGCGGCCGCTGGGGGTTCTTCCAACTTAGGGGTACGAGCTGAGGAAGAGCGCGCCGCGGCTCACTTTGACCCCTTGGCGATCTTGGCGCGGAGCTCGTTCTCCTGAGCGGCGACCTCGGGACCGAAGTCCTCCGACTCCCAGATCGGACGGATTTCGAGGTCCGACGGGCCCGGCATCGGGTTGGGGCAGCGCTTCGCCCACTCCAGCGCCTCGTCCATCGACCGCACCTGCCAGATCCAGAACCCCGCCACCAGCTCCTTGGTCTCGGCGAAGGGGCCGTCAGTCACCGACCGTTTTGTGCCATCGAAGTGAACCCGCTTCCCGAACTTGCTCGGCTTGAGCCCGTCCGCGGCGAGCACGATCCCGGCCTTCACCAGCTCCTCGTTGTACTTCCCCATCGCCGCGAACATCTCGGCGGCGCCCTCCATGTCGAACGGGTTGTCGGCGGCCTCGGCTTCCTTCGTCGCCTTCACGATAACCATGACGCGCATATCGCCTCCTTTAGATAAAGTTGGGAACCCATGAGGGGTTCACCAGTACGTCGATCGGGGCGAGCTCATTTCGACACTACCCCGAGAGCAAGAAGCTCTCGATTACTGCGGCTGAGGCGTCACTCGGTGTGGCGCCCGAAAATGGTGTGAATCGGATGACGCGTGCCGTCGCGTACCACTACCCCATTGACGCGCGAACCTGGACGAGCAAGTTGTCGAAATCGTCAATCCGGATGAACCCGAGACGTGGGTATTCGAAATCGAGAATGACGTAAAACGTAAAGGACAGAACGAACGCCAGCACGATCATGTGCGAGCGGCTTGCGACCTCGGTCCCCCCCATCTCATAGCCCACCAGAAAGCCGCACACAAGCGAGATCAATGCGAGCACGACGTACACGATTCCGGGCGGGTGCATCTGTGTGGCGGCCAGCCGCGTCGTCGCAATATCAAACATCTCATTGAGAGCCGGCAGAACGACGACGGTCGCCGAGGGCACATCCCGACAGGCGGCGACGGCCTGGGTCCAGACCTCCAGCTGTAGAGCGCTCGAGCGCGCATACTCCGCCCGCGCGGCGTCGACGCCTGATTCCGCAAACGTCCGATACACGGCGATTCTCGAGTCGGTGTATCTGCGGACCGCTTCCCGCAGCTGCGGTTGCGTATTCGCGGGTAGTACGTCGAGCCGCAGCCATGCCGTCCCGATGGCATTCGCTTCGTCCACGATCTGCCCGCGACGCCTGTCCAGGCGCTCCGCGGCCCCAGAGAACGTGAAAGCGAGCATCAGTCCGAGAAGGCCGAACGTGACGGCTTCGACGGTACCAAGCCCGGAGGGATGAGCGCGGTCACTGCTGAACGCCTTGCGGCCCGCGCGACGTCCGGCTTCAAGACAGACGATCAGTGCAGCGAAGAACGCGACGAATACGGCGATACCGACCCCGAGGTTCATCACGACCTGACACTCCTCAAATTTGAGTCCCGCTGCTGCCGGCTTCCCGGACTTCTGGGGGCGCGAGCAGAAAGACTATCGTTCCGCCAACTCCCGCCAACCAGCGAGCAGCTCATCGACGATAGTGGAGGTCTCCTTCCGCAGTCGCGGCTCGTATTTCACGACCGACGCCAACGCCTGTTCGCGTACGGCGACGGTCTTGTTGGCTCCCAGCTGCACGCCTGAATCGAAGGCGATTTCGGCGAGATCCGTGACCGACCGGAGGTCGCTGAGGTGAACCTCGCGATAGGATGGCTCCCAGCTCGCAATCCACCAGTCCAGCCAATGCTGCGCGCGGCCGGCGGCCGCAGGCATCAGCACTGTGGGTCCGACAGCAAGGATGTCGTGTTTCAATCGCCCGATTTGTCGGGTGCCGTTAATCACGCGGACCGCCTGTGGAGTCTTCGATTCCTCGAGGCAGCCGAGACCCTCGAGATTGGTGACTTCCTTTGCCTCGATGAGCACGTCGTCTCCAGGTGCCGTCGTTGGACCCTGCAGGCGAATGAGGACCTTCAGCGTGGTGGCGCTGCCAACACCAATCCGCAGGTAGCCGGCACGTATGACGGTGAAATACTCCGGTGCCAGTTCGGGTCGCTCGCGGCGAATGAAACGCTCAAAGTCTTCCATGCCCCGGACGACAGATTTGAATTCTGCCTCCTCCATCGGTTGCATCAGGCTTTCACCCCATTGGAGATAGGCAGCACGCGTCACAGGCGCCTGCCGGCGCAGCCGGCGGACGATACCGGGCTCGCGAGGATGGTAGTCCGCATTGGACAGGCCGAGACGGTACCCTTCCAGGAAGCGATCGAATAGTGCCTCGCGATCGCTCGTCCAACCGCGTTGACGCGCGGCGAGATCGATCGAACCCAGGAAGCGGACGATGTCGATAAAGGCGGGTCCGCGTGTGGTGTCGTCGAAGTCGCCGAGACCCCAGGCGTCCTTCGTCACTGCAAACTGCTCGACGTGCGCGTCGCCGTGGAGGCGCACGATCGGTGCGTCCGTCAAGTCGGCAAGGGCCTCGCAGACACGCGCGGTCCAGGTGCGATTGATGAATCGAAAATACGTGAACGCGTCAGCGCGCAGTCGATCGACGAGCTCCGGAGATGCGGCCGCAAGCGCCTCGGGAAGTGGTCGGAGCGGACGTTGGGCAGATGGCAGCGCCGCGAGAGCGAGCCAGAGCATCGCGACGAGTTGGCCCACGAACCGACAGCCCTGTCGGGAGCGATGCATGCCGCGTTCTCTGCTACCAGGTGATTTTATGCCAGGCGCCGAGGCGATTGTGGCGGCACTGGCGGGCACGCTTGCGCGGCGCGCCCGCTCGGGGCGCGCCGCTTCTCGAGCGCGCGTAGCGCTAGTTCATGGTCGTGTGTCGATCGTCGAGCGACTGGTGCCGGCCGCTTCGTCCGGCACGCTGTCATGCGCGAGCGACCGAGCATGCGCGCTGACGCCGTGCAGGTCGACCGTCACGACGTCTCCCGTACCCGCGAGGTCCGCTGTCAGCGACTTGGCTCCCCATGCTTCGATGTCCAAGGCGGCGTTGTCGTCGAACTTCGTCCCCCAGATCGAGACCCGAACCGCGTTCGAAGAGGCGGCGTTGGCGATTCCGGCGGGCGGCGTGAAGGCGCCACCGATGACGTTCAGGCCGGCCGTCAGATTCTGCGGCGGCACCGAGCCGTGACTGCCGGCAATCGATCCCGCGTGCATCGTGAACGTCACCGTGTTGCCGCTGGCCGTTCCCGCCGCCGTCATCAGTCCGCCGAAGATGACGCCGCCGATCATGTCGTCCTCGAAGCGGTCGTCATGCGAGTCGATCGTGATGGATGCGTGGCTCGATCGCTCGTTGCTGGCGAGAAAGCCCTGATTGTTGTCGTGCGACCGGTTGTTGTGCAGCGTCGCCGCGATCGACGCGCCGTCGGCGCTCGAGTTGACGAAGCGAAAGCCCTGCCCGTTCATCGCGGTGTTCTCGAAGACCTCGTCATCGTTGAGATCGATGACGATCGTCCGGCCGGCACCGGCCGGGCCGAGGTTGCGGACGTCGATGCCGCGGACGCTGCCGCGCGACACGACGTGCGCCACGCGCAGTACTGCGGGCGCGCCGACCAGATCGGTCTGGACTCCAGCGGCAGAGTTCGACCCGCCGATGACGGTGAGCCATTCGACGCTGTTCCTGCCGCGACCGATACGTATTGTGCCGCCGTTGCCGAGACCGCCTCCCAACGCGAAAGACGGACCGTTCACCGGATCGGACGAGTCGATGATGACGTCTTCGGGATGGCCTGTAACGCCGAATATCGACATATCGGTCTGCAGCTCGAGGCGGCCGTTATTCGGGCGTGTGCCGACACCCGCCTTCACCTTGGTCAGGACGTAACGGCCAGGCGCCAGCACTATGGTGGCGCCGGCATTGGCGGGTTCATTAACGGCGTCGTAGAGCTGCTCGACGTTGGAAACCTCGATGACGGAACCTTTGGGCAAGGCCATTGCGGCAAGCGCGGCGGTGACAACGAACGATGCGATGGACATGGAAACCTCCTGAAGGATTGACGGAAGGTCTACCGCACGTGTCGCGGCCGTTCAACGAGCTGCGGGTAGAAAGGGGGTGTCATACATTTGCTGCGCCCGGCAAATCGGACCTATTCTTCAGATCGTTGTGCACGCCGACCCGCCTTCCGCCGCTGACATCCGCGCCGAGCTTGCACACGTTCTTGCGGGCGCCGGGTTTGCGCGAAATGCCCGCATGTCACGATTCCTGACGTTTCTCGTCGATCGCCATCTCGAGGGACGTGACGAGGAACTCAAAGAATCGCTGATCGCGTACGAGGTCTTCGGCCGCCGTCCCGATTACGACCCGAAGCGGGATTCGATCGTGCGGACCGAGGCGGCGCGCCTGCGCGGACGGCTGGCGGAACATTACGCGGACGCAGGCCGCCATTCGTCCGTGATCCTGGAAATTCCGAAGGGGGGCTACGTTCCGGTATTTCGGTACCGGGAGGTGCCGATCGACGACGCGGCCCGGCCGGCTGCCGCGCGCCGCGCACAATCGCACGGGCTGTTCGTCGCGGCTCTCTGCGCCGCGATCGTGCTCGGCGGCGCGACATGGTGGTCGCTTCACGGCCAGCACACGCCGATTCCAATCGCGGTGCTGCCGCTGACCAACCTCGGCCACGAGTCGTCAGGCGATCCGTTCGCGGACGGCCTGACCGGCGAGCTCGTCAGGAATCTGTCGGTCATCGACGGTCTCGCGGTTCGATCGCGAGCCTCGTCGTTGCTCTTCACGGAGCGCGCGCGCGACGCGCGCGACATCGGGCCAAGGCTCGGTGTTGATTACGTCATCGACGGCTCCGTCCTGCGTGTGGGGGACGCGCTCCGGATCGACGTGCAGCTCGTTCGCGTGCGCGACGGTGTGCCCATCTGGACGGGGCACTTCGATCGGCCGATCGGTGACATCTTCGACGTCGAGGACGAAATCGCGCTTGCGATCGTCAACGAGCTGCGGCTGCATCTCGGGCGCGGGCGGCGCCGCTACGAGACGAGCGTGGCCGCGTACGACGACTACCTGCGTGCAAGGGCCATCAGGTTCGGTGCGGATCCCTCTCTCTACGCCGAGCGCATCACGGGGTTCGAGCGCGCGCTCGGCAGGGACCCGGCGTTCGCGCCGGCCTACGCCGGCCTCGCTTCGACGTACGCGATTAGATCGATACAGTTCCCCCTCGACCATTCGCCCGACGAGTTGACGAAGCTGCGCGCAGCGGCCCAAAAGGCCATCGAGATCGATCCGCTCCTGACCGAGGCCTACGAAGCGCTGGCAATGGCGGACGCGCGCGACGCTCAGTGGCGTGCTGCGGAACAGGAGTTCCGGCACGCGATCGAGACGGATCCGCAGGATTCCCGCACCCGCGCCGAGTTCGCGATGTGGCTCCTCGCGGTGCTGGGGCGCAGCGGTGAGGCGATCGAGCAGGCGCGCCGCGCCGAGATCGACGATCCGCTCGCGTCCGACGTCCAGATCGCATCCGCGTGGTCTCTGATGGAAGCTGGCAGATACAAGGAAGCCGAGAGGCATTGCGCGATGCTTTCGTCCGAGGTCAGCCTGCGAGCGCAGTGTCTCGGCCGGGCGCAGCTCGGGCAGGGACGCGTCGCGGACGGGATTGCGACGCTGCAGGCCGCCGCAGCGGAGCATTTCAACCCGCAAACCCTCGGCTTTCTCGGTTACGCGCTCGCGCGCGCCGGACAGCGCGATGAGGCACAGCGGATGGTCGCGGACCCGAAAGGGCCTAACGAGGAAGCGCTCATCTACGCCGGTCTCGGCGACAAAGATCGGGCGATCGATGCGCTCGAGCGGATGGCGGCGCGCGGCGCACAACGCGCCGGCCAGTACCTGTATTCGCCGGAGCTGTCGGCGGTGCTCGCCGGCGATCCGCGTCTGCCTGCTTTGCGAAAGAAGATCGGCCTGCCGGATTAGCGTCGACTGAGCCTACGATCGAGGCTCGCGATCCGTTCGCTCTGACCGGGTCAGCCTAGCTTCGTGGCGGTCACGACCTGTGGCGGCAGCACCTCGTGCGAACAGCCAAGTTCCCTCAAGTGGACGTTGACCGTCATTGTGTTGCTCCTGGTGTCAAGCCGCCCCGTGCCCTGGATGCGGATGTCGCATTGTGTTTCCTCTTCGTCGCCTGTGAGGAAGAGGCGATACGTGATGATCACGCCCGTTCCGAGACGCTCCAACGTAATCGGGTTGCCATCCGAGTCCTGGAACGAGAGGTTGCCATTGCCATCCTGGCTCACGTTCGCGTCGAAGGTTTCGTCCACGTTGCCGTGGACGTCCGCGACAACGAAGCGCCACATTCCGTTGGCGTTATAGGCAGCACCGGGTCCCAATGCGGCGGTGGACGAACCAACTGACACCGCGCTCGGCGACGTCGGTGCTCCAGGTTGGGCACAGCTCACCGCACAGACGATGATCAGAGGAAGGCCGAACAGAGTCAGGAGACGAGTCGACAGGTTCATCCTAACCGCCCTTCTGGAGGGGAGCGCATCAGAGCGCGTCCGATTGATTTATGGATGTTCGGGCCGCGCCGCGGCCGCGAGTATCAGCAATGTGTGCGCAACCTCAGCAATATGCGCGCCACATTGTTCAGCTTTGAAATCGTCTGTAGAGGGGGTGGCGCTGCCGCGAAGTTCGGCCACAAGCAATCTTTTGTCGGCAAAGGCGATCGAGACGACGCGCTGCGCTCGTTACTCCGGAGGGTTCAACCCTCGCAACTCATCGATCAGGATGCGCAGGAGGGCACTGGTCGTTCGCTCGATCAGTTCCTGCCGTCGCCGCGCCAATGATTTCATTGAATGGTCTTCAGTCAGTTCGTCCAACAGGTCGTCGACACATGTTTCCGCGCACGACCGAACAGTCTGGACGACGCCAATGTCGATCCACCACCGTCCATACTGTCCGTTCATAGCGCTTCACGTCGCGAGGGTGCGACTCCTTTCCGTCTTGTCATTCAGCAAGATTTGGGCACCCGCCAGCGACACACTATTTCCCGTCGCTGCCGTTCGGTCTCTGCTGCGATACAGACGCTTGTCTGGTCGGATCGCGAGTTCGTGAACCGTCTGCCAGCGACAGCGAGAACACTGAAAAGATTTGGATTCGACGGCTCGACGTGGCGACTCGAGGGGGCGGCTCGGCCGCGGATGTCACTTCGTGAAGCGTTGGTCTCCGGAAGATGGGCCTTTTGGTACGGCGGCACTTTCGCTGCGTCGTCTCATCAAAGTCGCTGATCTCGAAGCACGATTCATCCGGCTACCGACCACCGACTAACCGGAGTGCCAGAAGCGTTAAATCGTCGAATTGCGCTGTACCTGCGCTGAACTGGTCGACGGCATCGAAAATGCCGTCGAGCAGATCGGCGGGACCAAGATCGCTGTTGGCTCGCACACAGGCTAGAAGGCGCTCCTCACCAAATTCGTGGCCCTCGAAATTCCGTGCTTCTGTTACTCCGTCGCTGTAGGCCACGAGCAGGTCACCCGTCTCCAACTGCAACGTCTGTTCATCGAAATTCGTATGCTCGAAGAGTCCAACGACCATTCCGCCTGTTTCGAGACGCCGCGAATCGGTCGGCGTCAGTCCCTTGTCAGCGAGATAGAGCAGGCCGCGGCCCGAATCAAACATCTGGCGCTCGTGCACAATCTGACCGTCGTTTCCAAACGTAAATAGGGACATGACTTGGGTACTGACCGATTTCCCCGTGGGGCCCAGCCCATGAACTCGCCGAGATCGCTACCCGTCGCGATAACCGTCCACACGGCCTGATTCCCGAACACCAAGAACTCTTCCGTATGCAGACTGAGATCCGGAAAAGCGGAAAACATAAAGCGGTATGCGTGCTCAACTGCCGACCGACCGACTTGTCGTCCCACGATTGGGGTCTCCACGACGCAGTCTTCGGCGTAAAGAGCGGCCACTGCTGCGGCATCGCGCCGAGCACAGCCGTCCTGGATTCGTGCGAAGACTGCCGCGATTTCTTCAGCCGTCGTATCCATACCGTGCCGACCGGATCACACAACATTGGAGATGACGATGGTCTTTGCTGCCTGTCCACCTGCCGGCTGCAGTCGCCGCCGACGGCTACGCGTGTGTAATGGTTCGCCGTGGCCGTTCAGAAACGATACCCAAGCTTGACGAAGAACTCGTCAGTCCTGTTCACCGGCTCATACGCCCCGAGCTGCTGCCGGGCAGTGATGCTGTTGACGGTAAACGTCGCCGTCTCGTAGTTCACCGGCGAGTCGCTGACGCTCCAGTGGATGTACTCAGGCTCCACCGACCACTGCCTGGTCATCTGGTATTTCGCACGTGCACGCAGCGCCCATCCTGACGCCTGATCGAACGAAATATCGGAGAACCCCTGGATCGTGAACGCGGGTGCAGTCGGTGTCGCCGGTACATCCCCGCCGCCCAATTGCGAGTCGCGTGTTTTCTGCCAGCCATGCAGCAGGTGGTCGTATTCCAGGTTGAAGCTCAGCGCGTTGTGCGAGGCGACGATGGTGCGTCCCGTAATGCCAATCGGCAGGTAGAGATAGTCGTCCGTACGGTATCCAGCGACGCCGGTGATGCCATTCGACAAATGACGGATCCCCAGGCCGATATCGGGTGACCATCCCCATGTGCGGCCAATCAAATCTTTGCCGACCAGCGCTCGGCCTTCCACGTACCAGTCCTTGTCGCCTCCCTCGCTGCACGGCGACGCATCGCCGATATCCAGCGCATAGCCATTTGGCGACGTGCGGTCGGGCGTGATCAGAAAAGGCGAACACCAGCCATCGTAGGTCGTGTTGCCGAAGCGACCCTGCCCATCGGCCTGGAGAAACCAGTGCTGGCGCGGATTGAGTGACATGATGCCCGTATATCCGCCTCCGAATTTGGGCCCATGGATCGAAATGCTCGTATCGCCTGGCTCGACGTACGTGTAGCCGCCGACACCGAAATTCACTTCATGCCCCGCCGGCGTGGCCAGGCTGGTGCCAGCGTCGCCAGCGCGAGGCGAAAGAGTGGATTGGGTAGATGTGGAACCGGACGTTTGCGCGAACGCCTGCGATGGAATGAATGCGATTGAACCAACGACCAGGAGTTTCTTCAGACGATAAGGCACGAAACACCGCCTCGGTGTGGCAGTCGTGCTGGCACTTTCGATCCTGACACACCTTGGGGCCAGTCGCCTACTGCCATGCTCAACGGTGGGCCGCACGGTCACGAACGAGTGTTCTTCAATTTCAATTGCATCGTGCTCGACGTCTGTCGCGTCCGGATCGGCGACTTCACTCTCCTCGGACCCGCAGTGCAAATCTACACGCCCCGAAGCCGTGTTCGCCGCGGGCAATCCGTGCCGCGTGATCCGCGCGATCGGCGAGTGACTTAGAATCCCACCGATGAGATACCGGATCGAATCGCGGGGTTGATTCATGTCGATGTCTCTCGAGCCGTCGATGCGCTCGATCGCAATCGCGCTCGTCGCGAC
>Ga0068862_100003709_pt1 | contig 13055 bp, 6 predicted proteins | sample KBSSwiS52_FD_66598 | JGI IMG/M metagenome (GOLD analysis project Ga0068862, IMG submission 66598) | Switchgrass rhizosphere microbial communities from Kellogg Biological Station, Michigan, USA - KBS Switchgrass S5-2 | ecosystem: Host-associated > Plants > Roots > Rhizosphere > Soil ... | reverse complement strand
ACGTTGCTGCACTGCTGTTCCTCGGGGCTTCTCCCCTGCACGTGAATGCGGCTTCCGAAGGCTACACGTACGTGCATCATCCTGTTTCTACGGACGTGGCAGCGGCTCAGTTTGCCTTTGACCGCGGGCTGACGATGTTTTTCGCCTACCAGCCCGAGGAGGCCGAGGTGGCGTTCAGGGAGGCCGCTCGCCTGGACCCCAGCTTAGCCATGGCTTGGTGGGGCGTCGGGCTCGCAATCGGCCCGAATATCAATGAAGAGCCTACCCCCGAAAAGACGATCAAGGCGGCCGAGGCCCTTGCCCGAGCCAGCCTGCTCGCCAAGACGCGCGCGACTGAAGCTGAGCTGGACTATGTCAACACCCTCAGCGTCCGGTACACCACCGCAGCCGAACCGGATTTCGACGAGCTGGCCACCCGGTACCGCGATGGGATGCGCGAGGTGGTCAAAAAGTATCCAGCCGATGCGGATGCCCGTGCCCTGTTCGCAGAGGCGATCATGGACCTCCATCCGTGGCGCCTATGGCATGCGTCGGGTGGTCCGGAGGTGGGGACCGAGGAGCTCGTGGACACCCTGGAACAGGGACTGACCACAGAGCCCAATCACATCGGGCTTCTGCACTTCTACATCCATGCGGTCGAAGCAAGCAGTAACCCAGGGCGGGCTCTCCAGGCGGCCCATCGGCTATCCGCCCAGCCCATGGAGCCGGCGGCAGCCCATCTCGTGCACATGCCCGCGCACATATATATGCGCGTCGGGGACTGGGAGTCCGCCGTCGAATCCAACGAGCACGCCACTCATCACGCGCTCGACTACCGCCTCAGCAATAACCCCACCGCCCAACGGGCGTGCGGCCACTGCGCCGATTTCCTGTCCTATGCGTACATGATGCAGGGCAACCTGGCTCACGCACGGGTGTCATCCGGGAACTACGAGAAGATGATGCAGGACCCGACCAACACTATCGCCGTGCTGACGCGGTTCGGAAGGTGGGATGAGGTGCTGACGCTTCCCGAGCCGGCCCATGATGGGAGGAACGAGGTACACAACGCGCATGCCGTCCGGGGTTTCTGGCATTTCGCGCGAGGGACTGCCTTCGCGGGTAAGCGTCAAGTCGATAAGGCGCAGGATGAATTGAAGGCGCTGCAAGCAGAGGCTGCATCGGCCCCTCCTGAGGCGAACTTTGACGGAGCGCCGGATGTCCGGCACGTGCTCGACAAGATCAGCCAGACAGGCGACGCCTACAATTTGAAGATCGCCGCTGCGTTGCTGGGCTCACGGATCGCCGAAGCGAAGCGGCAGATTCCTGAGTCGATTGAGCTGATGCGGACTGCGGTCAAACTCCAGGATGAGGCGCCCTATGGAGAGCCACCGCCGTGGTTTTATCCGGTACGGGAGAGTTTGGGGGCGCTGCTGCTGCGCCACGGATCAACGGCGGAGTCGGTGGCCGTGTTCACGGAGAGTCTGCGACTTTCGCCCAACGATCCCCGGGCGCTGGTGGGCCTCGCCGCCGGCCTGTCGGGCCAGGGTCGTACGGCGGATGCCGCCGCCATTCGCGCGCGCCTCGTAGCGGTCAAGCGCTTCGCCGACGTTCCGCTGAGCCTCAAGGATCTCTAGGCTGGCCTCGCACGTTCGGCGTTAGGAACATCCGCCCCAATGTCGGGCGCGCCCGGTCGGCGCTGCGCGCCCCGCAAGCACCGTCGCCGCGTACGGCCGGCACTGTTGCATCGGCGACAACGCTCGCCGGCGCACGTTCGCATGCTGATCCGCGCTTGGGCATCGCAATGGCCCGCTGGTCGGCGAATTTGCCGAGGTCGGGCGACCACATTTGTGTCACCGTGGGCGAAACCCTACGATGCCGGCCAACGACTGTTCGCGGGGCAGGACCCGCACGAGGAGAACACATGGCCGTAGCCCGTTCCAACATCGGTGCCCTGGTTAACATCCGCACACTCGCCGTCGCGGTCGCGATGGCCGGACTGGCACTGCTGGCCGCCCCGGTCTCCCGGGCTGCGGACATTTACGACACGGCCGTTCAACACGCCGGGCGCCCGCCGGAGGATCTGAAGCGCGATGCGCTGGATCACCCTGCAGAGATTCTGCGTCTCACCGGCATCAAGCCCGGCATGCAGGTCGGCGACTTCATGGCCTCCGATGGTTATTACAGCGAGCTGTTGAGTTACATCGTCGGTCCCAAGGGACACGTGCTGCTGATCAACAACCCGTCATTCGACCGTTGGGCCAACAACGCCTGGGAAGGCCGCCTCGCGCAGAATCGCCTGCCGAATGTCGAGCACAAAACCATTGATTTGAATCAAATCGATATTCCCGACGAATCCCTCGATGCCATGCTGGTGGTGAAGGTGTATCACGACCTGTACTGGGTCGATAAGAACAAAACCAACTGGCCGACGGTCGATACCAAGGCCGTGCTGGACAAGATCGTCAAGACCCTCAAGCCCCGCGGGATTCTGCTCGTCGTCGACCACTCATCCAAGCCGGAGGCCGGCAGCTCACAGGCCGGCTCGCTGCACCGGATCGAGGAGTCCTACGCGGAGCACGATTTTGAGTCCCGCGGCATGAAGTTGATCGCAAAAAGCGACGCCCTGCGGATGCCGAGTGATCCGCGCACCCAGGTGTCGTATAAGGAGCCCATACTGGGCAAGACTGACCGGTTCGTGCTGGTATTTCGCAAGGGTAACTAGATCACACTCCCGGGAGCCATTTCAGCCTCTCGCGGGACAGTTGTGACACGCTAGCATCACACTTTTCCGCGAGGCGGCGAATGGACTCTTTTTGGGGCGCGTTACGCCGCGCTATCGGTTTCCTGACACTGCGGCCGGGGAAGGCGGCTACGGGCGCGCAGGCGTCAGATTGGGCGGTGGCCGGATTCACAGTCGCCAGCCTCGTCCTGTGGCTACTCCTCGATCGCCTCCAATACGGTAAGGACGCCGAATTCGTTGCCTACAATGCGCCGGGGTTTGCCTGGTACATGCTGCCCTTCCTGCTGGCAGCCTGGCTCGCTTCACGCATCACCCGCCCCCGCGTCGAATTCCGGAACATTCTGTTCCTGCTCGTCGTCGCCGCCCCGGTGATCACCGGCTGTTCATTCCTGTTGGGACACAACGTACCGGAAAAACTGATCATCGCGGCCACGGTGGCGCTGGTGGTCTACGCGATCGTTTATCTGCAGGTGGGGCTCAGTGCGCTCGCGGGTCGGCGCCAGCACTCCGCGGTCACAGCAATCATTGCCATCGCCCTTGTGTTTGTAGCGCTGAACTCGGCGATCTTCGACGCTCCAACACTGTGGACCGAACCCGAGCCGGATACGGCCGACGCTGAAAAGCAGGCAGAAAAGGCCGAGGACCTGTTGATCTCGCAGGGCCCGCGCATCGAGGCGGAAGTGGGCCGAGTGACAGCGGCGGAGCCGGGCCGCGCCGGAGTCTATTTTGTCGGCTTTGCCGGTGTCGGCCGCCAGAAAGTGTTTGCCGATGAGATCAAACTCGCGGCGCAGCGCATCTCCGATCGCTACGACTCGGCGCGACGGCAGGTGCTCCTGTTGAATGATCGTCACGACCTGGAGTCACACCCGCTCGCCACCGTCGAAGGATTGAAACTGGCTCTGAAGGATGTTGCCGCCAGAATGGATGTCGAGAAAGACGTTCTGTTTCTTTCTCTGTCCTCGCACGGCTCCGACGACCCGTCTCTCTCTGTATCCAACACGGGTGTCTCGTTGCGCGACCTGTACGGGTCCGACCTCGCAGAGGCGTTGCATGGCTCCGGTATCAAATGGAAAATCATCGTTATCTCGGCCTGCCACGCAGGCGCCTTCATTGATTCGCTTCGCGATGACAACACGGTCATCTTCACGGCCGCGGCGGGGGATCGGACGTCCTTTGGCTGCAGTGACGATCGCGAGCTCACGTACTTCGGTGAAGCGTTCTACAGGGATGCGCTGCCGCGGTCGGCCACCTTACTGGAAGCTTTCACCCGGGCCCAGGCGGACATCGCAAGCCGCGAGGAGCGCGAGCACATCCGCGCCTCCAATCCGCAGTCATTCGTCGGGCCGGCGATGCGGAAGAAGCTGGACGAGATCGACAGTACGGCCCGCTGCAACACTGGCTGCAAACAATCTGTGCCAGAATCCCGAGCAACTCGCCCATAACGAGATCACACGCGATATGTCATCCCGCCTGCTCCTTCTCGGCTTCCTGATCATCGCCTCGCTCGCGAACGCAGCGCAGGATCCCACGCCCGCCGTACCGGCCAGTGTCGAGAATGCCGTCGTCAAAGTGTTCTCCACGCTCCGGTATCCCGATCCGTTCAAACCCTGGACCAAGTCGGCTCCCAACGAAGTGACGGGCTCGGGTGTGGTCATCGACGGCCATCGCATCCTGACGAACGCACACGTGGTGCTGTACTCGAGCCAGGTGCAGATCCAGGCGAATCAGGCGGGCGACAAACTCTCGGCAACGGTGGTGGCAGTCGCCCCCGGCATCGACCTCGCCGTTCTGAAGCTCGATGATGAATCGTTCTTCAAGACCCACGCCCCGATCAACCGCGCGCCGGGCATTCCCGACATCAAGGACCCGGTGCTCGCGTATGGATATCCCACCGGGGGCAACGCGCTGTCGATTACGAAGGGCATCATTTCGCGTATCGAGTTCGTGCCTTACAACTTTCCGGTGTCCGGGTTGCGCATTCAGATCGATGCGGCCATCAATCCCGGCAATAGCGGTGGACCCGCCATTGCCGGCGACAAGATGATCGGGTTGGCGTTCAGTCACCTCGACCAGGCACAGAACATCGGCTACATCATTCCCAACGAGGAAATCGAGCTGTTCCTGAAGGACATCGCCGACGGCCACTACGACGGCAAGCCCTCGATGCTGGATGAGCTGCAGACGCTGGAGAATCCGGCCCTGCGTGCATTCCTGAAGGTAGACAAGTCGGTCGAAGGAATCGTGGTGCACCGGCCGGATCAGGCCTCGGGCAGCCCTCTCAAAGAGTGGGATGTGATTACCAAGATCGCCGGCACACCGATTGACGATCAGGGCATGATCAAGCTCGGTACCGACAAGCGGGTCAGCTTTCAGTACCTGATCCAGAAGGTCGCCAGGAACAACAAGGTCGACCTGACAATCGTCCGCAACAACAAGCCCATGGACGTGCAACTGCCTGTCTCCCCGGACCGCCACGCTCTGATGCCGGACCTCAAGGGCACGTATCCCTCCTATTTTGTCTACGGCCCGATCGTGTTCTCGCGCGCAACCATGCAGTTCCTTGGGTTCATGCGGAACAACTCCAACATCATGACGTCGCTGGGTTATATCGGTAGCCCGCTGATCACACGGCTGGGTGACACACCCAGCGCCGACCGGGAGGAGCTGGTCGTGGTCTCATCGCCGTTCTTCCCTCACAAGCTCGCCTCAGGCTACAGCGCCCAGTCCGCCGGCGTCGTCTATTCGGTCAACGGGACGCAGATCCACAGCCTGAAGCATCTGGTCAGCGTGCTTCGTGATTTGCAGGATGAGTTCGTGGTGTTCGAATTTGACCATCGAGATGGCGAGGCGCTGGTGTTTCCTCGCAAGGACATGGTCGCTGCGACTGAAGATATCCTCACGGACAATGGTGTGCGGGCGCAGGGCTCGCCCGACATGATGGAAGTGTGGAACGCCAAGGGCGTCGCTGCCGTCACCAAATAGCGTCCGTTTCAGACGCCTGAATCCCACGCGCTCCAACTCTGGAGCGCGTCATTTTTCCCCGAAAATCCGACTAATCACCTACTGACTTGCCGGTGGTCAGCTCCTATGCTGGGGGCCATGACTACCGTAGATGAAATCAAACGCGCCATCCAGCTACTCAACTTCGATGGCAAACACGAAGTCCTATCGTGGCTCGAAGGATTCATTGACAGTCTGTATACCGCTTCCAACATCAACGAACCTCAACCCATCCACGCGATCCTGAATCCGCCCCTCATGACGTTCGAGGAGTTCCTCGAGTTCTCCGAACAAAGCGCGCTTCGGTATGAGTTCGTGAACGGTGTCGTGCACGCGATGACGGGAGCCAGCATTGCCCACAACTGGGTTGCAGCTCGGCTCTTTTCTGCTGCCGATACGCACATGAAAGGCGGACCTTGCAGGGCATTTCCTGCCGGAACCAATCTGCGGATTCAATCGGATACGGACGACATCGAGTACGTGCCGGACTTGATGGTGGCGTGCAACCCTGAAGAGTGGACTGATCAATGGGTGCGGAATCCGAAGCTAGTCGCGGAAGTGCTGTCCCCTTCCACCCAACGTATCGACCGGCGTGAGAAGGCTCTGATTTATCGGCAGGTGAAATCGATCGAAGAGTATTTGCTCCTCGAGCAATCAGAACCCAAAGTAACGGCGCTCAGGCGGGCCAACGAATGGCGGCCACAGATATACACCGGCACGGAGGCGGTGCTGGAGCTCCGGTCGATCGGGCTATCCGTGCCGCTGGAACAGATTTACGAGTCCGCGCTGTCCGCTGGATGAACCTATCCATAGTCCCGGTTATGGCGGGGTTATTTTTCATCGTGTGACCGCTTTATTTAACCTCGAGCGCGTCCTTTTGGGGGTATTGGGCTTCTCGATAATCGTTCGCATTTCCACTGCGATCTGATGTTGGTTTGGAAGCGTAAAATGAGCCGCGTCTGAACTAACAAGGGACCAACATGGACACCTGGCTGATTGATCTTTGGCACGAACATACCCGCCTGATTCTGTTTGTTGCGTTCATTCTCCTGATCGCCGCCTACCGTCCCATTCTTTGGCTGTGCGGCGTCATCATGGTTCCCGACGACAGCATCGGTGTCGTGACCAAGAAGTTCTCACTCGGCAAACATCGCGAGCTGCCGGACGGCAGCATCGTTGCCTTGAACGGCGAGGCCGGCTTTCAGGCCGACACGCTGACACCCGGCCTGCATTTCGGGTTGTGGCCGGTGCAGTACCGGGTGGACCTGGTGAAATTCTTCACCGTGCCGCCCGGCAAAGTGGGCTGCGTGGAAGCCTGCGATGGCAAGCCACTACCGACAGGCCGTGTCATAGCGCGGAAGGTTGCCTGCGACTCATTTCAGGATGCGCGTGCGTTTCTGACCAATGGCGGTGAACGTGGCCCGCAGATGGCCCTCATCGGCCCCGGCATGTATCGCATCAACCCGCTGTTGTTTCGTATCGAGCTCGCCAACGTGATCGACATACCGGACAACAAGGTTGGTGTGGTCACGACACGCGAAGGAGCTCCGCTCGCCAAGGGTGAGATCGCAGGGCTCACGGTTGAGGGACACAACCTGTTCCAGGACCCGCAGACCTTCATCGATCATCAGGGCACCAAGGGCCTGCAGGAACAGGTGCTGCTCTCGGGTCGTTATTTCATCAACCCGCGCTTCGCCACGATAGAGGTGGTCGACATGTTTGAAGTGCCGATTGCGCACGTAGGCGTGGTCATCGCGTTCGTGGGCAAGGAAGGCAAGGATGTGACCGGCGAGCAGTTCCGGCACGGCAATCTGGTGAGCAAGGGTGAGAAGGGTGTCTGGGTGGAGCCGCTCGATCCGGGCAAATACCCGATCAATCCCTACACCCACAAGGTATGCAATGTGCCCACCGCCAACGTCGTCCTGAACTGGGCGACCGGCAAAACGGAGGCTCACAAGCTCGATGCGAATCTATCCACCATCACCGTGCGCTCGGCCGACGGGTTCAAATTCAACCTGGACGTGTCGCAGATCATTCACATTCCGCGCAACGATGCGCCGAAGGTGATTGCCCGATTCGGCGGCGTGTCGGCGTTGGTGACCCAGGTGCTGGAGCCGACCATCGGCAACTACTTCCGCAATGCGGCCCAGGGGTCGGACATCATCGACTTCCTGAAAAACCGCTCTCTGAGACAAGAAGAAGCGAGGCATGCTATCTCCGGCGCGTTGAGGGAGTACAACGTCGGGGCGGTGGATACCTTGATCGGCGACATCGTGCCGCCTGATGAGCTCATGAAGACGCTTACCGACCGGAAGATCGCTGAGCAGGAGCGCGTGACTTACGAGACGCGGCGCCAGGCACAGGAAGTGAAGCAGCAACTCGAGCAGGCGACGGCGCTGGCGGCCACGCAGGCGAAGGTTGTTGACGCCGAGCGGCAGGTGGCTATTGCTCAGTTCAACGCTGAGGCTGGAGTCAGGTCGGCTGAAGGTTTGGCACGGGCCAAGAAGATCAATGCGGAAGCTGACGCGCAGGCGAAGAAGATCAACGCCGAGGCGGATGCGACAGTGCTGAGGTCCGTGGGTGATGCGGAGGCGGCCAAGACCAACGCGGTCGGTAGCGCGGAAGCGGCTGTGATCAAGCTGAAAATCGCCTCCATGGAGTCGGGTAACTATGCAATGGTTCAAGTGGCAGAGGCGCTCGCCAAATCGGGTGTCAAACTGGTACCCGACATCGTTGCCGGCAACGGCGGTAGTGCCGGAGGCACGTTAGTGGACGTGCTGCTGGCGAACATCATCCGCGACGGCCGGCCGCAGCGGGTGGTAGCGGATAGCCAGAGCTGAGTCAGCCGCGGACGCCGGGGCGGCCAAACGAGCACAGCGGGAGCAGGTATGGGCGGAGTTGGTGATGAGGTGGTGATCCGCTTGCCGGCGGCTGCTGGGCCGCTCGACAAGACCCGGCAGAGGTGGGTGTTGGCGGCGTGCGTGCTGGGGTCCAGCATGGCGTTCATTGATGGGTCGGTAGTGAACGTCGCGCTGCCTAAGATGGAGTCGGAACTCCAAACGACGTTGGCGTACATGACATGGGTCATTAACGCCTACACGCTCTGCATGTCGGCGTTGTTGCTCATTGGTGGCGCGGCAGCGGACCAGATCGGGCGGCGGCGGATCTTCATGATCGGTATCACCATTTTCGCCATCGCGTCCGCCGGCTGCGGGCTCGCTCCCAACGTCGAGATGTTGATTCTGGCGCGCGCCATACAGGGCGTAGGCGCGGCGCTGCTGATTCCCTGTTCCCTGGCCATCATCGGCGCCGCCTTCAGCGAAAAGGAGCGCGGCGGCGCAATCGGCATCTGGTCCGGGGCGTCCGCCTTGGCTGCGGGCGCTGCACCGCTAATGGGCGGGTTGTTGGTTGACCACGTCTCTTGGCGTGCGATCTTTCTCATCAACCCCATCATCGCGGTCCCCACGATCCTCATTGCCTGGCGTCACGTCCCCGAGAGCATCGACACCGAAGCGAAGAAGGGTCTGGACGGCCCCGGCGCGACATTGGCATTTTTGGGTCTGGGGCTGTTGGTATTTGGCCTGATTGCTGCATCAGAGCGTGGCTGGTCGAGTCCGTTGGTCATAGGCTCGATGCTGCTGGGAGTGATTCTCCTAGGGGCGTTCATAGCAGCCGAGCACCGCAGCCCAACACCCATGATGCCCTTGAATGTGTTCAGGTCACGGACCTTCAGCGGCGTCAACATCCTGACTCTGCTGCTGTACGGAGCGTTGGGCGGGACGATGTTCTTCCTACCGTTCCTGCTGATTCAGGTTCATGGCTACACCGCCACCGAAGCCGGCGCGTCATTCCTGCCGTTCACCCTCATCCTGGCGCTGTTGTCGAAATGGGGTGGCGGCCTCGTGGATCGCTTCGGTGCGCGCTTGCCGCTGATCGTCGGGCCGACGATCGTGGCCCTCGGAGTGGGTCTGCTCGCCGTACCCGGCACGGGCGGGCCCTACTGGACGACGTTCTTTCCACCGATGGTGGTGCTGGGTTTCGGGATGGCCATAACGGTGGCACCCCTGACCACCACAGTCCTCAACTCAGTGGCACAGCACCAGACAGGCGTCGCCTCCGGCATCAACAACGCGGTAGCACAGGTAGCCAGCCTCCTGTTGATTGCCATCCTCGGCACGGTCGGCATCGCAACTCTGGATCACGCGCTGGACCGTAATCTCACCAACGCCCCGACAGAGGTCCGCCAACTCGGTGACATGGCGCGACGCGGTTTCGTAATGCCGGCCACGCCCCCAGGCACGCCTCAGCACGTCCAGGGCACCGCGCGAGCCGTCATCGCCAACTCCTTCCTCGACACCATCCGCCTCGTAATGATGCTCACCGCCGCCCTCTCCCTCGCCAGCGCGGTCGCGGCAGCAACGACAATAAAAAAGGGGCGAGAGCCTGAGCCCTCGCCCCCTTCAGACTGAACGGATCAGCCTTCGGCGTTCTCGGATTCCGCTCCGACACTCGAGTCCTCGGTGTCAGGCAGCCCGCCGCCGACGTCCATGAAGCTCCGACGTCCCGAGTCCTCCGTCTTGCGACGGCGGGAGGCGTGGGCCGCGAAGCCCGTGCCTGCCGGGATCAACCGGCCCACGATGACGTTTTCCTTCAGGCCGCGCAGATCGTCCTTCAGACCGCGTACGGCGGCTTCTGTCAGCACGCGCGTGGTCTCCTGGAACGAGGCCGCGGAGATGAACGACTCCGTTGCCAGCGACGCCTTGGTGATGCCCAGCAGGACCGGCTGCAGGCGCGCAGGCGCCTTGCTGTCCTGCTTCGCCCGATCGTTGATGTCGAGGGCACGGGCGCGATCCAGCTGCTCGCCACGGAGCAGCGTGGTCTCACCGATGTCCTGCACCTCGGTCTTGCGCAGCATCTGACGGATGATCACTTCAATGTGCTTGTCGTTGATCTTCACGCCCTGCAGACGGTAGACGTCCTGGATCTCGCGAACCAGGAAGTTCGCCAACGCCTCGATGCCCTGCAGACGCAGGATGTCGTGCGGATTCGGCTCACCGTCGGCAATAACCTCACCGCGCTCGACGGTTTCACCCTCGAACACGTTGAGCTGGCGCCACTTCGGAATCAGCTCCTCGTACTTCTCAGCACTGTCACCAGTGATGATCAGACGCCGCTTGCCCTTCGTCTCCTTACCGAAGCTGACCGTACCGGAGGTCTCAGCCAGGATGGCCGGGTCCTTCGGCTTGCGAGCTTCGAACAGATCCGCGACACGCGGCAGACCGCCGGTGATGTCACGAGTCTTGGAAGACTCCTGCGGGATACGCGCGATAACGTCGCCGACCGACACCTTCGCACCGTCCTCGAGGCTGACCAACGCGCCAGCCGGCAGTGTGTACACGGCCGGAATCTCGGTGTTGGCGAAGGTCACTTCCTTACCCTTCGAGTTCAACAACTTGATGGTCGCGCGGACGTCCTTACCCTGGCGCTGCTTCGTATCGAGCACCACGGTGCTGGACAGACCGGTGACTTCGTCCACCTGAGTCGTAACCGTCAAGCCGTCCACGAAGTCCTGGAACTTCACGAGACCGGCCACCTCGGTGACGACCGGGTGAGTGTGCGGATCCCAGGTCGCAACGATCTGGCCGCCCACAACCGCTTCGCCTTCCTTCGCGGTGATCAGGGCACCGTAAGGAATCTTGTAGCGCTCGCGCTCGCGACCAAACTCGTCGATGACGCCGATCTCAGCAGAGCGGGAGACTGCCACCAGGTGGCCCTTCTCGTGCTGTACCGACTTGACGTGATGGAAGCGCAGCACACCCTTGTTACGGATCTCGACGCTGCTTGCAGCAGCGGCTCGGGACGCCGCACCACCGATGTGGAACGTACGCATGGTCAGCTGCGTGCCAGGCTCGCCGATCGACTGAGCGGCGATAACACCAACAGCCTCACCGATGCTGATCAACCGACCACGCGCCAGATCGCGGCCATAGCAAGACGCACACACACCGTAGCGGGTCTCGCAGGTGATGGGCGAACGGACCAACATCTGGTCGACGCCTTCCTGCTCCAGCGTACGGACAGCCTTCTCATCGAGCAGTGTGTTCTTCGTGAACAACACCTCTTCGGTACCCGGCTTCAGAATGTCTTCAGCGATGACGCGACCGAGCACTCGCTCGCCCAACGCTTCGACCACGTCACCACCCTCAACGAGGGGCGACATGCTCAGGCCGTATGAAGTACCGCAGTCGGTCTCCGTCACGACCAAGTCCTGAGCCACGTCGACGAGGCGGCGTGTCAGATAGCCGGAGTTGGCTGTCTTCAATGCCGTGTCGGCCAGACCCTTACGAGCGCCGTGGGTTGAGATGAAGTACTGCAGAACGTTGAGACCTTCACGGAAGTTAGCCGTGATCGGGGTCTCGATGATGGAGCCGTCCGGCTTGGCCATCAGGCCACGCATTCCGGCGAGCTGACGAATCTGGGCTGCGCTACCGCGCGCGCCCGAGTCAGCCATCATGAAGATCGAGTTGAAGGACTTCTGCCGCTGCTGCACGCCGCGCGAGTCGATCGCTTCCTCGGTACCCAGCTTGTCCATCATGGCCTTCGCCACCTGGTCGTTGGCACGTGACCAGATATCGACGACCTTGTTGTAGCGCTCACCATTGGTGACGAGACCGGACGAATACTGGTCCTGGATCTCCTTCACTTCACGGTCGGCAGACGCCACGAGCTTGGTCTTCTGCTCCGGAATGACGATGTCGTCGATACCGAAGGAGACGCCCGAACGGGTGGCGTACTGGAAGCCCGTGTACATCAACTGGTCGGCGAACACGACCGTCTCTTTCAGACCCAACGCGCGATAGCACGCATTGATCGTCGCGGAGATGGTCTTCTTCGTCATGTCCGTGTTGATGATGTCGAAGGACAGACCCTTCGGCAGAATCTCGGACAACAGCGCACGACCGACCGAGGTCTCGACCAGGCGACGACGCTCGGTGAGCGTTCCACCTTCGCCGCGAATGTGCTCACGCAAGCGCACTTTGATCTTCGCCTGCAGGTCGATCGACCGGCTCTCGTAGGCACGGTGTACTTCACCGACGTCCGAGAAGAACATGCCTTCGCCACGTGCGCCAACGCGCTGCCGGGTCATGTAGTACAGACCCAAAACGACGTCCTGCGACGGAACGATGATCGGATCACCGTTCGCGGGCGACAGAATGTTGTTGGAGGACATCATCAACGCGCGTGCCTCGAGCTGAGACTCGAGAGACAGCGGCACGTGGACGGCCATCTGGTCACCGTCGAAGTCCGCGTTGAATGCGGTGCAGACGAGCGG
>Ga0068862_100003707_pt1 | contig 13056 bp, 13 predicted proteins | sample KBSSwiS52_FD_66598 | JGI IMG/M metagenome (GOLD analysis project Ga0068862, IMG submission 66598) | Switchgrass rhizosphere microbial communities from Kellogg Biological Station, Michigan, USA - KBS Switchgrass S5-2 | ecosystem: Host-associated > Plants > Roots > Rhizosphere > Soil ... | reverse complement strand
TGCGTGCAAGGCTTGGCGCGGAAAGGCTTCCGCGGCCTTGCGGGCTTCCAGCGACAAACGGCCGCGCCGTGCCGCCGTCGGCCTGCCGTAAACGGGATCGCCGATCAGCGGATGGCCGATCTTCGCCATATGCACGCGGATCTGATGGGTGCGTCCGGTCTCCAGCCGGCATTCCACCAGCGAAGCGCCGAGCCCGAAGCTCTTCAACACGCGATAATGGGTGATCGCCGGCTTGCCGCCCCGGCTCACCACCGCCATGCGTTTCCGATCGACCGGGTGCCGGCCGATATTGCCGGTAATTTCTCCGGAAGACGGCGAGGGGACACCCCAGACCAGGCAGAGATAAGCGCGCTCTATATTATGCGCGGCAAAGTCCGCCGAGAGCGCCTTATGCGCGGCGTCGTTCTTCGCCGCGACGATGAGGCCGCTCGTATCCTTGTCGATGCGGTGCACGATGCCCGGCCGCCGCTCGCCGCCGATGCCGCTCAGAGATTCGCCGCAATGGGCGATCAACGCATTGACCAGGGTGTTGTCGGGATTGCCGGGTGCGGGGTGCACCACCATGCCGGCCGGCTTGTCGATGACGATGAGATCGTCGTCCTCGTAGACGATGTTGAGGTCGATGGCCTGGCCCTGCGGCGCGGCCGCGACGGCGGGCGGGATTTCCAGCACGAAGACCTGGCCCGGTTTGACCCTTAACGCCGGGTCATTTATCGTCCGCCCGCTTTCGTTTTGGGCACTCAGCTTGAGATGTCCCTGTTCGATCAAGGCCTTGATCCGGCTCCGCGAGAGCTCGGGGCGGGCCGAGGCGAGGGCGCGGTCCAAGCGCTCGCCGCCGCCGGTTTCGGCGATGGCGATCTCGATCAGCGTGCTGTCAGGTGTGGGCCGATTCATGCGGCCGAGATTACAGATTTCCGGAAGGTGAGAGGCGATGGATTTTCGCAGCGACAACGTGGCCGGCGCGGCGCCGGATATCCTCCAGGCGGTGATCGATGCCAACAGCGGCACCGTTACGTCCTATGGCAATGATCCTTATTCCGACCGCGTCGAGAAGCGCCTGGGCGAGATCTTCGAGAAGCCGGTCAAGGCTTTCGCCGTCGCCACCGGCACCGCCTGCAATGCGCTGGCCCTCTCCGCACTCACACCTTCTTACGGTGCGATCCTCTGTCACGAGGAAGCGCATATCCATCTCGACGAATGCGGCGCGCCGGAGCTCTTCACCGGCGGGGCCAAGCTGGTGCCGATCCATGGCCCCGGCGGCAAGCTGACGGCGCAGGGCGTGCGCGATGTGCTGGAGCAGACGCTGACCGGCGATCCGCATCGCGTGCAGCCCGCGGCGTTGAGCATCACCCAGGCCACCGAGGCCGGCACCTGCTATCGCCCGGCGGAGATCGCGGCGCTCGCGGAGATCGCACGCGGCCGCCAGATGAAGGTGCATATGGACGGCGCGCGCTTCGCCAATGCGGTGGCGCATCTTGGTGTCGCTCCGGCCGAGATCACCTGGAAGGCGGGCGTCGATGTGCTCTCCTTCGGCGCCACCAAGAACGGCGCGCTCGGCGCCGAGATCGTGGTGTTCTTCGATACCGACCTCGCCGAGAGTTTCGTGGTCCGCCGCAAGCGGGGCGGGCAGCTGCTCTCCAAGATGCGCTTCGTCTCGGCGCAGCTCGAAGCCTATTTGAAGGGCGATCGCTGGCTGGAACTCGCGCGCCACGCCAATGCGATGGCGACGCGTTTGAGCCAGGGCCTGCAGCACCTGCCCCAGGCATCGCTGCTGCACCCCGTGGAGGCCAACGAGATCTTCGTCCGCCTGCCTCAGGGCGTGCTTGCGGGCTTACGCGATGCGGGGTTCAGTTTCTACGACTGGACCGACGCGGCGCCGGGCACCATCCGCCTGGTCCTCGCTTTCAACACCGACCCCGCACATGTGGAGGCCTTCATCCAGACCGCAGGACGTTTGGCGGCCGAAGCGGCGTAGCGGCCGGTCGACCCCTGATTGCGTGAAGTGCGGAGACCGCAACCGAAGTTTCATAGTTAACCGCGCTCAGAATCATCCCCCAGTATGGTGTTTGGCGGTTCCACGCCTGGTTGTTAAGCTATGTTCGATTGCCTTTAGATAAAATTCGATCCAAATTCGCCCTACAAGACAAGACATCACTGTCAGGGGGCAAGAAGATGCGTTTGTTCAGCAAGAATTTGGCGGCGACTTTCGTGGGGGCAGCGGCACTCGTGGCTCTGGCCACGGCATCGCACGCAAGTACGGTTTCGATCTTCAGCACCGGTGTCGATAGCGGCGGCAATGTGGTTGCCGGAGCCGATCAGCACTATACGTCTCCCACCGGGCCCATCACGCCCACCTTCAATGGTGCCTACTTCGCGAATAACGCGACCTCGCAATGGATCGGTGGCGCGCTCCCGGAAAATGTGCCGGTCGACTACACCGTTCACTTCACGCTGGCCGAGACGGGCAATGCCATTCTGACCGGCTCCTGGGGCGTCGATAACGAGGGCCTGGACATTCTGATCAACGGCAACTCCACGGGCATTACGCTGCTCGGCGTCATTGCCGGCAATTTCACCTCGCTGCATTCTTTCGCGACGACGCTGGCGCAGAGCGCGTTTTTCCTGATCGGGGATAACACCCTGACCTTCCGAGTCCGAGACGCCGGCAACCCGGGCGCATTCCGGGCGGACGGGCTCAGCGTGACGGCGTCGGCGACGACGCCCATTCCGCCTGCGATCCTGCTGTTCATGACGGCACTCGGCGGCATCGGGTTCTTGGGCTACCGGCGACGCGGCGCCTCCGCGGCGGCCTAGGCCTGCACTCCAATCTGGACCAGAAAACCCCGGCCTTCGCGCCGGGGTTTTTGTTTTCGGGCAAATCTGAGGGCAGGGATTCCCGGCCGATTTCCTCGGCTTAGCGGGGGCGAGACAGGACTTGATCGCGGGCCCGGCATCCTCTATCAAGACGGCCGCAACGCGGCCCGACGACCCCATCGTCTAGTGGCCTAGGACAACGCCCTCTCACGGCGTGAACAGGGGTTCAAATCCCCTTGGGGTCGCCAACTTCTCCCGCGCTCAAGACCCGGTGAACAGCAGCATTAAACCGCTCTTTGAGGGCGCGCGTGTTGACTCACGGTCGCCCGCCTGACTTGAATTGATCTCGCCCAAGAGTGGCGCAGGGGCCGTCTCGGGCAATTTCGGGGAGTGGGAATGCGCGCGAAGATTTCATCACGCAGCCTGTTGCTGGCGGTCGCTTGCCTCAGTGCCTTCGAGGCCGGGTGCACGACCAACGGCGCGATGATCGGCATGGCGCCCGAGGGCACCAGCACGACGCAGGCCAGCACCAGCAGCAGCGACGACGTCCCGGACACGGCCGCGGCGGTCTCCTCCGGCAACTACAAACCGCTGATCAACAAATCCGGCGTCGCCGGCTGCATGACGATCTCGGAAGAGGACGTCCCGACGAACTACTGGGAAACGGTGGCCTGGGGCGCGGTCGCGGGAACCGTGCTGCTGGCCGTCCTGGGCGCCGCGGCGGGCGCGGTGTTGAGCGGCGGGCGCGGCGACGGCGCGGCCTATGGCGCGGCGGCGGGTGCCGCCGTGGGCGCGGGTTTGGGCACGGCCGATGGCGTCCAGACCGCCGAGCAGAAGCAGAACTACGCGATGCAGCTCGCGCGCTATGAATGCCAGACCCAAGCCGCCGAGATCGAGAATGCGAGCCTGCGCGGCACCGGCGATCGGTTGAAGAGCTCGGTGGACGGTTTGGCGCAGCAGCTCGATCAGCTCGATCAGGACTATGCCAACAAGCGCATGACCCGGGCGCAGGCGCAGAAAGAATTGAATGACATCGACGATGCCGCGGCGGGACTGCAACGCCGGATCGTTGCCATGAAAGAAGACACCGGCAAATACCGGCAATACGCCGCATCGACCGAGAGCATGGCGAAGGGTGTCGCGATGGCGCTCGATGATGCGCGGGCCGGCGTGCTCGAGCGCGAGATCTCCGAGATGGAAGCGCGCAACGCCACGCTCGAACAGCAATATGCCGCGCTGGTCGAGCGAAGGAAGGCGCTGGTGCTGCAGTAAGCGACAGGGTGTGACGGCGCGGCCGTCACACCCTTCGCCGATTACGCCGCGGTCTGATACCGTTTCGCCGCGCGCTCCTGCCCGAACCCCGGCAGCATCGCCTTGCGCGCATTGTCGAAGCTCTGCCACTGCGCATCGTCCGGCAGGGGCGGGATGGTGATGGGCTCCTTGCGGTCGAAGCCGACCAAAGCCGCGTCCACCATTTCATCGACCTCCATCATCCCGGGGATTGCGTTCACGTCCTTGCCGGACTTGGCCCAGATGTCGGTGCGGGTCGCCGCAGGCAACACCGCCTGGACGTAGACGCCCTTGGGACCGAGCTCCAGCTGCAGGCCCTGGCTGAGGAAGAGCACGAAGGCCTTGGTCGCGCCGTAGACGGAGAGACCGAGCTCAGGTGCCAGGCCGACCACTGAAGCGATGTTGATGATGGCGCCCTTGCCTTCCCGCACCAGGCGCGGCGCGACAGCGCCGGCGAGGCGCGTGACCGCGACAGTGTTGAGCGCGATCAACTGCGCGGTCGCTTCGGTGGTCTGTTCGATGAAAGTGCCGGCGAGGCTGGCGCCCGCGTTGTTCACCAGGATCCCGATCCGACTGTCGGCCTTCAGCAAGGCCTCGACCTTATCGAGCTGAGCCGTGTCGGTGAGATCGGCCTGGAGGATATCGACCGCGACGCCGTTGTCCTTGCGCAGCCGCGCCGCCAACGCCTCGAGCTTGGCACGGTCGCGCGCTACCAGGACAAGGTCATGGCCGCGCTTGGCGAAACGGTCGGCATAGACAGCGCCGATCCCGGTCGAGGCGCCGGTGATGAGGACGGTGGGCTTACTGGGCATCGATCTCTCCTATGGCAGGGGTTGGATATTCATGACTATCATCATATATAAGTAAACATGATTGCGGTCATGTATAATGTCAAGCGGAGAACCTCGAGCCCGAGTGGAGAATGCGATGCGGGTCACACGTGAGCAGATGGCGGAGCACCGCCGGAAGATCCTGGAATCAGCGGGAAAGCTGTTTCGCGCCAAAGGCTTCGATGCCGTCACCGTGGCCGAGGTGATGCAGGCGGCCGGCCTCACCCATGGCGGCTTTTACGGTCACTTCAAATCGAAGGACGATCTCATCGCCGAGACTCTCCTACACGCATTCAAGCCCGGCGGGAGTGGTGGCGACCTCGCGGCCTTCACCAACAGCTATCTCTCGCCGCGCCATCGCGACGACTTCGCCGACGGCTGCTCGACCGCGGGTCTGGCCGCCGAGACGATCCGGCAGGCGCCGGCGGTGCGAACGGCGATGACGGCGGGCCTCGCGGATACGATCGAACGTCTCAGCCGTCAGACCGCCGGCAAGAGCGCAGCCGCACGCCGGCGCAAAGCGATCGGTCACTGGGCTGCCATGGTGGGGGCGCTGGTGCTGGCCCGGTCCAGCGACGATCTCAAACTTTCGGATGAGATCTTGAGCGAAACGCGGGCCTGGCTGGAGGATCGCTGAGGATGGAGCGGCTCAGCCCGCCCGCCCGCCGGCGCGCTGCTGCAAGCGCTTGATCCACAATCCGGCTTCCGGGGCTTCGACGGCGATCGACGCGGCCGGCGGAGACAAGGGTCGCTGCTGCAACCGCTCGATCCAGCGCACTTCGCCTTTGGAGGCGGGCTCCATCTGGGACTGGGGGTTGCCAAGAACGCGCTGCATTGCTTTTCACTCCCATCGCCAAAACAGTGCCCGGCGACCGCAGGGTGGGGCGGGCGCCGGGCGAGGCTCACTCGAGATGTCGCGGTTCTTCGTTCGAACCGTCGTGCACGTGTTTCCGGTGTTATGCGTTTCCAGCGGGGGCGCCGCCGACAGCGGCCCAGCCGAGTTCATGGTCGATGTAGTTCAGAAGCCCCAGCGCCGAGAACAGCGACGTGTTTTCGCTCGCCAGATCTGCGGCGGCGTCGGCCAAGGAGCGGATCTGATCCGGCTCGCCGAAATCGGCGCAGGCATAGGCCATGACGGCCGGCTCGGCCTCCAGATAGGTCTGCACCAGGCGTCGGCGGTCGACGATCCAGCCGTAGCTGGCGCCGATGGTCGCAAGCTCGCCCAGATCGGAACCGGCGTGCTGCAGCCGGTCACTGAGCGCATTGCCGACCTTGGCGTAGGCGGCGCTGAGCGCCTGCAAGGCCCGTCGGAACCCCAGCGCCTCCGGCACATGGCGGGCCGAAATCCCAATCGGGCTCAGCCTCGATTCGACCGTCGTCTCGGTCGCGCCGCCCGTCTCCGTCCTCAAGCTCTGCATGACGTCCGCCCCTCTCTCGCTCACCCGTGCGGCAACGACCCCGCGTCGTTCACCCACGCTGGGAGGAGAGCAAGCTGCCCGTGACTGAGGCGTGAAAGGACGGGCGTGTTAACCCGTTGTTGATTGAAATCAAAGGAGTATCGGCGACTAGGAAACAAGTCTAAGGTGGGTGGCTGTATGAAGGCAGCGGTGCTTCAACCGGAGGCGGCGCCGCGTCAGTGCGCGGTGTTGCCGCAAAGTCGCGGCGGCCGCGGCGCGCTGTATACCGATGCCGATGTCGATGCCGCCGGTATTGACAAGGCACCGCCCCCCGATCAATCGAGAGTGATGGGGACTGAATCACCGCCCAAAGCCGCGGATTCGAAAGCCGCATCGACCAAGGTCGAGGTGCGCCTGTTCGGGCCGCCGCGCTTCGTGGTGGACGGGGAGGCTCAGGCGCTGCCGGACAAGGCTTTCGTCCTGTTGGCGATCCTCGCGGCTTCCGAGAACAAGACCGCCAATCGCAGCCAGATCCGGTCGATCCTCTGGGGCGATTTCGACCGCGAGAAGGCCAATGCCAATCTGCGCCAGCTGATCGCGCGCATCCTCAAGTTCGGCCAGAAGTTCGACCTCGTCCTGCTCGACATCCGCGGCGACATGGTCAGCGTCAACGAGGCGGCCGTCACCATCGACTATGGCGCGTTCATGGCGCTGCGGCGGGGTGGAATCGAACAGCTGCCCGTCGCGCAACGCTGCGAGACCTTGCTGGCACTCTGGACCGGGCGCTTGCTCGACGGGTTCGGCTTCGACGAGGCGGCGGTCGATGAATGGATGGAAGCCAACCGCGAGGAGATGCGCGACCGCTTCGTCGATGCGGCGCGCGAGGCACTCGATGCGGCGACCGATACCGAAAGCGCCGATGCGGCCTGGCGCCTCGCCCTGAAGGTGCTGGACGTCGATCGCACCGAAGAGGCCGCCTATCGCGCGATGATGCGGATCTGCGCCGCGAAAGGGGACAGGGGCTTCGCGCTGCGGATCTTCGGCCGCTGCAAGCGCACGATGGCGACCGAGCTTGGCGTCCTGCCCAGCACCCAGACCCTGGAACTCGCCGCGGCACTCCGCCATCGCGACGCCGATGCGCTGGAAGAGGCGGTGGCGGTCCAGCCGGCGCTGCGCGAGCGCGAGGTGCCCTACGCCGCCAAGAAATCCGACCGGCAGATCCCGGTGGTGCTGATCCTGCCGCCGATCAGCGTCGTCTCGGACGACCTCACCCGGACCATGTCCTTGGGTTTCGTCGAGGATCTGACCATTGGCCTCAGCCGCTTCCGCCGCTTCGCGGTGATCGCCGCCCATTCCGGCGCTTCGGTCGCGTTCGGCACCCGCGGTCTCTCCGACGCCTTGGCCGTGCTCGACGTCGACTATGCGGTTGCCACTTCGCTGATGCCGGCGACCCACGGCCACCGGTTCGGCGTGCGGCTGACCGATGTCAGCAGTTCCGAAGTGCTCTGGGCCACCGAGACCGATTTCACCTTCGCAACGCTCGGCGGCACGTTCGAGCGCGTCACCGGCCTGATCCTGCGTTCGATGGTGAACGCGATCGACGAGGCCGAGGTCAAGACGCCGATTCCGGCCGGCGAATACACCGCCTATCGCAATCTTCTGGAAGGCCGCCGGCTGCTGCACGGCAGCGACCTGCAATCGATCCGCCGCGCGCGCCGCATGTTCAAGGAAGCGCTGACCCTGGTGCCGAACTATCCGGCGGCGGTGGTCGGCCTCGCGCGCACCATGACCTATGAATGGGTGGTGCGCGGCATGGTCGAGAACGATCTCTTGAAGGAATCCGTCGATCTCGCTTCGCGGGCGGCGTCGCTCGATCCGCATGACGGGCGGGCACTGCGCGAGCGCGGCTATGCCAACCTCTATCTCCGGCGGCACGATGAATCGCTGCAGGATTTCTCCCAGGCGGTGGCCCTCAATCCGCATGACGCCGACATCCTGGAAGGCTATGCGGATTCGCTCGCCCATTCCGGCGATCCCAAACAGGGCCTGAACCTGTTCAACCGGGCGATCGAGCTCAACCCGATCCCGCCCGACGAGTATGCCTGGACCTTGGGCAGCATCTACTACCAGCTCGGCGATTACCGGGCGGCGCTGCAAGCGTTGCGCCCGGTCGAGGACAGCCCGGCCACCGCGCGCCTGCTTGCGGCCTGCACCGCGCAGCTCGGCGAGCTCGAACTCGCCCGCCACTACAGCAAGGTGGTGAAGAGCGTCTATCCCGACTTCCAGGCGGAGCGGGTCCGGGCGATCGTGCCCAACCGGAACCAGGAAGACACCGAGCATTTCATCGATGGGTTGAAACGCGCAGGCTTGACCTAGCGGCCCCTCGGGCCCGCGCCGGTGCGATCTCTTTGCCCGTAACTCATTAAAATCCATTAGTATTTCGACTTCTACAACCGGTCACGCCCCAGTCACGCCCCTTTCGCTACCGTCTCCATCGATTCGGGGACCATGCGTACTACTCAAACCAAAAGGGGATGCGAGGATGTCTGACTACTTCCTGGTGGGGAATCTCGACGACGACAATGACCTCTGGTTCATCAGCAAGGCGCAGGGGACCGCCGTTCCGGTTCCGAAGAGCGCCTGGCTGAGCATCATCAGCATGTTCCAGGGCGATGCGATCGGCAGCGCGGCGGCCGACGAAACCAACCGCGACAAGCTGGCCCAAAGCGCGATGGACAACGCCAAGACGGACAATGCGGTCTCCCGCAACGTCTTCCTGTCGTTCTCGACCAGCCAGCTTGGCAAGCTGGTGATGATCAAGCGCTCGCATCCGATCGAGCAGCTCTTTCTCAACAAGAACCCGCTGGCGCCACTGATCGAGAATTTCGTGGATAGAGGGAAGTATTGAAGGCAGGACGAACACCTTCGGAAGGGGAGACCAGAGCGCCGCTCGGTCGGTTGATCGAGAGCGCCTGTGACGCACACCGGTGGGACGCCCATCGTCCCACCGGTGGCGACCGCGTTTCCGATCTCAAAGAACTCATTCAACGCGTCCGTCCGCATTTCGCGGCCGCCGGGATCACCCGGATCGCCGAGGTGACCGGGCTCGACCGGATCGGCATTCCGGTTGCGCTCGCGGTGCGGCCGAACTCGCGCTCGCTCTCGGTCAGCCAGGGCAAGGGCGCGTTGCGGGACGAGGCCTTCATCTCCGCCGCGATGGAAGGGCTGGAGCTGGCGACCGCCGAGCGACTGCCCGAAGGCCTGAAATGGGCGAGCCTCGCCGAGATGACGCAGGCCGGCGCGCCGATCATGGCGCTCGATATCTCGACCCGCTGCCGGCTCGATCGCCTTAACCGCAGCCAGGCGCTGGCCTGGGTGCAGGGCTACGACCTCACCGCGGATTGCGTGGTGAACGTGCCCTGGTCGCTGGTCGGCGCCGATTATCGCCCCGATCCGCCCGGCTTCCACGGCGCGTTCCAGGTTTCGACCGACGGCCTCGCCTCCGGCTTCGACTTCCGGCAGGCGATCGTCCACGGTCTCTGCGAACTGATCGAGCGCGACGCCTCGGCGCTGCTGGAGCTGATGTCGACCGCGGAGCTCAGCAAGCGGGTGACCCGCATCGGCGCGGCCGACGGATTGGATGCGCTGCAATTCGAGCAGCGGATCCGCTCCGCCGGCTTCGACCTGACCCTGCTCGACATGACCACCGATATCGGCCTGCCGGCGATCACCGCGATCGTGACCGACAGCGCCATGGCGAACGCGCCGCAGGTGCCGCGCTATGCTCATTCGGCGGGCGCCGCCTGCCACGCGAACCGGGGCCAGGCGATCGTGAAAGCCATTGCCGAAGCCGCGCAGTCGCGGATTACCCGGATCACCGGCTCGCGCGACGATCTCTTTCCGGAGATGTACCAGGAAGCCGAGGGCGCCGAGCGCAAGGCGATCGTCGAGCTGCTCGCCTTCATCGACCCGACGCTGGCGCCGCCGCCGGCGCGGACGGCGCCGGATCTCTCCGGCGGCATCCGCGCGCTGGTGGCGCTGCTGCAGAAGCGCGGCATCGAGCAGGTGATTGCGGTGCCGCTGAAGAACGATTTCGGGATCTCGGTCGTGCGCATGATCGTGCCCGGGTTGCAGACCGAGCTCACCGGACCACGTTCCAAGCTCGGCGTGCGCGCCCTTGCCACGCTGATCGGCAGGCTGCATTGAAGATCATCTTCGTAGGCCCCAGCCTGCATCGGGATCTCGCATTCCTTCGCAGGCGGCAGGACGATATCGTCTGGGCGGGCCCGGCCCGTTGCGGCGACATCGCGCGCGCCGCCAGGAGCGGGGTCACCGCGATCGCGCTGGTGGACGGGCTGTTCGACCAGAGCGCAGCACCCTGGCACAAGGAAGTGCTCTACGCGCTCTCGCTGGGGCTGCCGGTCGCCGGCGGTGCCAGCATGGGCGCGCTGCGCGCCGCCGAATGCGCGGCCTTCGGCATGATCGGGATTGGAACGGTCTACCGCCGCTATGCCACCGGCGAGATCATCGACGACGCGGACGTGGCACAACTGCACGCGCCGGAGGAGCTCAACTATCTTCCGCTCACCGAACCGATGGTCAACGTGGACCCTACCCTGGCGCTGTTGCAGCGCCAGGGCACGGTGAGCGCCGCGACGCTCCACCACCTCGCCGAAGCGGCGCGGCAGATCCACTACTCGGAGCGGACCTATGCCGAGATGATCCGCCGCAGCGCCGGCCTCGATCCGGAGCAGGCGCAGCTCGCCGGCACCTGGTTCCAGAGCAACGCGATCGATCAGAAGCGCTTGGACGCGCTGGAGGTGCTGGATTGGCTGCTGGCCCAGCCCGGCCGCGCGCCGCGCCCGGCCCATGCCTGGGATTTTCAGGAGACGACGCAATGGATGCAGCTGCTCCATGCGGTGAAGAGCGAATGACGACGACTTTGAAGCTGCGGCATTTCACGCGCCGCCTCGAGACGAACAGTGACACTCCACGCGTTGCGCCGGCGCGAAGCGTGCCCGCGACACCCGCCGGCGACGACGAGCGTGCGCTGCTGTCGACCGCGCAAGGCCGCATCCGCCATGTCTTCCTGGTCGCGACCCGGCGCATGCCCGGTTTCGACGAGGGCATGCTGCAGCGCTTGCTCAATCTCTCCGGCGGCTTTGATCGCATCTCGCTCGCGGTACATGACGGCGAGGCCGAGGATTTCCGCAGCGTGGTCGAGAGTCTGGGGCTTGGTGCGAAGACCGAGATCATCGAAGCGCCGGCCGGCGCCGCACTCTGGCCCTGGGCCCAGGACCGCGTGGCGGTGTTCCACAACGACAATGGCGTGCATGTTCTGGAATGCGCGGATGCCGCGGACTATACGGGCGCCGCCGCCGCGCAGGCCCTGGGCACCACGAACCGTGCGACTTTGGATCTTCCACCGCCCGGGGGCAACGTCCTGGTCGGTGGCAAGATCTGCTTCGTCGGCGCCGATTTCGGCGAGGGCCGGATCGACACCCGACGCGCGATCGAGGTGATCGCCTGCCAGCCGTTGGAACGGCGCGGTGCGGCCCGTTTCGAGATCGCGCCCGGCGACTGGACCTGGCGGCAGGACATCGATCGCAGCATCGCGGCTGATGGATCGCGGCAACCGGTGTTCCACCTCGACATGTTCATGACCCTCGCCGGCACGACGCCGGAGGGTATGCCGCGCATCCTGCTCGGCGATCCGGTCTGGGCGAGCGAATTGATCGGCCTGCCGTTGCCGGTGGGCTTTCCTCTGAAAGCCTTCGAGCAGATCGACTACGGCCTGCGCCTGCGCGGCTACGAGGTCCTGCGCAATCCGCTGCCCTTCATCTATTTCGACGAGCCGGACGCCAAGATGCGCGAATGGTTCTATGCCTCGGCCAACAACTGTTGGGTCGAGTGTATCGAAGGCCATGTCGGCTGCCGCGTGTTCCTGCCGGAATACGGCTTCGGTGCCTGGCCGGAGCTCAAGGCCTGCGACGACACCAATGCCATGCTCTGGGAAGGGCTCGGTTTCGAGGTCATTCGCGGCGGCGATTTCCTGCCGCTGGCCGATCAATTGGGCTCGCTCAACTGCGTGACGCGGATCCTGGCGCGGGCCTGACGCTTTCCTGAAGTCCGGAATTGCAACCTCAGTCATGCATGTTCCGTGAGGCTGATCCGCGATTTGTGACCGCCGTTTCGGCGTGGCCCGGCCGTGGAAGGATGGAGTGCCGGTAGATCCTTGAGAAGTGTGCCCAGCCGGCGAAACGACCGAAGGAGAATCGGCCATGTTTGCGGCGACCAGGAAGGCTGCACCCTTTGTGCTGATTGCAATCGCCGCGGTTCTCGCCGGCTGCAGCGCAGACCCGGCTGACTACCAGGGTATCGCCTTGTTTCCGCAATCGTCGGCCTTCTCCGATGGAGCATGCTGTCACGACGACTTCGCCGATCATCTCGGTGGTGGTCACCGCTGAGCGCAAGGGGCCATGGCGGAGCGCCGGAGAAGGAAGAGTGTGCCGATTGGCCGGTCTGCCAGTGGCTCCTTCAGCCAATTGAGTACTATGTCCCCGGATCTTCCCCCGAATCTTCCGTAGACCGCGGGGGTCGAGATTGTTTTTAGGGGCCGGGCCGACTTGGGCTCTCACGCGGCAGCCTTCGGGCGCTGGTATCGCTCGTAGAAGCCGCCGCATTCCTTCGCCGCCTGCTCCAGCAAGGCGGCGGCGCGCGCCATC
>Ga0068862_100003706_pt1 | contig 13058 bp, 8 predicted proteins | sample KBSSwiS52_FD_66598 | JGI IMG/M metagenome (GOLD analysis project Ga0068862, IMG submission 66598) | Switchgrass rhizosphere microbial communities from Kellogg Biological Station, Michigan, USA - KBS Switchgrass S5-2 | ecosystem: Host-associated > Plants > Roots > Rhizosphere > Soil ... | reverse complement strand
AGGAAGAACGCGGTCAGCACCTCGTAGGCGAGCAGCGGGCCGGCCACGTTGCCGACCTTGTTCATGTAGCCCGGCCAGTTGGTGCCGAACTGGAAGCTCATGACGATGCCGGTCACCACGCCCATCGCGAAGGTGAGCGCGAACACCTTGACCCAGAGCTTGTAGGTGCCGAGCCAGGCCGGGTCGCGCGTGCGCTCGTAGCGGATGCGGAATACCACCAGCAGCCAGGCGAGGCCGATGGTGATGGTCGGGAACAGGATATGGAAGGCGATGTTCAGCCCGAACTGCGCCCGGGCGAGGAGGACGGCCTCTTCCATACGCGAACTATACCGATCCGAATTCGGGGTCAGAGCCCGAATTCACATGCGAAATGGGATTAGAGTTTGCAGGATGGCACCCCCCCTTCGCCGCGTCGCGATTCTCGGCGGCACCCGGATTCCCTTCGCGCGAGCGAACGGCGCCTACAACGAGGCGAGCAACCAGGACATGCTGACCGCGGCGATCACGGCGCTGGTCGAGCGTTTCAAACTGAAAGATAAAAAGATCGGGGAAGTGGCCGCCGGCGCCGTGATCAAGCACTCGCGCGACTGGAACCTGGCGCGCGAGTCGACCCTCGGCAGCGGGCTCGACCCGACCACGCCGGCCTACGACCTGCAGCGCGCCTGCGGCACCAGCCTGTCGGCGGTGGCGCAGCTCGCCAACCGTATCGCGCTCGGCGAAATCGACAGCGCGGTCGCGGGCGGCGCCGACAGCGCGAGCGACATACCGCTCGGTTACCGCCCGAAGCTGCAGCGCGCGGTGCTCAAGCTGGCGAGGGGGCGCTCGTTCGGAGAGAAGCTCTCGACCATCGGCTCGGTACGGCTTGCCGACCTCAGGCCGGCGCCGCCCAGCGTCGGCGAGCCGCGCACCGGATTGTCGATGGGCCAGCACTGCGAGGAGATGGCGAAGGAATGGCGGGTGAGCCGCCGCGAGCAGGACGAGGTCGCGCTCGCCAGCCACAAGAACGCCGCCGCGGCATGGAAAGCCGGCTTCTTCAACGACCTGGTGGTTCCCTTTGGCGACCTGAAGTGGGACAACAACGTGCGCGGCGACACCTCGCTCGAGAAGCTCGCCTCGCTGCGCAACGCCTTCGACCCGAGCCCGGCCGGCACGCTCAGCGCCGGCAACAGCTCGCCGCTGACCGACGGCGCCGCCTGTGTGCTCCTGTCTTCGGAAGAATGGGCTTCAGCCAGCGGCCTGAAACCGCTGGCCTACGTGACCTTCACCGAAACGGCCGCGGTCGACTTCGTCGGCATGGCCGGCCCGAAGGAAGGCATGCTGATGGCGCCCGCATACGCCGTGCCGCGCATGCTCGACCGCGCCGGCATCCGGCTGCAGGACTTCGACATCTACGAGATCCACGAAGCCTTCGCCGCGCAGGTGCTGTGCACGCTGAAGGCGTGGGAGTCCGAGAAGTTCTGCCGGGAAAAGCTCGGCCGCGCGGCTTTGGGCTCGATCGACCGCGCGAAGATGAATCCCAAAGGCTCGAGCGTCGCGCTCGGCCACCCGTTCGCCGCCACCGGCGCGCGCATCGTCGCCACGCTCGCCAAGCAGCTCGCCGAGCGCGGCTCCGGCCGCGGCCTGATCTCGATCTGCGCCGCGGGCGGGATGGGCGTTACGGCAATACTGGAACGCTAGAAAGCGACGTCGAGGCCGAGCAGCAGGCCGGACAAGCCCGCCTGGATGCGCGAGTTGACGGAGGTGTCGCTGGTCTGGGAGCGCGACGACCCTATGCCCCAGCTCACCAGGCCGCCGCGCACTGCGACGTTTCGCGCGAGCGCCCAGGCGATGTTGACGTCGAGGCGCGCGGCCGCCGTCACGCCTTCTTCGTCGCCCGAGGCGAACAGCGTGAAGCGCGACTGCAGGCTGGCGGCCGGCAGGAATTTCCAGACGATGCCGAAGCCGCCGACCAGGCCGCCGCTCGACATCTTCTCGTTCGCGCTTTGCGTCGCCGAGCTGGTGGTGAGGTCGAGCTCGGCGAAGCCGAGGCCGCCGAGCGCCTCGATGCCGAAGACGCCGCTGCCGAAGAAGCGCCGGTAGCGGTAGGCGACTTCGAAGAAACGGAAGTCCATGTCGTGCTGCAGCGTGGGGGAGGCCGCGGTGAAGGTGCGATTGCCGAACCTGACGAATTCGCCGCCGCCCAGGCTCTGGTCGTCCTTGCCCGAGGCGCCCGACAGCCCGAGCTCGATGCCGTGCCCGCTGTGCGGCACGGCCGGCCCCTGCCCGGAGGCGAGCTCGCCGGCGATGTCGAAACTGACGCGCAAGGACGGCGTCACGGTGCCGCGCTCGATCGCCTCGATATCGGTCTGCGCGAGCGCGTTGCCGCAGGCGAGCACGGTCAGCAGAGCAAAGAGCAGTTTCATGGAACACCTCCCTCGTGTTGAGTTGGTAGAGCCGCTCGCGTTCGCGGCCTCTTGCGGCGCAGTCTAGGCGAGCCGGGCGCAGAAGCAAAGATCGTTGACGCGCGCGCACTTAGGCGCCCATTGCTGGACGACCGGAGCAAATCGGCGGTGAATTTTCACCTGCAGCGGATCGTGACTTCCTCCACGAGCGCAGGCTAAGCTGGGGTGGCCTCTTAGGGGAGGGGTTCCCGATGGTCGGTCAGGTCGAGCTGCTGATGTTCGCGATGCGCTCCGCGATCCGCGTGAACGAGCAGGTGCGCCGCGGCTTCGCGGACATGGTGGCGGCGAAAGAGCTCAGCCTGCCGTTGCCGAACTTTCCCAGCGCGCCGAGCGTGGAGTCGGCACGCAGCTACTACGAAGCCGAAGGCGCCAAGTACCTCGCCGCCGAAAGCAAGCTCCGCGATCTGTACAACGGCTGGCGCTCGCTCACCCCGGAGCAAACGCAGGTGTTCCTGAGCCGCTATCAGGAGCACTGGGCGCTTGACGAGGCGGATGCCGCGCCCGCGGGCAAAGTCCTGCAGGCCGACCTAACCTGGGACGATTACCGCGCGCTGCTGACGGTGCGGCAATGGGGGAAGAGCGATAAGAAGGGACCGTCGCTGCTCCAGCGCGCTGCCGGCACCCTGATCGAGATCGCCGTCGACTATCACCTGCAGGTGCCGGGCGCGGTGAACCCAGCCTCCGCGAACGGCAAGCTGGTCAAGGCGTTCCTCGAAGCCATCGACGTGATCGATTTCGCCGAAGGCGACACCGCCAAGATCGGCACGCAGCTGGTCGACAGCCTGTTCAGCTCGGTACTGCAAACGCTGCGGGACCATCCGGAGATCGCCGCGGACAGCAAGCGCGGGCAGGAGCTGGTGAGTCGCGTCGCCGCCGGCGTGGCCACCAAGACGCGCGACCTGGTCACGCAAGCGGGCAACCAGCTCGCGCGCGACGGGCTGCGGGACTTCGCTGCCGCCCTGTTTCCCGCGCTGCTCAAATCCGCAGCCGAGACCGTGGTCGGCGATCCGGGCAAGTTCCTGGGGCTCGACAAGGAAAGCGAGGTCGCGCTCGTCTCCGGCGTGGGCGCGGCCATTCTCGACGCCACCAAGGCGCATCAGGGCCTCGAAGGCCTGTTTTCGCAGGCGGCGCTGGATGCCGTGACCAAGGCCGCGCTCACCGCGGCGGCGCGCTATCCGGAGCTGCTGGGCGCGAAAGGGGAGCGCACCGGCAAGCTGGTGGCCGCGGTCGCCGGCGCGCTTGGCACCGACGCGGCGCGCATCGGCCCGGGGCTGCTGCCCGAGCTGATCCGGCTCACGCTCGAGAAGAGCGCCGACAATCTCGATGCGCTGCTGCGGGTCGACCCCAACGACAAGACCGAGAAGCACTTGCTAGTCGTTGCGCTGAAGCAGGTGCTGCCGGTGCTGGCGAGCAAGCCTCCGAACGGCGCGAAGTGGGAGCCGAAATTCGACGCCGCCGACGCGCTCGCCCTCGCGGAGGCGCTGGTGGATGAGGTGGCTCGCAACCCGCAGTGGCTGGTGGACCGGGCCGGCCAGGAAAGCCGCCTGCTCGGCGATGTGGTGGCCGCGGTGCTGGAGGCGCTGCGCATGCAGGCCGGCCCGCGCCTGCGGCGCGACACCGCGGTCGCGCTGGTCGCGGCCGCGGTGCGCGCGGTGGGTAACCGGCTCGAGCTCGGCACCGCAGACGCTCAGGGCAGGCGCGTGGTGGCCGTGGTCGCGGCTGCCATCGTCAAGACCGTGCACGGCGATGGCGCCGCGCTCGAGGCCGCGTGGCTGTTCGCGCGCGACGAGGCCTTGCAACGCCTCGCCGACCTGATCTTCGACCAGATCGCGCACGCCGGGGCGCGCGCCGACCTGCCGCAGATCGTGCAGGGCTTCCTGGACGAGACGGTAGACCGCATTCGCAAAGGCGAGTCTTGGACCTGGCAAGAGCTCGCCGCGCTGCTGCTGAAGGAGCTGGAAAAATGAAACGAACCCTGCTCGCCGCCGCCGCGGTGCTCGCGCTCGCGAGCTGCGGCATCGATCACATTCGTACGCTGCGCGACGCGGAGGAAACCTTCTCGCGCGCCGCCGACCAGGAAAACCGTGGGCGCTTTTCGACCCCGGAAGCGGTCAAGGTTCCAGTGCGGGAGCGCGACACCGGCGGCGCCGGCCTCGCCAGCAAGATCACCGACGGCACCGGATACCGCATCGCCGCCGAGATGACCGCCAAGCTGATCCGCGAGAAGCGCGCCGAGCTGGAGCAGGACAAGCTGCTTTGCACGGCGTACGTCATCCGTGCGTTTTCGCTGTGGCGCCTGGGCGAGTTCGACGATGCCGTCGAGGCCTCGCGGCAGCAGTGCGGCAGCGCGGCGCCGCGCGACAGCGCCCTTCTCAAGGTGGTGGGCGCGCTGGTCGGGATCGACGAGTCGAACGCGCGCGCGTTCAACGCCGAGAAGAGCGCCAAGGAGCAGCAGACGACGCAGGCGCAGCTCGAGAGCGCGCTGAAGGATCTGGACGCCGCCGACAAGAGTCTCACCCGGGACCATCCGCTGCGCGCGTACCTGTTCGCCGCGCAGCTCGCGGCGCTGCGCGTCGCGCAGGTCTCGCCGAATCGCGAGGGGCTCGACGATACCGCCGAGCGCGCGCTGCGCGAAGACGCGCTCAAGAGGGCCGATCTGATACTTGTCGAATACCGCAAATACCTGCGCTGCGAGCTTCGTCTGCAAGGCGAAATCGAGCACCCCAGCGTGCCCTACTGGAGAAACCTGTTCGGTACCACGCCGCTCTCGGCCAAGCCGCCTGCCTGCCCAACTCCGTAGGAGCCGATCATGGGCCTGGAACAATTCGACACCATCCTCGCGTTCTCGGCGGTGATGCTCACGCTGAGCCTGCTGATCACCATCCTGGTGCAGATGGTGCTGACCGCCATGAACATGCGCGGCCGCGCGCTCGGCTGGGGCGTGGAGCGCCTGCTGCAGCAGGTCGACCCGAAGCTCAACCTCGGCGACATGGCGGGCAAGCTCTCGCAGGCGATCCTCAAGCACCCGTCGCTCACGCATCGCGGCTCGACCATGGCGATCGCGATCCGCAAGGACGAGCTGCTCAAGGTGATCGAGGATCTCGCGGAGCGCGGGAACACCGCGCCGCAGAAGTCGGAGGCGATGGGGCTGGTCAAGGCGGCGCCGGACCTGAGCGACGACGAGCGCCAGCGCCTGAAGGACGCAATCCTGCGCGTCGCGCCCGGCGCGACTCCCGAGCAGGCGCAGAGCGCGGCCGTGCTGACGAGCGAGCTGCTCAAGGTCTTTCCCGGCGCCGACGCCGCGGTCGGGCGCGCCGTGGCGAGCGCGCTGAAGGCGAAGCGCCAGATCGAGGTCGAGGTCGAGAAGTGGTTCGACACGGTGATGGACCGCAGCACCGAGTACTTCGTGAAGCAGACGCGCTGGGTGACGGCGATCGTGGCGTTCGCCGTGGCCATCGCCCTGCACGTCGACGCGCTCGGCATCTTCGCGCAGCTCACTTCGAGCAAGGACTTGCGCAACCAGTGGAGCGAGGCGGTCCCCGGCCTGCTCAAGCAGGCCGGGGACCTCTCGCTCGACAGCGGCAAGCCCTATCCGCTCGGCACCAAGGCGGTTCTCCTGCTGAAGGACGAAAAGGTCCTCACCGATGACGACCGCAAGACGGTGGACGGCGTCAAAGAGGATCTTCTGACGCGCGCGGCGGGACAGGACTGGGTAGACAAGGCCAACCTCTCGAAGGCCGCCAAGGAGCTGTATCCCCGGAAGGCGGACGAGGCGGCGAAGAAGCGCATGGACGAGCTTTCCACCGCGTTCACCAACGTGCGCGCGGTGGCGGCCGGCACGTCGCTGCAGATCGTGCGCTATCCGTGGCCGGCGTTTCCGGACAAGAGCTACCTCGGCGTGCTGGTGAGCGCGCTGCTGCTCGGCCTGGGGGCGCCGTTCTGGTTCAACCTGCTGAAGCAGCTCTCCAACCTGCGGCCGCTGATCGCGGGCAAGGTCGAGAAGGAAGAGAAGGGCTGAGCCGATGGCCGGCGCGTCTTTCGGTCCCGGAATGCGCGGCGAGATCGCACAGTCGATCCAGGAGGCGCTGCTCGCCGCCGGCTTCGACCCCGGCAGGCCCGACGGGCAGTACGGCGACCGCACCGCGCGCGCGCTCGGCGCGTTCCTGCGCGCGAAACGGCGGCCCGAGGCTCAGGCGGTCGACGAGGACATCTGGCCGCAGTTGATGAACGGCACGCCGTTCCCGCCGCTCGATCGGCGCGCGCTCGGGCTGACCGCGGCGATCGAGGGCCATGGCTACAGCCTGGCGCTCGGCAACTGGGACCAGGCGTGGCTCACCTGGGGAATCATCGGCTTCACGCTCAAGCACGGCGAGGTGCAGAAGATCGTGCTGGAGACGGAGCGCCTGGCGCCGGACTGCATCGTCGAGGCGTTCGGCATGCTGCGCCCGAAGCTGCTCGAGGTCATGCGGGCCACCCCGGCCGTGCAGCAGCGCTGGGCCGACGAGATCACGGTGGGCCACGGCATCGCCGAGCCCTGGCGCATCGCCTTCGCGCGCCTCGGCACCTATCCGGTGGTGCGCGACATCCAGCGCCAGCGCGTATACCAGGGCTACTACCTGCCGGCGCTCGCGCTCGCGAAGCAGCTCGGGCTCGAAAGCACGCTCGGCATCGCGCTCTGCTTCGATATCCAGGTGCAGAACGGCGGCCTGCGCGACGCGGCGCGGGCGGCGATCGAAGCCGCGCGCGCCCGGGGAACCAGGGGCGCGGCGCTGCGCGAGATCGTCGCCGACGCTGTGGCCGACGCCGCGCGCGCGGAGTACCGCGACGACGTGCGCCGGCGAAAACTTGCCATCGCCACCGGCGGAGGCGCGGTGCACGGCCTCAAGCTCGAGCTGGCGAGCTGGGGCCTGGCGGACGCCCCGATCTGACGGCGGCCGCGGGCGCCTGCTCTATGATCGGGGCATGCCCGCGACGCTCGACAAGGCCGCGCTTTTCTCCCGCCTCGCCGAGGGCCACGCCGCCGGCGTAACCATCGTCACGCCGAACAAGCGTCTGTCGCAGGCGCTGATGGCGGAGTTCGATGGTTTTCAAATCAACAGGCAACTCACCGTTTGGGAAGCCCCGGACATCCTGCCGTTCGGCGCGTTCGTCGAGCGGCTGTGGGAAGACGCGCTCTACAGTGACCTGGGCGAGAAGCTGCCGCTCCTCCTCACGCCGGCGCAGGAGCAGCACCTGTGGGAGCAGATCCTCAAGGACGCGAATTTCCTGCTGAAGGATGGCGCGGCGCAGCAGTGCCGCGAGGCCTGGCGGCTGCTCCATCAGTGGCGTCTGCGGCCCGGGACCGGGACCGAGGACGCGCTGGCGTTTTCGCGCTGGGCCGCGAGCTACGAGAAGCAGACCGCTTCCGAGGTCGACGCTGCGCGCCTGCCGGACCTGATGGCCGCGCACCTCGCCAGCCTGAAGAAGCCGAAGCTCCTCGTCGCCTACGCCTTCGACGTCATGCCGCCGCAGACGCGCGAGTTCCTGGGCAAGCTCGAATTCGTCCAGTGCGGGCCCGAGCCGCTCGACGGTTCGTGTGCACGCGCTTCGTACCCCTCCGCCGGCCACGAGATCGAGGCCGCGGCGAAGTGGGCGCGGGCGCGGCTCGAGGAGGGCAAGAAGAGCATCGGCGTGGTGGTGCCCGAGCTGCAGAGCCGCCGCGCCGAGGTCGCGCGCGTGTTCTCGCGCGTGATGCAGCCGGGCTACAACCTCCCCGCGCAGGCGGGGACCCCGTTGCCCTTCAACATTTCGCTCGGCCGGGCTCTCTCTTCTTTTCCTCTGGTTGATTTCGCGCTCGGGCTGATCGAGCTGGCTTTCCACACTGTGGAATTCGACCAGGCCAGCCACCTCATCCGTTCCCCGTTCCTCGGCCGCGCCAACACCGAGCTCGGCCGCCGCGCTTCGCTCGACGTGAAGCTGCGCCGGGACTCCGACGCGACGATTTCATTGCCGAAGCTCATCGCCGTCGCCGAGCCTGCGCCGCTCCTGCGCAAGCACCTCGAGCAGGTGTTCGAGATCACCAAGACCCGGCCCGATTCGCCCGCCGAGTGGGCGCGCCATTTCTCGGCGATCCTCGAAGCCGCCGGCTTCCCCGGAGAGCGCGCGCTCGACTCCGGCGAGTTCCAGACTCGCGCCAAGTGGCACGAGATGCTGGGGGAGCTTTCCAAGCTGGAACGGGTGGTGGAAAAAATGTCGTTTGCGGAAGCCTTCGCCTTCCTGCAGCGCCTCTGCGGCAGCACGCTGTTCCAGCCGGAATCGCCCGACGCGCCGATCCAGGTGCTGGGCGTGCTCGAGTCCGCGGGGCTGCGCTTCGACTGCCTGTGGGTGAGCGGGCTCACCGACGAGGCCTGGCCGCTCACCGCGCGTCCCAATCCGTTCATCCCGATCGCCGCGCAGAAGAAGGCCGGCATCCCGCAGGCGAGCGCCGAGGCCTCGGCCGCGCTCGATGCGCGCCTGACCGACGAATGGAAGCGCGCCGCCGGCGAGGTGGTGTTCTCCTGGCCGGCGAAAGACAAGGACAAGGACCTCGCGCCCAGTCCCCTGATTTCCGGAATCGAAGAAAAACCCGTGGTCGCGCCGGAATACCCGCGCTTCCGCGACCTCCTTTTCGCTTCCCGCAAGCTCGAATCCTTCGAAGATCGAAAAGGTCCGCCCGTTCCTCCCGGCAAAGTGCGCGGCGGTACCCGCGTGCTCGCCGACCAGGCGGCGTGCCCGTTCCGCGCCTTCGCCAAGTGGCGCCTGTCCGCCGAGCCGCTGGAGGAGCCCGAGTCCGGCCTCGACCCGCGCGACCGCGGCAAGCTGCTGCACGCGCTCATGCGCGAGCTCTGGACTCGTCTGCGGGGCAGTGAATCGCTGAAGAAAGACACGGCCGCGGCGATCACGCAGTCCGCCGAAGCCGCGGTGAAGGAGATGGGCCTCGAAGGCCGCTTCGCCGAGCTCGAGCGCGCGCGCCTGGCCAAGCTCGCGCGCGAATGGCTCGACATCGAGCGCCGCCGCGCGCCGTTCAGCGTCCTGCACGTGGAGCAGGAGCGTGCCGTATCGGTCGCCGGGCTCGAGTTCAAGTCGCGCATCGACCGCCTCGACGAGCTCAAGGACGGCGGGCACGTGCTCATCGACTACAAGAGCTCGCGCATGCTCACGCCGAAGCAGTGGGACGGCCCGCGCCCCGACGACCCGCAGCTCCCGCTCTACGCCGTGGCCGCGCCCGAGGAGCTCGCCGCGGTGGTGTTCGCCAAGATGCGGCCGGGCGAGATGCGCTTCATGGGTTACTCGAAGGCCGACAAGCTGCTGCCCCGGGTCGAGGTCTACCGCGACTGGCAGAAGCTGCTCGACACCTGGAAGCGCGACGCCGACGCGCTCGGCAAATCGTTCGCCGCGGGCGAGGCGCCGGTCGACCCGAAGGAAGGGCTGAAGACCTGCCGCATGTGCGAGCTGCACACGCTGTGCCGGGTTTTTGAAAAAACGAACCCCCTGAACGAGAGCGAGCCGTGATCGCCGACCACGCCGCCCGCATCGCCGCGCTCGACCCGCGGCGCTCGTTCATCGTCCAGGCGCCCGCCGGCTCGGGCAAGACCGAGCTGCTGGTGCGCCGCTTCGTCAAATTGCTCTCCCTGGTGGAGAAGCCGGAAGAGGTCGTCGCCATCACCTTCACCATCAAGGCGGCGGCCGAGATGCGCGCGCGCGTGCTGAAGGAGATCGACACCCCGGGGATCGCGCACCGCCTGCGCATCCAGACCATCGACGCCTTCTGTGCCGGCCTCACGCGCCAGATGCCGGTGGTGTCGGGCTTCGGCGCCCAGCCGGGCGTGGTGGAAGACGCTCGCGACCATTACCGGCTGGCTGCTCTCAACACCGTCAATGAATTGTCCCCGGCTGCGTGCCGCCTGCTGGTGCACCTCGACAACAACGTCGGGACCGCGGTCTCGATGATCGCCGGCATGCTCGCGAAGCGCGACCAATGGCTGCGCAAGACCGGCCTTGCTCCCACCCGATCCGAACTGGAGCGCAACCTGCAGTCCGAGCGCGCCCGCATCCTCGCGCACGCGCGCACGCTGCACCCGAAGGCCTCGGTCGAATTCGCCACCGCCGCGCTCACGCAGAACTACACCTGGCGCGTTCGCGGCAACCCGATCGCGCCCGCGCAGCAGACCGAGCCCATCCGCCAGGCGCTCGAAGCGCTGCTGCGCATGCCCGAGGAGCGCTACACCGACGAGCAATGGGAGACGCTCGGCGCGATCCTCGAGCTCCTGCCGCTCGCCGCCGCACACCTCAAGCTGGTGTTCACCGAGCACGGCGAGACCGACTTCACCGAGGTGGCGCAGGCCGCGGTGCGCGCGCTCGGCCCGGCCGACGAGCCGACCGACCTCCTGCTCGCGCTCGACACGCGCATCAAGCACATCCTGGTCGACGAGTTCCAGGACACCTCGTACTCCCAGTTCGAGCTGATCGAGAAATTGACCTCCGGCTGGCAGCCCGATGACGGAAGAACGCTGTTCCTGGTCGGCGACCCGATGCAGTCGATCTACCGCTTCCGCGAGGCGAAGGTCGCGCTCTTCCTCCAGGCCTGGGAGCAGGGCATCGGCAGCGTCGCGCTCACGCCGCTCACGCTCAGCACCAACTTCCGCTCGCAGGCCGGCCTGGTCGACTGGTTCAACACCGCCTTCCCGCACATCCTGCCGCGCGAGGCCGATCCCGCCTCCGGCGCCGTGCCCTATTCGCCAGCCACGCCGAAGCCCGATGCCGAGCGCGGCGAAGCCGCCACCTGGCACCAGGTCGCCAACCGCAAGGACGAAGCCGCCCGCATCGTCGACCTCGTGCGCAAGGCCGAAGGCACGAAAGCCATCCTGGTGCGCAACCGCCTCGCCCTCGCCGAGATCGTCCCCGCGCTGAAAGCCGCCGGCATCCGCTACCGCGCGATCGAGATCGAGCAGCTCGGCGAGAAGCAGGTGGTGCAGGACCTCTACGCAATAACCAGAGCGCTCCTGCACCTCGGCGACCGCATCGCCTGGCTCTCGCTCCTGCGCGCACCCTGGCTGGCCTTGCCTTTGGAAAAATTATTGGAAGTAGGAGCCGCCGACCGCTTCAAGACCATCTGGGAGCTGATCAAGGACGACCTCTTCCTCGCCGACTTCACCCGCATCCTCGCCCCCGCGATCGCCAACCGCGCGCGGGGCAGCCTGCGCGAGCGCGTCGAAGGCGTCTGGCTCGCCCTCGCCGGCCCCGCCTGCGTCGCCGACAAGACCGAGCTCGAGGACGCCGAGCGCTACCTCGACGAGCTGGAGAAGCTCGAACAGCACGGCCCCCTCACCAACCCCGCCGTCCTTCGCGACACTCTCGAGCGCCTCTACGCGCTCCCCGACGTCGACGCCACCGACGACGACCTGCAGATCATGACCATCCACAAGGCCAAGGGCCTCGAGTTCGGCACGGTGATCGTGCCTGGATTGGATTCAGGTCCTGGGGGAGGGGAGCCAGATCTATTGTTGTTCAACGAAGTGGTCGGTGTGGGCGACGGTCGTCGCCCCCGCGAAGGCGGGGGCCTATTGCTCGCCCCCATCAAAGCCACCGGCGAGGAAACCCACCCTACCTATAGATACCTCCGCGACCTCAACGCCGACGCCGAGGACGTCGAGTCCTCACGTCTCCTATATGTAGCCGCCACTCGCGCCGAGCACCGCCTTCACCTTATGGCGTGTTTGGGGTGCGACAAGGACGGCGAGCTCAAGAAGCCGATCGCTCGGTCGTTGCTCTTGCGGGCTTGGAGCGTGGCGGAGGGGTCATTCAATGCTGAAGGGGCCGCCGCGGAGGGAGAGGAATCGGGCCGCGTCGAGGAGATCTATTCGGTTAATCGGTTGGCGCGAGGGTTCCGAGTGCCGTCCGTGCCCGATGCGGCGCGATGGACGGCGCCGACGGAAGGTCGAGAGGAAGAGGACATTGAATTTTCGTGGGCCAAGGAGACCGCGCGGCAGGTCGGGATCGTGGTGCATCACTGGCTGCAGCGAATCGCTGAGGACGAGATGAGAGGGTGGGACGCGCGGCGGGTTGACGCATTCCGTTCAACCTTCAGCCGTCAACTCGAGCGTCGCGGCATCCAGCGCGCAAGTGCAAAGGCCGCGGGCGATCTGGTGGCCAGTGCTCTGCAGAACTCCCTCGCCGACCAGAAAGGCTCTTGGCTGCTTGGCCCTCACCCGGAGGCGCGCAGCGAGCATCGCTTGCGCATGCGGAGCAAGGATGGCTTCCGGACCTACGTCATCGACCGCCTTTTCCTGGACGTCGCTGGCGAGCGATGGATCGTCGATTTCAAGACCAGCCAGCACGAGGGCGCAGGCCTCGATGGATTCCTGAACGAACAGCAAAAGCGCTACCAGTCCCAACTGGACGCCTATGCTGCTGCCTTTGATCGGGCGCGCCGAGGCTTGTACTTTCCCCTGCTGCGGGGCTGGCGGGAGTGGAGTCGCTAAGGAGATCCGCTTGTCTCAGCGTGTTCTAAGCAAGATCAGCGGGCACAACCCAATCCTCGAGCTTCGTAGGCAAGGATTAACTACGAAAGAGATTAGGAATCTCTTTGTCGATGTTCTG
>Ga0068862_100003704_pt1 | contig 13063 bp, 11 predicted proteins | sample KBSSwiS52_FD_66598 | JGI IMG/M metagenome (GOLD analysis project Ga0068862, IMG submission 66598) | Switchgrass rhizosphere microbial communities from Kellogg Biological Station, Michigan, USA - KBS Switchgrass S5-2 | ecosystem: Host-associated > Plants > Roots > Rhizosphere > Soil ... | reverse complement strand
GCTGCAGGTGCAGGTCGATCGTCGTGTGGATCTCGAGGCCGCCGCGGCGCACCGTATTGACCCCGTAGTGCTCGAGCAGCTTGTCCTCGACGTAATCGAAGAAGTAGGGCTGGCGATGCGAGAAGAAATCATCGGCGACGTCGAGCCGCAAGCCGGATTTCATCGCCGCCTTCGCCCGCGCCGGGCTGACGTAGCCGAGCTTGCGCATCTGCACCAGCACCTCGTTGCGGCGTTCGCGCGCCGCCCGCGGGTTGATGATCGGGTTGTATTCGGAGGGCGCCTGCGGCAGCCCGGCGAGCAGCGCCGCCTGCGGCAGGTCGAGCTTCCAGACCGGCCGCGAGAAGAAGATCTTCGCCGCCGCGCCGACCCCGACCGCGGTCGAGCCTTCGATCGTCCCGTAGGAGGCGATGTTGAGGTAAGAGCCGAGGATTTCGCGGCGCGTGTGGTGTTCGAAGTACTCATCCGCCAGCTTCGCCTCGACGATCTTGCGTTCGAGGGTCCGCTCCGGGTTCTGGATGCAGAGGTTGCGGACCAGCTGCTGGGTGATCGTCGAGCCGCCCTCGACGGCTTCGCCGGCTTCGAGGTTGGCGACCGCGGCGCGGATGATGCTCTGGTCGTCGATGCCGCCGTGTTCGAAGAAGCGCTGGTCCTCGATCGCCACAGTCGCCAGCTGCAGGATCCTGGGGATCCGCTTGATCGAGACCGGGGTGCGGGCGACGCTGGCATTGATGCGGCCGAGGCGGGTGCCGTCGGCGGCGTAGATCGTCGAGTCGCCGCCCTTGCCGACCGGTTTGCAGGAGCCGAGCGGAGGGGCGTCGGCGGCGACGTTGAGGACCCAGGAGGTGATCGCGATCACGGCGATCGCGGTCGCGCCGAGCAGAGCCCCCACGACGGCGACCACGCTCGCACTCTTCCCCGCTCGACGCCGCTGGCGGCGCCGGTGGCGCTGCTTCATCGCGCAGAGCGTACCCCCGTCCCGGGCCGCCTGGGCCCTACGCGGACGGCCGTTAACAGCCCCTTCTCAGGCCTGGGTGTCGCCGGTCGAGCGGTTGTGGACGATCCCCTCGACCAGCAGCTGGTTCGGGATCACCACCGAGCTGCCGTCGCCGGGGTCGATGTAGGTGTAGGAGAGGGTGATGTCGGTCACCCGGCCGGCTTTCTCTTCGAAGTCGATCGTGTCGCCGATCCGGAACGGCTGCGAGACGGCGATCTGGATCCCGGCGACCATGTTGGCGATCGTGTGCTGAGCGGCGAAGCCGACGATCAGCCCCAGCACCGCGGTCGAGGCGAGCACGCCGGTGGCGACCCGCTTGAACTCGGTGAACTGGCTGAGCGCGATCATCGCCAGGACGACGAGGACGATGAAGACCAGCAGGCGGCGGAGGAAGCGCAGCCTGGTCCGCGTCGTGCGCGAGACCTGTGAGACTCCCGGCGGCATGGCGACGAACTTAGCGGCGGAGTCAGTCGAGGAGTCGCGCCCCGGCGGCTTTCCCTACGCCAACTGGGGCGCCTGGATGGGCGTGCTCGGCGTCGTCCTGGCGCTTGGGACCGGGGTTTTGCTGGCGATCCCGTTCTCGATCATCGGCAACGACGGGCACGGCGATCTGACCACCTTCGGCAACGTCGGCGTCCAGGCGGCGACCGAGCTCGGCTTCCTGCTGGTGCCGATGGCGATCGCCGCCCAGCACGGCGCCGCGACGATCGCGCTGATCCTGGCGCGGCTCGGGGTCCGCCGCTTCCAGCCCGGGAACGCCCTGAAGTGGGTGGGGGCGGCGATCCTCGCCTACCTCGTCTTCAACGCCGTCTACGTCGCGGTCTTTGGCGAACCGCACCAGGAGGACATCGCCGAGGGCTTCGGCGCGGTGCCGGTCCAGGTCCTGCTGATCGTCATCCTCGCCCCGATCAGCGAGGAGATCTGCTTCCGCGGCATGCTCTACGGCGGCCTGCGGACGAAACTGCCGGTGGTCCCGGCGGCGCTGGTCGGCGGCCTCGTCTTCGGTGGCCTCCACGCGCTGACCGGGATCAGCGCGGTGCCGCCGCTGGTCGCCTTCGGCTTCCTGCTCTGTCTGCTCTACGAGAAAACCGGCTCGGTCGTGCCGGGAATCGTGCTGCACATGCTGAACAACTCCGTCGCCCTGCTCGGACAGTAAAGTTCGCCGATCGTGATTCGTCGTCTCGCCCCTCTGCTCGCTGTCGTCGCGCTGCTTTTGGCGCTCCCGGCGCTCGCCGCCGCGGCGTCCAAGAAGCCGCAGCCGAAGCCCGAGCCGGCGCCGAATGCGACGGTGAAGATCGACGTCGGCGGCCTGCATGGCGGCAGGGCGACGATCTGGGACACGGTCCCGGTCAACGGCACGGTCTCCCCTTGGGCACCCGGCCAGCGGGTCGAAGTCGTCTTCTACCTCGACGGCAAGCCGCTGGTCCGTCGCAATGTCGCGGTTCAGCCGGGTCAGAACGGCACCGGCAAGTTCGAGTCGAGCCTGATCGTCCGCAAGGACGGCAAGTACGCGGTCAGCGCCAAGCACGCCGCGACCCCGGAGCTCGGCGCCGACTCGACCGTCCGCAAGAGCTGGAGGATCGACTTCCCCGGCCTCAAGCGCGGCGAATGCTCGAAGGTGGTCGAGGGCTTCAAACGGGCGATGGCGGCGATGGGCTACGTCTCCGGCGGCGGCAAGTGCTTCAACGGCCGCCTCGGTCGCGAGGTCCTCGCCTACCGCAAAGTCAACGACATGGATCGCAGCGAAAAGGCCGGTCCGGGGATCGTCAAGGCGGTCTACGGCGGCAAGGGCGGCTTCCACGTCAAGTACCCGAACGCCGGCGAACACGTCGAGGTCTCGATCCCCAAGCAGGTCATGGCGCTGATCAAAAACGGCAAGCCGTTCGCGATCTACCCGGTCTCGACCGGCAAGTCCTCGACCCCGACGATCACCGGCCACTACGAGTTCTACCGCCCGGAACCGGGCACCAACTCGCACGGCATGGTCGACTCCTGGTACTGGCACAACGGCTACGCGGTTCACGGCTACGCCGAAGTGCCGAACTACGCGGCGAGCCACGGCTGCGTGCGGACCTTCATCGCCGACCAGCCGCGGATCTACGAATCGCTTCACCTGGGCGAGGACATTTTCGTCTACTGAGTCACCGGTCGAGGCGGCCGCTTAGGATGCGCGGCCGATGGCTGATCTGAACGCCGCCAAGCAGACGCTCGTTGCCGAGCTGCGGGAGCACTCGTTGATCCTCGGCGAAGTGACGTTGGCGAGCGGCGCGATTGCGCAGTACTACGTCGACGCGCGGCGGACGCTGATGCGGCCGGCCGGGTTCCGGGCGGCGGGCGAGCTGATCGCGGCGCGGGCACTGGAGCTGGGGGCGGCGGCGGTCGGCGGGCCGGCGACGGCGGCGATCCCGCCGGCCTGCGCGGCGATCGCTGTGCCGGAGGGCGAGGGGCTGGTGGCCTTCTTCGTCCGCAGCGCGAAAAAGAACCATGGGCTGCAGCGCTGGGTCGAGGGGCCGGTCGCGGCGGGCCTGCGGGTGCTGGTCGTCGAGGACACCGTGACGACCGGCGGCTCGACCGCGACGGCGCTCGAGCGGGTCCGCGAGGAGGGCCTCGAGGTGGCTGGCGTAGTCGCCGTGGTCGACCGTCTGGCCGGCGGCGGCGAGCGGATCGAAGCGGCCGCAGCAGCGCCGTACAGCGCCCTGGTCACGATCGACGAGATCTACCCGGACCGGCCGGACCGGTCCTAACGGGACCGGCGGGCGATCTGCTCGAGGCCGAGCACCGCGGTCCGCGTGCCGCCGGGGATCGAGGCGATCAGGTGGGTCCGCAGTTGGCCGCGCTGCTGGAGCAGCAGGCGGGCGCCTTTGCTGAGGCCGATTTCGAACCCGTGGCCGCGGCGGCCGGCGAGGTGGAAGGGCCGGCGGGCAAGGGTGCGGGTCACCGTCTGCATCCGTGGCGGTTTGCCGCGCCGCGGGATCGCGACCTTGTAGCGGGTCCGCAGCGCCAGCCAGCCGGGGCAGGTCGTCCCTTCCGGCCAGGCGCAGTTGATCCAGACGCGGACGCCGCGACGCGTCTGGCGCAGGTGTGAGAGGACCACCGCGACCGGGATCTGCGTCGCCTTGCAGCCGAGCAGGGTGTCCTCGCCCGGGTCGTAGTCGAGCGCGTAGACGCAGACCGACTGCAGGCCCGAAGCGGTGGTCGCGAGCCGCGTGTCGAAGCCGTGGCCCGGGCCCGCTTCGGGATGCTCGACGCCGACGGCGGGGCGGGCGATGTTGGCGATTTCCCCCAGGTCGTATTGGCTGGTGCCGGGGGCGCCGAGCTTGCCGCCGACGACGACGCGGATCCCCGAGGTAGCGGTCGGCGCGTTCGGGTCGAAGGCCCAGCCCTTGATCCGCACCATGCCCGGTTCGGGAGCGCTGGTCAGGTTGAGTTCGCCGATCGGGTCCTCTTCGCCGGCCGTGGGCAGGGCGCCTTCGCCGACGGTCGCCGCGTCGACGTAGTTGTTGTCGATGTTGATCGTGACGCCGCCGTAGGTCTCGTTGTGGCCGCCCTGGTACTGGTGGATGCGCTGGTGCAGGGTCCAGCCGGTCGAGGGCACAGCCGGGTCGAGCGTGTTTTTCTGGCCGTTCCAGTTGGCGATCCAGAGCTGGTCGGGGATCGTGTACCCGGTGCTGAGCTGGCCGCCGAGGTCGGCGATCCCCGATGAGCTCGAGCTGTAGACGCCGGAGATGTAGCCGAGCGAGTGCAGCTTCTCGGTCCACGACTCGAGGAAGGCAAGCGTCGCGCTCGAGGCGCTGGTCGTCCGCGAGTAGGCCTCCATGTCGAAGTAGATCGGGCTGCCGGGGCCGATCCCCACTTCGGCCGCCGCCGCGACCGCGTCGATCGCCTCTTCTTCGCCCTGTTTGACCGCGCCGATCGTGGTCAGCTTCGAGCAGCTCGAGCAGGCCGAGGTGGGCGCCTGCAAGCCGACATAGGTCGGGATCAGGTGCCAGCCCTCGTTCGTCTGTTCTTCGACCCACCCCGAGGTCAGGTTCGGTTGCGAGCAGGCGCGGTTCTCGCCGCCGATGTAGACGCCGATCGCCCGGTAGGGCGATTCCGCCCAGGCGGCCATCGTCTTCGAGGAGGGGGTGCTGCAGGCGTCGAACCCGAGCCCGGTGAAGATCGCCCCGCTGGCCGAGGCAGTGGCGATCCGCTGGGCTGACCGCGGGATCACCGAGGTCCGCGCTCGCGCCGCCCCGCGCCCTTCGACCACGATCGCCTGCCGCCCCCCGATCGCACCGGCCGGGCAGCGCTGCTGCGAAGACGGCGTCCCCAGGTAAACGGCCTTGCGGTCGAGCCGCACGCACATCCCCGGGTGCTGCGAGAGCCGGTAGACCGGCCAGGAATCAGGCGCCGTGACCGTTTTCCCCTCGAACTCGATCATTTGGGCCGAGGCTCGCGGGGCTGACGAGAGCAGCGCAAGCAGGGCCAGCGCGCCTAGCGCCACCCCCGCCCAGAGCCCTCTGTGCCTTCCGACCAGCCTCACTCTCGTCTCCCTAACGAGTTCGGCGCCCGGAAGTTGTGCCCTGCACCTAGGTGCCCGTGATTACTGTCGAGGAGGAATACGATGCAACCGTTGTCAGAGAACCGTGCTTGGTCCGCGCACCTGCCGGCCGGTGCCGCCGCCGAGCCGTCCGACCTGCTGCGCGACGGCACGCTTTCCGTCCGCTTCACCCGGCAGTGGGGCGAGCATCCGACTCCGCACCAGTTGCGCGACGTCGACGGTTCCTGGATACCCAGCGAGGAGCTCGAGCAGCGGAGCCGCGAGGTCGCGCTGCGGCTGCTCGGCGCCGGCCTCGAGCCGGGCGACCGGTTCGTCCTCTCCGGCCAGACCAGTGCCGACCTCGTCGTCGCATACCTGGCCGCCCTGCGCGCCGGCCTCGTCGTCGTCCCGATCAATCCCGCCTACACGCCGACCGAGATCGCCCGCGTCGTCCAGGGCGCCCGGCCGGCGGCGGCCGCGGTTGACGACGACGCCGTGGCAGCAGCGGTCGCGGAGGCCAGTCAGCGGCCGATCCAGCTCTTCGGCCCCGGGGTCGCGTTGCCGGCGGGGCCCGAGGCGCCGCTCGACGCGGCGAGCTCCGCCGACATCGCGCTGCTCGTCTACACCTCGGGCACCACCGGCCTCGCCAAGGGCGCGCCGCTGACCCACGCAAACCTGCTCTCAAGCGCCACCGCGCTCAACCTCGCCTGGCGCTGGGATCCGGACGATCGGCTGCTGCTGACCCTGCCGCTCTTCCACCTCCATGGGCTCGGGGTCGGGATCAACGGCAGCCTCGCCGCCGGCGCCGGGATCGAGCTGCGGCCGAAGTTCGACGCCGCCGACGTCGCCGGCCGCTGCGCCGCGGACGGCGTAACCCTCTTCTTCGGGGTGCCGGCGATGTACCAGCGGCTGGCCGAGTCCGGCGCCCTGCCGGCGCTCGCGGATCTGCGCCTGCTGGTCTCGGGATCGGCGCCGCTGCCGGCGTCGCTGGCGCTGGAGATCGCCGACGGCGCCGGCCAGGTCCCACTCGAGCGCTACGGGATGACCGAGACCGGGATGCTCACCTCCAACCCCTACGAGGGCCCGCGCAAGCCCGGCACCGTCGGCTTCCCCCTCCCCGGCGTCTCGCTGCGCCTGGCCGAGTCCGGCGAGGTCGAAGTCAGGGGCCCCAATGTGATCGCCGGCTACCACGAGCGGCCCGATGCCGACGCCGAGGCGTTCAGCGAGGACGGCTGGTTCCGCACCGGTGACCTCGGCGAGCTCGACGAGGACGGCTACCTAACGCTGGTCGGGCGCAGCAAGGACCTGATCATCTCCGGCGGCTACAACGTCCATCCGCGCGAGGTCGAGGAGGCGCTCGAGAGCCACCCGGACGTCCACGAGGCGGCCGTGATCGGCCGGCCAAGCGAGCGCTGGGGCGAGCAGGTGACGGCGATCGTCGTCGTCGAGCGGCCGACCGACGCCGAGCGGCTGCGCGAGCACGCCGCCAGTCGCCTCGCCCCTTACAAGGTGCCGAAGGCGATCGAGTTCGCCACCGACCTTCCCCGCAACGCGCTCGGCAAGCTGCAGCGCAACCAGCTGAGGTGATTCAACTCCGTGCTCCGAGGGCGCAGGCCGCCTCGCGTCAGCGCCCCGAGCAGGATTCGAACCTGCGGCCTATCCCTTAGGAGGGGATCGCTCTATCCAGCTGAGCTATCGGGGCTGGGCGAGGGATTGTCGCTCAGAACCGGGCTCTCGCGCTCCTGGGAAGCTCGAGGACGATCGCTGGCATAGGGCATTTCGCCTATTGAGGTCCGCGGCAGCCCGGCTAGCTTTGCCGCGATGGCGGGAGCAAGGGGCAAGAAAGGTCTGACGCTCGGCGTTGCGACCGCATTCGTCCTGCTCGCGCTGCTCCTGACCCCCTCGCTCGCCGCGGCCTACATCTACTGGGTCGACTCGGCAACCGAGGCGATTGGGCGGGCGAACCTCGACGGCAACGGCGTCGACCGCGGCTTCATCGGCGGCGCCGACGAACTCACCGACGTGGCCGTCGACGGCGCTCACGTCTACTGGACGAACGACGTCGGCTTCAGCGGCACGATCGGCCGCGCCAACCTCGACGGCAGCGGCGCCAACCAGGCCTACATCGCGGTCGGCGGCGAACCGACCTCGCTTGCGGTCGGTTCTGGCTTCATCTACTGGATCGGCCTCTTCTCGAGCGACATCGGCCGGGTCGGCGTCGACGGATCGGGGCTCGATGACAACTTCCTGAGCGCCGCCTCGATCGTCTTCGGGGTCGCGGTCGATGCCGGCCATCTCTACTGGGCCGGGGCTCCGCCGGAAGCGATCGGCCGCTCCAACCTCAGCGGCGGCGAAATCAAACCGAACCTGATCACCGGGGAAGTTTCGGAGCCGGTGGTCGACTCAGCTCACATCTACTGGATCGCCGGCGATTCGATCGCTCGCGCCAAGCTGGACGGCAGCTCGGTCGAACTCAAATTCATCGCCGACGTCGAAGCGGAAAGCCTCGCGGTCGACGCCGCCCACATCTACTGGACGCACGTCGAACCGGGAACCATCGGCCGGGCGAACCTCGACGGCAGCGCGCCGGACTCGAACTTCATCACCGGCCTCGGGGAACCGTTCGCGGTCGCCGTCGATGCGGGATCGCCCGGGCCGTCGCCATCCTCTCCGCCGGTCCCGACGTCGCCGCCACCGAGCGCAGCACTGCCCCCGCCGGCTCCCTCCAACGCGTTCCGTTTCGGCAAGCTGAAACTGAACCGAGACGACGGCTCGGCGACGCTGACCGTGATGGTGCCCGGGCCCGGCAGACTGGCGCTCGCCGCCAAAGGCGCGAAAAAGGTCGACGTCGCGGTGCGGAGCGGCAGCGCCGAGCTGGCGATCCGGCCCAAGGGCAAGGCGAAGAAACGCCTGGCAAAGGCTGGCAGGGCCCCGCTCCGCGTCGCGATCACCTACACGCCGACCGGCGGACAGCCGCTGACCAAGGGCAGGCGCGTGACCTTGCACGAGCGGCTCGGCTGAAGCACCAACCACGCGCCGTACCCCGTCTGGCCGCCTCTTCGAGCGTCATCGTCGATGCGTCATCCTTGAGCGATGGCCTCGTCCGCCGCCGATCTCGGCTCGTCGGATCTGCGCAGTGCGCTCGGCTTCGCCGCCGATCTCGCCGACTGCGCCGACGCCGCGACGCTCGAGGAGCAGGTCCACCGGCTGCCGCGAATCGTCGGCGCCGACACGATCATCGTCGGCAGCGTCCACAAGCCGCGGCCCGGAAGCCGCGAGCCGGCACGGCTCGTCGCCAGCGACGATCCCCCGGGGTTCTTCGACGAGGAGGCGCGCGAGGCGTTTGGTCGCCTCTGGCGCCAGCAGCCGGTGGTCGTCCACCACTTCGGCGGCTTCGTCGCCGGTGCTTCCAAGCTCTCGGACTTCCTCAGCGAGCGGGAGTGGCGGCGCAGCGAGGTCTACAACGATTGCTACGGCAGGCGGCTCGGCCTCGCCTGGGAGATCTCCGCGCAGATCAACTGCACGGCGGCAGAGCTCTCGTGCGCGGCTCTGCAGCGCGCCGATCACGACTTCTCCGAGCGCGATCGCAGCTTGCTCGAGACCATCGCCCCGCACCTGCGCGCCGCCTACGCGCGGGTCGAGGCGATGGCCGATCGCCGGCGGCGCCTGGAGTTGCTGGAGCGTGGGTTCGAGCACTCCGGAGAGGGCTTTGTCCTCGTCGACCGAGCCGGCGGGATCGTCGCCGCCGGCCCCCGCGCCAAGGACGTTCTGCGCGATTGGTTCGGCGAAGCGACCACTCGGGGATCGCTGCCCCCCGAGGTCGAGGCGTGGCGCCGCCGCGAACGCGGCTCGCCGGGGCCGGTGGCGCTCGAGCGGCGGCGAGCGCCGCGCGTCTTGCTGCTGCGGCTCATCGCCGGCGAGCCGGAGGACGCGATCCTCGTCGCCGAGCGGAGCACCGAGGCGGTCGACCCCGAGCAGTTGCGCCGCCGCCTGCCGATCAGCCGCCGTGAGGCGCAAGTGCTGGCCCTGATCGCCAGCGGCATGATGAACGCGGCGATCGCCCATCAGCTCGGGGTCAGCGTCCACACCGTCAACCGCCACGTCGAGCATGTCTACGCGAAGCTCGGCGTCCACAACCGAGCGGCCGCGACCGCAGCTGCGCTCGCCGTTTCGACCCGCCCCGAGCAGGATCCCGCCGGCGCTACCGACGATCGAGCCTAGGCTTCGTAGAGGCTCTCGGAGGCGAGGGCGAGGCCGCGCTGGCTCCAGAGCCTTACCTCCATGTAGATGTCGTCGCCGTAGGCCTCGAGGGCGTCGAGGGCGATCAGGGTGAAGCGCTCTTGGGAGATCGGTTCCTGGTCGACCGTCGTGCCGTCGAGCTCGGCGGTGGCGGCGGCGGCGCCGCGGACGAGGGGGCGGCCCCAGACCAGGGTGACCGCCCCGGCGCGGCCGTTCTCGCCGCGCCAGCGGCCGATCACGTCGTCGTTGAGGTCGATTTTCCAGTCCGGGTTGTCCTCGGCGAGGACGTCGGTGAAGTCGGCCTTGGCGGCGAAGTCGGTGGGCTCGCCATCGGCTGGCTGGACGTAGGAGACGTGGCCGAAGAGCTCGAGGCGTCCCTCCTCGCTCTCGCTGCGAACCGAGGCGGGGACCCAGACGCGGCCGCCCCAGGCGCGCTCGGGGAACCAGTCGATCTCCTCGGCGACCGCGACACCGGCGGGCAGGTCCTCGATCGCGTCGCAGGCAAGCACGAACTCCTCGCGCAGGCGGCTGGCGAAGCGGCCGTGGGCGATCCCCTCCTGGCTGGTGTCGGCGATGAAGTGGGGGATCGGGCGTGGGTCCGGCGGCACGCCCGGACCCTACTCGCTAGGCCGCTTGGGGGACCGGGCGCGGGCTGCGGCGGATCAGGGTTGCGGCGGCAAAGATGGCGATGGCACAGACGCCGGCGCTGATCAGGAAGGCGAGCTTGTAGCCGTCGGTGAGCGCGTCGAAGGTGCCGTGGCCGCTCGCCAGCAGGTGGTTGGTGCGCGAGGTGGCGATCGTGCTGAGGACGGCGAGGCCGAGAGTGCCACCGACCAGGCGCGAGGTGTTGACGACCCCCGAGGCGAGGCCATTCTGCTCCGCCGACACGCCTTTGACCGCGACGATCGTCGCCGGCACCACCGACCAGCCGGTGCCGAGCGAGGCGAGGACGCCGCCCGGCAGGATCGCGACCTCGTAGGCGCTGGTCGGGGTGACCGTGGCGAGGACGAGGAACCCGACCGTGGTCAGCGACATCCCGAACACCAGGGTCGCCCGTAAGCCGAAGCGTGCGATCAGCTTCGGCGCAGAGGCCGAGGCGACGAATACCCCCAGGGTCATCGGCAGGAACGAGATGCCGGCCAGCAGCGCGTCATCTCCCTGCACCTTCTGCAGGTAGAGGGAGACGAAGAACCACATGCCGAACATCGCCGAGAAGAGCAGGGCGACGATCAGGTTGGCGGCCCGCAGCTGCGGCATCCTGAAGACGTCCAGCGGGATCAGCGGATCGCGGGCGATCCGGCCCTCGACCAGCGCGAAGAGCGCCAGCGCCAGGAGCCCGCCGGCGATCGGCAGCAGCACCCCGGGCGCGCCCCAGCCGAGCGTGTCGGTGCGGACGATCCCGTAGACCAGCGCGCTCAGGCCACCGCTGATCAGCGCCGCGCCGGCGAAGTCGAAGCTCCGCTCCTGGTCGGCTGGCCCCGTGACCGGGATCAGCCGCTGGCCGGCGAGGAAGACCGCGATCCCGATCGGGACGTTGAGGAAGAAGATCGCCGGCCAGGAGAAGGCCTGGGTGAGGATGCCGCCGAGCAGCACGCCGGCGCTGCCGCCGATGCCGCCCATCGCCGCCCACAGCCCGAGCGCCCGGTTGCGCTCGGCGCCCTCGGCGAACGAGGAGGTGACGATCGCCAGGCTGGCGGCGGAGATCACCGCCGCGCCGAGGCCCTGCAGAGACCGCGCCCCGAGCAGCAGGCCCTGGGTGTCGGCAACCGCGCAGACCAGCGATGCGAGCGTGAACAGCGCCATCCCGCCGAGGAAGACGGTGCGCCTCTTGAGCAGGTCGCTGGCCCGGCCGCCGAGCATCAGCGAGCCGGCGAAGACCAGCGTGTAGGCGTTGACCACCCACTGCAGGCCGGTGTCCGAGAAGCCGAGCGAGTCCTGGATCGAGGGCAGGGCGACGTTGACGATCGCGATGTCGAGGATGACCATGAACTGGGCCAGGCAGACCACGATCAGCAGGGCGTCGGAGCGACGGAGTCTCATAGTTCGATGGTCATCGTACCAAGGTCCATTTCCTCGTATACTCGACGCATGGAAACTGGGGATTTGGACACCTTCGAGCTCGACCTGTCGCTGATCCTGCACGCCCTAAGCGACCCGCAGCGGCGCACGATCGTCCGTGAGCTCGCCGCCAGCTCAGAGCCGGTCCCCTGTGGCCAGATCGAGCTGAACGTCGGCAAATCGACCCGCACCCACCACTTCCGGGTGCTGCGCGAGGCGGGTCTGATCGAGCAGCGCCGCGATGGCACCCGCAAGCTGACCAGCCTGCGGCGCGAGGCCGTCGACGCCAAGTTCCCGGGCTTGCTCGACGCGGTGCTGGCGCCGGTTCCGGCCTAGCCCGGCAGGCACTCCTTGAGGTCGGCGGCGGCGAGCTCCGGCGGGTAGATGTTGATGTCGATTCCGGTCGAGAGCTCGAAGCCGGCCTTGATCGTCAGCCGCGGCGCGATGTCGACGTGCCAGTGGAACTGCTCGGCGCCGCGCGGCGCCGTCCGCACCCAGAGGTTCAGCTCCGGCGGCCCGCCGAAGCGCTCGGCGAGCAGGCGCATCGCGGTCCGCAGCATCGCCGCGCCGACCGTGTCGTCCTCGAAGCTGGCGGCTTCGCGCCGCGGCACCACCCGCAGCTCGAACGGCGAGCGCGAGGCCCAGGGGCAGATCAATGCCGCCTCGTCGTCGATCGCCACCAGTCGCTCTCCCCGCCTCACCTCCTCGACCAGGACGTCGGAGAGCAGTCCGGCGCCGGCGGTCCGTTCGGCGTAGGCCCCGGCCCGCTCGCGCTCGCGCGCCACCGCCGCCGGCACGAACGGCAGCGCGTAGAGCTGGGCGTGGCTGTGCTCGAGCGAGGCACCGGCGCCGCCGCCCTCGTTGACGATCAGCTGCTGGTAGGAGGCGTCGGCGTGGGCCCGCATCCGCTCGCGCCAGGTGGCGACGGCGGCATCGAACTCGCCGTCGTCGAGCTCGGCCATCGCGGTGACGTGGCGCGGCGAGTGGATCACCACCTCGTGGGCGCCGGTCGCCGGCCGCGCCGAGAAGAGGTCGGGTTCGCCGGCCCGGCGGGAGGCCAGCAGCGGGTCGCCGCTGGAGGCGAAGGCGCCGCCCTCGGCGCCCGGGCTCCCTGCCGACGCGCCCGCGCCGCCCGGCCCGGAGCCGTCGCCCTCCGGCGCGCCGAGCGCCGGGTAGAGGTTCGGCACCACCCGCGTCTGCCAGCCCCCCGTGTCGGGGGCGCCGCCGCCCGGTCGCAGTGCGAAGACCTCCGG
>Ga0068862_100003702_pt1 | contig 13067 bp, 8 predicted proteins | sample KBSSwiS52_FD_66598 | JGI IMG/M metagenome (GOLD analysis project Ga0068862, IMG submission 66598) | Switchgrass rhizosphere microbial communities from Kellogg Biological Station, Michigan, USA - KBS Switchgrass S5-2 | ecosystem: Host-associated > Plants > Roots > Rhizosphere > Soil ... | reverse complement strand
GTTATGAATATTCGGCAGAGTATCGAAGATGGGTTCCTTGATGAAATGAGAGGATACCCGATACGTCTTTATTGGTACAAGATGATGTTTGTTATATAACGGACAAGATTTGTCATATTACCCCCAGGCAAGGAAAGAATCAGTCTATTTATTGCGGTCTCGTTTTGTTGGCAGGCCAGATTGGTTGTGAAGCGACCCCCTTTGCCCACTTCACTTTCCACATCGATGCTTCCACCGTGAAGATCAGTCAATTTTTGAACCAATGTCAGCCCCAAACCTCTGCCTTCATGCTGACGATTTAAGCTGATATCCACCTGCACGAAAGGCTGGAAGAAGTTCTGCAAACGCTCGGGCGCGATCCCAATCCCGTTATCCATCACAAAGAACTGAATAAGATCCTGCTCCAGATCCGTACTAACCTGCAAGCTAACGGCTCCCCTCCCGGGTGTGAACTTAACGGCATTGCTTACGCAATAATAACAACAAACCTACTTCTCGATCGGCCGTCTAAAATAATACACTTCGTGTACCCCAGATCCAAATACATTCACCAACTCCCAATTCTGTGCACCGAGTCGATCCAAAGAGTCAATCAACTCGGAGGTGCTAACACTCACAACCCGGGTTAAATCGAAATTGGGTGTGATTCTTGCTTTGTCCTCAGAAAGCGTTATATCAAGTCTCAGGTACTCCCATTTCGCCATGGAATACTTACTCCCTTCTCCTTTTTGTTTAGGTCACTACAAATGCTTTAGACGATCGGTCATCAGGGTTTGCTGGGATTGAGGGGGGACAGCACCAGCCGCGCTATTCGAAAACGATCCATTTTCTCTACCCGCAGGTGAAGACCGTTGATCTCCACTTCATCGCCCACCGCCGCGGTTCGCCCCAGGGCATTGATCACGAGTCCAGACATCGTCACAGCCTCCTCGGATGGGAAGCCCAGCCCCAATAGCTCATTCACCTCATCAATACTCACACCCCCAGACAGTTCTATACTTCCATCGGGTCGCTGCAGAATATCCGGTTCTGTCTCCGGCTCTTCATCAGGCAGGTCTCCAAAGACCTGTTCCAGGATGTCTGCCACCGTGATCAACCCGGCGGTTACCCCGTATTCGTTCACGATGATTGCGATCTGTTGACGAGATCTCTTCAGTTCGGTCAACAATCGATCGACCTGGATCGTTTCCGGCACAAAGATCGCGTTCAGGACTAGGCGCGACAAATCCAACAGCTTATGATCAGGATCCAGTCCGCTTCCCAGGTCATCTTGACCATTGCTGCCAGCAGAAATGGTTGACTTCAACTGATTCAATTCCTGAGAGAGTTCCAGATTGTAGAGATGCTCTAAATCCTTGGAGTTCACCACACCCACGATCTCATCCAACGAATCTGTGTAGACCGGGATACGAGTATGAGGTCGACGCTGCAGGAAATCCGCCAGCGCTTTGCGGGAGATCGTGACCGGCAGGGCCTGCATTTCCAGCCGGGGCACCATGACAGCCCGCACGTTCGTATCGGAGAAGCGCACCACCCGGTGCAGGATCTCAAACTCCGTCTGGTTGATCTCTCCGCCCTTGTGTGACTCGGTAAAGATCATATCGAGTTCTTCGGGGGAATGGACCTGGTTGTGGCCTTCGGCGGGTTGAAAACCCAGCCTGCTCAGCAGGAAGTTGCCGAGGCCGTTGAGCAGCCAGATCATGGGGGAGAAGAGCACAGCAAAGAAAGCCATTGGGCGGGCGATCCAGAGGGCAGTTCTTTCGGTTTTTTGCAGAGCGATCGACTTGGGCATCAATTCGCCCACGATGACGTGCAGGGCGGTCATAATGAAATAAGCACAACCGGCCACCAGGGCCGCACGAGTGATGCCCCACCATTGCTCGGGCGCCCAACTGAACAGGAAACCGAGGATCGGCTCCAGCGATCGTTCGCCGATGCCGCCCAGCAACAGCGAAGCCAGGGTGATACCGACCTGGGTGGCCGCAATGTAGCGATCCAGATTGCGCACGGCTCGTTGAACGATCGCGGCCGTCCGACTCCCTTCGGCGGCCAGCTGGTCGATGCGGGTCTTGCGCACCGAGACGAGGGCAAACTCGGAGGCAACAAAGAAGGCATTCGCCAAAACTAGGATAAAAACGATGGCAAGGTCGGTAACGATCGACCCTGTGGATGGAGGCTGTTCCAAAAGCGCTTCCTTGGAAGATGGGGTAGGTCAGGGCTTTCTCAACGGACTACTTTCATGAAATAGATACGCTCTGAATCAGTCTGTGCGGGCTGATCCATGATTGAAAACCATACTTGATATAAAACGTTAACGCCCTGGCATTCACTCTTGTCTCTCCAGCTATGACCGTCTGATAGTCACTTTCCTGCGCCCACGCAAAGACGGCATCCATCAAATCCCGGGCAACGCGGGACCCTCGATAGTCAGGGCTAACCCATACCTGCATGAGCGCTCCTATCCTGGCTTGATCGTGGCTGCGAAACAGCGCTGCAATCCCAATAGGGAGATCCTCGGAGGAGGCGAAAAATATTGTTCCATCGGTTCCCTGCATACCACTGTCTGCTCTCTCTCGCCAAATTTCATCAGTATACCAGCGTATCGATTGAGTTTAACGTTCAACACGAACGCCAGGAACTGCATCCCGAGGGCGATGTGGATGGTATCCGCACTGTCGATCGCCAAATTCGACATGCTGGGGAGCTAATGAATTATCTGTTTTATGAGTTGTACGGATTGACGGAAGAGGAGATCCTGATGGTCGCCGGGCTGCTACAGGCCACGCAAGGTCTTGAGCAGATTCTTCCGGTCAGCTGGCAGCTTGTTGGAGATTCAAGCGGGCGGCAATCGATTTTATGGATAACGATGCAGCTTGAATTACTTACTACTGGCGACCTGATTGCGTCCCTTGTGTTTTGCAACATATAAAGCCTGATCGGCACGCGCAATAAGCGTTTCCAGTTCGAGCGTATTTTCATCTTTCCTGGAAATGCCAATACTGACGGTAACCCGCAATTCCTGCTCCGAAGCTTTCATTGGCGTCTTTTCAATGGAGGCGCGCAATCGTTCGGCAACACGCTGCGCTGTAACCAGATCCGTTTCAGGCAGGAAGATGAGAAACTCTTCGCCGCCATATCGACCGATAAGATCCACATCACGAATTGACCTTTGGGCACATTCTGCTATTTGTCGTAGAACCTGATCGCCGATCGGATGTCCGTAATTGTCATTGATCTGTTTGAAATGATCGATATCTAACATCAAACAAGAGAAGGGGCGATATGTGCGATTTGATCTTGCAAATTCAATCCTGCCCAGCTCGAACAGACTACGACGATTCTGCAAGCCGGTGAGATGATCGGTTAGAGCAAGGCTTTGCACCTCCTGAAACAGACGAGCGCGCTCCAGAGAGCTCCCAATCTGTTTGGCAAAGATCGACAGGATCGGCAGATCGCTCTTTATGATGCCTCTGCCCCATACCCATAAGATTCCCAACAGGTTTTCTTCGAAGACCAATGGTAATCGTAACAGTTCTGTTTCAGGTCCAACCCCAACTCCTAGAAGGATCTCCGTAATACCCTCGTCTCGACGGCGTGGGAACAATACCTGAATTTCATTTTCTGGATTGGCCACCGCCGCGGGACGCAGGACATCCTCATTATTCAGTATCGAATTCAATTTCTTGAGAGAGAAAGTAGATTCTAATAATGAAAAACCGAGACCATTTTCCATCTGTTCGAGGATTGGCGGCTCCATAGAGGCGTAGGTAATTGTGAATTTACTGTGCTCCCTATCATAGGTCGCCATCGTGCTGCTAAGCTCGAGTTTTCTCAGCTCACTGCCCACGGCTTGAATGATTTCATCGTGAGTGAGCGCCTTTTCGATCTGGGTTGTGATCTGCGCAATGGCATAAATCAAATCATTGGAATGGGCAAGCTGATTAAACCATTGATGTTCGGCTTCCACCGTACGTATCCGTTCGATTGTCGTCGCTAACTCACCAGCTATTGTTCCCAGGAGAAGTTCATCATCCAAAGAAAACGCATCTGCCCGGGTGCTTTCAGCATTAATCACTCCCAACACTCGATCTTTGAGCTTGATGGGCACACAAAGTTCAGAAGAAGTGCTTTGGTCCAGATCAACATAATGTTGTGCGCTTTCAATATTGCCAATCCGAATGGACTGGCCTGTTTCAGCAACCCTTCCTGTGATGCCTTGACCGATGGGCATATCAGTTGCGAGTGAATTGTTGTTCGAAGTAAATCGATATGAGGGATGTGGATGCAGGACAGCTTTATCCTCATCCATAAGCAGTATGCCAAAGTTATCGGAGAACAGACTCCTGCCAATAATTTCGGTGGCATGTTCTATGAGCCGATCGACGGTATCTACCTCTATGGCAACACCAGCGATCTCGTGCAGGACTGTCAACTGTTTTAATAGCCTTTGTGCATCTTCAAATAGTTGCCTTTTTGTTAGAACGAGAGCGATTTGCTGGGCTGCAATTTCCGCCTGATCAATTTCATTCTGATGAAATGTACGGTTTTGAGTGTAGCCCAAATATAAGATGGCTAGCTTACGGTCCTGAACGATAAGAGGTAGTCCGAGCATTGTATGACTGGAAAATAAAGAGGCGACTCGAAGGCTTAGATAAGGTGAATTTCTTATATCCGCGATGACCAGCGGATGCCCGGCCTCCATCAAAGAGGCTGCCAAGGTATGTTCACCGGCCTCAAAAACAAGTTGTGAATAATTGTCTTTCATGGAGCCATAGGCGACCATGGGAATAGGTTTTTCATTGACCTCATCCCAGAGGTCCAGGAAACAGTCATCCGCTCTAAAGAGGGTGGCCATCTTTTCCACCAAAACCTGAAGTGTCGATTCTAAGTCCTGTGCTTCAAGGACGATCCTTGTGATGTGATTTAGAGATTCTAGAAAAGCTGTGTAACTAAGCTGGTTTGCTTCCGCCTGCTTGCGGTCAGTAATGTTCCTGTCAATCCCCAATACCAGTTCATGCCCCTCCAGCGCAAAAAGGGAGGTTGAGACCTCCACAGGAAAGAGGTGACCATTTTTATGGCGGTGAAGAGTCTCTATGTGTATCACCCCTTCGCGCCGCAGGCGATCTAAATAGAAGCCGCGTTCTTCATTCGTTCCTTTTGTAATGTTGAGGATATCGACCGATTGCCCGATGAGGTCATCACGCGTATAACCATTCATCTGACAGGCGGCTTCATTACAATCCACGATTGGCCAGGAAATTGCCGGATGATGCGGGTCGATCAACAGGATTGCATCTGGAGATGTGGCGAACAGCTGATGAAACCGTTGTTCACTTTCACGTAGCGCTTCTTCCGTCTGCTTGCGTTCGCTGATGTCTTTAGAGATGCCAAACGTGCCAATGATGTTCCCTTCCTGATCGCGAAGAGGCATCTTGGTCGTCAAAGCCCAGGTATCCGGACGGTCTTCCCAGGTTTCCTTTTCTTCCTTACTGATCGGCTGCCCCGTACGAATGATCTCCTGCTCATCCTCATAAGCCTGACGAGCATGCTCCCCGGTGAAAAAATCGAAATCCGACCTGCCGATCACCAGCGCTGGATCACTCAGACCAAATGCCTTGGCGTGCGCCTTGGAGGTTCTTATGAAACGGCTTTCCGTATCTTTGAAGTAGATATAATCTGGTGCGGCATCAAGTAAGGCCTGTAGAAGGTACTGTTCCTTGGCCAGCGCTTCCTCCACCTGCCTGCGCTCGGTAATATCCGAGAATGTTATAAGCAATTGAGTTTCAGCCTTGGATTTGAAGGTGACTGCTCTGACTGTGAGCCATTTGTCTTTTCCAAATGTGGTGATGATATGGGTGTCTGCCGTCACAGTCTCTTCGCTGGCAATGGCCTTTTCAGCCAATTCGTATAGGCCGGACCTTTTCCAGGACTCAAGGCTGCGAAAATTTTGTGCTGATAAGTTTTCGAGGGTGGTTCCTACCATGCGTGCGGCCTCTTCATTGGCAAAGATGCACTCGCCCGTAATTTTGTAAGTGAGGATGCCAACCGGCGCCGTATTCAAAACCTTTTCATTGAATAACAATAGATCATTGATCCGGGCCTCTGTCTGCTTGCGTTCGGTGATGTCTTCAAACACGGCTACGAAGTGCTCTGACTTGGGACTGTAGACCGAAATGGCAAACCAGATGCCGAGGCCGTCCACGTACGTCTCGAGTTTTTCGGGTTTGCCTGTGGTGGCTACCCTACCATAGATCTCGAATAGCTCAGGGTTCGATTCACGTATCCCGGGAATGACCTCAGAGACAGGCTTTCCGCAGACGCCAGTTAATCCGGTCAATTGTTCGAAGGCGCGGTTAACATCCAGATAGATAAAATCGCTTGGCTTACCCGCCTCATAAATCATTTTGCAATACGCAAGACCTTCCAGCATATGTTCAAATAAGCCCCTGTAGAGCTCATCGCTGGCCGATAGAATTGGATCTACTTGATTTTTAATTGTCATTGCTCGCCTGAAGAGTATGAGAGATCAGGCTGAATATACTCTCGGGTACTCGATAAACCTAGTGAATTTTATCCTATTATGGGAATTACGCCTGACCGGCGCCCGTGGAACGAAATCGCGCCGCCGCAATATGTAAACGGGGATTACACAGCCGGGCAGAACTGATCGATTATGCTCAGAAATGTCCGCAATTTGAGTAAAGACGCACCCAAGCGCGGAAACGTCAAAGTCGTAGTGAGATCGTGAAAGATATGCCTAACATATTCATTGTTTCCCTGTAAGCCTATTGCAAAGGGTTCTATGCTACACTGACTGTACTTATTTAGAGTTTCACGTTCGCCAACCGGAGGAACCAGTGCAGCGGCTTATCAGTTTGAAAAATTACCGTTTCTTCATTTATGGATTTTTTGGGGGACTCGGCTTCTTATTTCTGGGGATTTGGCTTGAGGCAAATCGGCATCGACTGCCGTTCACACTCTGGGCTTTCCTGTATCTTCATAGGACGTCTCCTATGATCATTATGCTGGATCTGGCTCCCCTGGTCTTCGCCGCCATGATCGGATTAATAGGCTTGCAGTGGAATCTGCAATCCATCATTGCGAAGGGGAAAAGGGAATGGGAGATCACCTTCGATGCTTCTCTCGACCCCATCTTCGTGATCGACGAACGTAGCCAGATCCTGCGCTGTAATCGGGCGGTCATCGACAGACTCAAGACAACCTTTACAAATGTCATCGGCCGGAGATTGTATGACGTCCTTGACGCAGGCCAATCGATGGAAAGCCTGCAATCGAGCACGCATGAAAGTGAGCTTCTCTGGCTGGGAAGAGTGTACGATATCGCCATTTCCCGCATTAACGTGGAAGATGCCTCCGAACGTACCCTTTTCATCCTCCATGATGTGACAGAACGAAAGAAGGCAGAGACAGCCCTGGAAGAAAATGAAACGCTTTTTCGAGCCTTATTCGAGCTTTCCCCGGAGGCGGTTGTCCTCATCGATCCCCATGATGCCAGTGGCACGTGGCCGATCATCGATTGCAATCAGGTCGCCTGCCGGATGAACGGGTATTCTCGTGAGGAATTGATCGGTCATTCTGTCGATCTTCTCAATATCGCACCGGGTACGCAAGCTGAGCGAATGGATTATTTCGATCAGTTGAAAGAAAAGGGATATCTTAAGCTCGAGACGTATCATCGCCACAAGGATGGCAGAATCTTCCCAGTGGAAGTATCCACCTCCGTGATGACCATCGGAAACAGAGAGTTGATCCTGGGCCTGGACCGGGATATCACCGAGCGTAGGCAGGTGGAGGAAGCGCTCGCCAAGGAACAGTATCTCCTCCATGCCTTACTGGATGCCGCCCCAGATTACATCTACTTCAAAGATACGGAAAGCCGTTTCATAAGAACCTCCAAGGCGCACGCCAAGGCATTTGGTCTGAGTGATCCAGCGCTGGTGATCGGCAAGGCGGATTTGGACTTTTTCAGCGGAGAGCATGCCCGTCAGGCTTATGAGGATGAGCAGGAGATTATTCGTACAGGTCAGCCGATAAGCAAGGAAGAAAAGGAAACGTGGGAAGACCGTCCGGATACCTGGGTTTTGACAACCAAGATGCCTCTATGCGATCAGCAGGGGAACATCATTGGCACGTTTGGCATTTCTAAAGATATCAGCGAAAGCAAGCAGGTCCAGGCGGAGCTAACTCGTGAGAAGCAGTTCTTTGAGTCGCTCGTTTTCAATAGTCCGGCTGCCATTGTGGTCCTGGACGATCACGAGCGCATCATTTCCTGCAACCCGGCCTTCGAGGAACTGTATCGATACCACAGAGACGAGATCATCGGTGTGGCTCTCGATACGCTGATCACGACCCCCGAGACACTGGCCGAAGCCCAACAATATTCACAAAAGGTCATGCATGGTACCGTGCACGGGTTTGTGAGGCGCCGCCGCAAGGACCACTCTCTGGTCGATGTGGAACTCTTCGGCGTCCCGGTCTTTGTAGCGGGCGAGAAGATCGGAACACTGGCAATCTACCATGATATTTCGGAATTGGTTCGGGCCCGTAAAGAGGCGGAAGAAGCGAGCCGGACCAAGAGTGAATTCCTCGCCAACATGAGTCATGAGATTCGAACGCCGATGAACGGTGTGATGGGCATGCTGGAGTTGGCTCTGGATACTTCGCTTACGTCCGAGCAGCGTGATTATCTCCAGACCTCCCTGCACAGTGCGGAAGCCTTACTCACACTTCTGAATGACATCCTGGATTTTTCAAAGATCGAAGCCGGCCGCCTTGAGCTTGAAACGATTAACTTTAATCTGCGCAATGCCGTGGAAGATGTGGCCTATACCCTGGCCCGACGGGCCCAGGACAAGGGCCTTGAAATGGCTTGTCTCATCCATCCCGACCTTACCTCTGATCTGCGAGGCGACCCGGGCCGTATCCGCCAGGTGCTGGTCAATCTGGTTGGCAATGCCATCAAGTTCACACATCAGGGTGAGATTGTCATTCATGCCGAGGCCGTAGAAGAAACGGCGACGCACGCCACGATCCATGTTGCAGTCCAGGATTCGGGCATTGGGATCCCCTATGAACGACAGGCAGCCATCTTTGATCGTTTTACACAAGCCGATGGATCCACGACCCGGAAATACGGGGGCACCGGACTCGGGCTGACGATCAGCAAACAGCTTGTCGAAGCCATGGGCGGAAGGATCGGCCTGGAAAGTACACCCGGAAGTGGAAGTACGTTTTGGTTCGAGATCCGGGTGGAGAAACAGATCCGTAAAAAGCCTACGACCGCTCCGCTGACACTCCATCCGGTGAACCTGACCCAGGCGCGCGTTCTGATCGTGGACGATAATCAGACGAACCGCCTTGTATTGACAAAGAACATCGAAGCGCTGGGTTCGCGGGCCGACGCAGTCTCCAGCGGTGCCAAGGCATTGGAGGCTCTTCGCAATGCCCACCGGGCCGGAGATTCCTACCATGTGATACTACTGGATATGCAAATGCCGGGCATGGACGGTGAACAAACGGCGCGTGCGATCAAGAGTGATCCTTCGGCCAGGGATGCCAAGATTATTGTCCTGACTTCGATGGGCGAGCGTGGGGATGCCGGACGCTTTGAAGCGCTTGGTTGTTCCGGCTATTTATTGAAACCCGTCAAGCAGCAAATGCTTTTCGAGGCAGTGATCGCAGTGCTGAGTCGAGAAGAAGATTCCAACGCCCAACTCGTGACGCGTCATATGCTTTCGGAGCAAAGAAAAACCGGACAGCGCATCCTGCTGGCGGAAGATAATTCCATTAATCAAAAGCTTGCGGTTGTCCTGCTGCAAAAAGCAGGCTATTCGGTCGACGCGGTGGAGACAGGCCTCCAGGCTCTTGAAAAGGTCAAGGCGAACCGCTATAGCGCGGTCCTGATGGATATCCAGATGCCTGACATGGATGGACTGGAAGCGACCCAAAAAATCCGTGAACTCGAGCGGGAAACCGGGCAGCATATTTCCATTATTGCGATGACGGCTCACGCCATGCAGGGGGACCGGGAACGCTGCCTGGAAGCGGGTATGGATGACTATGTGACCAAGCCGCTCCAGCCCAAGGTCTTGTTCAGTGCGCTGGAACGCTGGATCCCGGCCGATGACTCTGTCAGGGAAAATAGCGAGCCAGCCCAGGACTATTCTTCTCAGGAACAGGGATTCGCTATGGATCTGGATGATGGGCTTTTTGGCGAAGAGACGCCAGCCGTCCCTCAGGAGAGGAAAATCGCAGCTCCTGTTTTTGAGACCGCTTTCGCTACCGATGCACTGCCCGTAGATTTCGAGGATGCCCTCGTTCACTTCGATGGCGACCGCGAGTTTATGTGGGAATTACTGAAGCAATACCAGGACCAACTGCCAGAGCGGTTGGCCGAAATTCGGGCAGCCATCCAGGCGGGTGATGCAAGCCTTCTGGCGCGCCTGGGCCATACGCTCAAAGGCGTTTCTCTGAACTTCAGCGCAACTTCCCTGGCAACGCTTTCCCTCGCGCTCGAAGAGCTCGGTAAGCGCGAGGATCTAAGGGATGCTCCACTTGTCCTCAGACAGCTGGAGGCAGAAGTGGCCCGGGTAGCAGAATATTTAGCCGTTTCTGGATTGTAAGAAAGGATGGACTATGACCCGTATTCTTGTAATCGATGACGAACCGATCAACCATCAACTGGTTGGCCGTGCGCTGGTCTCCCTGCAGGCAGAGATCCATTTCGCTCAGGATGGGAAAAGTGGGATTTCTCAAGCGCGCAACTTAAAACCCGACATCATTATCACGGATGTGATGATGCCCGATATCAATGGCTATGAGGTCACGCGTATTCTTCGCCGTGAACCACAGTTTGCGGGTATCCCTGTTCTGGTGCTGACCGCTCAATCCGGATTGGAAGATAAACTAAAGTCGTTTGAGGTAGGGGCAGACGATCACCTGACCAAACCCTTCGAGCCGGCGGAGCTGCTTGTCAGGGTTACGGCCATGCTTCGGCGGGCGGAAGCCATGAAGGGCTACAAGGTGGAAGTCCCTGCAGGCGAGCAAGCGCGGATGATTGCAGTCCATAGCCTGCGTGGGGGAGTAGGATCTTCGTCACTGGCGGTCAACCTGGGGATCGGCTTGTTCTCGCTGTGGCAGGAACCTACGATTCTGCTGGATCTCACCATGACCGCCGGACACGTGGCCTTAATGCTCAACATGACCCTCAAGCGTACCTGGGCGGACATTGCCCAGTTCAGCGCCGATGACCTGGACGCGGATAGTTTGAACTCCATTATCGGTCAACATGAAAGCGGTCTCCATTTTATTGCGGCGCCCACGTTTCCCTCTGAAGCGCAAACATTGCGTGGCGAAACGCTCGGTGGAGCCCTGCAACTGATCAAACGTCAATATACATATATCGTGGCGGATCTGCCCCATGATTTTAGTGATCCTGCCATCCAGGCTTTGGATGCCGCGGACTTAATTCTGATGGTGGCGTCGCCGGAGATGGGCTCGGTACGAGCCCTCATCGCTGCATTGGACACCTATGATAAGCTGGGATACAGCCGGGAAAAAATCAGATTGGTCTTGAATGCCATTTTTCCGCGTTCCAACCTGACGAAGGAAAAGATCGAATCGGCATTCCGCATGCCTGTCGTGACAACCATTCCTTATGTCCAGGACCTGCTGGTCGACGCGATTAATTTGGGCCAGCCGCTTCTCCTGGGGAACCCCAACGAACCTGTGTCTGGCGTATTGGAAGATTTCGCCTTTCATCTGAGCCAGGATTCCCACCGAAAATCCAAACCCAGTAATCCCACAGAGGCGTGGAAGCGCGTCTACAAGCGTTATCAGCAGAGAAAAAAGTAAGCGTCCGCCCCGCCGTTTTAGTGATTGAAAAAGCTCATAAGACCCGGCTGTTTGGTGCCGGTGATCGGGCGCATCTTGAAATGCTGCAGGCGATCATGTTCGCCGAGGCGCACTTCTTCATGACATTGGCAAAATGGGGGTGCCCGATGGCATTTTGCTCAAACCCGAAACGCTTACTGCGGAAGAACAGATCATCATGCAAAGGCATCCTCAGTATGCCTATGACCTGCGTTGTTGACTTGTTGTTGACGATTATCCAATAAAGGCAATCTACTACTTGTCTCAAGCGTGCTCTACATACTCACCTAAGCTTTTGAATGCCATAAGTAGGCTAAATTCCAGAGCGAAGGTTCAGTTACGCCAGCGGCGTGAAGCACTCTGTCGCCATCACACCGACCGATGAATATCTACGGTCCACAGACTTGGGAGAATGGCTGGATAGCAGATAAGACCCACAAGACTCCCCGACACCGCCCCTTTGGGGCCGGGACGGTGTACGCCTTGCGACGGTTGGTAAGTCTCGTGGGGTCTTGATTCTATTATGGGCTATCCCAATCATCATTGTAATGACTGCCTGCCTCCTGAATATCTCCTGAAACACCTGAATTATTGCAAACAACCTGTTATTAACGTATCGGAGTTTTAGGATTAGAATTGTTGCCTGTAAGTAACACTCTGTGCCGGCATGGGCTTATTCTCTGAATAGAGTGTGTGATGAATTTAAGACTAACACCAAAGCTAACCCTGATCTTTGTCTTATTTGCGGCGGCATTGCTGATCGCCGTTAATATATTGGGCTACAGTGTAGGTCAATCCTCACTCAAACAAGCCGCAATTGATGAGTTGGAATCGACAGCTGGAGAGAAGCAGGCGGCTTTGGAAGCATGGTTGGACAGGCGGCTGCATGGTATCGAGGCATTGGCAGCCGATCCGATTGTGTTGCAGGAAACATCTGCTCTTGTGGCAATGCCTTCCAATAGCGCGGCGGTCAGCGGCCGGCGTAACACATTACTTGAAGAGTTCGAGCCGCGGATTTCCTCCGGAGAATTCCTGGTTGTGCTGCTGCTCGATCCTCAGACGGGCAAAGTGCTTATGGCTACCGACCCGGAGGAGGAGGGAAAATCGAGGAGCGACCGACCCTACTTCCTTGAGGGGAAACGGGAAGCTTACCTCAGCCCAATCTATTTTTCAGA
>Ga0068862_100003697_pt1 | contig 13077 bp, 10 predicted proteins | sample KBSSwiS52_FD_66598 | JGI IMG/M metagenome (GOLD analysis project Ga0068862, IMG submission 66598) | Switchgrass rhizosphere microbial communities from Kellogg Biological Station, Michigan, USA - KBS Switchgrass S5-2 | ecosystem: Host-associated > Plants > Roots > Rhizosphere > Soil ... | reverse complement strand
GCTGGCATGCGCGTCACGCATCATGTCCGCGTATCCGACCATCGGCCGGACCTCTGCCGCCGCACCGAGGGCAGCGAGTTTCCTGGGCCAGGCATCCTTGGCAGGCAAATCGTCGCGTTCGAGAACCAGCACGTGTCCGGCCGGCGCGAGACCGAGCTTGTTGAGGTCGATCGTCCCGAGGGCGGCGCGCGTTTCCGCGGTGGTGGCAAAGCCGGCGGCCTCCTGCAACTGGGGGTCGATGTCGACTCCTGCGGGCGGCGGATCCTGCGACCGCGCCAGCGACAGCGCGCGAATCTCGCGTAGATAAGAGCTGACCTTGATCACGGGTGCCAGCGCGATCATCGAGTGCACGTCGGTGCGGCCCTGGGCGGCCACGGCCGCGAGGCTCGCGCCGACGCGCACGCCGAACAAACAGACTTTCCCGACTCCGCTTGCGGCCTTGAGCGCATCGATGGCGGCGCCGATGCTGCGCAGCCAGTGTCCGACGCGGTCGGCGTCGAGCGCGCAACCCGCGGAATCGCCGGTGCCGTCGTAGTCGAACCGCAGCGACGGAAAACCGTGCCTGGCGGCGCTCTCCGCGAAGTGCCGGTAAGTCCGATGCGTGCAGATCGCCTCGTAACCGGATGGAGTGCAGAGCACCACGCCCACGTTTCGGGCATCCACGTCGGCGCCGTGGAACCAGCCGAAGAGCGGTCGCCCCGGCTCCCCGAAATACAGCGGCTGCGCGAGTGGCGGACTCATTCGCCAAACTCGAATGGCGTCGCCTTCGAGGCGTTCAGCGCTTCGACCTGGCCGCGCAATCTGCGCGGCGCCGCGCCGGCCCGCGGTCTGAGTCGCAACACGCGGACCATGCCCGGCGGCAGGTGAAAATACTGGTCGTCGCAGACGTAACCGTCGGCCTGAACGTTTACCCAGCGCGCGAAGGCGCGCGACTTCAGCCGCAGTTCGAAGCCGTCGCCGGAGGGTGTGACGACGGCCTGGATTCCGGGGTCGTAAATCTCGCGGATTGCCAAGCCCGCCGGAAAGTGCGTGGCGAACGCGAATGGCGCCTCCTCGGCTTGTGCCAGGGTTGCGAACGCGACGTCATAGGAGGGTGGGCCGAATCTGTACGCCCAGGAAAGATCGTTGAAGCCGTCGAACAGTTCGTCGGCGGAAAACTCGATCGCGCCGCGTGCCGCCACTTGAATGGAGCGCCGCGCCTGTGCGACGACCACTTCGCCTCCGCGGTAGAGAGTCAGCGCGAGAGTCGCGTCGAGATCGGCGGGGGCATCGTTCACGACGTGCAGCGCGAGCCCGTTGTTGCCTTCATCGCTGATGGCGAGCATCCGCGGCTGCAGCACGCGCTTCAGGGCGTGCCAGGCAGCCTTCGGCTCGCCGAGTGCATCGATGACGCCCCAGCCCGCTCCCTCCCACAAATCGCGCAGGAACCATACCAGCGCGCCGTTACAGCGTGAACGGCTTTGCCGCCATTCGCTGTAGGAGGAAGCCATGACTTCGCCCGTGACCACTCGCGATAGTTTGAGGTAGCGCTCGTGGTCTGCATAACGCAGCTGCATCGGGTCGAGGCCGTATAGGGTTTTCAGGTAGAAATCGCGGACGTCGTCGAAATCCCAGCCGGCGCCCAGGTCGCGCGGCGCGCGCAGTTTCCACTCGGCATGGTGCACGCGCAGCCCGAGGCCACCCGGCATGGCGGCGAGTGCCGCGTCTTCCGGCACGTTGGCGAAGCCCAGCGCCTCCGTGGCGAAGCGCACGCCCGAACGGCGCGCGTCCTCGAGCGGACGTAGATAGGCGCCAACGCCGTAGTAAGAAGTGGTGCCGCGATTCGGCTGATGCGGGAACGCGCCGCCATGGGCGCTGGACGGCCAGTAGGGCACGCCGCTGGCCAGCTCGGCGAGCAGCGTCGGCACGATTTCGTGGAACAGCCGTGGCTGCCAGCGCTCGCGCGGGGCGCCCCACATGGCGGCTTGCTGCTCGACTTCGCTGTTGCCGCAGATGACGGCGACGCTCGCCCGCGGCAACAGGCGTTCCAGTTGTTGCTCGAGTTCGGTGATGACGCCCGCGACGAAGGCTTCATCGCCATCCGGATAGTCCATGTTGGCGAACATGAGGTCCTGCCACACCAGGATGCCGTACTCGTCGCACAGGTCGAGGAAGTGGTCGCTCTCGTACACCATCGTGCCGCCGACACGCAGCATGTTCATGCCCGCGTCGCGAACCTGCCCGAGAATCCTGGCGTAGTCGTCGCGCGAACCCGTCAGTGTGACCACGTCGAGCGGTGTCCAGCAGGCGCCGCGACAGAAGATGCGCTCGCCGTTGACGCGTAGCGCGAAGCCATCGTCCTTCCGGTCCACCTGGATCGAGCGAAAGCCGATGGGCGCAAGTCTCACGGTCGTCACGTGACGACCCTTCGCGTCCTCGTGCTCGACCTCGATGCGCGCGTCATACATCGAAGGATCGCCGTGCGAATGCGGCCACCACAGCGCGGGCGAATCGATTCGCAGGCGGGCACGGGCGTGGTGAGTGGTTCGGTCGATCGAAAGATCGCAGGCCGTGAATTTCCCGTCGCGTTCGAGGACGAGTCGCGCACCGACGAGTTTGTCGCCCAGCGGGGTGAGGGTCGCCTGCAGATCCACCATGGCCGCCGCGGCGTCGAGTGTGGGGCGGATGCGCAAATCTGAAATCTCGAAGTGCCGGCGGTTTTCGATCCAGACATCACGCCACGGGCCGACCGCGGCGGCCTGCGGCGACCAACCGGGCGTGCGGCCCAGGAGGGTGGCGCGAAACCAGCGGATCTGCTGGTTCTCGATCATGGGAGCGCGCCACCGCGGCCGTGGGCGCTTTGTTTTCAGCTCCCTGTCGAGGCTGCGAAAACGCACCAGCAATTCGTTGTGCGCCGGCAGGTCGGGAAGCCGGATTTCGCAGGCCGCGAACATGTTGTCGCTCGTGATCAGCGGCTTGCCGTTCAACCAGACCTCGGCCAGGCAGGCGAGCCCGTCGAACCCCAGCACCAGGCTGTCTCCGGGCAGCGAGGCCGGGGCGGCAAAACGGCAACGGAACCACCAGTCTTCAGCGTCGAAGCGGCGCGGAGCGGCAGCGAGGCTCCACTGACCGAGCTCGCGAAGGCTGGACGCGACCGTTCCGGGTACGCGGGCCGGCATCCAACTGGCGTGTGATTGTTCGAGCGCTGCCGGTCCTGGCAAGGCATCGGCGGGCGACGAACAGAACTCCCACTGCGAGTCGAGCAGTTCGCAGTGGTGTCCCTCAACCCTGCGAATGGTTCCGCGCATGTGGCCGTGAATTCGCGAGTTAGGCCGTCAACTCGTCGAGCGCGGCGCGGATCGAGGACATCGTGTTGAACACATTGCGCTTGAGCATGTGGTCGGGGAACTCGACGTCGAATTCGCCTTCGAGCGCAAGCATCACGTTGACGCTGGCGTGTGATGTCATCCCGGCCTGGTAGAGGTCCGCCTCGGGGGCGAGCGTCTCCACGTCACGGCTCAGGCGGCCGTGTTCCCTCAGGATCGAGCGGATCTTCTCCAGGTCTGGATTGCTCATGGTCTCGACGTTCTCTCCGGATTCTTCAATTCGATTCGTTGCCGCGCATGCACAACGCGACCACCAGCGCCGTCGCGTAGTCGCCGTCACGGCTCAGGCTCAGTGACAGTTCGCTCACCCGCGCCTTTTCCGCCGCCTCACGCGCGACGCCGTGCAACCCCAGGGTGCAATGACCCGTGGCATCGCGCAGCACTTCGATCTGGCGCCAATCGAGGCCGACCTGTGTCAGCTCGAGCGCCTTGATCGTCGCTTCTTTCGCCGCGAAGCGCTTCGCGAAGCGTTCAGCGCGCAGCGGTTCGCTGGACGCTGCGTAGGCAATTTCGTGTTCGGTAAAAAGGCGACGCACGAACTTCTCACCGAAGTTGTCGAGCGACTCGGCGATCCGGCTAACCTGGACCAGATCTGTACCCGTTCTAAGTATGCGCAAGCGATGTGGTCCGGTGAATTGAGTCGGTCCGGACTGCATGGGCGCGTATTGTGCGTACTTGATTCCGGCGACTCAAGGCAGCTTGCGAGAGTCGTGGACCGTATGCGAGCTGCGTCACACAGCTACTCGGTGTCCATCGGGGCAAGCAGCAGCGGCAATCCGGGGTCGGTATCGTGGATGAGGGTGCGCAATGCGCGCTTCAACACGTGGATTTCCGCCGGGTCGAGGTTTCGTTCGGCGGCGGATTCGGCCGCCTTGGCCACGGAAACCAGCTCGATGACCATGGCGCGGCCCTTGGCGGTCAGTTTCGCGCGTACCTGCGGGTCATGCGTGCCACTCAGCAGCACCAGCTCGGCGGCGGCGAGACCGGCAAGCAGGTTGAATGAAACGCGTTTGCCGGTGTTCGCCAGCGTCCGGTCGAGCTCGGCCAGCGTGCGCTGGTCGGAAACGCCGAGGAGGCTGAGCACAAACCACTGTTCTTCACTGAGCCCGCGCTGTTCCAGCTCACGGCGGATGGCGACGAACATCTGGTGGTGTGCCTGGCCGAGAAGATAGACGAGGAAATCGCGGCTGAAACTGCTGGTCGGTTCGGCGTCGATTTCGGCGGGTTCGGGGATCGCCTTGTTGACGGTGAGTGCGTACTGGCCGGCATGGAACACCAGCGGCTTGCGGTCGGTGTGGTCGAAGGTCTCGACACGACCCACGAAGATCGTGTGGTCGCCACCCTCATACTGGAATTCGGTACGGCACTGAAAACGCGCCGAGTAGTCGCGCAACATCGGCGAGCCGCCCGCGCCGCGCTCGATGTCGAGGCCCGCGAACTTGTCCGGGGAAGGCCGCGAAAAGCGGCTCGAGATCGCCTCCTGGTCGGCCGCGAGCACGTGCACGACGAAATGGCGCGAGCCGGCGAAAATCGGCAGTGCGCGCGAGGATTTGGCCAGGCTCCACAAGACCATGGGAGGGTCGAGGGAGACGGAATTGAAACTGTTGGCGGTCAGGCCGACGTCGACCCCGTCGGTGGACCGGGTCGTCACCACGGTGACGCCGGTGGCGAATGCACCGAGCGCATTCCGGAAGGATCTGACGTCGTCGGGCTTGATGGATTTCAGGAGCTTCGCTCCACAACGGAGAACGCCGCCCTTGAGGCGGCGTTCATGCTGTCAATGAGAGTGGCTTCGCTCATCTTCCCTTGAAATCTTCGGGCGTGAGCTGATGCCGCGACAGCAGCTTGTAGAAGTCCGTGCGGTTGCGCTTGGCCAGGCGTGCCGCCTGGCTGACGTTGCCGCCCGTGATCTGCAGGATCTGCGACAGATACGACCGCGTGAATTCGTCGCGCGCCTCGTCGAAGGAGGGCAGCTTGGACTGCGTGCCGCCCAGCGACTGCTGCACCAGTTCCACCGGGATGATGGGCGTCTGGCTCAGCGCCACGTTCTGGCGCACCACGTTGGCCAGCTGGCGGATGTTGCCCGGCCAGTCGGCGGTGGCTAACAACTCCACGGCCTCGGGCGCGTAGATCTTGCGCACACCGCTCTCGTTGCTGATCTGCGCCAGGAAGTGCGACACCAGCAGCGGGATGTCCTCGCGGCGGCGGTTCAGCGGCGGCATCTCTATGTGCACGACGTTGAGCCGGTAGTACAGGTCCTCGCGGAACTGGCCAGACATCATCAACTGCTGCAGGTCGCGATGGGTCGCTGAGATCACCCGGACGTTGACCGGAATGGCATCCGTCGCGCCGATGGGGCGGATGTTGTTCTCCTGCAGCACGCGCAGCAGCTTCACCTGCAGGCGCATCGGCATGTCACCGATCTCGTCGAGCAGCAGCGTGCCGCCGTCGGCCGCCTGGAACAGGCCCTGGTGATCGCGTACCGCGCCGGTGAACGAGCCCTTGATGTGGCCGAACAGCTCCGACTCGAGCAGGTTCTCGGCCATCGCCGAGCAGTTGATGGCGACGAAGGGCTTGGCGCGGCGCGGGCTGGCCGTGTGGATGGCACGCGCCAGCAATTCCTTGCCGGTGCCGCTCTCGCCGGTGATCAGCACGCGCGCATCGGTGCCGGCGACCATGTGCGCCTGGGAAAGCTTCTCCTCGACCAGCGAGGAGCGCGTGATGATCTCGCTGCGCCAGTCCTCGTCCGAATCCATGAAGCCGGAAATGCGCAGCGCCTTCTGCACCTGGTCGAGCAGTTCCTGCTTGTCCACCGGCTTGGTGAGGAAGCCGAAGGCACCCAGCTGGGTGGCGTGCACCGCATCCGGGATGGTGCCGTGCGCCGTGAGGATGATGACCTTGAGCCCGGGATACCGCGACTGCAGCTCCTTGAGCAGGCCGATGCCATCCATCTGGTCCATGCGCAGGTCGGTGATGACCAGCTCCGGGCGGAAGCGGCTGGTCGCGGCCAGCGCCAGCGCCGCGCTCTCCACGGCTTCGACTTCGTAGTTCTCCGCGCGCAGGCGGATGGTCAGCAGGCGCAGCAGGCCCGGATCGTCGTCGACGACCAGGATGCGCGCCTTGCGCTTCGGGGTATGGGGAGTGGCGAGTTGCATGGCGGCTAACATCAGAAACCTCTACGGTTTCCGTCCCTCTGGTTGCGTCTGGCGCCCGTTGTTCGACGAGCGTTCGATGTTCGCGATGGCGTCTAGTTTGGCTTGAGCTTCCGCGAGCAACTTCTTGAGACGGGCATTTTCGTCGCTCTCGGTCTGCAGGCGCTTGGTGAGCTGAGCAATACGATCGTTGGTGCTGCGTTCGGCGCCTGCCTGCAGCCGACGTACGTCGGCCTGAAGGGATTGCTGACGTTCGACCTGCTGCAACTGCAGGAACGCGAGAGCACGTTCCGCAGGAAGCAGAGTCTCGGGGCTGGCGAGCACTTCGCGCAAAAGTCGCTGCGCAACGACAGGGTCGTAGCCGGCATGGCCCGGCGTCGACAGCAGCATGGCATAACGCAGGACACGGCTCGGGGTGGGGGCCGCGCTGTAGTCGTTGTTTGCCACCGTGAGGATCTCGGCCTGCTCGGCCGGGGTGCCACGCGCCATCCTGAGGCAGATGTCGAGGTAACCGCCGATAACGGTGGCCTCGGTGGAATTGCGGTCGATGGAGGGCGTCGCCGGCTCGCGGCTGTGCTGCGACGGCAACGCGCCGCAGCCGGCCAGGGCGACGACCAGCGTGCCGGCCAGGCTCGCGATGCCCGCGAACAGCGAAAGCTTATGCCGCATGCGCGGTGTTCCGGGCGGGATTGGTGGCTGACAACACGGGCATGCGGATGCGGAAGTGTGCTCCTGGGTATTCGCCGTCGACGATCTCGATGGTGCCACCGTGCGCGTTCACGAACTCGAGCACCACGGAAAGACCGATGCCGGTGCCCTTGACCTGCACGCCGGCCGGCGGACGGCCGGTATAGAAGGCCTCGAATACGCGCGCGCGTTCCTCCTCCGGGATGCCGTTGCCGGCGTCGGCGACGTCGATCAGCAGCTGGGTGTCCTGCTTGGCGGCGTGTAGATAGACGGTGCCGCCCTTGGGCGAATATTTGATGGCGTTGGACAACAGGTTCTCGATGATGAGGCGTAATTTGCCGCGGTCGGCGCGCAACAGCAGGTCGTCCACCTTCACTTCGAGGCGGACACGCTGCGAGACTACCGTGAGTTGCTGGCTCTCGATGACTTGTTTGACGAGCGGCCGGATGCGGAACTCGCTGAGGTCCAGTCCGACGCTTTCCTTCTGCCAGGCGCTGAACGACAGCAGGTTCTCGATGAGGCGGTGAAGCTTGATGCCATTGTCTCGCAGGATGGCGACGACTTCGCGCTGGGAATTGTCGAGGGGTCCGACCGCGCCGTCCATGAGCAGTTCCGCGCCCTCGCGGATGTTCGCCAGCGGGGTCTTGAGCTCATGGGACATGTGGCGCAGGAAGCGGTTCCGCTCCTGGGCGAGATCCAGCAGGCGCACGCGCAGCCATTCGAGCTGCGCGCCGAGGCGCTCCAGGTCGCGGGGGCCGGATACCTCGATGGCGCGCGAAAACGTGCCGCGACCGAGCTCGCTGATCGCGCGGTCGATGGCGCGCAGCGGCCGGCCGATCGAGATCGTGAGGAACAGGATGGCCACCAGGGTGAGGGGCACCAGCAGCGCAGACTGCCAGAACAACCGGCGCTGCGTGCTCGCGGTGTGCTGCTGCAGGGCCTGGAGCCGTGCGTCGATCTGGCTGTTGCCCGAGAGCGCGATCGCATTGGCGAGATCGTTGAGACGGTCGATGCGTGCCAGGATGGTGGTAAACGCCGTGCTGCCGGTCGGCGTCGCGCCGACCGCGCTCGAGATTTCGTTGTGCAGCGACGCGAAGTCCTCGAGGCTGCGGCGCGTCGGCTCCTCGGTGAGCAGCGCCGCGAGCTGCGCGCGCGTGGCGGCGAGCTGCTGGTCGTTGGTGCGGTATGCCTCGAGCAGCTTCGCGTCGCCGAGCACCTGGTAGAGGCGTACGGTGCGCTGGAGCGTGGCGATGTCCGCTGACATTTTCTGCGACAGGCGCGCGCTCAACACGCCTTCCTGGACCAGCTCCTGGCTGGCCGCGGCGAGCTGCCGGATCTGGATGGCGGCGTCGACTACGGCCACGAGCAACGGACCCGCGATCAGCGCGAGTCCCAGCAGCATGAGGCCGCTCAGCGATTTTGGCCGCGCCCAACGCATCGTCCGGTTCCGCCGCGCCTGACTACCACGGCTCGCGTTGCAGTCGCCGTTCCCATTCCAGCGAGCTGCGCACGATGGTGTCGATGTCGTCGAGTTTCGGGGACCAGCCGAGCACTTCGCGCACCTTCTGCGCGTGCGCGACCAGGGAGGGCGGATCGCCGGCGCGCCGCGGTTCTTCGCGCACGTTGAGCTTGATGCCGGCGATCTTCTCGACGCTCTTGATCACCTCGCGCACGCTGTAGCCGTGCCCGTAGCCGCAGTTGGCCACCAGCGACTTGCCGCCGTCGCGCAGGTAGGTGAGGGCGTTGACATGCGCCGTTGCCAGGTCCTCGACGTGGATGTAGTCGCGCACGCCGGTGCCGTCCGGTGTGGGATAGTCGGTGCCGAACACCGACAGATGTGGGCGCTTGCCGACCGCGACTTCGCAGGCAACCTTCACCAGCAGCGTGGCGGCGCGCGTCGACTGGCCGATACGCCCCTCGAGGTCCGAACCCGCCACGTTGAAGTAGCGCAGCGCCACGTAGCGCATCGCCGTGACGGCGCACAGGTCGCGCAGCGTCCACTCGGACATCAATTTCGAGGTGCCATAGGGATTGATCGGCTGACTCGGCGAGTCCTCGGACGCCAGGCCCGACGACGGCATGCCGTAGACAGCGGCCGTCGAGGAGAACACGAAGTGCTTGACGCCGGCGTGTGACGCGGCCTCGAGCAGCGAGCGGGTCGCGCAGGTGTTGTTGCCGTAATACTTGAGCGGGTTCGAGACCGACTCCGGCACGATGGTGTGCGCGGCAAAGTGCACGATGGTGTCGACGCGGTTTGCGGCGAGCACGCGGTCGACCAGCGCCCGGTCGCCGACGTTGCCGGTGACCAGTTCTGCGCCGCGCACCGCCTGGCGAAACCCGGTGGATAGATCGTCGAGCACCACCACGCGCTCGCCGCGGGCCACGAGTTGCAGCAACGTGTGGCTGCCGATGTAGCCGGCGCCGCCCGTGACCAGGATCGAAGAGCGTTGCGTCATTGCAAATCCAAATGTGTATGAGCGCCGGGCATTTTACATTAATGTGCGCCTGTGACTGTGACGGATTCTGCACCCGCGCCCTTCGACGCACTCGATCCCGGCGCGGTTTTCGCCGCCGCGGAAAGCATCGGGCTCGAGCCGTCCGGACGTCTTTTCGCTCTCAACAGCTACGAGAACCGCGTCTATCAACTCGGCGACGAACAGGGCGCGCTCTGGGTACTGAAGTTCTACCGGCCGGCCCGCTGGAGCGACGCGCAGATTGCCGAGGAACACGCCTTCACCTTCGAGCTCGCGGACGCGGAGCTGCCGGTCGCCGCGCCGCTGCGGCGTGACGGCGAAAGTTTGTTTGCGCATCGCCGCCTGCGCTTCGCCGCGTTCCCCTACCTGGCGGGGCGTGCGCCGGAGCTCGACGATCGCGCGACCCTTGGCTTGCTAGGTCGCACACTCGCGCGAATGCACGCGATCGGCGCCCGCGCGCGCTTCGCGCGCCGCCCATCGCTGACGCTGGAGCGGCTGGGCAGCCAATCGAGGCGGCTGGTCATGGACAGCGGCTTTGTACCCGAGTCGCTCGAAGATCAGTATGCGCGGGTCAGCGAACAGGTGATCGGACGAGTCCGACAGTCGTTCGAGGCCTTCGGTCCGTTGCCGTCGGTGCGCATTCACGGCGATTGCCACGCCGGCAACATCCTGTGGCGCGAGAACGGACCCCTGTTTGTCGATCTCGACGACTGCATGTCGGGGCCGCGCATCCAGGACCTGTGGATGTTCCTGGCGGGCGATGCCGCCAGCCAGCAGTCGACCTGGGCTGCGCTCATGGAAGGTTATGAGTTGTTTGGCGAGCTCGATTTCGCCGAACTGACGCTGGTGGAAAGTCTGCGCAGCCTGCGCATGCTGCATCACGCGGGCTGGATCGCGCACCGCTGGCATGACCCGGCATTTCCGCGCGCCTTCCCCTGGTTCGCCGACGCGCGCTTCTGGGAGCGGCACATCTCCGACCTGCTCGAGCAGCTGGCGGCGATCGACGATCCACCCATACTTTCGCGCTAGGGCGAGCCTTGCCCTAGTATTGGGACCCGGAGGGAGACGAATGTTGAGACCATTGGCCCGGGCCGGCTTGCTTGTGATGCTGGCGAGTTGCAGCCTGCTCACGGCGTGCGAGGAAGCGGCGCAGGACGAGGGCGCGGCCAAATCCGCCGTGAACACGCCACGCAAGACCCCTAAGACCGCGCATCTCGCCGAGAACATGGTCGCCGCGGTCGCCTCGGAAAAATCCACCGCTGCCCTCGGTCTGCACTTCGCGCTGACCAAAACGCCGACGCTCAACCAAGGTTTGCCCGTGGACATCGTGATCGTGCCCCACCAGGGTTTTTCCTCGGTGGCCGTGCATTTCTTCGGGCAGGACGGCGTCACGCTGATCTCCGGCGATTCCCTGGGTCCCGTTTCCGAGGTGACTCCGGAAAAGCCCATCAAGCACCAATTGGTGCTGATGCCCGTCAAGGAAGGCATTTTCATGGTGAACGCCACCGTCGAGACCATCGGCAGCGATGGCACCCTGTCGCGCGTTTATTCCATTCCGATCCTGGTCTCACCGCCGGCAGCCCCGGCGGCGGCGGTCCCGGCCCCCGCGCCCGGACCGGCCACGCCGGCGCCCTCCACGCACTGATTCCGGCAGCGAATTCGCGAGGCGCTTCACGGGTCTCGCGAGGCATCGGACATATCATGCAGTTTGGTCCTGACTTGCGTGGTTATGTCAAAGAAGGCGGAAGGTTCGTCTTCGCAAGAAGGCTCTGATTCCAGTGCATTTTCCGCCGGCGCGGGCGGGACTCCCAACACTCGCCTGGACGTCAACGAGCTGTCGATGCCGCGGCTGCATCCGCTGCTTCAGACCCAGCTGCGCGAACTGCGCGCGCGGGTCACCGGTTCGCGCATCAGCGCGCACGAAATGCTCGAGATGCTCAGCCGCTACTACGACACCGTCGACGACGAGCGGCGCGCCATGGTCCGCTCCATGCAGCTCATGTCCGACGAGGCACGTTCGCTCGGCGTCGAGATCGCCGAGCAGGGCGCGGCCCAGTTGCAGGTCATCCTCGATCACATCAAGGACGTCGTGCTGACGGCCAACGTCGAAGGCGTCATTGATCGCGCCAATCCGATGAGCGAGCGCGTGTTCGGTTATCCGCCGGCCGAGTTGTTAGGCCTGCGCATCGACACGCTGGTGCCGGAACTCGCCCCCGGTGCCCACAGGTCCGTCACGATCGCCGCGGGACTGGATCGCCTGGCAGGCTCGAGCGACACCTTTCGCGGCGCGCGCATCACGCCGGAGGTGACCGCGCGGCGCTCGGATGGCACGTTGTTCCCCGCCGAGATTTCCATCAGCCGCGCCCGTCACGGCCGCAGCGAAGTGTTCGTGATCTGCCTGCGCGACATCTCCGAGCGACGGGCCACCGAGCAGGCGCTGCGCGACGGCGAGGCGCGCTACCGCTCGCTGGTGGACAACGCACCCGAGGCCATCGCGGTCATCGACGGCGACACCCGCCGCTTCATCGAGGCCAACGACTCGGCGCTGCGCTTGTTCAAGCTCACCCGCAACCAGCTGCTCGCCACGCACATCGGCGCGCTCAGCGCCGATATCCAGCCCGACGGCCAGCCCATGAATTCTCCGCATCGCCAGCAGCTGGCGCTGGCGGTCGCGGGTGAGGCCCAGGTCTTCGAATGGATCCACCGCGACGCCGCCGGCCGCGACATACCCTGCGAGGTGCGCCTGGTGCGCTTGGCCGGCACGACGGCGCCGCTGCTGCGCGCCACCATTATTGATATCTCGGAGCGCAAACGCGCCGAGCTGATCATGGAAAACGAACGCGCGTTCTTCGCGCTGCTCGCTTCCAACGCCGGATTGCCGGCCGTGCTCGACGTGATCTCGGCGCTGGTGCAGTCGGTGTACCCGCGCTCGCGCTGCACGATCTCCGTGCTGGCGCCGGATGGCGGCTGCTTTGCGCTCACCATCGCGCGGCAGCTGTCGCCGATGCTGGCCGCAGTGCTGGAGCGCACGCCCATCGAGCCGCGGCGCGGCTCGTGCGCCGCGGCGGTGTATTCGGCCTGCGACGTGTTCGTGCCGGACGTCACCAACGACGCGCACTGGGCGGATCGCCGCCAGGTGGTGCTCGATGCAGGATTCCGCGCCGTCTGGTCCATGCCCATCAAGGGCGCGAGCGGCAAATTGTTGGGTTCGGTTGCGATTTTTCACCCGGAGCCGGGTCTGCCGGATTCGCGCGAGCAGGTCCTGCAGTCACACGCGGTGCGACTGGCGGCGCTGGCCATCGAGCGCAACCTCGCCGAGGAGGCGCTGCGCGCCAGCGAATCCAAGTTCCGTGGACTGTTCGAAGGCGTCATCGAGGGCGTGTACCAGAGCACGCGCGA
>Ga0068862_100003695_pt1 | contig 13081 bp, 8 predicted proteins | sample KBSSwiS52_FD_66598 | JGI IMG/M metagenome (GOLD analysis project Ga0068862, IMG submission 66598) | Switchgrass rhizosphere microbial communities from Kellogg Biological Station, Michigan, USA - KBS Switchgrass S5-2 | ecosystem: Host-associated > Plants > Roots > Rhizosphere > Soil ... | reverse complement strand
GGGGGCGCCCGGCAGCGCGCCCCCCTGTGCCAGAAGGCTACTTCGCAGGCTCAGGAACCGGGACCGGAACGACGGGCTGCTTGGCCTTCCGGATGGGCTTGGCGCGGCGGCTGGTCGGCACCAGGTCGAAGGCGATCAGCTGCTCGCTGTCCAGACCGTAGCGCGTCCGCACCCCCGTGCGCAGGAAGTTCACCACCGTCTCCCCCTGACGGAAGAGCTGCTGCATCTGCTGGCTGAGCTCCAGCCGGGTCGCCGACAGGGCCTTGTACTGCGTGTTCAGGTCCTTGTACTGCTGGCTGATGCCCTCCAGCTGGATCCGGTGACCCTCCAGGTGCTGAAACTCCTCCTTGCGCTCGCCGACCTGCGTCGTGGTGCGATCCCAGCCCACGACCCTCTTCATGTAATCCGGAACTTTGCTCATACTGCCTCCTTTTCCCCTCTCGGGGTGAAACCGTCCGGCGCCTCTCTGACACCGGCGGATTGCTGCCTCGCTCAGGAACCGAACTGCGACCTCGTTGTGCAAAGAGTAGAGGAGACGGAAACCGCTTGTCAAGCCCCCTTCTCTTGTTTCCTGGAGGAGCATACGTTAGAGTCCCGCAAAACGTTTGGAGGGTGCAACCATGCCGAAGACCCGGGACGACCAGACGCACCGCCGCAAGCAGATCCTGAACATCCTCAACGACGATCACGTCCGGGTCGAGAACCTGGACCAGCTCCTCTTCCATCTGGAGGAGCGGGGGATCGAGGCCAGCAAGGCGAGCGTCAGCCGCGACTTGAAGGACCTGGCGATCATCCGGGTCAACGGCCGCTACCAGATCCCGACCTGGGAACGCGACGACAGGGCGCTCCACCGGGTGGACGACTTCATCAAGAGGGTGGTCGCTTCCGGTCCTTATGTGACCGTGATCTTCTGCTTCCCGGGAATGGGACACGGGGTGGCCGCGGCGCTGAAAAGCCTGAATTGGGACGAGGTCACCGGCACGGTGGCCGACGAGGACACGTGCATCGTCTACACGGCCAACAGCTACGACCAGAGGCTGCTGCTCGGCAAGCTCAAGCGGATCCTCGATCCCGACATCGCCCAGCCGGAAGCCGGGTTCTTCCAGACGTGACAGGGCCTACCGCAGCGCCAGCAGGTTCGCGAACAGCCGGTAGGCCCCCGGCACTCCGGCGGGGAGCTGGCGGAAGAGGGCGAGGCCGGTGTAGACGTAGTGGCCCTTGCCGAGCTTCGCGACCAGCAGGCCGCCTTTCGTCTCCGGCTGGTCCGGATCGGTGAAGGCGAGGAGCGGCACGTAGGCCGGGTCCCAGGTGTGGAGGAAGTAGAGACCGCGCTCCTGGATCCAGCCTTCCCAGTCCTGCGGGCCGATCCTGTTCGGCGTGTTGAAGACGGGATGCGCCGGGTCGAGCAGGGTCGGAGCGGCGGTTTCGTCCGTGACGCGGTCGTGCGGCCGGGCGATCTCCACCGGGAAGGGCGCGAACTTGCCTTCGACGAAGGGGTACTGCTGGTACTGGACGATCACCAGCCCGCCCGCTTTCGCATAGTCGAGGAGGCGGTGGTTGGCCTTCGCCAGCGCGGGGTCGGTCTCGTAGGCCCGGCTGCCCACCACGATCGCGTCATAGCCGGAGAGATCCCCTTCGAGCAGGTCGTGCGGGCCGAGGAGCGCGAGCGGCACTCCCGCCTGGAGCAGGAACTCGGGCACCCGGTCCGAGGCGCCGCGGATGTAGCCGACCTTCTTCAAGGGGGGGAGCTTCACGTCCGCGGCGCTGATCGCGACCTCGGCGGGCCTTGGGCGCGGCGTGGGCCGGATGTGCGGGTAGTCCACGACCGGGACGGCGAGGCCGAAGCGGGTGCCGTCTCCGAGCACCGCGGCGAGACGGACGGGGTATCTGCCCTGGGAGAGGTTGGCCGCGGGCTTCAGGGTCAGCTCGACCGTCCGCTCTTCCCCGGGCTCCAGAGTAAAGGGGACCGGCGCCACGGAAGCCCAGCCCTCGGCTTCCAGGCGGCCGCTCAGGGCCTCGGCGGCGTGCGAGGTGAGCGTCACCTGGAGCTTGCGCGGCTCCTTGCGGGCCAGCGGCCAGACCAGCAGCTCGTCGGCGACCGCGACCTCCATCTTGGGCACGACACGGAGCGGCCGGCGGATCTCGCCGAGCGCCTGGTCGCGGTGGCGGTGCACCACCTCGCGCTCGATCTCGACCGGCACGCCTTCGAGGGCGAAGGAGAACCGGGCGCGGACCGGCGGCGCCTCGAAGGGCAGGCCGCGCTCCTCGGGGCGGGCTTCCGACCAGTCGTAGAGGCTGCCGGCGAGCGGCTTTCGCAGGAAGTAGGGCGTCGTGATCTCGGCGGGCGCGGTCGCTTGCAGGTCCCATTTGGCGAGCGCTCCGGCCGCCGGGTCCTGGGCTGCGCCCCCGATGCTTCCCAGCTCGACGGTGGCCTTGGCCAGGTCCCGGCCGCCGCTGTTCCAGAGCACCGCCTGCACCGGGAAGGTCTCGCCGGGGATCAGCTCCTCGCGCTCGGTGGTGGCGTCGAGAGCGATCCCGGCTGCCGCGGCCAGGCCGGCTTCGGCGATGTCGATCTTCTCCGCGATCAGGTCCGCGGCCGGACGCTCCTCGGGGCGGTCGAGATAGCCCTGGGCAGCCCGCAGGTGCTCGAGGATCTCCAGGAAGCCGGGCACGGAGTCGCCCAGGTGCGCCGGGTTGAGGGCTGCTCGGGTGCGCTCGGCCACGACTTGCGCCGCGTCCAGATGGTCCCCGGCGTGGCGGCGGCGCTCGGCGTCGGGCACCGTGGCCGCCATGGCCGCGAGTCGGGTGTCCACGCCGGCGAAGAGATCCTTGGCGTCCGCGGCCGCTCCGATCTCGGGGATGACCCGGGTCTCCCGCGGCCCCAGCTCCTGCAGGAGCCCCATGTCCTGGGAGCGGTGCATGCTGCGGCTGGCCGAGGCGAGCTGGTAGAGCGACTTGCCGGCCAGGGGATCGACGCCGGCGGTGGAGAGCGGGATCGCGTCCGGCGTTGCGTCGCGGAAGCCGGAGCGGTAGAGCACCTGCGGCGTCCAGGGGAGGAGGCCCTCTTCCCGGAGCTGGGGCAGGGCTTCGGGGTCGCCGGCCAGGGGGAAGGCCTCGTGCGCGGTGACTCCGGCGGCCTGGTGCTGGCCGTGGTTCGGGTGCGGCTGGCCCGGGAAGATCGAGACGACGACCTGCGGCCGGAAGCGCCGGATGACCCGCACGGCATCCTCGAGAAGGACCTCCCTGGGCCAGAGGCGGAGGGTCTCTTCGAGCGAGCGGGTGTAGCCGAAGTCGTAGGCCCGGGTGAAGAACTGCCGGCCGCCGTCGACGCCGCGCGCGGCCAGGAGCTCGCGGGTGCGGATGAGGCCCAGGCCGACTCCCAGCTCGGGGCCGATCAGGTTCTGCCCTCCTTCGCCGCGGCTGAGCGAGAGGTAGGCGGATTCGCCTCCCAGGCCCCGCGCCACCAGCGTGAGCAGCGCCGTGTCCTCGTCGTCCGGATGGGCCGCGATCACCAGCAGCCGCTTGTGGGTCGAGAGCCGGGCGAGCGCCCGGTCGACCGCGGCCACGCCGCCGGTCGAGGGCGGCTCCAGGGGGGAGGGCTGGGCCAGGAGGCCGGGGGCGAGGCCGATCAGGAGAAGGAGGAGAGCGGATCGCTTTGAGAAGGTCATGGCGGCCGGTGAGTCTAGCAGGACACGGACGGACACGGACGGGCACGGACTTTCACGGACGGGTCAGGGTGTCCGTGTGAGTCCGTGAAATGTCCGCCTATGTCGTGACATCATAATGGGAGGCTCTCTGATCTCCCGGAAGGAGCAACCATGTTCCGAGCCGCCCGTTTCGTCCTGCTGGGTCTTTTCGTCCTGAGCGTGCCCTTGCGGGCGGCGGTGTTCACGGTGACGAAGACCGCGGACACCCTCGACGGCGCCTGCGATCACGATTGCTCCCTGCGGGAGGCGGTGACCGCGGCGAACGCCCGGTCCGGCCGCGATGCCGTGGTCGTCCCCGCGGGCGTGTATGCCCTCACCCGCGAGGGGCGCGACGATTCGTCGGCCGCAGGCGATCTCGACGTCCTCGACCATCTCGCGATCCTGGGCGCCGGCGCGAAGACGACCGTCCTCGACGGCGGCGGTCTCGACCGGGTGCTGCACGGCGTGACCGCTGCGCGGCTGGAGGTCCATGGCGTCACGATCCGCAACGGCCGGGCGTCCGGCACGCAGGGCGACGGCGGCAAGGGCGGCGACGGCGGCGGGATCCTGGGGGTCTACGTCACCCTGGTGGGCTGCCATGTGACCGGCAACCGGGCGGCGCGCTACGGCGGCGGCGTCTTCGCCAGCGAGATCAACGCCTCGGCGACGACGTTCTCGGACAACGAGGCCGCTTTCGGCGGCGCCCTCGCCAACGGCGGGGTGCTGCGCCTGAGCAACGTCACGGTCTCCGGCAACCGGGCGACCCAGGCGGGCGGCGGCCTCTTCGTCACCCCGTCCGACCAGGTGCTCACGCAGGTGACCATCACCGGCAACCAGGCCCCGGACATGGGCGGGGTATGGCTCTCACCCCGCGAGACCTGCCCTTCCGGCGTGGGTTTCTGCCCCCCCATGGACTTTTCGCTGAGCCGCTCGATCCTCGCCGGCAATCTTTCCACCAGCCCGTCCAGGAGCCCGGGCCATCCCGACTGCCCGCTTTACCTGACGCCCGGCCCCAACAGCTTCAACGTCTTCGGCGTGAACAACGACGACTGCTACCCAGGGCCGACCGATCTCGCGGGCACTCCGGCCGCGCCGCTCGATCCGCGGCTGACGCCGCTCGGCGACCACGGCGGGCCGGTTCCCACCCACCTGCCGCTGCCGGACAGCCCCGCGGTCGACCTCATCCCGCCCGCCCGCTGCACTCCGGCCGACCAGCGCGGCCGGCCCCGGCCCGCCGACGGCGATGGGGACGGCACCTCGGCCTGCGATGCCGGCGCCGTCGAGCGCGGCCCGGCCTGCCAGCCGGACGCGGAGACGCTCTGTCTTGGCGGGGGCGCGGGCGAGCGCTTCCGGGTCCGGGTGCGCTGGACCGCGCAGGGCCAGCCGGGCGCCGGCGGGGCCGTGCCGCTGACCGCGGACACCGGCGCCTTCTGGTTCTTCGACCCGGACAACCTGGAGCTGACGATCAAAGTGCTGGACGGATGCAACCTGAACGGCCGTTTCTGGGTCTTTCTCTCTGGCCTCACCGATGTCGGAGTCGAGCTGACGGTGGAAGACACCGCCACCGGCGAGACCTGGACTCACACACAAACGGCGGGCACGGCACTGCAGCCGCGCCTGGATACCAATGCCCTGGAGGTCTGCCCGTGACGAAGAGAATAGCGAGGAAGCTTCTCCCGATCCTGCTCCTGGCCGCCCTGCCCGCTCAGGCCGCGGTGTTCCGGGTCACCAAGACCGCCGACACTCTCGACGGCGCCTGCGACGAGGACTGCTCCCTCCGCGAGGCCATCGCGGCCGCCAACGCCCTGGCGGGCAAGGACTTCGTGCTCGCCGGCCCCGGCGTGTACACCCTCTCCCGCCCGGGCCGCTTCGAGGACGCCGGAGCCACCGGCGACCTCGACGTCCACGGCAGCCTGGTCCTCCTCGGCGCCGGCGCGGATCGCACGGTCCTCGACGGCGGCGGGCTTGACCGCGTGCTCGACGTGCACTTCGAGAGCAGCTCCGTCTCCTCCGAGCTCCACGGCGTCACGGTCCGCAACGGGCAGACGCTCGGGGACGGCGGCGGCATCCGCGCCGAGGGCGAACTGGTGGTCCGCGAGTGCCTGATCTCCGGCAACTCCACGGACGGGTACGGCGGCGGCATCTCCGCGGACAGGCTCGCCATGCTCGACAGCACGGTCGCCGGCAACCAGACCTCCTCCTGGGGCGGCGGCGTCTATGCCTTCGACGAGCTGGAGATGGAGAACGTCACCATCTCCGGCAACCACGCCGGGCACGGGGGCGGCCTCGCCTACGGCGCCCTCACCCTCTTGGTCCGGCAGGTGACCGTGACGGGCAACAGCGCCGAGACCGCGGGCGGCGTGACGCCCAGGGGAGAGAGCCACTGTCCCGGCGCCTGCCTGGGGGAGTTTCATTTCACCGATTCGGTGGTGGCCGGGAACTCCGCCCAGCACGGGGTCGACTGCGACGGCACCGTGAGCAGCGGCCGCAACGTGTTCGGGGTGGGGGAGGAGTGCGGCGCGGCCGCGGCCGACCGCGCCGGCACCGCCGCCCACCCGCTCGACGCGCGGCTCTCGCCGCTCGGCGATCATGGCGGTCCGACGCCCACCCACGCCCTGCTGCCGGACAGCCCGGCCCTCGACCTGACCCCCGCGGGCTTCTCCTGTCCTCCCGCCGACCAGCGCGGCTTCCCCCGGGCCGTGGACGGCGACCATGACGGCGTTCCGGAGTGCGACGCCGGCGCCTTCGAAGCCCTCCCCGGCTGCGAGCCCTCGCCCTCCGAGGAAGGCACGCTCTGCCTCGGCAACCGCTTCCGGGTGAGCGTCCGCTGGGCAACGCAGGGCACCTCCGGCGCCGGCCATGCGATCCCCCTCGCCGCCCTTGCCGCCGATACGGGCGCCTTCTGGTTCTTCGGGCCGGACAACCTGGAGCTGATGGTCAAGGTCCTGAACGGCTGCGGCCTCAACCAGCGCTTCTGGGTCTTCCTGAGCGGCCTGACCGACGTCCACGTCGAGGTCACGGTCGTGGACTCGGTCACCGGCGAGCGCTGGGAGCACGTTCACGACGGCGGCACGGCGCTCCCGACCCGGCTCGACACCAGCGCCCTGGCGGTCTGCTCCGCGGCCGGCCCGGCCATCGGAGGCACGCCGCTCGCCTCTCCCCTGCCCGGCTCCGTCCACCGGGTCACCAAGACCGCCGACACCTTCGCCGGCGGCTGCAACCGCGACTGCTCGCTGCGCGAGGCGGTGTACATGGCCAACCAGACCCCGGGCGGGGCCGCGATCGTGGTCGGCCCCGGGGTCTACACCCTCACCCGCGCGGGCCGCGGCGAGGAGTCGACGGCCACCGGCGACCTCGACGTGCAGAGCCATCTCCTCCTCCTCGGCGCCGGCGCGGAGAGGACCATCCTCGACGGCGGCGGCATCGACCGCGTCCTGGACATCGGGCCGCTGGGCAGCCTGGAGATCCAGGACGTGACGGTCCGCAACGGCTACGCCCAACAGGTCGGGAACGACTTCGGCGCCGGCGGCGGGATCCAGGCCGAGGGTCCCCTCGCCGTCCTGCGCTCCCTGGTCACCGGCAACCGGGCGGACACGTCCGGCGGCGGCATCTACGACCGCGGCCACCTGACCGTCCGCGACTCGACGATCTCGGACAACTCCGCCCGCTCGGGCGGCGGCCTGTACGACTGGCGCGAGGACTCCCCCGAGCCCGACTCGGAGCTGCGGCTCACGAACGTGACGATCTCCGGCAACCGCGCCGAGTACGCCGGCGGAGCCGCCGTGGACCATAAGGACACGGAGATCGACCAGATCACGGTCACCGGCAATCAAGCGACGAGGTACTGGGGAGGGCTCCTGCGCAACGAGTGCGGCTGCATCCCCGAGGACCCGGACTGCTGCGGGTCGTCCCACTTCGACCTGAGCCGGTCGCTGATCGCCGGCAACACGGCCGGCCAGGGCGCCCCCGACTGCGAGATCCTCGCGAACAGCGGCGGCTTCAACGTCTTCGGGACCGTGAACAACTGCAATCCCGGCCCCTCGGACCTGGCCGGGACCGACGCGGCCCCGCTCGACCCGCGCCTCTCCCCGCTGCGCGACAACGGCGGCCCGACCCCGACCCACCTGCCGCTGCCCGGCAGCCCGGCGATCGACTTCGCCGAGGAGTCGTGCCCCGTCACCAGGGACCAGCGCGGAGCGCCCCGGCCCGCGGGTGGAGGAGGGATTCAGGCGTGTGACGCCGGCGCCGTGGAGGCCTCCTTGATCTGCCTGCCCGGACCCGCCCGGCTCTGCCTCCAGGACGGCCGCTTCGCGGTCACCGTCCGCTGGACCACGCAGGGGAGCTCAGGAGCCGGCAGGACCGTGCCCCTGACCGCCGACACCGGCGCCTTCTGGTTCTTCGATCCGGCCAACCTGGAGATGATGGTCAAGGTGCTGGACGGCTGCGCGCTCAACGGCCACTACTGGGTCTTTGTGAGCGGCCTCACCGACGTCGCGGTCCAGGTCTTCGTCGAGGACACGCGGACCGGCAACACCTGGGAGCTCGGCCACGCCGGAGGCACGCCGCTGCACCCCCGGTTGGACACGAGCGCGCTCGAATGCGTACAACCATGACAGAACCGAGCGCTGCAGCGGTCATTGAAAAAAAGGAGAAGTGAAGTCATGATCCGTTCGCCGTACCGATCTCTTTTTCTCGCGGCCGCCGTGTTTCTCGCGGCAGCCGTGTCCCCGGCGCGGGCCGCGGTGTTCATCCCCACCAAGCTGACCGACAGCGCGGACGGGGCCTGCGACGCCGACTGCTCGCTGCGCGAAGCCGTGCTCGCCGCCAACGACGCGGCCGGGCCGGACTTCATCGTGCTCGGCGCTGGCGTCTACACCTTGAGCCTGGCCGGCGTCAGCGAAGACCAGGCCGCCACCGGCGACCTCGACGTCACCGACGACCTCGCGATCGTCGGCCGGGACGCGGCCGGCACCGTGATCGACGCCGGCAAGATCGACCGCGTGATCGACGTGCTGGCCGGCGTCCGGCTGGAGATCGTGGGCTTGACCCTCCGCAACGGAGCCGCCCGCAACGGGCTCGCGGGAGCGGAGGGCGGCGGCATCCGGGTCGCGGGCGAGCTCGAGCTCACCCGCGGCGTGGTGCGCGACAGCGTGGCCACGAAGGGCGGCGGCATCGCCGGTATCGGCGAGGCCGCCGTGCTGGATATCGATCAGAGCACGATCCTGCAGAACATCTCGAGCGAACAAGGCGGCGGCATCTACGTCGAGAGCACCCTGGAGCTGATCAACTCGACCCTGTCCGGCAACACCGCGCAGCTCCTCGGCGGCGGCGGCCTCTACGCCACCGACGACGCCGTCGGGACCGTGTCCAACTCGACGATCCATCTCAACAGCGTCGTCTCGGGCCAGGGCGGCGGCGTCTACGTGGACAACGTGCCGTTCATCTCGATCGCGCATCCCGTGTTCGAGAACTCGATCGTCGCCGGCAATACGGCTGGCGCCGCTACGGAGAAGGACTGCTTCGGCTCGGCCAACTCCGCGGGCCACAACCTGCTCGGCGTGGGCAACGGCTGCGACGACTTCGGTCCCCATCCCGGCGACCTGGAGGGCACGGCGGGCGCGCCGCTCGATCCGAAGCTCCTGCCGCTCGCGGCGACCGGGGGTCCGACGCCGGTCCACCGGCCGAACACGGGCAGCCCGGCGATCGACCACGGCTCCGGCTGTGAGCCGGTCGACCAGCGCGGCGCCGCGCGCTCGGCCGTCGCCTGCGAGATCGGCTCCGTGGAGGTCACCGGCCAGTGCATCAGCGGCGGTCCGGCCCTCTGCCTCAACCGCAGCCGCTTCCAGGTGCTGGTGACCTGGACGACCGCGACCGGCACCGGCGCCGGCCAGGCCATCCAGCTCACGGACGAGAGCGGCTTCTTCACCTTCTTCGACCCCTCGAACGTCGAGCTGACCGTCAAGGTCCTGAACGGCTGCGGCCTCGGCGGACGCTACTGGGTCTTCCTGAGCGGCCTGACCAACGTCGGGGTCCAGGTGACCGTCACCGACACCCAGACGGGGGCTACCAAGACCTACAACAACCCGATCAACAAGACGTTCGCGCCGGTGCTGGACACCAACGCGTTCGCGACGTGCCCGTAGCCCCTCACCCCCTAACCCCCTCTCCCGTCGCACACCCCCGGCCTTACGGCCGGCCCCCGGGAGAGGGGGAACGCATGCAGGCAAGAGAGGCAAAGCGAAGCCACGGAGAAGGGGATACGTTCCCCCTCTCCCGGTTGGGCGGGTGTGCGATGGGAGAGGGGGTCAGGGGGTGAGGGGATGCGATATCCTCGCCCCCGCCATGGGAAACACCCTCGACGCCTTCCGCCGCCTGGGCTATCTCTACGCCGACCTCGACCCTCTCGACCGGCTGACGCCGGAGCCGGAGGCGCTGCTCGGGGAGGTCGACGATCTGGCCCTGGCCGAGCAGGCCCGCCGCTGGTACTGCGGCCCGATCGGCGTCGAGCTCGCGCACATCGAGGACCCCGAGCGCCGGCGCTGGGTGCAGGAGCGCATGGAAGCCGATCCTCCTGAGCCCGCCGACCGCTCGCACATCCTCGACCTGCTGATCCGCGCCGAGACGTTCGAGCAGATGATCCAGGCCCGCTACCTGGGCACGAAGCGCTTCTCGATCGAAGGGGTCGAGAGCCTTCTTCCGCTGCTCGACGAGATGCTGGAGGCCGCGTGCGAGCGCCAGGCGCGGCAGGTCGTGCTCGCCATGAGCCACCGCGGCCGGTTGAACGTCATGGTCCATACCGTGGGCGTGCGCACCGCCGAGATCTTCGCCGGCTTCGAGGACGTGGACCCGCGCAGCATCCTGGGCGGCGGCGACGTCAAGTACCACATGGGCGCCACCGGCGACTTCACCGGGCGCTGCGGCCACGCGGTCGGCGTCCACCTGGTCTCGAACCCCAGCCATCTGGAGGCGGTCGATCCCGTGGCCGTCGGCCGGGTGCGCGCCAAGCAGACGCGGCTCGGCGACACGCAAAGAGAGCGGGTCTTCCCGATCGTCCTCCACGGCGATGCCGCCTTCGCCGGCCAGGGCGTGCTCGCCGAGACCCTGAACTTCGCGGGCCTGCCGGGCTACGACGTCGGGGGCACGATCCATGTCGTGGTGAACAACCTGATCGGTTTCACCACCGAGCCGAAGAGCCTGCACTCGTCGCGCTTCGCCACCGCCGTGGCCCGCCGGCTGCCCATCCCCATCTTCCACGTCAACGGCGAGGAGCCGGATGCGGTGGCCCGGGTGGCGCGCCTCGCCGTCGAGTTCCGCCACACCTTCCACACCGACGTGATCGTCGACCTGATCGGCTACCGCCGCCACGGCCACAGCGAGGTGGACGACCCGACCATCACCCAGCCGCTCCTCTACAGGAAGATCGCCGCCCATCCGCCGATCTGGAAGCTCTACGCCAAGGCGACCGGCGTTTCCGACGAGGAGGCCGCGGGCCGCGTGGCCGCCGTCCGCCAGGAGCTGGAGATGGCGCACCAGGAGGCGTCGCGGATCGACAAGAAGCCGACGCTGCGCACCCTGCCGCCCTACTGGGACCCCTACCCGGGCGGACCGCACAAGGCCGAGTACGAGGTGAGCACGGGCGTGAACGCGGAGGTGATCGCCGAGCTGACCCGGCCGCTGACCTCCTGGCCCGAGGGCTTCCACATCCACGACAAGATCAAGAAGCTCCTGGAGCAGCGCGCGGAGATGGGACAGGGCAAGCGCCCCGTCGACTACGGCATGGCCGAGGCCCTGGCCTTCGCCTCGCTCCTCAAGCAGGGCATCCCGGTGCGGCTGACCGGGCAGGACAGCCGCCGCGGCACCTTCAACCAGCGCCATGCGGTGCTCATCGACGTGGAGAACAACCAGGAGCACGTGCCGTTGGCGAAAGTGGCGCCGGACGGGGGCTGGGTCGAGATCTACGACTCGTTCCTCTCCGAGGCCGCGGTGCTCGGCTTCGAGTACGGCTTCAGCCGCGATTATCCCGAGGCGCTGGTGCTCTGGGAAGCGCAGTTCGGCGACTTCGCGAACGGCGCGCAGATCATCATCGATCAATTCGTGACGGCGGGCGAGGACAAGTGGGGCCTGCTCTCCGGCGTGGTCATGCTCCTCCCTCACGGCTACGAGGGGCAGGGGCCGGAGCACTCCAGCGCCCGCATGGAGCGCTACCTGCAGCTCTGCGGCGAGGACAACATCCAGGTCTGCCAGCCCTCCAGCGCGGCGCAGTACTTCCACCTGCTGCGACGGCAGGCGATGCGCCGCTGGCGCAAGCCGCTCGTCGTGATGACGCCGAAGAGCATGCTGCGCCACAAGGACTCGTCCTCGACCTTGGCGGACCTGGCCCGCGACCGGTTCCTCAACGTGGTGCCCGACCCGCAGGTGCAGGATGCCCAGCGGCTGATCCTGTGCACGGGGAAGATCGGCCACGAGCTCAAGCACGAGCGCGAGAAGCGGAAGGACACCTCGACCGCGATCGCCTTCCTCGACCAGCTCTACCCGTTCCCGGAGGCGGAGCTCGCGGCGGTGCTGGAGGGGTATCCCAACCTGCGGGACATCCTCTGGGTGCAGGAGGAGCCGGCCAACATGGGCGCGCTCTTCTTCGTCCAGCCGCGCATCGAGCGCCTGGCAGGGCGGGCCATCCGCTCGCTCAAGCGCTCGGCCAGCGGCAGCCCCGCGACCGGCTCGGCCAAGGCCCATGCCCTGGAGCAGCAGACGCTGCTGACGCTGGCGTTCACCATCGGAGGTTGAAACTCATGAGCGAGCTGCAGAGGATCGACGACCAGCTGCAACGGATGTTCGAGGGAGACCCCTGGCACGGCCTCTCGCTGAGCTCCCTGCTCGACGGCGTGGACGCGGAGACCGCGGCCGCCCGGCCCATCCCGGGCGCGCACTCGATCTGGGAGCTGGTGCACCACCTGACCGTCTGGCTCGACGTGCCACGCCGGCGCGTGGAAGGGAGGCAGGCCATCGAGCCCACGCCTGCGGAGGACTGGCCGCCGGTCCAGGCGACCGGGGAAACGGAGTGGCGAGAGGCGCTGGACCGTCTGCGCCAGGCCTACCGGAAGCTCCGGGAGATGCTCGCCTGGCTCGACGAGGCGCGGATCGAGGAGACCTCCCCGGGCCGGAGCTATCCCAACTACGTGCTGCTCCACGGCGTGATCCAGCACCTGGCCTACCACGGCGGCCAGATCGCGCTGCTCCGGAAGGCCCAGGAAACCGCGTCACGGAATCAGTAGCTCAGATCATCGCGCCATGCGGTCCGGCGTAGAGACGGCCCAGTCCGTTGGCAAGATCCTGCCGGGTGTACAGGGTCGGGCCGTCTCATGGCCCCAACCACCCCTGCCGCTGGCGGCGCGCCG
>Ga0068862_100003694_pt1 | contig 13082 bp, 9 predicted proteins | sample KBSSwiS52_FD_66598 | JGI IMG/M metagenome (GOLD analysis project Ga0068862, IMG submission 66598) | Switchgrass rhizosphere microbial communities from Kellogg Biological Station, Michigan, USA - KBS Switchgrass S5-2 | ecosystem: Host-associated > Plants > Roots > Rhizosphere > Soil ... | reverse complement strand
TCGGCCGTGGTGGTCCAGACTGCTGTCGCAAAACGGCAGACGTAGCAGGAGTAATTAGGTATGAAGGACGATTCCAAGATTACGGTTTTGGCTGTTGATGACCATCCGGTGCTGCGGCAGGGGATCGCTGCGCTCATTGCGGCTCAATCAGACATGACGCTTGTAGCCGAAGCCGCTAATGGGCGCGAAGCGATTCAACAGTTCCGTGCGCACCAGCCAGACGTGACGCTGATGGACTTGCAGATGCCTGAGATGAATGGTCTCGACGCGATGATAACTATTATTGGAGAATTCCCCGACGCGCGCATAATCGTGCTTACGACCTATACTGGCGACGTGCAAGCCCGGCGCGCATTGAAAGCGGGCGCGCGCGGCTACCTGCTGAAGAACAGCCTACACAGGCAGCTGCTGGACACGATCCGGGCGGTGCACGTAGGACGGAAGGCGCTCTCCACGGAGATCTCCTTCGAGCTGGCCGAGCGCTCGGCAGAGGACGAGTTGTCGCCAGCAGAGGTGCGCGTACTACTTCTGATCGCCCAAGGCAAGAGCAACAAAGAGATAGCGGCGGAGCTCGCGGTGACCGAAGACTCCGTGAAGGGCCAAGTCAGAAACATCCTCTCCAAGTTGGACGCCAACGACCGCACACACGCCGCCATGATCGGGCTTAAACGGGGGATCATCGACCTTTAGTCGATCGAATAACCTTTTAAGTAGACGCTCATCTAGCGGCTACAGCAGCCAGCTAGAAAACACACAACGCACAAGGCAGTGAAATTCACTTTCTTGTGCTTAGTGTGCGAGAGTTCGGTTCCACTCCAGAAACTATTCCAATCTAGCATCGCTAAAGAAAGTGAATGTTGTAGTATGATTTCCGTCTTCGCTTGTAACCCGCGGATGCGGTCGAAAACTACAACTGGGACTTCCCTCGTGGACAGCGGCCTGGGCGAGTTCCTTGCTGTGCTCCTCATTTCGTTTTGTGTCGGCGCGGCGTTCAACTGACGGAGTTCTCGCACCGCTTAACTAGCAAGTCTTGCGGTCGTGCGAGGATGACTCGCAGCGTTTTTCGGAATCCCTCACAACCTCGCGAGATGATGGAGAAAAATGCGAAGACACTTGATCCTAGGGTTTTTTTCGTATCTTGCGATGACTTCGTTTGTGCTCGCGCAGACCTCCACCGGCGTGATTCGTGGGACTGTTCAAGACTCTACGGGCGGCGTGCTGATCCACGTTCGCGTGAGATTGATTGATGAGGCAAGAAACCAGGAGCGAGAACAAACCACAAATGAAGAAGGCTTTTTCGAGTTCCGGGCATTGCCTTTGAGCAATTACAGGGTCGAAGTTGAACATCCTCAGTTCAAGAAACAGGCAATTGAGGGTGTCGTGCTGCAAGTGGCGGAAACGAAAAACCTCAGAATAACTCTGCAAGTGGGATCGATAAATGAATCAGTTGTCGTTCAAGCCGATCGTGGATTGCTCGAGACGTCGGACGCCTCTTTATCTCAAGTCATCGACGATAAACGCCTGCTGGGGTTACCGATCAACGGGCGTAATGTAATACAGCTGGTTTCTCTGTCCTCGGGCGTGATAACTGCGGGTCGCGCCAGCGCTACTCAGCGACAGGCCAACTACGGTCCCGGGTTCTCAGTCGGGGGCCAAAGAGACAACACGTCGGTAGTGCTCATCGACGGAATGGAAATCAGCGGGCAGGAACTCAACAATTATCCACTAGCAATACCGCCCTTGGACTCGTTGGCTGAATTGCGTGTGCAGACCTCCAACTACTCGGCGGAATTTGGCGGCAATTCCGGAGCTGTAATCAATGTCGCTTCGAAGCGTGGCTCAAATGATTTTCACGGGACCTTATTTGAATTTCTTCGCAATGACGCTCTGGACGCGCGGAATTTTTTCAGTCCGACCGTAGATCCGCTTAAACGGAACCAGTTTGGTTTCGTTGTGAGCGGGCCTGTGTTTATACCCAAGGTTTACAACGGCGAGAACAAACTCTTTTGGATGTTTTCGTATGAAGGAGCACGTCGGCGGCAGGCAGTGACCAGCACGACGTTGGTGCCCACTCTTAAAGAGCGCGCGGGGGATTTCAGTGGTGCGCCCGTGACCATCGTCGATCCACTAACCAAGATTCCGTTTCCGGGAAACATGATTCCCAAGAATAGAATCAATCCGGTGGGCGCCGCTCTGGTGAACTTGTATCCCGTGCCGAACAGCACCGATCCCACCCGCAACTTTATTGGCCATCCCAACGGGGTTTCAGATAACGATATGATGGCGGCGCGAATCGACTACCAAGTTGGAGCGCGCGACGCAATCTGGGGACGCTTCACCAAAAATGCTCCCTTCGATCGCGGGGTGGGCCAGGCTCTCTCTCCAGCCTTTCCCGGATTCGATCAGGAACAATCGGACCATAACCTTCAGGTCGCGATCGGAAACGTTCACACCTTCAGTCCGACGATCTTCAATGAACTGAATCTTGGCTTCGTGAGCTTTCGCCGTGAGCGTCATTCGCTTGATGCGTTCAAACGAAATTGGATCGAGGAGTTGGGTATTAAGGGCCTCTCGCCGATCCCATTTACCTGGGCCGCTCCCTCCATGACGCCAGCTGGATATTCTGAGATCGGCTATTCCTCTAATAATGCGGTATTCAACTGGGTGACAAATGCGGCGCAGATCGTTGATAACTTCTCAGTTGTTCGCGGCGAGCACACGGTAAAAGCCGGCCTGACGATTCAATTCAAACGAATGACCACTATCCAGTGGGGCCAGCCTGATGGAACCTATTCGTTCTCCGGCCAATTCACTGCTCCTGTCCCAGTGGTGACCACATCACGCTTTCATGCGCTGGCCGATCTGCTACTCGGCTATCCGTCCGCCTACACAGTTCAAACCGCTCCCTTTTCGCCACACCTGTCGCACACCTACATGGGCTATTACATACAGGACGACTGGAAGCTGACACGGAGTCTTACGGCCAACGTGGGATTGCGTTGGGAATATTTTGGCCGACCAGTTGAGCGGGATGATCAAATTGCCAGCTTTGATCTCGCCACGGGCCAGCAGGTGTTCCCCGGGCAAAATGGATACCCGCGAAGTTTGGTCGATGCTTATTACAAGAATTTTTCGCCCCGGATCGGACTTGCCTGGCAGGTCACAGATCGGCTCACGCTGCGTGCGGGATACGGACTCTTCTACACGCCCGACGTTATCAACTCGTACCGGCAACTTGCGTTTCAGAATCCATTCGGTGTTGTTAGCAACTTGGTTGTTCGTCCCGCAGATCCGCGAAATCCCGTACCCGTGTTTACCGTGGACGATCCTCTCGCGCAGAGCACTCGGATGATCACCAACAACCGGATCGGGATGCAGCGCAACCTCCGCGATGGTCAAGTGCAGCAGTGGAACGCAACGGTCCAATACCTCATCACGAAGGATATGGTGTTGGAGGCCGCTTATCATGGTTCAAGGAGCACGCACTTGATGAGTCCGCTTAATTACAATGAGCCTAACCCCTTCCCGGCTCAGCCTCCTGATTTCGCGCCCGTCTTTCCATATCCACAGTTGGGTAGTGTCACGATCTACGAGTCGCGCGCTACCGCAAATTACCATGCACTCCAAGCGCGACTTGAACGACGCTTCGTCAACGGTCTTACGTTTTTGGTTTCGTATACATTTCAGAAGACCTTGACTGATCTGGATGCGAGCAGCGTAGGCGTTGCATTTGGTGCTGGAGCGGGTTTGCAAACGATGAAGAATGTTCGCGCCAACTATGGTCCCGCGCCGTTTGATCGGCCTCAGCGGTTGATCAGCTCTTGGCTTTATGAACTTCCATTTTTTAGAAACAGAAAAGATTTGTTGGGGACACTCGTCGGCGGCTGGCAGATCGGCGCAATTGCAACTTTCCAGGACGGCCCATCTTTGACACCATCGTCGTTTGGCGTTGCGTTCGTCGGGTCTCATGCCAATCTATTAGGTAACCCGAATTTACCGCGCGAGCGGACGATTGATCGATGGTTCGACGTCAGCAAGCTCGCGAATCCAGCTCCCGGTCAGCTCGGTAATGCAGGAAAAGGCGTGATCCGCGGGAGCGGAAACAACAAATGGGATCTGGTTATTTCAAAACTCTTACGCATCACCGAGCGGCATCGAGTCGAGTTGAGGGCGGAATTCTTCAATGCGTTCAATCATCCGCAATTTGATGACCCAGTGGTGACGCCGGGCAACAACCCGCTGGCTGGAAAGATCACTTCAGCCAGCGACTTCGGATTTACCCAGACCGAACGCGTGATCCAGCTGGGATTGAAATATAGCTTTTAGGCGCGCGCATGGCGTTTGATGGTTGCGCGTAGGGGCGATCTTAGGTAGCGCATTCGGAGCGAAGATCAACGAAGCTCGGTTGTTTCTATTGTGCGAATTCTGGGTGATGATCCACTTGACGCATTCACTGATGTTCACAAGAAGCGCGCGGAGCGCGCGCCAGCATAAAGCCTGGGGTGAAGCGAGCGCGGCGAGCGAAACCCCAGGACCCAGACAAATAAACGAAACCAGCCCGCGAAGCGGGCGACAGCCGTTGACGAGGATTCTGAAATGCTGGGAACAGTTTTGGCACGGGCTATCGCCCGCCCCGCGGGCTCGGTTAATCGTTCCTGACATGATCCTGGGGTTCCGTCCCGATGAATCGGGACTTCACCCCAGGCTTTATGCTTCCGCCCGCTCCGCGGGCTTCGTGCATCAAGTAGATAATCTCCGAATCTTCCCGCATAAGATGAAGAGATCGAACAGCATTATCGCGCTGGGCATTCTCCTCGTATTTTGCCCTTGTGTCTTCGCATTAAACCCATCGCTCGATGTCAATCAATACGACCACGCCTCATGGAAACTCGGCGAAGCATTTTCAAAAGGGATAATTCGAACGCTTGCACAAACTCCCGATGGCTATCTCTGGCTGGGCACTGAATTCGGCTTGCTTAGATTTGACGGTGTGCGGGCTGTACCGTGGGAAGTACCTCCGGGCGAGGTTCTTGCAAACACCGACATCAGAAGTTTGCAAGCGGGGCGCGACGGACGTCTTTGGATTGGTACTTTTAGCGGGCTGGCGAGCTGGAAGGACAACAAACTCATTCACTACCCGGAACTGGATGGGCAGGTTATTGAAGCGCTGCTTGAAGACCACCAAGGAACAATATGGGTCGCCGGGTGGGCGCCTTCCGTGGGCAGACTGTGTCGGATTGAAAGCAGCAATATCCAGTGCTATGGAGAGGATGGCCACTTCGGCTCCGGCGTCACCTCGCTATACGAAGACAGCAACGGCAACCTCTGGGCAGGAGCGGTGAATGGTTTGTGGCGATGGCAGCCTGGCCCGCCCGAGCTCTATCATATGCCAGATCCGACCCAGCGAATCTACTCGCTGATCGAGAGCGACGACGGCGGAATTCTGATCGCCAAGCGCACCGGGATCACAAAGCTGCGAAACGGCAAATCGGAACCGTATCCGCTTCCGACTGTGCTGCCATTTCAACCTTATAAGCTGTTTCGCGACCGTGCTGGAGGCCTTTGGATTGGTGCTCTGGTAGACAGCGGTCTGCTGCATTTGCATGAGGGAAAAGCGGATCTGTTTAACCGAAACGACGGCTTGTCAGGCCAATCGGTTCTCTCATTTCTCGAGGATCGGGAAGGCAATATTTGGGTGGCGACCGGAGACGGGCTGGACAAGTTTCGCGACTTTGCGATCCCTACCTTCTCCATCCAGCAAGGCTTGTCCAGCGGAGGCGTCTTCTCTGTTCTGGCCGCGCGCGATGGCAGTCTTTGGCTGGGAACATCTGACGGTCTGAATAGATGGGATAAAGGACAAATTACCGTTTATCGCAAGGGAGGCGTGCTTACTCGCGGGAGCGCCGCCGTCAGTGGACGAACGGAGTCAACGCTGCCGTGGGGGGTTACCGTTCGTGAAATCACCGACAGTGGATTGCCAAATAACCAACCGCAAAGTCTCTTTCAAGACGATCGCGGGCAGATTTGGGTCGGCACACAAAGTGGCGTTGCCTTTCTGAAGGGTGACCGGTTTGTGCCCGTTGCATCAGTTCCGGGCGGAGTAGCATATTCGTTCGCAGAGGACGGCGCAGGCGACGTATGGATGAGTCATCAGGAAGGACTTTTCCATTTCTCAGGAGCCCGTGTGGGAGACCGCATCCCTTGGTCCAACTTGGGGCGCAAAGAACCTGCTACCGTTGTGCTGTACGACGCAGTGCGAGGTGGTTTCTGGCTTGGATTTCGAGATGGTGGCGTGGTTCATTTCAAGGATCGTCAAGTCCGCGCTTCGTACGGAAGGGCCGAAGGGCTCGGCGTTGGAACGATTAGCGGTCTCTATTTGGATGCGACCGGTACACTCTGGGCCGCGACGGAAGGCGGGTTGAGTCGGATCAAAGATGGTAGCGTTCTCACGCTGACCAGCGGTAACGGATTGCCCTGCAACGCGGTTCATTGGATGAGGGAGGATGATGTCGGCTCGGTCTGGATATCCCAGGCTTGTGGCTTGGTGCGCATTGCCCGGTCTGAATTGGACGCGTGGGCCTCACATTCAACGCAGACGGTCCAGGCGATGGTTTTTGACAGTTCCGACGGTGTGAAGACTCATCGGTACACGGCAGGTTATGACTCGGTTGTCGCTAAGTCGTTGGATGGTAAATTGTGGTTCTTGCCTATCGGGGGCCTCAGCGTCATTGATCCGCATCATCTTCTCACCAACAACCTGCCGCCACCGGTACAGATCGAGCAGCTTAACGCGGATGGCAAGACGTACGAAGTTTCTAGCGGCTTGCGCCTTCCTGCAGGTACTCGCGACGTGTTGTTCGAGTTCACAGCGCTCACGTTTGTAGAACCTGACAAGGTCCGCTTCCGCATAAAGCTCGAGGGCCAGGACGAGGGCTGGCGCGAACTAACCAACCAGCGACAAATTCACTACACGAATCTCCGGCCAAAGCAGTATCGCTTCCGCGTCATGGCCTGCAACAACAGCGGCGTGTGGAATGAGCGAGGCGCACTGTTGGAGTTCTCCATCGCTCCGACCTTCTACCAACGAGCTTCTTTCCGCGTCTTGTGCGTCATCGCCTTAATGGCCTTGCTCTTCGTCGCTTACCAACTGCGTATGCGTCACGTGGCGCGACAGTTCAACAAGACGCTCGCCGCGCGAGTGAGTGAGCGGACCCGCATCGCGCGCGACCTGCACGACACGTTGCTCCAAAGCTTTCATGGCCTGCTACTCAGGTTCCAATCTGTCGCAACTGTCCTACCCGACAACCCAAAGGAAGCCAGGCAGAGACTGGATCGCGCGCTCGATCAGGCCGCTCGGGCGATTACGGAAGGTCGTGACGCCGTGCAGGGGCTGCGTTCGTCAGCGCTCGAAACCAATGACCTTGCCAACGGATTAAGTGCGATTGCGGCAGAACTTACCAGCGATTTATCCGCCATCGAATCTCCAGAAATTGATGTCGAGGTACAAGGTGCACCTCGCAATCTGAACCCGATCGTGCGCGACGAGGCATATCGCATCGCGGGTGAGGCGCTACGCAATGCCTTTCGACACGCGCAGGCGCTGCGGATCACCATCGAGATCCGATACGAACGTCGGCAGTTCCGGTTGCGGGTGCGGGATGACGGTAAAGGCATTGACGAGGCGACCGTTCGGCGGGGGCACGCCGGACACTTCGGCTTGCACGGCATGCGCGAGCGCGCCGAAATCGTGGGCGGGCGACTGGAGGTTTGGAGCAAGGATGATGCGGGGACTGAGGTCGAGCTGAGCATTCCTGGTGGGGTTGCCTACGTTGTCGAACGATCGTGGTTTTCGAAAGTATTTTCCGGGAGGAGCAGAAATAAGGAGAGCACCGAGCCATGAGCGAAGATATCAAACAGATCAGGGTTCTCGCGGTGGATGATCATCCGCTGCTGCGCGAAGGCATTGCCGGCCTTATTGCCGATGAGCGTGACATGATCCTGGTCGCCGAGGCCGCGAACGGCCGCGAAGCGATTCAACAGTTCCGTGCACACCATCCCGACGTAACGTTGATGGACTTGCAGATGCCCGAGATGAACGGAATAGATGCGCTGCTTGCGATTCGCGGGGAATTCCCAGACGCTCGAGTTATCGTGCTCACCACTTACGCTGGGGACGTCCAAGCACGGCGCGCTCTCCAAGCGGGTGCCCGCGCTTATCTTCTAAAAAATAGCCTGCATACGGAATTGCTGGACACCATCCGGGCTGTACACGCCGGGAGAAAGAACCTTTCACCTGAAGTCTCTTTTGAGCTTGCCGAACATGCCGCGGAGGAGATCCTGTCGCCCCTGGAGGTGCGTGTTCTGCGTCTGATTTCCGACGGCAACAGTAATAAAGAGATTGCAGCCGTGCTCTCGGTTACTGAAGACTCAGTGAAAGGCCACGTCCGGAACATCCTTTCCAAGTTGGGCGCTAATGATCGCACCCAGGCGGCAATGATCGGCGTTAAACGAGGCATCATCCAACTCTAGCCACTCGATATGGTGTTAATAAAAGCCCTTTCGGGTTTGCAGCGGGTTTTAGTACCTCATACCTTTAACTCCTTATGCGTGATGTGTTCTCCACAATTTCAGATCGGCTACCCAGCTATGGGCTTCTGCTCCTCAGGGTGATTGTTGCAACTGCGCTGATTGCGCGTTGTGTCCAACTCCTAAACGGTGCGTCATCACAGATAGTTACGCTGTACGTGTGTGCGGCAGTAGCGGGCTTGTTTGTCTTGTTTGGCCTGTGGACCTCGGTTGCCGGAGGGGTAATAGCCATCATCGAACTCTTTATTGCTTTCTCACACCGTCACGATCCGTGGTTGAGTGTGTTACTGGCCAGCGTCGGTGTCGCAGTCGCGCTCCTGGGCCCAGGAAACTGGTCCCTAGACGCGCGGCGTTCCGGATGGAAACGAATCCAAATTCGCCGCGCCGACAATTAACGCGGGTAGTGAATTCACAACATCTTCGAAAAACTACAAAGACAACTCAATACAACCCTTACTCCCTTGGAAATCCTACAATTGGATCACAGACAGAATTACAATTCCGAGCTTTCATCTTACCGTTCCGAAAGAGCCTGTGGCGTCACTCCAAAGAGAGCTCTTGGCCTCTCGATTTTGTGCAATCCATAACCCTTTAGGAATTGTCGTCGACTGAAACTGGGCGCACAATCGCGCGCAACAGTAACGAAAGGACAGACGACAATGAGTACAGTTTTGGCGAGGGTTGGCGAGACGACCGATGCTTTGAAGAGCACAGACGGTAGTGAGTTTTCATTCCGTGCAAACGTCTTCTCCTTACCTGCCCGGCGCGACGTGCGATCCGGTGCTTCCACTCAAATTGGGCATGCGTTGCAGCACGACGCTAACGAGATAGTCGGGAACAGTGCGGCGTTAAAACATGTGCTGGAAGTCGTCGAGAAAGTTGCTCCTTTTGACTCCACGGTCTTACTGCTTGGCGAAACCGGGACGGGCAAGGAGTTGATCGCGCAAGCAGTACATCGAGCGTCGCCCCGTTGCGATCAGGCGTTCGTAAGAGTGAATTGCGCGTCGCTGCCGGCAGAGTTAATTGCCAGTGAACTGTTCGGTCATGAGAAGGGGGCATTCACTGGCGCGTTGCAACAGCGTATTGGCCGCTTTGAACTTGCACACGGAGGCACGATTTTTCTCGATGAAATCGCAGAGCTGAGTCCTGAAATTCAAGTCTCACTTTTGCGGGTGTTGCAAGAGAAAGAGTTCGAGCGCGTCGGCGGCAACCGAACGATTAAAACGGACGTGCGTGTAATCGCAGCCACTAACAAGGATCTATGGCGGGAAGTGACCGAGGGGCGCTTTCGCATGGATCTGTTTTATCGGCTGAACGTTTTTCCCCTGCTGGTGCCACCGTTGCGTGAACGCGTGAAAGACATTCCAATACTGGTTGATTATTTTGCTGCACGGGTGGCGGGGCGAGCGGGAAAGAGGATAAGCCACATTGAGGAGCGGTCGCTCTGTGCGATGCAGGAGTATTCCTGGCCCGGTAACATTCGCGAGTTGCAGAATGTGATTGAACGCTGCGTGATTCTGGCGGAGGGTGAGGTTTTACGGGTGGAGCCCAGTATGCTGATGCAAGACGCCATAGCTATCCCGAGAGCGCCAATGATTACCGGCATAGGATCGGATCGTAAAGTGCGAATCGAAACAGTGCTGCGCGAAACGCGTGGCAAGGTTTATGGACCAGCTGGCGCTGCCGCTCGACTCGGCTTGCCCGCGACCACGCTCGATTCGCAAATGCGAGCACTTGGTATCAACAAGCATCAGTTCAAATAAGAAGTCGACTCTGGCACGAGGCCTTCGTTCCTGCGATGAGCTGATGCTAGAGCTAAATCAAGAGATCAGGATTGAAACCCGCCTTCGACCTCACACCTTCCATTCAACACACCTTTCGTGATTCTACGAACCCACATCGTGAAATCACGGCTCCGAAATATCCAGTGAGAGTAAAAACTTTCTTTTCACTGCGTTTTCTATCGATAGGCCATCCAATCCTGAAACTTTCGTTTGGAACAGTGGTTGCCATCAGCGGCGACTATGAAAAACCGATCGCCATTCGCCTTTATCCTGAGTCTGCTTACCTTCTCGTTAATTTCAATTACTGCGAACGCGCAGGAGCTTCGCGATGCTTTTCGCAAGGTGAGTCAGTCTGTCGTTATCGTCAGAACCAAACGAGTCGAGATTTCACCTTCACCGAACGAACCGATGACTGTCGTCGATGGTTTGGGATCCGGAGTGCTGATTTCTAACGACGGAAAGATCTTAACCGCAGCGCACGTAGTGCAGACCGCGGATGTTGCGGTCGTCGAATTTGCGGATGGCCAGGCGATCATCGCCCACGTTATCGGCTCTGATGTTCAATCGGATGTCGCCTTGTTGCAGCTCGAAGAGATGCCGAATGGTGTTACCCCGGCGCCACTCGGCGACTCGGACAAGGTCGAAGTTGGTGATCAAATATTCGCGATCGGCGCACCGTACGGCATTGGTCAAACGCTTAGCGTGGGCCACTTGAGCGGTCGACATCGGTTGAACAGCAACAACCAGAATGCATCAGTGGAATTCCTGCAGACCGATGCGGCAATAAACACCGGCAACTCAGGCGGACCGATGTTTGATATGCAAGGCAATGTAATCGGCATTGTTAGCAGCATCATGAGCCATAGCGGCGGTTCTGAAGGGTTGGCGTTTGCAACCGCTGCGAATACGGCGAAGCAATTGTTGCTACAGCGTAAAGCATTTTGGTCCGGCATCGATGCGTTAGTCGTAACGGGTGCTATGGCGAAGGCGCTTAACCTGCCGCAAGCAGCTGGCGTCCTGGTCCAACGCGTCGGTGAAGGCTCAGTCGGGTCCCAATTGGGCATCAACCCGGGAACCCTGAGAGTGACAATTCAAGGGATGGATATTTTGCTTGGCGGTGACGTAATTCTCAACGTTAACAACATCGCTATCGTCGACCCGCTTTCGGCCCAGTCACTCGGCAATTTTACGACCGATGAAAACTACGAAAGGATTTACAACAACGTAGCCGCCCTAAAACCCGGAGACCCTCTCGTAGTAACGGTTTTGCGTGAAGGCAAAGTCCTGAAATTAACAACGACGATCAAGAAGTGAACGCCTACTTCCGCCGCAGCCGCTCGTGATTCCACGAACATTTTCGAGAAACCACGAAGCGGCTCTTCTCTTCCGCGAGCCGTATCGGGATCTTCTAACAACTCAACACCAATTGGCCTGTAATTAGCGAAGCAGCAGTAATGATCGACGTCGTACGTCCTTGGCAAGGCTGTTGCTTATCAGATGATCGAAACCCGCGCAGGGGAGGAAAGGCACCATGGACTTTAGCAATCATAAATCAATGCGACACCGAATGAATCAGATCAAAAGACACTTAGTTTCGCAACGCCGAGTGCGAAAGGCAGCAAGGAGCGGACGACGATGCAATCAAGAATCAAAATCATAAAGCGCGGTGAGGGAGTTATCACAAAAAGCCTACCTGCTAGTCAGGGTGATAACACCGATCGTGAACGTGAACGCGCGACGGCGAACACCGTGAAAAACTGGATCGCCGAATGGGACGCCCGCAACCGCCTGGTGAAGGCTGCCGCGCTCGAACTAGTGCGTTCGTTAGAAAACAACGGTGAGAGTCCGACAAGACCCTTTGCGGTAGTGAAGGGCTGAGAACAAAAGACCTCGCTGAGGCTTAAACGAAATCAGCATTGTTAGGAACAAAGAGATATGCGAACAGTGAAGAGAAGGCGGGAAGGCAATCGGCGCATTAAACGAGCGAGCGGATTTCGCCGCGCCTGGCTAATTGCGGATCAGTTGAATCGTTTGCAGGACAGCGCTGGCGCCGTCTTGACGCAGGCTTTAGTCACGCAGTGGTTGTCGGAACAGAGGAGGTGGGCGTGAACGGCCAACCCGTTACGCAGCCTGAATGGGCAATAGTCCTTGCAGGCGGCGATGGTATTCGATTGCAAGATTTGACGCGAAAAATCGATGGCGATTCTAGACCGAAGCAATTCAGCAGGATTTTTGGGGACAGGAGTTTGCTCGCGCATACACGCGAGCGCCTTAAACCAATCTTCGGCGACAGTCGATTGATGTTCGTCGTTACAAAGAAACACGATTGTTTTTACAGAGAAGAGCTCGCCGATGTCGATCCGTCCCGTGTTCTGGAACAGCCGGCGAATCGTGGGACCGGCATCGCCATCATAGCGGCGCTGCTTCAACTGTTGGAGCATGAGCGCGATCCGATCATCGGTATCTTCCCATCAGATCATTTCTATGCCGACAATACTGCATTTGGAGTTACGGTTAGGTCAGCGATCGATGCCATTAGCGAGCACGATGATTCTATACTTCTGATCGGCGCAAAACCTGAGTGGCCCGAGGTCGAATTCGGATGGATCGAACCCGGAGTCTCGATCACAAATCAAGCCCGAAAAACACTGTTCGGTGTACGTCGATTTTGTGAGAAGCCTCCACTGACCGAGGCTCGCACCCTGATGAGAA
>Ga0068862_100003691_pt1 | contig 13088 bp, 5 predicted proteins | sample KBSSwiS52_FD_66598 | JGI IMG/M metagenome (GOLD analysis project Ga0068862, IMG submission 66598) | Switchgrass rhizosphere microbial communities from Kellogg Biological Station, Michigan, USA - KBS Switchgrass S5-2 | ecosystem: Host-associated > Plants > Roots > Rhizosphere > Soil ... | reverse complement strand
CGATGTGGCCAAGATCGAAGCGCATCCGCGCATGGAAGGCCGCCAGATGTTGATGGTGCTGGCGCCCAAATAGAGCTTCGACCGCCGAACCCTTACTTACACTGCTGTTGCCAAATTGCTGCAGCGAATCGGCTTTTGAGTCCGCCCGTCGACTCAACCGCTTCCCTTTCGGCCTGTTTCCGGATTAGCCTCTGCCCGGTGGAGCCTGGCTCCAACAGGGGAGAGAGACATGCGCAAGTCGGTTTGGCTGCTTTCGGCAGCGTTCGTCACCATTGCATCGCCCGCGATCGGCCAGACCACGCCACCAGCGGACCCGGCGCAGCCAGCTGATCCGGCGGCTGCAACCCAGGCGCAGCCGGCCGCCCCGGCGCAGATGGACGAAATCGTCATCACCGCCCAGGGCCGCCGCCAATTGCTTCAGAACGTGCCGATCGCGGTCACGGCGGTCGGGGGCCAGGAAATGGCGCTGTCCGGCGCGACCGACATTCGTCAGCTCAACCAGCTCGCGCCATCGCTGCTGGTATCCTCGACCAGCACGGAAGCGAACGGTTCGGCCCGTATCCGCGGCATCGGCACGGTCGGCGACAATCCGGGTCTTGAAAGCTCGGTCGCGGTGTTCGTCGATGGCGTGTACCGCTCGCGCTCCGGCATCGGCCTCAATGAGCTTGGCGAGATCGACCACGTCGAGGTGCTGCGCGGCCCGCAGGGCACGTTGTTCGGCCGCAATGCCTCCGCCGGCCTGATCCACGTCTTTTCGAAGAAGCCGGCGTTCAACTGGAACGCCTATGGCGAAGCAACCGTCGGCAATTACGACATGCGCCGGCTCGAGGCCGGAATTACCGGCCCGCTCGCCGACTCAATCGCGTTCCGTCTTGAGGGCGTGTGGCTGAAGCGCGACGGTTTCTACCGTGACGACAACAACGATACCGACGTCAACAATCGCAACCGCTACTTCACCCGCGGGCAATTGCTGTTCCAACCGAATTCCGATCTCAGCATTCGCCTGATCGGCGACTACACCCATCGCACCGAAAAATGCTGCGGCGCGATTTACGTCAATAACAAGATCAACGACAAAATCGGCGACCTGACGCAGCCGGCGCAACCGCCGCTCAACAATGACCCGGACGGCAACAACATCATCAACGTGTTGGGCGACCTCGGTCAGGACCTCTCCGTGTTTGAAGATGGCTGGCATCGCCACATCTCGGTCAGCCCCGGCCGCAGCTATAAGGGGACGACAACCGACGGCGGCGTGTCGATGGAAATCGATAACGATTTCGGGGGCGTCAATTTGACGTCGATCACCGCCTATCGCGGCTACAAATCGGAACAGAACGGTGACTTCGACTACAGCACCGTCGACATCCTGTATCGCAAGGATTCAGATCCGAACTACCGCAAGTTCCGCACCTTTAGTCAGGAGCTTCGTCTCCAGGGCTCGGCGTTCTCGGACAAGCTCGACTGGCTGGTTGGCGGCTATTACGCGAACGAGCATCTGACCCTCGCCGATTCGCTTCGGTTCGGCGACGATTACGGCCGGTTCGCGGCGTGCCGCCTGGTCTCCGGAAGCGCGCTCGCCGCTTTGTACAACCCGGCGGCGGCCGGCTGCCTTGCCGCCCGTCCGGCGGCCTTCGGGGCCGCCTCGCCGGCAATCTACGCCGCGATCGACCGGCTCGATGGCATGAGCGACGCCGGCAGCACCGGCGACATCTACAAGCAGAAGAGCAACAATTGGGCGCTGTTCACGCACAACATCTTCCACGTCACCAGTCGCTTCGACGTGACGGTCGGCCTCCGTTACACTCACGAGAAAAAGGATTTCGACGCCGCCTTCCACAACGATAACGTCGCCTGCACCCAGAACCAGGGGGCGATCGGTCCGTTCCTCGCCAACCCGGCGCTGGCACAGGTTGTCGGCGCGATCATCTCGCTCAGCTGCCAGGGCAACAGCACCGCGGAGCTCAACGGGGTCACAATCAGCGACAAGCGCAAGGAGCATAAGCTGACCGGCACCGGCGTGCTGTCGTACAAGGCGACCGACAATTTGCTGCTCTACGGAAGCTTCTCGCGCGGGTATAAAGCGGGCGGGTTCAACCTTGACCGGTCGGCGCTCAAGGGTCCGGTATTTCCGTTCGCTGCAACGCCCGGCGGAGCTCAGGCTCTGGTCGGCGGGCTGCAGTTTGACCCCGAGACGGTCGACGCCTTCGAGTTGGGCGGCAAGTTCACCGCCCGCGGCGTGACCTTCAACGTCTCGCTGTTCCGGCAGGACTTCAAGAACTTCCAGCTCAACACGTTCGACGGCACTGTCTTCATCGTCCAGAACGTCAACGGCTGCGACAGCGACCTGGGCGGTGCCGACCAAGATCAGTCGAAGTTCTCGACCGCGCCGAATTTCAACGCGGCTGCGGCGACGACTGGTGCGTGCGCCAGCGGCGATGTCGGACACGGTGTTCGATCGCAGGGCGTCGAGCTCGAAGCGTCAGCGCGCGTGATGCCGGATCTTCGCTTGAATGCGGGCTTCACCTACGCCAGCACAAAGTATCGGGGTGACCTCGTCGGACGAGACGATGGCTCGCCGCTCAATCAGGCGCTTCGGCGCCTGCCCGGCCAGCAGATCTCGAACGCCCCGAAAATGGTCGTGACCGGATCGGCGTCCTTCACTCCCCGGCTCGGCGACTCGGGCCTGTCGGCGCTGTTCTATATCGATGGCCGCTATAGCAGCAGCTACAATACCGGCTCCGATCTGTTCCCGCAGAAGCGCCAGGAAGGCTTTGGCCTGGTCAACGCCCGCGTCGGGTTGCGCGGCCGCGACCAGGTCTGGTCGGTCGAGGTGTGGGCGCAGAACCTGCTCAACAAGGATTATCAGCAGGTCGCGTTCAACTCACCGTTCCAGGAAGGTGCGACCGGGGCGCCGTTCACCGATCCGGCCTATCCGGGCGGACGCCAGATCTTCTCGACCTTCCTCGCCGAGCCACGCACCTTTGGCTTGACCCTGCGGGCGCAATGGTCGCCGCCGCGGCCGGTCGTGGAGACACCGCCGGCACCGCCACCACCGCCGCCTCCTCCGCCGCCTCCGGCGACGCAGACCTGCCCGGACGGCGCGGTGATCCTGGCGACCGACACCTGCCCGGTGCCGCCGCCGCCACCGCCGCCGCCTGCTCCGGCGCCGGAACGCGGGCTCTAGGACGATCGATCGAAAGCAGGGGCCTCGGCGATTGCCGGGGCCCTTGTCGTTTCAGGCGGCCTTGGCTCGCGGATTGTCGCTGGCCGCGGCGAGCAGTGCGCCGCGCACCTGCTCAACCTGGTCTTCGGTGAGTTTCTTGCCGTCCGACCCCGTGAGGTAAAAGACATCGACCGCCCGCTCGCCGTAGGTCGCGATGTGGGCCGAGTGAATCTGGTGGCCGAGCGCGTGGATCGCGGCGGCGAGGCCGGCCAAGAGCGCCGGGCGATCGAGCGCGTTGACCTCGACGACCGTCGTCCGGCTCGATGCCTTGTCCGCGACCGCAACCGATGGCGCCAGCCGGAAGGCATCGCTCCGCGGCCGCCCCCGTTCCGATGATGGCAGCGCGGGCTCGGCGCCGGTCAGCGCGTCTTCGACCGAGCGCATCAGGCGTGAGCGGAGCCGGCGATCGGCATACGGCCTGCTCCGCGAATCGAGCACCAGCAGATTGTCGAGCGCCATGCCGTCGCGGGTGGTGTGAATCCGTGCATCGATAATATTGGCGCCGGCCGCGGCGAGCCCGGCGCAAATCCGGTAGAACAGGCCCTCGCGGTCAGGGGTGAAAACGCTGATCCGCGTCGCGCCGCTCTGCGGGTCGTCCTCGGCAACCACGCTCGGCCGGGCCTCGCCGATATGCGCCTCGGCATTGGCGACCTGTTTGGCGTTTGCCAGCTGCCAGGGCAGCGGCTCGGCCAGCCAGTAGCTGTCCGGCAGCCGCTTCACGTGGGCGCGAATGGCGCTTGCTTTCCATTCGAGCAGTTGGGCGAGGTCGCGTTGCCGTGCCTCAACCAATTCGGGCCGGCCATGCTGCTTGTGGCCGAGTCGGAGCCGCTCCTCAGCCGCCTCGAACAACGTTCTGAGCAGCGTCCGCTTCCACTCGTTCCATACGTTCGGCCCGACCGCGCGGATATCGACCACGGTCAGGATCAGCAGCAAGCGAAGGCGCTCGGGGCTCTGCACCTGGCGCGCGAAATCCTCGATCGTCTTGGGGTCGGCAAGGTCCCGCTTGAACGCGGTCGACGACATCAGGAGATGATAGCGGACCAGCCACGAAACGGTTTCCGTCTCGGCCGCGTCGAGCCCGAACCGCGGGCAGAGTTTCAGCGCAATCTCCGCGCCGATCACGCTGTGATCGCCGCCGCGGCCCTTGGCGATATCGTGCAGCAGCACCGCGACATAGAGCAGGCGGCGCGAGGCAATCTGCTTGATGATTGCGGTCGACAGCGGATGATCGGACTTGAGCTCGCCGCGGTCGATCTGCGCGAGCAGGCCGATCGCCCGGATCGAATGCTCGTCGACCGTATAGTGGTGATACATGTCGAACTGCATCTGGGCGACGACCCGGCCGAAGTCGGGAACGAAGCGGCCGAACACGCCGGCCTCGTTCATCCAGCGCAGCACCTGCTCGGGCCGGTTGAGCGTCGTCAGGACCTCGAGGAACAGAGCATTGGCGCGCGGATCGTCGCGCACCTTGCGATCGATGAGTGCGGCGTCGCGAGTCGCCGCCCGCATCGCATTGGGGTGCGCCTCAAGCTGCTCGCGCGCAGCGGTCGCGAAAATCTCGATCAGGCGGATGGGGTCTGCGCGGAAGTAATCGTCGGCCGGGATGGAAATCCGGCCGCGGTCGAGGATAAAGCCGCCGAGGCGCTTGGGCCGGCGGCGGATGGTCGGCAAAGCGAAGCGAAACCCGCGCTTGCCCATTTGCTCGTCAAGCTGGGCGAGGAACAGGCCGGTCAGGTCGCCGACCGCCTTCGCGTTCAGGAAATAGAATTGCATGAACCGCTCGACGGCGGATTTCCCGGGCCGGTCGGCGTAATGCATGATCTCGGCAATGCGCGGCTGATATTCGAAACTGAGCCGTTCCTCCGGGCGCCCGGCGAGCAGGTGCAAGTGACTGCGCACCGACCAGAAGAAGCGCTCGGCGCGGTCGAAGCGGCGGAACTCGGCAGCGGTGAACAGGCCGGCGCCGACGAGATCGGCGGGCCGCTCGACGCCGTGCACATACTTGCCGATCCAGTAGAGCGTGTGGAGGTCGCGCAGGCCGCCCTTGCCGTCCTTGACGTTCGGTTCGACGACGTAGCGGCTGTCGCCCATGCGCACGTGGCGCGCGTCGCGTTCGGCAAGCTTGGCCGCGACGAACTCCGCCGCCGTCCCCGCAACCACATCCTTGCGGAAGCGACTCATCGCTTCGACAAACAACTGCTCGTCGCCCCACAGCCAGCGCGCCTCGAGGGCAGCGGTGCGGATGGTCATGTCCTTTTTGGCGAGCGCGATCAGCTGGGGGACCGAGCGGACCGAATGGCCGACCTTGAGTTTCAGGTCCCACAGCAAGTGGAGCATCCCCTCGGCCGCGCGCTCCTGGTCAGGCGCGGGGGCTTTGGCGGTTAGCACCATCAGGTCGAGGTCGCTGAACGGCGCCATTTCGCCGCGCCCGGTCCCGCCCAGCCCGACCAATGCAAGCTGGCCCTCCGGCGGTGCATCGAGCATCCGCGTAGAGACGAAATCATAGGCGAGCCGAACGAGCTGGTCGTGGAGGAAAGCGGTCGCCTGTGCCGCCGCGCGGCCATCGCCGGGATGGTCCGTCAGCCGCCTGGCGATCTCGGCCCGGCCCTGTTCGAGCGCGCCGCGAAGAATCGGAGCGGCCTCCCCATCGAGCTTCTTGCCGGCGTTCAGACGGGCAAGCCGGTCGGCGACGGCGCGACGATCGATGATCGCCCGGCGGTGATTGACGTTGAGCAGGCTCATTATTCGCGCTCGGCCGCGAGGCGTTTCAGCCGGTACAGTTCATCGAGCGCATCGCGCGGCGTCAGGCTGTCCGGATCGAGCGCATCCAGCGCGCTCAGCAGGGGATCAGGCGCGTGTTCGGGTTCGACCGCAGCGAACAGCGGCAGGTCATCGAGTCCAGCGGCAATGCCGCCGGTTGCGTCGCGTCCGGCCTCGAGCTTGGCAAGGACCGATTTGGCCCGGGCAACCACGGCCGGCGGGAGGCCGGCGAGCTTGGCGACCGCGATCCCGTAGCTGCGATCGGCGGCGCCATCAGCGACTTCGTGGAGCAGGACGAGATCGCCTTTCCACTCGCGGGCGCGGACATGGTGCAGCGACAGGCAGTCGAGCCGTCCGGCGAGCCGCGTCAGTTCATGATAGTGGGTCGCGAACAGCGTCCGGCATTTGATCTGGTCGTGCATCGCCTCGACCACTGCCCAGGCGATGGCGAGCCCATCATAGGTCGAGGTGCCGCGGCCAATCTCGTCGAGGATGACGAGGCTCTGCGGCGTCGCCTGGGCGAGGATGGCGGCGGTCTCGACCATCTCGACCATGAAGGTCGAGCGGCCGCGCGCGAGATTGTCCGAAGCGCCAACGCGACTGAACAGCCGGTCGACGATGCCAACCCGCGCGCGGTTGGCGGGCACGAAACTGCCGGCCTGGGCGAGCACGGCGATCAGCGCGGCCTGGCGCAGGAAGGTCGACTTGCCGCCCATATTGGGACCGGTGATTAGCCACAGCCGGTCGCTGCTCCCGAGTGACAGGTCGTTGGCGACGAAGCGCTCGTCGGAGTGGCGAAGGGCGCTTTCCACGACCGGGTGGCAACCGGCGGCGATGTCGAGGCAAGCGTCTGCGGTAATTTCCGGCCGCGCCCAGCCGCCTTCCGCCGCGCGTTGCGCGTGACTGGCGGCTACGTCGATCCGGGCGACGGCTTCGGCAGTGCCCGTGATGGCCGGCGCCGCGGTAACCGCGAGGGCGGTGAGTTCGGCGGCATGCACGGCCTCGGCGGCGAGCGCATGACCGCCCGCCTCGACCACCCGCGACGCTTCCTCGTGAAGCGCGGGCGAATTGAAGCGAACCACGCCGGCAAGCGTCTGGCGGTGGGTGAAGCCGCTGTCCGGCTGCATCAGCCGGTCGGCGTGGCGGGCGGCGACCTCGACGTGATAGCCGAGCACCGCATTGTGGCGGATCTTGAGCGAGGCGATGCCGGTCGAATCGCGATAGCCGCTTTCCAGCGCAGCGATTGCACGACGGCCGTTTGACGCGGCGTCGCGCAACGCATCGAGTTCGGCATCGTAGCCCTCGGCAATATAGCCGCCCTTCGCGGCATCGATCGGCGGCGATTCGACCAGCGCGAGGGCGAGCCTTTCGACGAGGATGTCGTGTCCGCTCAACCTGGGCAGTAGATGGTCGAGCAGGCGCGGGCGATCGGGCTGGCCTTCAATTTCCCGCTCCAGGGTTGCAGCGGCGCCGAGGCCGTCGCGCATCAACGCCAGATCGCGAGGGCCGCCGCGGCCGGCCGCAAGCCGCGCCAGCGCGCGCGGAAAATCGGGCATCGCCTTCAAGGCCGACCGGAGACGCTCGCGACGGATAGCGTCTTCGTGAAGCCAGCTCACCAGGGCGAGCCGGTCATCGATCAGGGCCTTGTCGGTCAGCGGCGCGCTGATGTCCTCGCTGAGCAGGCGCCGCCCGCCGGCCGTCTGGCAGCGGTCGATCTCGCCGAGCAGGCTGCCAGCGACGCTGCCGCCGATCGAGCGAGTGAGCTCGAGGCTGTCGCGGGTCGCGGCGTCGATTGCCATGTAGCCCGCGCGGGCGATCCGGCGCGGCGCGTCGAGCAGGATGCCGGCATCCTTCTGGGTCGCGCCGAGATAGGTCAACAATCCCCCGGCGGCGGCGAGCTCGGCGCGGGACGGGCTGCCGAGCCCGTCGAGCGTGGCGAGGCCGAGGCGTTGCTTCAACGCGCGCTCGCCGGCCAGGCTGTCGAACCCGCCTTTGCCGGCGCTCGCCCGAAGATCGGGAATGTCGTCGTCGGCAATTGTCTCGGCCGGCGCGAGCCGCGCCAGCTCGGCCGCCAGTTCATCGGGTCCGCAGGCGATGAGCTCAAATCGCCCGGTGGAAATGTCCGCCGCCGCCACCGCCCATTCGTTGCCCGCCCGGCCGATCGCGGCGAGCCAGTTGGCCGCGGCCGAATCGAGCAGCGTCTCTTCGGTGAGAGTGCCCGGCGTCACCAGCCGAATGATCGCGCGATCGACCAATGCCTTGGAGCCGCGTGCCTTGCGCGCTTCGGCAGGGCTCTCGGTCTGCTCGGCGATTGCCACGCGATGCCCCGCCTTGATTAGCCGGGCGAGATAGGAATCGGCGGAATGGGCCGGGACTCCGCACATCGGGATTGGCTCGCCGGCGTCCGCGCCGCGTTTGGTCAGGGCGATGTCGAGGCACGCCGCGGCGATCTTGGCGTCATCGAAGAACAGCTCGAAGAAATCGCCCATCCGATAGAATAGCAAAGCGTCGCCCGCCTCATCCTTGAGGCGGCGATACTGGGCCATCATCGGGGTTGGAGCATCGGCTCGCGCCATACGCCAGCCTAGCCCCGGTGGTCCGTGCGGCGAAAGCGGGAATCGGTGGCCGGCCGCTAAAACTTCGGAAGCCAGCGCCGTTCAAACAGAGGCGTTCAGCAAGGGCCGGAAGGGAATACGCACGACATGGAGCGACTGCGGATTCTGGTGGTCGACGATTCGCTGACCATCCGCGCCATCCTCAATGAAGTGATCGGGAGCGAACCGGGCTTCGTCGTAGTCGGCCTTGCCGCCGACGCGGACGAAGCCGGGCGCATGCTCGAAACCCGGGTCGTCGACGTCGTTACGCTCGATATCGAAATGCCAGGAACCAACGGCATCGAGTTTCTCGAACGATTCCGCACCGCACACAGCACGCCGGTGATCATGCTGTCGGCGCGCACGGCGCGCGGCGACGAAATGCGCGCCCGCGCCTTGTGCGCCGGGGCTGATGCCTGCTTCCACAAGGCGGATGCGGTTCGACGCAAACAGGAGCTGGTCGACCTGATCAAGTCGGTCGCGCATCACGAAGCGGTGCTCGACAGTGAGGACCTTGCCGCGAAGGCGCTGGCGCCACGCGACTGAGCTAGTATCCGGGATCGAAGCATTTCGGCGCAAACTTGCGACTGTCAGCCGACGCGGCCTAAAGGCTTCGTCCAAGGAGCGGGAATGTCGGAAAGTAACGTCAAGTATACCGATGCCGAGGCGCTTGAGTTTCACGCGCGCGGCCGGCCAGGCAAGATCGAGATCATCGCGACCAAGCCGATGGCGACGCAGCGCGACCTGGCGCTGGCTTATTCGCCCGGCGTGGCCGTTCCAGTGCGCGCGATCGCCGAGGATCCGGGCACCGCCTACGACTTCACCGCGAAGGGCAATCTCGTTGCGGTCATCTCGAACGGGACCGCGATTCTGGGTCTCGGCAACCTTGGCGCGCTCGCCTCGAAGCCGGTGATGGAAGGCAAGGCGGTGCTGTTCAAGCGCTTCGCCGACGTCGATGCGATCGACATCGAGGTGAACACCGAGGACGCGCAGCGCTTTATCGATGCGGTCGAACTGCTCGAGCCGAGCTTCGGCGGCATCAACCTCGAAGATATCGCCGCGCCTGACTGCTTCATCATCGAACAGACGCTGCGCGAGCGGATGAACATTCCCGTGTTCCACGACGACCAGCACGGCACCGCGATCATCAGCGCGGCCGGCCTGATCAACGCCTGCTATCTGACCGACCGCAAGCTGTCCGATGTCCAAGTGGTGGTGAATGGCGCCGGCGCCGCGGCGATCGCCTGTACCGAGCTGATCAAGGCGATGGGCGTGCGCAGCGACCACGTCATCATGTGCGACCGCAAGGGCGTGATTTACAAAGGCCGCACCGACCTCGATCAGTGGAAGTCGGCCCATGCGGCTGAGACCGACCACCGCACGCTGGCCGAGGCGCTGGTCGGCGCCGACGTGTTCCTCGGCCTGTCCGCAGCCAACGCCGTGTCCAAGGACATGGTCAAGTCGATGGCCAGGGATCCGATCATCTTCGCCATGGCCAATCCCGACCCGGAAATCTCGCCCGAGGACGCGATGGCGGTGCGGCCGGATTCGATTATCGCCACCGGCCGCTCGGACTATCCCAACCAGGTCAACAATGTCCTTGGCTTCCCCTTCATTTTCCGCGGTGCGCTCGACGTGCGGGCGACGGCGATCAACGATGAGATGAAGATCGCCGCGGCGGAAGCACTCGCCGAGCTGGCGCGCGAACCGGTGCCGGAAGAAGTCGCCGCCGCCTATGGCGGACGCTCGCACAGCTTCGGCCGCGACTACATCATTCCAGCCCCGTTCGATCCGCGGCTGATGGAAGTGGTTGCCGCCGCCGTCGCTGAGGCGGCCGTGCAGAGCGGCGTCGCGCAGAAACCGATCGCCGACATGGACGCCTACCGCCAGCAGCTTCGCGCTCGGCTCAACCCGACGGTGGCGGTGATGAGCCTCGCCTATGAAGGCGCCCGGACCAATCCCAAGCGCGTGCTGTTTGCCGAGGGTGAAGAGCCGAACGTGCTCCGCGCCGCGATCGCATTCAAGGAGGGCGGTTACGGGACGCCTGTGCTGGTCGGGCGCGAGGACGTCTACGAGCAGCTCAAGGAAATGGGCGTCGACAACCCGCAGGATTACGAAGTCCTCAACAGCCGCAACTCGCCGCTCGTTGGGCGCGCCGTCGATTACATTTACGCCAAGCACCAGCGCCATGGGCTGCTGCGCCGCGAGATCGAGCGGATGGTCAACCAGGACCGTAACACCTTCGCGGCGGCGATGCTCGCGCTGGGTGAGGCAGACGCGATGATCACCGGCACGACGCGGCCGTTCAGCCAATCGCTGAAGCAAGTCCGCACGGTAATCGACGACGAGCCCGAAGCGACGCCATTCGGAGTCAACGTGCTCGTCAGCCGCGGCCATACCGTGCTGATTGCCGACACCGCGGTGACCGAGAGACCCACGGCGGAGCAATTCGCGGCGATCGCGCTGCGGTCATCGGCCTTCGCCCGACGCATGGGTCTTGAGCCGCGCGTCGCGTTCATCAGCTACACCACATTCGGGAATCCGCCCGGCATGCATATCGAAGAGCTGCGCGGCGCGGTGACGTTGCTCGACGGCTTCAAGTGCGACTTCGAATATGAAGGGGAAATGGCGCCGGACGTTGCGCTCAATTTCGAGATGCAGCGCCGCTACTATCCGTTCAGCCGGTTGTCCGGCCCGGCCAACATCCTGGTCATGCCCGGCCTCCAGTCCGCCAGCTTGTCGACCAAGCTGCTCCGCGCGCTCGGCGGCGAAAGCGTCCTCGGCCCCTATGTGCTTGGTCTTGAGTTGCCAGTGCAGATCGCGCCGATGACGGCGAGTGCATCCGACCTGGTGATGCTTGCGGTCCTGGCCGGCGGTGACGCGCATGCGCGGCAGCAGCGCGAGAAACGGCGGACGAAAGTCTAGATCCGCTCGACGCTGGAGATCGGTTCGGCGTCGCGCAGCGCAGCAACGATGGCGTGCAAGTGCGCGAGGTCGTGCACCTCGATGTCGAGGTGGAAGGTCTGGAAGCTGCCGTCGCGGTGGACCAGCTGAAGGTTGATGATGTTGGCGTGCTTGGCGCCGAGAATGCTCGACATCGTCCCCAGCGCGCCGGGAATATCGCGCAGGATCACCGCCAGCCGCGCAGCACCGCCGTCCGAGCCTTCGCCCCAGGCGAGGTCGAGCCAGTCGGCGTCGATGCCGCTGGCGAGCGTGTCGCAGCCGATGACGTGAACCTCAATCTCCTCGTCCTCGCGGCGGAGGCCGACGATGCGGTCGCCCGGGATCGGGTGGCAGCATTGCGCGAGGTGATAGGCGACACCAGGCGTCAGGCCCTTGATAGAGATTGCCGTGCGCTGGCCGAGCGGACGCGCTGACACGTCGGCACCGGCCGAGCCGGGCATCAGCGCCTCCATCAGCGCTTCGTCGCTCACCCGCTTGCGCGCGATGGCGATCATCAGCTCGTCATTGTTTTCGATCTTGAGCTTCTTCAGCGCGCGCTTCAGCGCGTCCTTGTCGAGCTCGGCGGGGAGGCGCGCGACGATCTCGTCGTAAATCTTGCCGCCAAGCTCGACGGTTTCCTCGCGCTCCTTGTGGCGGACGAAGCGGCGCACCCCCGCCCGGGCCTTGCCGGTGGTGACGAAGCGCAGCCAGCTCGGCTGCGGATGCTGCGTGTCGGACGTCAGGATCTCGACCTGGTCGCCATTCTCGAGCATGGTCCGAAGCGGCACCACGCGGCCGTTCACCTTGGCCCCGACCGTCTTGTCACCGAGGCCGGTGTGGACGGCGTAGGCAAAATCGACCGGGGTCGCGCCCTTGGGCAGCTGGATCAGCTCGCCCTTTGGCGTGAAGGCGAAGATCCGATCCTGGTACATCGCCATTCGGGTATGTTCGAGCAGTTCTTCGGCACTCTCGGCATGGTCGAGAATCTCGACCAGGTCGTCGACCCACGGGATGCTCAGCTCGCCCTTCGGCTTGCCCTCCTTATAGGCCCAGTGCGCGGCGAGCCCGCGCTCGGCCTGATCGTGCATTTCACGATCGCGGATCTGGATCTCGATCCGCATCTTCGAGTCATGGATCACGGAGGTGTGGAGCGAGCGGTAGCCGTTGCGCTTGGGGGTCGAAATGAAATCCCTGAACCGGCCGGGGACCATGGGCCACCGGCGATGAATCAGGCCCAGCGCGCGATAGCATTCAGCGCTGTCCTTGACGATCAACCGGAAGGCCATGACGTCTGACAGTTGCTCGAAGCTGATGTGCCGCTCGGCCATCTTTTTCCAGATCGAGTAGGGATGCTTCTGCCGCCCGGTGACTTCGGCCTCGAGGCCGTTATCGGACAGGTAGAGCTGGAGGCCGAGACCGATCCGGTTGACGAGGTCGCCGCCGACGTCGGTCAGCTGCTTGAGGCGGCGGGTGATCGAGGCATAGGCGTCCGGCTCGATTTCACGGAACGCCAGCGTCTGCATCTCGGTCATCATTTCGTACATGCCGATGCGCTCGGCGAGCGG
>Ga0068862_100003690_pt1 | contig 13089 bp, 10 predicted proteins | sample KBSSwiS52_FD_66598 | JGI IMG/M metagenome (GOLD analysis project Ga0068862, IMG submission 66598) | Switchgrass rhizosphere microbial communities from Kellogg Biological Station, Michigan, USA - KBS Switchgrass S5-2 | ecosystem: Host-associated > Plants > Roots > Rhizosphere > Soil ... | reverse complement strand
TCCGTCGAAGTCATTCTGCACATCGCGTTTCGCGAGGCCGTCGCCCGCAAACACGCGTACCTGACGCTCGAGCACCTGTTGTATGCGCTCGCGCACGATAGCGACGGCGAACGGATCCTCGCCGCGTGCGGCGCCGACCTCGGGCGCCTGCGCCGGAATCTCAATCTGTACCTCGACGAATCGATCGAGCGGTTCGGGCGAGGCAAGGAGCGCGAGCCCGAGCAGACGGCGGCATTCCGCCGCGTGCTGCAGACGGCCGTGCTGCACGTGCAGAGCGCGCAACGGCAGGACGCGGAGGTCGGCGATCTGCTCGCGGCCCTGCTGCAGCAGCCCAAGAGTCACGCCGCGCAGCTCCTGGCGGAGGACGGCATCACACGGCTCGACATCCTCGAGTACATCTCTCACGGCATCTCCAAGAAACCGATGGCCACCACTCCGGAGGGCGCCGGGCCTGGCGCAGCGGGCGGGACCGGCGAGGAAGGGCCCGCGTCGGCGAAGGATCCGCTGTCCGCTTATTGCGTGAATCTCACGGCGCGCGCGCGCGATGGCCTGCTCGATCCGCTGATCGGCCGCGTAGAGGAGCTGCAGCGCACCATCGAGGTCCTCTGCCGCCGACGCAAGAACAACCCGGTGTTCGTCGGTGACGCCGGCGTCGGCAAGACGGCGATGGCTGAAGGTCTGGCGACGCGGCTCCTCGCCGACGACATCCAGGAGCCGCTCAAGGGGGCGGAGGTCTTCTCGCTCGACACCGGATCGCTGCTCGCCGGCACGCGGTTCCGGGGCGATTTCGAGGAGCGGTTCAAGGCGGTCATCAATGCCCTCACCGCGCGGCCGAGGGCGATCCTCTTCATCGACGAGATTCACGCCACCGTCGGCGCCGGCGCCGTCACCGGTGGAACCATGGATCTCGCCACGCTGATGAAGCCGCTGCTGACCGCCGGCGAGCTGCGCATCATCGGCTCGACGACGTTCGAGGAGTTCAAGCACATCGAGAAGGATCGTGCGCTCGCAAGGCGCCTGCAGAAGATCGCGATCGACGAGCCGAGCATCGACGAGACCGTCCGGATCCTCGCCGGTCTCCGCGGCCGCTACGAAGCGCACCATCGCGTGAAGTACACCGACGCCGCCCTCGACGCGGCGGCCAGGCTCGCGTCCCGACACTTGCGCGACTATCGGCTCCCGGACAGCGCCATCGACCTGCTCGACGAAGCCGGCGCCGTAACCCGGCTGAAGGCCCCGATTCCGGAAACGGTCGAGAACCTCGAGAACATTCAGAACCTTCCGAACCTTCCGAACCCTCCGAACCCTCCGAACCCTGTTCCCGTTGTCGACGCCGCCGACATCGAACCGATCGTGGCGCGCATGGCGCGCATTCCGGCACGTCAGGCGTCGTCTTCGGATCGCGAGCGGCTGCGGACGCTCGAGGAGTCGCTGACCCGCGTGGTCTTCGGACAGGACGAAGCGGTGCGGCTGGTCGCCCAGGCGATCAAGCGCTCGCGCGCCGGCCTCGGACAGCCCGATCGGCCCGTCGGGTGCTTCCTCTTCACCGGACCAACCGGCGTCGGGAAGACCGAGCTCGCCAAGCAGCTGGCGATCCAGCTCGGCAACGAATTCATTCGCTTCGACATGAGCGAGTACATGGAGAAGCACGCGGTGGCGCGGCTGATCGGCGCGCCGCCCGGCTACGTCGGCTTCGAGCAGGGCGGGCAGCTCGTCGACGCCGTCCGCACGCATCCCTACAGCGTCGTGCTCCTCGACGAGATTGAAAAGGCGCACTACGACATCTACGGCATCCTGCTGCAGGTGATGGACCACGCGACGCTCACCGACAACACCGGCCGCAAGGCCGACTTCCGCAACACCGTGTTGATTCTCACCTCCAACGCCGGCTCCCGCGAGATGAGCGTGTCGTCCATCGGCTTCTCGGACCGCGATCAAAGCGCCAGTAAGTCGAAAGCCGCGATCGAGAAGATCTTCAGCCCGGAGTTCAGGAACCGCCTCGACGCGATCGTCACGTTCCGCCCGCTCACGCCGGCGGCGATGGAGACGATTGTCGAGAAGTTCGTGATGCAGCTCGAGGCGCAGCTCGCCGAACGCCGCGTGGCGATTACGCTGACGCCGGAAGCGCGGGTGTGGCTGGCCGCGAAGGGCTACGACCCGGTGTTTGGCGCGCGCCCGCTGGCACGCATCATTCAGCGCGAAGTGCGCGATCCGCTGACCGATCAAATCCTCTTCGGATCGCTCGAACACGGCGGCACGGTGACGATTGGCGCACCGGACGACCAGCTCACCTTCAGTTTCGAGCCTCGCGACGCCGCCTGACAGACGCCGTTCTTCCTAAGGCCGGGCTGCCTCCAGCCGGACCGCGCCTTGCAGACACTTCGTCCTCGGAACTGAGGAGGTGGAATGTCCAAGCGCGCACGAGATGTGATGACGGTCAACCCCGCACTGTGTACACCGGATACGTCGCTCGATCGGGTCGCGAGGCTCATGGTTCAGCACGACTGCGGCGAAATTCCCGTTGTCGACGCGGCTGAGCAGGTCGTCGGCGTGGTCACCGATCGCGACATCGTGTGTCGCGTTGTCGCCGAGGGCAAGAACCCGTCGGCCTATCCCGCCGAACATTGCATGACGAGCCGCGTCGTCACGGTCACCCAGGACACGACGCTCAGCGACGTGCTGACGACGATGGAGAAGCACCAGGTGCGGCGCGTGCCGGTCGTCGACGACCGCGGCGGCTGCGTCGGCATGATCTCGCAGGCCGACGTCGCCTGGGCTGGTAAAGAAAAGGAAGTCGCCGAACTGGTGCGGGAAGTGTCCCGCGACACCGGCGAGATCTCGCGCTGAAAAGGAGGCCTCCATGCGAACGCTGCTGATCGCCGCGCTCCTGATCGTCGCCGTGTTCGTCATCTGGGCCTATCCGACCGGGGTGCCGAGGTTCTGGGAACCGCGGCCGCCGGCGGCGGAGGTCGGCACCAGCGGGACCGTGGAGAAAGCGCGTGAACGCGGCGCGGAGCTCGGCGAAAAGGCGGCGGTAGCGGGCGAAAAGATCAAGGATGCCGCGCACGATGCGGCGATTACTTCGAAGATCAAGGCGAAGATGGCGCTCGACGACAGCGTCAAGGCCCGCGCGATCGACGTATCGACTGATGGATCGACCGTGACCGTCAGCGGAACGGTGCGGTCACGCGCCGAGCGCGACCGCGTCGTCGCCCTGGCGCGCGAGACCGCCGGCGTCACGACGGTGATCGATCACCTCTCGCTGGTCGTCGATCGCTGAATGTAAGGCGGCGCTGACGGCGGCCTGTACGTTAACGGCTGTTACTGTTCTCTCGAACGCCAGCAGTGGGCCTGTGGACGGGCCGCACTTGGAACTCTGTATCGACGAATCCCTTCGCAGCCGAGTATCATCAGCGACCGTCGTCCGATGAAGACCGGTCGCGCGGAATCTGGAGATCACCGGCCGGCCGCAACCAATCGGCGCAGCCGCCGGTCGGCGACATGGCATCCTCATGCCATCTGGTCGACGATCGTGATCCTCGCCTGCGCGTCAGTCAGCAGCGCGCAAACCCAACCGCGGCAAGTGATGTTGCTCTACTCGTACGATCGCGACTTCGCCTCCCGCAACGCGTTTGCCACGATGTTCCGCCCTGAGCTGAGCCGATCGTTCGGGGAACCCATCGATTTCATCGAGGTGTCGCTGCAGGCGGCACGCCTGAGCGCCGGCGCATCAGAAAAAACAGTTCTGAACGAGGTTCGATCCAACGTGCCGCGCCGGCGTCTGGATCTCGTCGTGCCCATTGGGGGACCGGCGGCGGTGTTCGCACAAACGTACCGGCAGCAGCTCTTTCCCACCACGCCGATGTTGCTGGCCGGAGTCGATCGCCGTTTCGTTCGAATCGAGGCCCTTGCCGCCACCGACACGGCCGTCGCCGTCGACCATGACCCGCCGCAGATGATCGAGACCATTCTGCGGCTCCTTCCCGACACCAGGACTGTCTTCGTGGTCATCGGGGCCTCCCGATTCGAGCAGTTCTGGCTCAAGGAGGTGAAGCGCGGGCTTCAGCGATTCGAGGGGCGTGTGACATTCATCTGGACGAACGAGCTGTCCTTCGAGCGGATGCTGAAGGACAGCGCCTCACTGCCGCCGCAATCGGCGATCTTCTACGGCGTGTTGTCGTCGGACGCGAAGGGTGTTCGTCAAGGGGAAGAGAGAACGTTGGGTGCGTTTCACGCCGCCGCCAACGCGCCGATCTTCGGTTTCGACAGCACACAACTGGGCCGCGGCATCGTCGGCGGGCCGCTGCTGTCCATCGAGGACCTGAGCCGGAACACGGCGACAGTGGCCGTCCGCATGCTCCGCGGCGCATCGGCGCACAGCCTCGCGACGCGAACGCAGGTTGCGGCGACACCGACCTTCGACGGGCGCGAACTGCGCCGCTGGGGCATTGGCGAGGATCGCTTGCAACCGGGCAGCGTCGTGCTCTTTCGCGAGCCCACGGTGTGGCAACGACACAGGCTTCCGATCATCGCGGGCGTGAGCTTTGCGAGTATCCAGGCAGTGTTCGCGATCGCCTTGCTCGTGAGCCGGGTCAAACGCCGGCGTGCGGAGCGCTCGCTCCGCGTGAATGAAGAGGGCTTCCGCCTGCTGTTGAATGCCGCGCCGGTCATGCTCTGGAGCGCGGGTGCTGATAAGCAGTGCACGAGCGTCAATCGTGCCCGTCTCGATTTCACCGGCCGACCGATCGAGGCGGAGTTGGGAGATGGCTGGACCGAAGCGGTCCATCCTGACGACCTGCAGCACTACCGCGAGACCTTCACGCAGTCGTTCGACCGCCGCGAGCCCTTCCGATTGGAGTACCGCCTTCGCCGTCATGACGGTGAGTACCGCTGGATCCTCGACACGGGCGTGCCTGATGGCTTCGCCGGGTACGTCGGCTCCGCGATCGACGTGACGGAGCTCAAGCTCGCGAGCGCCGCTCTGGCCGGCTTGAGCCGCAGGCTGTTGCAATCGCACGAAGAGGAGCGCGCCCGAATTGCGACGAAGCTCAACGAGGATCTCTGCCAACGGATGACGGGGCTCAATTTACAACTGCACAGCTTGAGCATGGGTCCGCACGGTGATGTCGACCAGATGCGTGTGCGTGTCGAGGAGCTGTGCGCGCAGTTTGGCACACTGGTGAGCGAGATTCAGGCAATCTCGGATCAGTCCAGTCACACACTCGAGTTGCGCGGAATCGCGGCGTCGGTCCGGACCTTCTGCCGGCAGATGTCGGCGCGCCACGGCGTGACGATTGACTACCACTATGGGGGTGTGCCGGGCACACTCCCGAACGACGTGGCGCTGGCCATATTCCGCGTGTTGGAGGAGGCGCTCTGCAACGCCGTCAGACACGCCGCGGTGCCTCGCGTATCGGTTTCGCTCGGCGGCAGTCGCGATGAGTTGCGGCTTGACGTCACCGACGAGGGCGTCGGTTTCGATCCCGAGGACGCCATGAGAAGTCACGGGCTCGGATTAATCGGCATGCGGGAGAGGCTAAGCCTGGTCGGCGGTGAATGCCTGATCGAGTCGCAGCCTGGTGCCGGGACACGGATCCGCGCTCGCGTGCCGTTACGCCGCAGCGTCTGACTCCTGGCGGGAGTGGATCGGCGATAATCCCGCCATGTCCGTCCTCGCCGCCGCATGATCCTCCCGCTTGCTCTCCTGCTGGCCACGCTCGTCCTCCGGGCGGCGAGCTCCAGCCGACGGGTGCACGGGAAGCTCCTGACCTCCTGTCTCCTCTTCGCAACCTCGGCGGCGGCAGCGGCGCTGGTCAGATACGCGCCACTCACGCCGGCGGTCGTCGACCAGATTCGGACGGTCAACCCGCTCCTCATCACATTCGGCGTGATCAACGTCCTCGTGGTCCTCGCGATCAACCCGTGGCGCGAGAACCGGGTGCCGGAGCAGTTCCCCACCATCGTCCAGGACGCGATCGTCATCGGCGTGTTCGCGCTGGCGGCCATCCTGTTCATGCAGGAAAAGATTCTGGCGACCACGGCGGTCGGCGCGGTGGTGCTCGGCTTCGCGCTGCAGGACACGCTGGGTAACCTGTTCGCCGGGCTCGCGATTCAGATCGAGAAGCCGTTTCGCGTCGGTCACTGGGTGGCGATCGCGGGTACGGAAGGCGCCGTCACCGAAGTGACCTGGCGGGCGACCAAGATCCGGACCAAGGCCGGCAACTTTCTGATCGTGCCCAACAGCGTCGTCGCCAAGGAAACCGTCACCAACTTCTCGGAGCCGACTCAGGACACTCGACTCGAGGTCGAGGTTGGCGCCAGCTACGATGCGCCGCCGAATCACGTCAAGGCCGTGATTCGCGACGCCTTGTTCGACGAGCCGCTCATCGTCCACGACCGGGAGCCCGAGGTACTGATTGTCGATTTCGCGGCGTCGGCGATCACCTATCGCGTGCGCGTGTGGACGAGAGACTTCGGCGCCGACATGATCGTGCGCGATCGCCTGCGCACGCTCATCTACTACGCGTTCCGGCGACACGCCATCGACATCCCGTATCCGATTCAGGTCGAGCTGTCGGACCTGCCCCGGACACCCGACGCTTCGACGCCGGTTACGACGAGCACCCTCGACGTCATCACCATCCTCGCGCCCCTGAGCGCCGACCAGCGCGGCCGTCTGCTCGATGGTACGCGTGTTCTCCTGTACGCGGCGGGCGAAGCCATCGTGCGCGAGGGCGCGCGTGGCAACTCGATGTTCCTGGTGATGCGCGGGGAAGCGGTGGTGACGCTCGCGAATACCAGCGGCGAGGTCGCCCGGCTGCACGACGGCGATTTCTTCGGCGAGATGTCCTTGCTGACGGGAGAGCCGCGTACCGCAACGGTGACGGCCGCGACCGATTGCCGGCTGCTGGAGATTGGCGTCGATGCGTTCCGCCGCGTCGCGCTCGCCGACCCGGCGATCGTCGAGCAGGTCACAGCGGCCGTCGCCACCCGCCGCGCCGAAATGGACCAGCACCGCGCGGCGAGGACGACGGCGGCCGTGTCAGCGGAACCGCCGCACACCTTCCTGGCGCGGGTGAGAGACTTTCTGCGGCTCTAAAGCTCTCAGCTATCGGTTGTAGGCCTACGCCACCCCGCGCTTGAACTCCGCGACGTCCGCGTTGCTGACCGACACCTTGACCGGTGCCGGGTTGCTGCCGCCTTTCGCCGCGCGATCGGGGCCCACTCCTCGCGACCCGCCGGAAGCCGACACCTGCGCCGACTGCTTCTCGGGAGCGACCGCCTGTTTCAGACCGCCGAGGCCGAAGCCTTTTTTCTTCGGCTCCTCTTCCTTCTTCGCGTCCTCTTTCTTGTCGCCGGCTTTCGTGGAGCCGGTCAGCCCCGAGGCGCCGTCCTCCACGGTGGCAATCGCGGTCACCGGCGTCGGCTTGTACTTGACGTGTGCCTTGTAGCGCGCCTCCACGACCGCTCCGTTCCTGGAGCCTGCCTGCTTGCGGATGGCTTCGATGCGGGCCTGCGTGTCGGGATGCGACGCGAACAGGCCGTTGCTGGCCGGCTGATCCTTGTTCCGTTCGTCGAGGCGTGTCAGGAAGTCGGCAAGCTTGCCCGGTGCGTAGCCGGCCTTCTCCGCCAGGGTCAACGAGACCTTGTCCGAATCCATCTCGTCGTTGCGGTCGAACTTGTTCTCCAGCACGATGTCGTAGGCCTTGTTGGCGATCTTGTCCAGGAACGGGCCGCGGCTGGACAGCGTCTCGTTGGCGCCGAGCTGCACCGCCTTGCCTTTTCTGATGGCGTTCACGGCATGTTTGTGAGCAACGTGCCCGACTTCGTGCGCCAGCACGCCCGCCAGCTCCGCTTCGCTCGTGATCAGGCCCAGCGCGCCGCGCGTGATGTGCACGATCCCGCCGGGCGACGCGAAGGCATTGACGCCGTCGGTGTCGAGCACGATGAACGTCCACGCCAGATTCGGCCGCTCCGACTGCTGGGCGAGCAGCGTCCCGACCAGCGTGACGTACTTGTGAATCGCCGGATCCTGGACGACGCCGAACCGCTGCCGGATCTTCGCGCTGACCTGCTCGCCGATCGTGCGCTCTTCTTCCTCGGTGACGTTCAGATCGTCGAGCTTGCCCTTCGCCTCCTGAATCTTCTGTGCCTTGTTCAGGATGCCGCCCAACTGCGCGTACGCCGGCGCGGCCAGCGCCAGCAGGGCCACCACGATCATCGACTGCTTCATACGCGCGCCTCTCTGTTGATGCCGGAAGCCATGCTCGCCGCCGGCCCCACGACCTCGAAAATTGCCACGGGATGCGTCTTGCCCTTCACGACGACGTCGCCGAGCGGACGGAATTCGTAGTCGCCTTTCAGCTGCTGGCGTGTGGCTTCGCTAATGATAATCCGGGTGCCAAACTCCTTGTTCAACGACTCGAGCCGCGCGCCCAGATTCACCGCGTCGCCAATCACGGTATAGCTCATGATCGCTTCGCTGCCGATGTTGCCGGCGATCATCGCACCGGTGTTGATGCCAATGCCGATGTCGAGCCCGGAAAACCGTCCCTCCGCCTGCCACCGCGCGTTCAAACGGCCGAGCTCGGCGATCATCGCCAGCGCCGTCTGCACGGCATGGTCGGCGTGGTCGGGATCGTCCAGCGGCGCGCCGTAGAGCGCCATGACCATGTCGCCCACGAACTTGTCCAGCGTTCCTCCGTGCTTGAAGACGAGATCGACCATGCTCGAGAAGTACTCGTTGAGCATGGCCACGATCTCGTCCGGCTGCCCGCGTTCGGTCACCGTCGTAAACCCGCGGATATCCGAGAACAGCACGCTCATCTCGCGGCGCTGACCGCCAAGACGGGCCAGGCCCGGGTTCGCCATCAGCACGGCGTACACGTCCTTCGACACGTATCGGCCGAAGAGCTGTTTGACTCGCCTTTTCTCGCGGTCCTCGAAGAAGTACTGGTAGCCGACGCCGCCCAGGAGCGCGAACCACGATGCCAGGACGGGCTGTGTGAGGTTGAACCAGACGCCGCCGGCGAACAGGAACGTCGCCCACCACGCCACGAGCGCCATGACTGCAACCGCGGCGAGCGTCGCCCACCACGCCGGCAGCAGCGCCGCCGCCATGCCGACCCCGAGTGCCGCCGCAACGACCGACACGACCCGCACCCATGCGGACGCCGGACGCATGAATCGATTCGACAGAATGTCGTCGGCGACCGCCGCGTGAATCTGGATGCCTGGCATCTTGCCGTGCGCGAACGGCGATTCGAAGGTGTCGAGGAGTCCCGATGCCGTCGTGCCGACGAAGACAATCTTGTCGCGGAAGATCGACGGATCCACCTTCGGTGTCTCTTTCGTAAGGAGCTGGTTCTCCGACAGCAGCAGATCGAAGAACGTATAGGTGGGATACGTGCGGCTCCTGAGATCGTCGAGCAGCGCCGGGCCGCGAAAATCGATCAGCGCCCACAGGTGCTGCAGTACCCCCCCTTCGCGATCGACCCGGCGCCACGACAGCGGCATTCGGCGATCGCCCAGGCGAAGCGCCGTACCCTCGAGCCGGACGTCCCCGGGGCCGATGCCCGCGGCACGCAGGGCTGCCGCCGTCCCCAGCGACGCCAGCGCGCGTTGCTGCGCGCGGACGAACGGCGTCATGTGACGGAGCGGGCCGTCGGGATCGAGGATGAACAGGTTGTGACCGAGGCCGGCTGCGGCCTGCGCCAGCGCGGGAAATGGCGGCAGCACGCCTTCGCGGTCGAGGATGCCGCTGATGTCGAGCCGGTAACCTTCATCCGGCAGGACGGCATCAGGCGTTTTGGTGTCGTAGGACGCATCCGCGAGAAGCAGCACGTTGCCCGCGGCCTTGATCGAATCGGCAAGAGCCTTGTCCGACTCGGCGCCGGACCACGTCGTGCCGCCGAATTCGAATCCGGTGCGCGTATCGGCCTCGGTAAAGAGCACGTCGTAGGCGATGACCTTCGCCGGCGCGCGGGCCAGGTAATCGATCAGCATCGAATGGACGGCGCGCGGCCACGGCCATCGACCTGCGTTCGGCTGGAGGTTGCGCAGCGAGGACTCGTCGATTTCGACCAGCGCGATGTCCGTCCGCGCCGTGTCAGGCCGCGCCGTGTGCGACAGCCGCCAGTCGTAGGTCCTGAGCTCGATGGTTTCGAGTGGATGCAGTCCACTGCTGAAGCGCGTGAACAACAGATCGACCGCCAGGACGATGACTGCCGCGGTGCAGCCAACGAGCAGGCCGGCAGATGCTTTGCGCAAGGATCGGTTCTAGGGCAGGCCCGAAGACTTCCGGCGCCACGCCCACCCGGCAAGACCGACAGCGGCCAGCCCCAGGACGCCGCGTTTCAACCAACGGCCGGCGCCGGGTTTCGAGTTGTCGCCGTCGAGGAGCTGCCGATAGGTGTCCAGCGTCTCACGCGACTCGGTCGCCGCCGGCCGCGGACGGGCGCGCCGTTCCGGCGCCGGAATCCAGCGGGTGATGTAAGCGAACGATTCCGAGCTGCAAATGGGACAGGTCTGCTGCTCGTAGATCTCGTCGCAGTCGAGGCAGAGGCGCGCGATGTGGAGCTGCACCCGACCATGATAACCGCCCGGCCAGACCACGGCGAAATACATGCGGCGCGCCGGCCGGAACGGACCGACTCAGCTCAACCGTCCGGCCACGGTCTCTCCGCCGAATCCGACGCCCATCACGACCCCCGCGTGGAAGCCGAAGTCGTGGCGACGATCGAGCTCGACGACGATCACGTTCAGACGGTAATAGAGCGACGCATCGAAGATCCCTCGCGCGACGCACGTGAACAGCGGGCACGCCGTCGTCGAGACGATCTGCGTCTGACACCGGCCGTCGATCCACGCCAGCAGACGCGCTTGCTCGTCGCCGCTCAGATCGTTGACCCCCTCAAGAATCAGCGCGCCGACGTCGCCGTCCGGTAGTTGAAGTGGCGATCCCCGCCCCTTGCGAATCACCGGTTCGGGCAGGTGCGGCTCGAGCAGCTGCAACACCGCGAGGGTGGACGGTTCGGACCCTTCGAGCAGCACGTTGTGGCGCGGACTGCGCCACTCGACCGTCGATCGGACGCTGAACGCGAGCAGCGGCGCCGAGTCGAATTTGCCACCGGATATCATGCGCCCCTCCCTCGCCTTCGAGCCCGTGCCGGCCATCAACACCGGGACCGAAGGCCCCCACATCATGCACTGAAGGATTCCGCCATTTTGCACACTGCCGCGGCCGCTCACGTCGTCTGCGTGATGCGTATCGGAATGGTTCAGTTGCTGTCATTGCCGGAGACAGCTCGGCCGAGGAGCGCGCGTTCTAAACCGCCGTTTTGTTGGGAAATCGGCGCCGGTGGCGGCTGGCATCGGCCCTGCTCCTGTGGGCGCGTCGGGAGTGGCTTCGCCGGAGGGCCGAGTTTATGTGGATGTTGCTAGCGATCAACGCAGTGATGCTGGTGGGGCTGCTCTTCACGTTGTGGCGGCTGCGTCATCTCCAGGCTGTGCTGGCGATTCACAAGCTCGCCGCCCCTGCGGCCGTTCATCGAACGGTCAAGCCCGCCGAACCGCGCCGTCGTGAATCCTCGCGGCAAACCGCGCTCGACCAGTTTCCATCGGAGACCGCCATCGAGAACCCGATCGCGCCGCTCCGTCCCCGGCGTCCACAGCCCTCCCCGGCCGGCCGCTCGTCCCAGCGTCTGGCGCCGGTCGGTCGCTGATCTGATCAGGCGCTCGCCAGCAGCTTTTCGGTCTCGGGCGAGTAGCTCTTCCAGCAGTCGCGGCCGCTTCGCTTGGCGTCGTACAACGCGGCGTCCGCGCGCCGCAGCACGGCGTCGATGTTCTGATCGCCGGGCTCCACCTCGCTGATGCCGATGCTGCACGTGCACCGCACGTCGCCGGCCGGAGAGCTCACAACCAGGCGGCGGCAGCCCGCGCTGATGCGCCCGGCGATCGTCTCCGCGGCTTCGCGCGATGTCTCGGGCGCCAGCAGCGTGAACTCCTCGCCGCCGACGCGGCCGACGATGTCGGAGTGCCGGCACTCGGCACGCAGCATGTCGGCAAAGCGGCACAACAGGCGGTCGCCGGCTTCGTGGCCTCGGGTGTCGTTGACGCGCTTGAAGAAGTCGAGATCGATCACCATCAGACTGAAACGGCTCTCGTAACGCTGCCACCGCGAGAATTCCACGCTGGCGAGCTCGAACCACCAGCGGCGCGAGTACACGCTGGTCAGGACGTCGGTGCTGACCAGCCGTGAGAGGTGATCGCGCGCCGCTTCCAGTTCGGTCACCTGATCGGCCAGGCGGCCCTGGAGCGTCGCCACACGAATGCCGACCTGCACGCGCGCGCGCAGTTCCTCGGTGTCAATCGGCTTCACCATGTAGTCGTCGGCGCCGGCGTCGAGGCCGGCGACGAGATCCGCACGGCCGTTGCGCCCCGTCAGGAGCAGCACGTACAGCCCGGCGAGCGCCGGGGTCCGCCGGATCCGCCGGCAGATTTCGATGCCATCGAGGCCGGGCATCATCCAGTCCAGTATCGCGAGCGCGGGAGCCGGACCAGCGGTCAGGAGATTCCACGCGGCCTCTCCGTCCGGCGCCGACACCGCGTCGATGCCCCAGCGCTCGAGCGCACGGGACAGGATCGCCGTCGCGACCGGATCGTCGTCGGCAATGACCGCTCGCATGCGATCGGCGGACGCAAGCCGGATGCCCGCGCAGAAGTGCGCAACCGTTTGGAGCGGTGTCCCCTTCGGACGCTGTGCGTGTGCGCGTCCCGTTCGTCGTGTGCGGAAATGTTACAGGGACCTAGGAGGGGCCAGGGTTCAGAAGCGCCCGGGTCACGCGCCGGATGTCGTCGAGAGACAGCGGCTTGTGCCAGACCTCGGCGGAGAGGGAGCGGAGGTCGCTGATCGTCGATTCGTCCAGCGTGGTCTCGCCGGTGATCAGAGCGACGGCAATGCCTTGATTGGCCGGATCCTGGCGCAGCCGATACAGGAACCCCACGCCGTTGATGAGGGGCATTCTCAGATCGAGCAGGATCGCGTCGGGCCGCTCTTCTTTGACGTAGGCGAGGGCATCCTCGGCGTTG
>Ga0068862_100003689_pt1 | contig 13095 bp, 9 predicted proteins | sample KBSSwiS52_FD_66598 | JGI IMG/M metagenome (GOLD analysis project Ga0068862, IMG submission 66598) | Switchgrass rhizosphere microbial communities from Kellogg Biological Station, Michigan, USA - KBS Switchgrass S5-2 | ecosystem: Host-associated > Plants > Roots > Rhizosphere > Soil ... | reverse complement strand
CCCGATCCCGCGCCCGACACGCCAGCCGGCTTTCCAGCCGAAGACCAGCCGCTGCCGCAGGAGGATCAGCCCATGCCGCGTGAGGACCCCGACAACCCCGGCCGCGTGTTGCGGTAGGGCGCGGGCTGAAGGCGCCGCCCGGCATCAACCGACCGGCCGGGCGCTGACTTGCGAGGACGCCAGCGTTATTGTACACTCGTCCAACAGTGGGCGGAGTGTGGGATGGCGCTGGCGGATAGCGGGCCGGAGGTCGATCCGGATGAGGGCTGGAGCCTGCCGGCCTGGACCTATTCCGATCCTGACTTCTTCCGCGTCGAGCTGCGCCGGGTAATCCGCCCCTCCTGGCAGGTTGTCTGCCATGTCGGCGACGTTCCCAATCACGGCGATTTCCATACGCTCGACTATGCCGGCGAGAGCGTGGTGGTGGTTCGCACCCGCGAAGGCGCCGTCAACGCATTCGCCAATGTGTGCCGCCACCGTGGCGCGCGGATCATCGACGGTCCGTCCGGCTGTGCGACGAAGCTGGTCTGCCCCTATCACGCCTGGGTCTACGACCTCGATGGCCGGCTGACCGGCGTGCCGATGCGCGAGACCTACGGCATCGACATGGCCGATCACGGCCTTGTCGCCGTCGAGCACGAGGTCTGGCGCGGGTTCATCTTCGTTCGACTGGAAGGCGGCGGCCCGTCGGTGGCGGCGATGATGGCGCCCTACGAGCATGAGGTCGCGCCCTATCGCTTCGAGGAGCTGCGCACGCTCGGCCGGGTGACGCTGCGGCCGCGCCGGGTCAACTGGAAGAATGTCGGCGACAATTATTCGGACGGGCTGCACATCGCTGTCGCCCATCCTGGTCTCAAGCGGCTGATGGCGGACGGCTACGGCGTCGAAGCCAGCGACCATGTCGACAAGATGTGGGGGGCGATCCTCGACCGCCCGTCGACCAACCCGTCCGAGCGCGCCTATCAGCACTTCCTGCCGCCGGTTGCGCATCTTCCGGCGGAGCGGCAGCGGCTGTGGACCTATTTCAAGCTGTGGCCGAACATCGCCTTCGACATCTATCCCGACCAGGTCGATTTCATGCAGTGGCTGCCGGTTTCGCCGACCGAGACGCTGATCCGCGAGATCTCCTACGCTTTGGCCGACGATCGCCGCGAGATGAGGGCGGCGCGCTATCTCAACTGGCGGATCAACCGCCAGGTCAACGCCGAGGACACCAGGCTGATCGAGCGGGTGCAGGACGGGATGGCGTCGGAGACCTTCTCGATCGGGCCGCTCAGCCGTGACGAAGTCGCGCTCCGGAATTTCTGCCGCAAGATCCGCCGGGCGATCCCCGAGGCGCGCCAGCGGCACGCGCCCGCCCCCGGCTGGAGTGCCGTACGATGACGCAGCGTTATGATGCGGTAATCATCGGCGGCGGCCATAACGGCCTCGTCTGCGCATATTACCTCGCCCGCGCCGGCAAGTCGGTGCGTGTGCTGGAGCGCCGCGCGATCGTGGGTGGCGCGGCGGTGACCGAGGAGTTCCATCCCGGCTTCCGCAATTCGGTGGCGAGCTACACGGTCAGCCTGCTCCAGCCCAAGGTCATCCGCGACATGAAGCTCGCCGAGCGCGGGCTGCGCATCGTCGAGCGGCCGATCTCGAACTTCCTGCCGCAGGAGGACGGGCGCTACCTGAAGCTCGGCGGCGGGCTGGCGCGGACCCAGGCCGAGTTCAGCAAATTCTCGGACCATGATGCCGGGGTGCTGCCGGCCTATTACGCGGCGCTCGACACCGTCGCGGACGTCCTGCGCGACCTCGCGCTGAAAGCGCCGCCCAATCTCGGCGAGGGGCTGCACACCATGCTCGCCGCTGCGCGGCAGGGCAGGGGCCTCGCCCGGCTCAACCTCGCCCAGCAGCGCGATGTGCTGGATCTCTTTACGAAGTCGGCGCGGACTTTTCTCGACGGCTGGTTCGACAGCGAGGCGGTGAAGGCGGCGTTCGGCTTCGACGCGGTGGTCGGCAATTTCGCCAGCCCGGACACGCCCGGATCGGCTTATGTCCTCCTCCACCATGTCTTCGGCGAGGTGAACGGCAAGAAGGGCGCATGGGGCCATGCCATCGGCGGCATGGGCGCGATCACCGGTGCGATGCGCGCCGCCTGCGAGGAGGCGGGCGTCGAGATCACCGTGGAAACGCCGGTCGCACAGGTCCTCGTCGATAACGGCCGCGCGGTCGGCGTGCGACTGGAGGGCGGTGGCGAGGTGATGGGCGCGGCGATCGTGTCGAATGTCGGCCCACGCCTGCTCTACGACCGGCTGATCGCGGCGGACGACCTCGACCCCGAGTTTCGCCGCCGCATGAAGGGCTTCAAGGTCGGCTCCGGCACGTTCCGGATGAACGTGGCGCTCTCCGATCTGCCGCGCTTCACCTGCCTGCCGGAGCCCGGCGAGCACCACCAGTCGGGCATCATCATCGCGCCGACGCTCGACTACATGGACCGCGCCTTCACCGATGCGAAACAGACTGGCATGTCGAAGGCGCCGATCGTCGAGATGCTGATCCCGTCGACCGTCGACGACAGCCTCGCCCCGCCGGGTGCGCATGTCGCCAGCCTGTTCTGCCAGCAATTCGCCCCCGAGCTGCCCGACGGGCGGGGCTGGGACGATGTCCTCGAGGCGGCCGCCGACCTGATCGTCGATACCGTCGATCGCTGGGCGCCCGGCTTCCGCGCGTCGGTGATCGCGCGGCAGATCCATTCGCCGCTCGACCTGGAGCGCAAGTTCGGGCTGACCGGCGGCGATATCATGCATGGCAACATGTCGCTGGACCAGCTCTGGTCGGCGCGGCCGATCCTCGGCAATGGCGCCTATCGCGGCGCGTTGAAGGGCCTTTACCTGTGCGGTGCGGGCACCCATCCCGGCGGTGGCGTCACCGGCGCACCGGGCCATAATGCGGCGCGCGAGATCCTCGCCGACCGCGGGCTGCTGCGGCGGCTGCTGCGCAGCGCGTGAGCGGCGGGGGGCATGCGGCCACCGCGCGCGGGGGCGGCGGGGGATCGCCCTGATCAGGCCGAAGCCAGTCGTTGCACCTGTGATATAATTAACCAATGATTAATTATCGGGCAGGCGCTCCCGCCACTCCGGACGGCGCGCCGGGTTTGAAATTGGGCGAGCGAAAATACGCAGATTCGCGACGCGTTCTGAACAGTCGAGACAACGTCGCTCACGACACGCCGGCAGAGTTGATGTTGGCACGAGGCCTCAGGCGCGCGTTCGGCCCCAAGAACTCAAGGGTTAACCAATCGACAACCAATTTGTGCAGGCGCATCCACCAGCCGCTTCGTACGAAGCAGGAACCAGGGATGCCAAGATGAAAAATGTTCTTCTCGCTTCGGCGGCTGTCGTCGCCATATTCGTCCTTCCCGCCGTCGCGGGCGCAGCGGTCACCACCTATTCCGGCCAGGACGATGGTGCGGCCGTGGGCGGCAGTTTCGCCAATTCAGACGCCGCAGCCGCCACCCTCGCGGCGGCCTCCGGCCCGCTGACGACGATCGACTTCGAGTCCCTCGCCACCGGCTTCCAGAGCTCCTACGTCCTGCCCGACGTCACGATCACGCTGTCGGCGAGCGACTACGGCGACGGGTTCAGCGGGATCAGCTCGACGACCTACGGCAATCTCTACGGCTTCGATGTCGGCACGGGCGGCGGCAACTGGCTGGGTTTCCCAGGCGGCGGTGCGACCTTCACCTTCGGTAGCGCGAAGAACGCCTTCGGCTTCTACACCACCGGCCTTCAGACGACGTTCGGCGCGACCTTCAACGTCAGCTTCGTCGACGGCAGCGCGCAGTCGTTCGATGTTCCATCGAACACCAATGGCGGGGTCAGCTATTTCGGCTTCACCGATACCGCCAGCTTCACCAGCGTCACCATCAGCCAGAACGGTGCGGGCGACGCCTGGGGCATCGACAACGTCAGCTTCGACGCCGCGCCTTCGGTCCCCGAGCCCGCGACCTGGGCGATGATGATCGTCGGTTTCGGCCTGACCGGCGCCGCCCTGCGCCGCCGGCCGGCGAAGACCGCCTTCGCCGCCTGATCGCCTGGCGCCGGACCGACAGCGCCGCCGGTCGTGGGACCGGCGGCGTTGCCGCGTCGTGATCAGATGACGACGCCGTGCCGTTCCCAGATCGCGTCGCGGACCAGGCGCCAACGGCGCACGTTCTGAACGTCTGACGAGGATCTTCATGCCTCCGGCGAAAAGGCTGCGTGAACCCGATCGCGTCGGTGGCGTTATCATCGCCTGCGACGAGTGCGGGCGGAGGCCGGGCGCTCAATCCTTGGAGAGCGTGTGCCTGAGTTTGACAGGGTCGATCTGACGAACTGCGACCGTGAACCGATCCATCTGCTCGGCGCGATCCAACCCGGTGGTTTCCTGATCGCGGTCAGCGCGGACTGGATCATCGCGCGGGTGTCTCGGAACATTCGAGATCTGCTGGGACGCGATGCGGAGGAACTGATCGGCTCACCGCTCGCCGACTACGTCCCTGCCGCGCTGCTTCACGACCTTCGTAACCGGCTCGCCTACCTGCACGCGCCCGATATGACCGAGCGCTTGTTCGGGGTGCAGATCGCCACCTCGGGCCAGCCCTACGACGTTGCCGTCCACCTGAATGACGGTCAGATCGTGATCGAGATCGAGCCGGGCGCGGTGCCGGGCGGAGACGCCGCCAGCCCGGTACGGGCAATGATGGCGCGGCTCGATCAGGCCAAGGACATGACAGGCTTCTACCGGGAGGGTGCGCGCCAGGTGCGCGCCCTGCTCGGGTACGACCGCGTCATGGTCTACAAGTTCGCCGCAAGCGGAGCCGGCGAGGTCGTCGCCGAGGTCGCCAAGGCCGGGATTGGCAGCTTCCTCGGCCTGCACTATCCGGCCAGCGACATCCCACGCCAGGCGCGCGCGCTCTACAAGCGCAACATCGTCCGCGTTATTCGCGATGTCGATGCCGAGCCGGTGCCGATCGTCCCGGAGCGCGATGCCGCAGGCAAGCCCATCGACCTGTCGCTTTCGGTGCTACGCTCGGTCTCGCCGATCCACATCGAATATCTCAAGAACATGGGGGTGGCGGCATCGCTGTCGATCTCGATCATCGTCGATGACGAGCTGTGGGGCCTGTTCGCCTGTCACAATTACACGCCGCGCGCGCCGACCTTCGAGCGCCGGTCGATCTGCGAACTGTTCGCCGAGATGTTCGCGATGCGCCTGGAATCCCGTGAGCGCCGACAGGTCGTCGAATATGAGCGCCGGGCGCGCGACATCTCCGACCAGCTGCTCGGCGCGGTTGCTTCGGACGAGACCCTGCTCAAGGATCCGGATTGGCTGGGCGACATTTTGACCAGCGCGATTCCGGCGAGCGGGGTCGGCGTCTGGATCAACGGCAACTACGCCTTTTCGGGCGTCACCCCGCCGACCGAGGATTTCCGGCGCATCGTGCGCGCGCTGAACGGGATGGCGGCGGGGCGGGTCTATACAACCGATCATATCGGCAGCCTGATCGACGAGGCCGGCGCCTTTGCCGATCGCGCCGCCGGGCTGCTGGCGATCCCGATCTCCCGCTCGCCGCGCGACTACGTCATCCTGTTCCGCTCTGAGATGAAGCAGGCGGTTCGCTGGGCCGGAGATCCGCACAAGCCTGTTCAATACGGCCCGAACGGTCCCCGGCTGACCCCGCGCGAGAGCTTCGAGGAGTGGAAGGAACTGGTCGAGGGCCATTCCGAACCGTTCACGGCCTGGGAGTTGCGGGTCGCCGAGACACTGCGCGCGACCCTGATCGAGGTCGTGCTGCGCCTCGCCGACGAGGCGGCGGCCGAACGCCGGCAGTCGACCGCGCGTCAGGAAATGCTGATTGCCGAGCTGAACCACCGCGTTCGCAACATCCTTGGCGTCATTCGCGGCCTGATCCGCCAGTCGCAACCTGACAGCCCCTTGGTCCGCGAATTCGTGCGGCTGGTCGACGGCCGTATCCATGCGCTCGCGCGCGCCCACAATCAGATCACCGACGACCATTGGGGTCCGGCCCCGCTCAACGCGCTGATCGATGCGGAGGCGGCCGCCTTCGCCGCCGACCGGCGCAATGCGATCATCGCGACCGGCGAGCCGGTCCTGCTCAATCCGCAGGCGTATTCGACGATGGCACTGGTCATCCACGAGCTGGTGACGAACTCGACCAAGTACGGCAGCCTTTCCGCTGCCGCGGGTGAAGTTCGGATCGACTGGGCGCGCGACGAGGCGGGCGACCTTAACTTCACCTGGCGGGAAAGCGGCGGCCCGCCGGTCTCGCCGCCCAGCCGCAAGGGCTTCGGCACAACGATCGTCAACCGGTCGGTGCCCTATGATCTCGGCGGCAGCGCCAGCATCAACTATCCGCCGGACGGGGTGCGGGCGGACTTCCGCATTCCGGCGCGACATGTCTCGGAGCCGAAAGGCGCGAGGGCGGCGCAGACGCGGGTAAAGCGCGCCAGCGTCTCCAGCCAGCAGGTGGTCAATCCCCATCTTCTCGAACGACGCTCGGTGCTGCTGGTCGAAGACAGTCTGATCATCGCCCTCGATGCCGAGGACATCCTCAATCGCTTCGGCGCCGATGTCGCCACGGCCTCCACCCCCGAGGCAGCGCACGACATCCTCGACAAGAGCCGCGTCGACTTCGCGGTCCTCGACATCAACCTGGGTGACCAGACCAGCTTCGGCGTCGCCGACCGCCTGATCGAAATGGGCGTGCCGTTCTTCTTCGCCTCGGGCTATGGCGAGCAGGCCAACCTTCCCATGCAGCACCGTGCCACTCTAGTTGTGCAGAAGCCCTATACGACCCACAACATCGCCAATGCGATCGAGCACCTCTTCGGTTGAGCGGAGGCAGGGCGCTGGTGCTCCGAAGCAGATCCTGACCTATGTTGGCAGCGCGATCGCGCGAAGAGGCTAAGCTTGGTCGATGATTACAGACGATGTGCGTGCCGGCGCGACGGCACCCCCCCGGGATCAGGCCGGCAGCCGCGCAGCCTTGTTGATCATCGACATGATCAACTGTTTCGACTTCGAAGGAGCGGAGACGCTGCAGCCCCGGGCATTGGCCGCGGCGCGCGCGATCGACCGGTTGCGTGGCGAAATGACGCGCGCCGATCTGCCGGTCATCTACGTCAACGACAATTTCGGCGAATGGCATTCGGAGCGGTCGCGACTGGTCGATCGCGCGTTGCAGAGGCATAATCCGGTCACGGAACTGCTCCGGCCCTGCGACGAAGACTTCTTCGTCATCAAGCCGCAGTTCTCGGGCTTCTACGCGACCAACCTGCCGGTCCTGCTGCCCAAGCTCGGGGTGACCCGGCTGATCCTGACCGGGATCGCTACCGACATCTGCGTGCTCTTCACGGCCGCGGACGCGCATATGCGCGATTACCGCCTCTGGGTGCCCGGCGACGCCGTCGCGACCGAGAGCGAGGTGCGGGGGCGCTGGGCGCTGGAGATCATGGCGCACAGCATGGGAGCCGAGACCGCGGCGACGAACGAGCTGACGCTGGAGGCGTGGATGGCGCAGGACCAGCGCGGCGGCGAAGGCTGATCGCGCTAAGCGGGCAACCGGCTGCGGACGTGATCGTTGTTATCGGAAAGGAGCGTGAGATGACGGAATCGGTACAGGCGGACGGTCGCGGCTCGAGAGGCGCGAAGCAGGGCGAGCCGAGCGTCAAGGACCGCGGTGCCGGTGAATCGGGCGGTGGCGCTTATGAGGCCGAGACCGCGGCGAAGAAGCCGGACGAGAAGCCCGGGAGTTTCACCGGCACCGGTGGGCAGACCGTACAAGACTATCACGGCCCATCTGGCCCCCACACGGTCGGCAAGAAATAGCGGCTTGAGCTTCCACGGCCGGGGTTCGGCCGGCGGATACCAGTCCAGTTAGGCGGCGGCGCGTCGCGATCGGTCTAGTCGCCAGGCAGCCGCTATGTGACACGAACCACGGAGCGCCAGCATGGCCGACGAGGACGAGACTGTTCACTACAAGGGCGCCGAGGGCGGCTGGGGATCGGTGCGCGGCATCGCGGAGACCGCCTGGCGGGAGCGGCCGGGGCCGGGCGCGCTGGACACGTTGCGACGCCAGAACAAGGTCAAGGGGTTCATGTGCGTGTCCTGCGCCTGGACCAAGCCGGCGACCCCGCATGCGTTTGAATTTTGCGAGAACGGCGCCAAGGCGACGCTCTGGGAGCTGACCAGCCGCCGCTGCATGCCCGACTTCTTCGCCACCCATAGCGTGACCGAGCTCAAGGGGTGGAAGGACCACGATCTCGAACAGCAGGGGCGGCTCACCCACCCGATGCGCTACGATCGCGGGAGCGACCGCTATGTCCCGTGCAGCTGGGACGAGGCCTTCGCGGCGATCGGTCACGAGCTCCGGCAGATCGATCCCGGTGCCGCGGTGTTCTATTCCTCCGGACGCGCCAGCCTGGAGACGAGTTACCTCTACGCGCTGTTCGCGCGCCTTTATGGGCACAACAACCTGCCCGACAGTTCGAACATGTGCCATGAGACGACGTCGGTCGCGCTCAAGAAGCTGATCGGCTCACCCGTCGGCACCTGCGTCCTGGCCGATTTTGACCTGTGCGACACGATCTTCTTCTTCGGCCAGAACACGGGATCGAACAGCCCGCGGCTGCTGCATCCGTTGCAGGAGGCGGTGAAGCGCGGGGTGAAGATCGTCACCTTCAATCCGGTGCGCGAAAAGGGGCTGGAGGTCTTCAAGAACCCGCAGAGCCCGGTCGAGATGCTGACGCCGAAGGAGACGCAGATCTCGACCCTCTACCTGCAGGTGCGGGCAGGGGGCGACATCGCGGCGATCATGGGCCTCATCAAGCATGTCCTCGCCGCCGAGGAAAAGAAATGGGCGGAGGAGAAACGCCATGTCCTCGACGTCGACTTCATCGCGCAGCACACTGCGGGCTTCGAGGCGCTGAGGGCGAAGGTCGAGGCGACGCCCTGGGACGAGATCGAGGCGGAAAGCGGCCTCACCCGCGACGATCTTGCCGAGGCGGCGCAGATCTACATCGAGGCGCCCCGCGCGATCGCGATGTACGGCATGGGGCTGACCCAGCATGTCCATGGTTTCGAAAACCTGGCGATGCTGACCAACCTGTGGCTCCTGAAGGGCAATGTCGGCCGCGACGGCACCGGCATTTCGCCGGTCCGCGGCCATTCGAACGTGCAGGGCCAGCGCACGGTCGGCATCTCCGAGAAGCCCGAGCTGGTGCCGCTCGACAAGCTCGCCGAACTGTTCGGCTTCGAGCCGCCGCGCGAGGAGGGAATGAACACGGTCAAGGCTTGCGAGAAGATCCTCTCGGGCGAGGTCAAGGCGTTCATCGGCCTGGGCGGCAATTTCGTGCGCGCCATTCCCGAGCGCGAGAAGATGGAGGCGGCGTGGACGAAGCTGCGCCTGACCGTCCAGATCGCCACCAAGCTCAACCGCAGCCACCTGATCAACGGCGAGATCGCCTACCTCTTGCCATGCCTCGGTCGATCCGAGGAGGACCTGCAGGCGAGTGGCCGGCAGGCGGTGACGATGGAGGACTCGCTCTCCTGCATCCACGGCTCGCTCGGCAAGAACAAGCCGGCATCGGGCGACCTGAAGTCCGAGGTGGCAATCGTCGCCGGCATGGCCAAGGCAACGCTGCCGCCCAATCCGAAGGTGAAGTGGGATGAATGGACCGGCGATTACGCGCTGATCCGCGACCTCATCGAGCAAACCTATCCCGAGCAGTTCCGCCATTTCAACGACCGCGTCTTCACCCCCGGCGGCTTCTATCGCGGCAATTCCGCGCGCGAGCGGGTGTGGAAGACCGAGAGCGGCAAGGCGCAGTTCACCGTGCCGAAGACGATGACCTCGGTCGGCTTCGACGAGGCGGCGGGTCGCTACCGCCTGATCACCCTGCGCTCCAACGACCAGTTCAACACGACGATCTACGGCTATTCCGACCGGCTGCGCGGTATCGAGGGTACGCGCGACGTCGTGCTGATGAACCCCGATGACATTGCCGCAGCCGGCCTCGCCGCGGGCCAGGTGGTCGGGCTGGCGAGCGACGCCGGCGACGGGGTCATCCGGCAGGTCGGCGGGCTGAGCGTGGTGCCGTTCCTGCTGCCCCGCGGCTGCATCGGCGCCTATTATCCGGAGATGAACCCGCTGATCCCGCTCTGGTATCATGACGAGGAGTCCAAAACCCCCGCCGCCAAGGGGGTGCCGGTGCGCATTGTGGCTTGAATGATCCGCGTCCCGCAGATCGTTCTGCTCGCCCTCTGTCTGGCTGCCTGCAGCAAGGAGGCGCGCAGCCTCGGCCCCAGCCTGCCGCAGACGCCGCCGGCGGCTGACGACGACCCGCGCATCCCGGCTTATGAGGGCAATTTCTTCCAGATCGCGCAGGGCGGCCGCTATTTCGCGTGGTACGGTTGTGCCGCCTGCCATGGCGAGACCAGCCCAGGCGTGCTCGATCTGGCCGACGGGCAGTGGCGCCATGGCGGCGGCTTCGCGGCGGTCTTCGCGGCGATCGCCGACCGCCACGGGCGGCTCGCCTACCGGGCCCGCGTCCCGGCCGAGCAGCTCTGGCAGCTCACCGCCTATGTCCGCGATCTTCCCGGCCATTTCCCCGAGAAGCGCCGCCGGACGGATCTCGATCAGCAAGCCGAGCCGCGCGCCGCGACATGGTCCGGCCCGCAGTGAAGCGCAGGCTGATCATCGCGCAGGCCCTGCTGCTCGCCGGCTGCGGGGGGATCCAGTCGCCGCTGCATCCCGCGGGCGATCAGGCCGGCGCGCTCCACGGCCTGTTCCTGCTGATGATCGTGGTCTGCGGCGGGATCTACCTGCTGGTGGTGTTCGGGCTCCTCTGGACTCTATGGCGGGCGCGGCGGCAGGCGGGAGCGGCCTCGGCGGACGACCGCCCGCTCGACCGCGGCCTATGGACGGCGGCGGTGGTGATCGTGATCGGCCTCACCGTCCTCATCGCCGGCAGCTTCCTCGCCGACCGTGCGCTGTTCGCCGCGCGCGATCGCGACGCGCTCGAGATCCGCGTCACCGGCCATCAATGGTGGTGGCGCATCGAATATCGCGATCCGGCGAGCGGGCGCTGGATCGAGACGGCGAACGAACTCCATCTGCCGCTCGGCCGCACGGCGCGGGTGACGCTCCGCGCGGCGGACGTGATCCACAGTTTCTGGGTGCCGAACGTCGCCGGCAAGATCGACATGATCCCGGGCCGCCGCAACCTGATCGATCTGACACCGCGCATGGAGGGGTGGTTCCGCGGCCAATGCACCGAATTCTGCGGGGCGCAGCATGCACACATGGCCTTCGACGTGAAGATCGAGCGGCCGGAGGTGTTCGACGCCTGGCTGGTGGCGCAGACCCGGCCCGCTCTGGAACCAGCGGATGCGGTCGCCGCGCGCGGCCGTGCGGTCTTCGCCGGGCCGTGCGGCGCCTGCCATGTGGTGCGCGGCACCGCCGCCGCAGGGCGCGCCGGGCCTGACCTCACCCATGTCGCGTCGCGCCGTTCGATCGCCGCGGGCACGCTGCCGATGACGCGCGGCGGATTGCAGGGCTGGATCGCCCAGCCGCAGGCGTTGAAGCCCGGCACGTCGATGCCGCAGGTCAGCCTTTCGCCTGCCGATGCCGATGCGGTTTCGGCCTATCTGGCCGGCCTCAGATGACGCCCGATCGCGACCGAGTCGATCGGCTCGATGCGACCTGGCGCGATCCGCCGGGTCTTTGGGGTTTCCTTACGACCGTCGACCACAAGCGGATCGCCGCGCGCTACATCGTCACCGCGCTGCTCCTGATGTTCCTCGCGGGCTTTCTCGCGCTCGACATGCGCTGGCAGTTGTCGGTGCCCGAGAACACCCGGATGGGGCCGCAGCTCTACAATGAGAGCTTCTCGCTGCACGGCTCCACGATGCTGTTCCTCGTGTCGGTGCCGCTGATGGAGGCAATGGCGTTCTGGCTGGTGCCGCTGATGCTCGGCACCCGCAACATGGCGTTCCCGCGGCTGGGGGCGTTCAGTTTCTGGCTGTATCTCGGCGGGGTGCTGACCCTGTGGATCGGCCACGCGATGGACATCACCCCCGATCTCGGCTGGTTCGAATATCCGCCACTGTCCGGCCCCGCCTATTCGCCGGGCCACCGCGCCGACATCTGGGCACAGATGATTACCTTTACCGAGGTCGCGGCGCTCGCCGCATCGGTCAACGTGGCCGCGACGATCCTGAAGATGCGGCCGCCGGGGATGACGCTCGCCCGGATGCCGGTTTTCCTCTGGGCGATGCTGGTCGCCTCGTTGATGACGATCCTGTCGATGCCGGCGGTGATGCTGGTGACGAGCATGCTGATCGCCGACCGGATGGTCTCGACCCATTTCTTCTCGCCCGCCGGCGGCGGCGACGTGCTGCTCTTCCAGCACCTGTTCTGGTTCTTCGGCCATCCGGAGGTCTACATCATCTTCATCCCTGCGACCGGCTTCGTCTCCTCGATCGTCGAGACCTTCTCGCGCCGGCCGCTGTTCGGCCACAGCGTGCTGGTGCTGTCGATGGCAGCGATCGGCGCGCTCGCCTTCGGCCTCTGGGTCCACCACATGTTCGCGGTCGGCCTGCCGCCCCTCGGCAACGATTTCTACACCGCCGCCAGCATGGCGATCGCGCTGCCCGCCGGGCTGCAGATCTTCTGCTGGATGGCGACGATGTGGAGCGGGCGACCGTGGCTGGCGACGCCGATGCTGTGGGTGGTCGGCTTCATCGCCACCTTCGTGATCGGCGGGCTGTCGGGGGTGATGACCGCCTCGGCGGCGCTCGACCTGCAACTGACCGACACCTATTTCGTGGTCGCCCATTTTCACTACGTACTGGTCGGCGGGGCGATGTTCCCTCTCTTCGGCGCGTTCTGCTACTGGTATCCCAAGGCGACCGGGCGGCTGATGTCGGAGCGGTGGGGGCAGGTCGCCTTCGGGCTGATCGTCGGCGGCTTCAATCTCGGCTTCTTTCCGATGCACCTTCTTGGCCTGATGGGGATGCCGCGGCGCGTCTACACCTATCCGGCGGGCATGG
>Ga0068862_100003687_pt1 | contig 13104 bp, 17 predicted proteins | sample KBSSwiS52_FD_66598 | JGI IMG/M metagenome (GOLD analysis project Ga0068862, IMG submission 66598) | Switchgrass rhizosphere microbial communities from Kellogg Biological Station, Michigan, USA - KBS Switchgrass S5-2 | ecosystem: Host-associated > Plants > Roots > Rhizosphere > Soil ... | reverse complement strand
GCCAAGTGCGGGGTCCGCGCGCCGGCGATGACCGGCGATCCGATCCTCGAGCGGCACATCCGGGTGCAGGCCAACACCCTGGAATGGCTGCCGATCTTCCTGGTCTCCATGTGGCTGTTCGCCCTCTACTGGAACGACCGCGTCGCCGCCGCCCTGGGCGTCGTCTGGATCGTCGGCCGCATCATCTACGCCTTCGGCTACGTGGCCGATCCGTCGAAACGGGCCGCGGGCTTCCTGATTCAGGCGCTGGCCGCCGCCGTCCTGCTGTTCGGCGCCCTGGGCCGGGCCGTCTGGAGTCTCGCAATCGTCGGCGCCTGAAGGCCGACGGTTGCGCTCGTCGGCCGCCGGCGCCATCTGGTGCTAGCTTGGCCAGGTCGCAACCGCGTCCCGACCCGCGTGTTTCGCCATGTGGACATCCGTCGAGGGACGTCGAGGAGTAAGACCCAAGATGGTCAAGAACAGCGCCATAGTCGCCCTGGCTCTCGCCGCCGGGCTTTCGGCCTGCGCGACGCCGACTCCCTACCAGCCCAGCGTCCCCGGCAGGGCGTCCGCCGGCGGCTACAGCGAGCAGCGGATCGAGGCCGATCGCTGGCGCGTCACCTTCGCCGGCAACAGCCTCACCTCGCGCGAGACGGTGGAGGCCTATCTGCTGTTCCGCGCGGCCGAACTCACCCTGCAGCAGCGGCACGACTGGTTCACCATCGTCGACCGCAACACCGAGCGCCATTCGCGCACCTATGTGGATCCGGATCCGCTTTACCGGCCGTGGTATGGCCCCGGCTTCGGCTACTGGCGGCCGTCCTGGCGGTACTATGGCGGCGGGTTTGGCTGGCGCAGCTGGGACCCGTTCTGGGGCGACCCTTTCTGGGCCGACCGGGTGGACGTGCGCACCGTCGACCGCTTCGAGGCCAGCGCCGAGATCGTGATGCACGACGGACCCAAGCCCGCCGGCGATCCGCGCGCCTTCGACGCCCGCGGCGTGGTGGAGAACCTGGGGCCGAGGATCCAGCGCCCGGCGCCTTGAGCGCCGGCGCCACGGCGTTTCAGCGGATGCGACGGGTTCGCGTTCGGAGTAGTATGACCGCCTTGAACCCAAACCGCGGCCAGGGATTATCTCTGGATATGGTTAGTGGCTCCGGGAGTTCGCCGTGCCGTCTTGGGCCTATCTCGTCGTTCTGATGTTTGTGGGACTGCTCGCCTGGCCCGCGTTCGAAGGAAGGGTCCTGCGCACCCTGCGGCGGCTGCGTCGGCGGCTGAGGCGGGGGCGCAGCTATCGCAACCCCTACGCGCCGCGCCGCGCCGAACCGGACGCCTCGTCGCTCGCGCCGCCCACCCATCGGTGAGCCGGCCGTCGGGCCGGATCTAGGTCCCGGTCCCGTCGTCGTCCGCCAGGCGGCGGGCGGTCGCCAGCAGGCGCTCGGACGGCGGGCAGGTTTCCAGCATGCGCCGCAGCGCCTCGTCCAGTTCGCAAAGCCGGCCGGCGCGTGGCTGGGCCGAAGCGGGGCCGGTGCGGCGGATCAGGCGCGGCGCCGGCCGCAAGTCTTCCAATCCAGGCGGCGCGCGTAGGCTGGTGTGGGCAAGTTCGGCTGGGCGATGGGGCATGCGCTGATCCCGTTTCCACCAGCACAACACTTCGGCGTTAACGTTTGTTGCAATACCGCTTCGATTAAGCAGGCGTCATCAACCGGCGCCGAGCCCTGAAACACCAGGCCCTGTTCGCGCGGCCCGGCCGCGCCAGGTCTGCTTAAGCTTTACGGAATCCCTGGGGAAAGCCCGTACTTCCCAACTCCGGAAGACGTCTGACCTCGAAATTTTTGGAGCGGGCGAAGAGATTCGAACTCTCGACCCCAACCTTGGCAATATTAGAGCAACGGCCATTACCGTTGCTGGACTACAGGCGCGTTTTCATGTAACGTCTACTCCGCTCGACGATGTCACTTCTGCGTTATTGACCGATCTAGTGATTTTTCAGCGTTAAAAGTGGGGATTTAGTGGGTGAGAGCCTCATGCATTCACGTTTGACGAACATGTATTGTGCATGTATTTAAGCGCAGCCTTCCGGCTTATGACTGACGACGACAATATTCAACACCAATGGACAATTACAGATGCATCAGACTCCAACACGCGGGCGACCATCAAAATACTCTAGACACGATAATCTTCTATCCTGTTTATTACCTGGTGAGAAAAAGCGCCCAACCTACATTTCCGGCATTGGCGTATTTCGCGGGCAACGCGATGATACAGTCTGGGTGAAGATATCTCTTAGAAACGGAGGTGTATACCATGGCAAGACTTATCCTCCAGGTGCGGCAATTGAAATCAAGCTAGGCTCCAAGAAAAGCTGGGATTGGAAAGATAGCGAAGAGAAGCGTCAGAGCCTGCAGCGCGTAGCCGATCGCGGAGAGCCGCTGGAGCCCAGACCCGAACTCCTGTTCAAGGATCATGCTAAGGATTGGCTTGCTAACAGGAAAGACGCGAAGAGCTATTTCATCTCATCTGGTATTATTACCAATCACTTGAACCCGACATTTGGCAACGTTTCTCTTAAGCGCATTTCACGCAAAGACATAAACCGGTGGATTTCAACGCAGGCACCTAAATTCAAGCGCTCAACACTGAGCAGGCATTTTACTACCTTAAAGTCCATACTTAATGATGCAATCAAAGACGAAATTATGGACAAAAGCCCAGCGCGCCATGTCGACCCTATATCGGGCGTAACGCCACGTCAGCGCTGTTTGACGACCCAGGAAATAGCAAAAATATTCGAGGCGGCCGACGCCCTGGACCGCAATGCTCTCGATCGTTCGACATATAAGACGCATGAGATTATTGGCTGGCTGCGCGACTACTTAACGTTTGCGTTGCATTCGGGAATGCGTCGCCAAGAAATACTCCACTTGAATTTTGGCGACTTTGAACCGCTCGACGCGCGAACACGGGTTACAGTGCGAGAAAGCAAAAACGGCTCTTCAAGGTGCATTGATTGCACTGAGGATATGATTTCGATTCGAGATCGAATGCTGAAAGCAGATCGGTTACCTGGCGATAACCGATTGTTTCCACTATCTCTGACGACAGTCAAGCGCCGACTCACCAGGCTGTGGAAGGTCTGTGGCGTGAAAGATGTTCGACTCCACGATTTCAGGCGCACTCACATTTCTTGGTTAGTCAAAGCCCGCATCGACCTTGTTACTATTGCATACAGGGTAGGGCATAAAGACCTACGAATGCTGCAAAGTACTTATGCCGTCTTTCAAGGAGACGAAGATGCTTCCGACATGGCTCAGAAACTGTTTGGGCACATTTCTGCAAATAACGCCGAGTAGCTCTTGCGTTTCCTAGCGCTTAACAGTATATTTCTACCGTCACAACTCGAATTTCTCGAAGGAGTGCAAATCATTGATGAGGTAAAACATGAACTATGAAAACAATCTACTTTGGAATGACAAGATGGTTGCATATTCGCTTTGCATGTCTCCATCTTGGGTGCGCGGGGAGCGTTACAAGCGTAGGCATTCCCTCCCACATCAGCTCGACATCGACCCCGTGTTGATTGGAAGTAAGCCTCTATATGTCGCTGATGAGATCAGAGCCTTCATTGCGAACAGAAAGGCAGCTAGGACAACTAACTAAACAGAGGCATTAGGTCGCTAAGCAGGGGATTGGCGCCCCCTGCATGCTCCTCGCGCTCGCCCAGGCCACTCAGTCGATATCGCAGGAGACTGGACCAGCGCCTCGCCGCCAGACGTCCTCTGGCATGGCACCGTCGAGCGGTTCCTGCCGCCGATCATGGCGGAGGGCCTAAAGCCCATGGCTCGACACCACGTACATCTGTCTTCCGATCGGGAGTCGGCAGAGCTGGTCGGTAGCCGTTGGGGCAAGCCAATCATCCTGCGCGTCGACGCCAAGCTGCTGGCCGCGCTAGGTAAAGAATTTTGGGTCACAGGAAAGGGCGTTTGGTTGACCAACGCTGTGCCAGCGGACGCCCTGGACCACGCGCGATGTCCGCTTTGGGTGGTAGGCGGACCTTATGCCCGCCACCGATAACGGATATCAGGCTCGTTCTCTTCGTTACGAGCACCGTCCGTGGTCTCGACGGCGGTGAACCCCTCGCAATCGCAGGAGCCGCATTGAGCTTGGTTCCTGCGACTGTCACTCACCGAAGCGTCGAGGAGGTGACGGTTACGACAATTCTCCCTCCGCCGAAACCGACGCCATGAGGCGTCGTTCGCATCCCAGGACACAACCGCCTTCTGTCCGCTGCGGGGGGTTGTAGACTTTGGACTCCGGGTAATAGCCTGCCGCTTTTGGGGTGCCGAATGAGCGAGGACGTTAAGGTGCCGACGCCCTGCTGCTTCTGCGGCCAATCGGATTATGCCGGTTCCGATCCAACCTATCTCACCGTCGGCACGCGATTGGAGGTTACGAGAACGTGGTGGTGCCATTTGGCCTGTTTCGAGGCTCGATTGCCGGAGATGCCTGAGCCCTGGAACGTCTACGACTACGAGGCAGACACAGGCCAACCATTCAGTTGACCGCAAGCCGACCTTCCCAACGTCCGACATGGGTCTTCCCCGTTGGGCCAGCGTCCCGAACCGGACATAGGGTCTGTCTGCCGACGAGCGGACGTTCCGAACTTCTCAGAGGGGGGGAGCGGACCTAGGGTTCTACCAATAGGCGGGCACGGGCGGCTGCCACCAGTTCCGCATAATCGGCTCGAAAAGGCTCCACGAGGGTTCGCTCCAATGCAGCGAGCAAGCCATCTAAAGCGGATCGTTCCGCCGCAGAGGCCGCTTGAAGATCGAACTGCGAAAGCCACTCGAAAAGGACGAGAGCCTCATCTGCGGTGAGGTCGATCTGAACATTCTTAGCCATGGCCGATGGCTAGCATATGTACTCTGCGACCGCTTGGGGTGGAAAGACCACCTTCACTCGCGCTGCGTTAAACTGCCATGATGCCCCACGCCGCACATTCGAAGAAATCCGAGCCGGGTACGCGGGGCACTGGGACCTTTGTGAGCTTGCATCGGTGACGGACAGGCGTTCGGACGATGACACACTTCTACATGTTGCAGCGTTCCTAGGTGTCGAGCGCGATGTCCGCGACCTGCTGGCCTTGGGAGCCGTCGTCGATGGAAAGGGCGACCTAGGGCACACACCGCTCCATTATGCGGCGATGCGAGGTCACCTCGACGTCGTCTCCGCCCCCCTCGCGGCCGGTGCGAACCTATACTTCAGGACGAGTTTGGCAAAACTCCTGCAGATTGCGCTGCGTGGGCCGGCCATAAGGAGGTTGTGACACTGCTTAGATCGTCACGCCGTCGGCGTCGTGCGAAATGATGCCTCAGAGGCGTGAAAGTCTAGGTGGCCGGACGCGCGCAAGGCCTATGAGCCCAAGCGGACATAATGACTATCGCCACCGCCAAGCAGACGGTCCCGACATCCGACACGGGTGGAAAGCGGACCTTGGTTTTTGAGCCTTGAGACGAACTCACTGGTCGTTCGCTGCCCGACACATCGATCACTCCGATGAGCGTCGCAAAGTCGCTTGCAACGACACGCGCCCACCTCATCACTATGGGAAGTTTTCTCTCGACGAACGATTAAATCGGGAGACGATTCTAGATCGCAAAATGGGAGTCTTTGCCATGCCAAAGGTAGCCGTAGTTTGTGCCACGCTTTTCGCGCTCGCTTCTGTCGCCCTGGCCTCGAAATCGCAGGCTCAGAGTATCCATTTGTCGCCGAACGATGGTCAGACGGCCACGCTCGATGGGCTTTCCGGGCACTGTGTATTGGTTGTAGGCACGCGGAGGGTCGAAGACCAAGAGGGCCTTATCCTGCGAGGCATGCTCAGAGGGTTCGGTTCCAGCGGGGTTACCGACTTAGTCGGCGACGCTCACACTGGGCCGACGAAGTTCGTCTACTGGCCGACGAATGGCCAAAACTTGATAATCACCATGTATAAAGAATATCACGGAGTCCAGACATCAATAGGGATGACAAGTAAGCATTTCGTGTTAACCCCCTACAACGCGTGGACGCTTACCAGCATTTCGGGAGTACACGACGTCTACACGCTCGACGTTTATGACTACCCCGGCCCAGATTTTAGCAGTTGCCACACCTAGCCCTTCATTGCCGCGACGCAGATTTTCCCAACGTCCGCCATGGGTCGAAAGCGGGCTATCAGAGAGGGACGCGTTTCTCGATCCGCTGAATCGCAGCGCGGCTGACCCCGTATCGTTTTGCCAGTGCGCCAAGGGACATGCCTTGGGCACGACTTGCACGAACGTCCGCCTGTTGCTCGCCTGTGAGGGTAGGTGGTCGACCGAGGGTCCGCCCCTGGGCACGCGCACGCTGCAACCCTGCCTGGGTGCGCTCGATCAACAGGTCTTTTTCGAATTCGGAAACGGCGTTGATCACCCCCATGGTCATTTTGCCAGCCGCGCTGGTGAGGTCGACATTCCCAAGGGCCAGGCAGTTCACGCGCACGCCCATGGCGGCGAGCGATTCGACGGTGGCTCGGACGTCCATGGCGTTTCGCCCCAGCCGATCCATCTTGGTCACGACCAGCACGTCGCCATCTTCGAGTTTGTCGAACAGGCTCGTGAAGCCCTTTCGCTCGCGTGCGGCCACAGAGCCTGAGACCGTCTCCGCAACAATCCGCTTGGGTTCGATAGCGAAGCCAGCCGCTTCGATCTCACGGACCTGGTTATCGGTGGTCTGATCAACCGTGCTCACGCGACAGTATGCGAAGGTGCGTCCCAACCGTTGGCCTCCTGTATCGTTATCCAGGCTCGGAATGTAGCATGCATCGAAATGCTCGCCAAGCTACCTTCCGATACACACGGGAGATGCGTATCGGAATCGGACGATTTCGAACCAGGCTCGCGCCGTTGCCAAACTCCACGGACACTGGAATGTCTTGCGTTCATGAGTGCCTTGGTGCGGCGGGTGATTCCAAGCGAAGCGAATTGGGGATCGGGTTTCACCATCGAGATTGGATCACTTAAGCATCAGGTAGACGGCGCGGGAGCAGAACGGTGTTGGAGCGAGTAACGATTCTGCCTCAACAATTAGACCTGGGCGCAATTGCGGAAGCCGTCGTCTATTATGGCAAAGTTGAGATCAGATGCTTCAATGGTCACATCGCAGACCTCGTCGAGCGGGTAGGCATAGACACCGCAATCCGCGTCGCGGAGAGTGATTTAATTGATTTTCGGTATAGCGTCGCCTCCCTGTCGATCATGACCGATAACGATCAACTATACCCTCATGATATATTCACGATTTTGCCCGATCAGACCGCCGATGGCCGCAAGATTAGAAGTGCTGCGGACGAACTAGATTATACGTTCGCGAATCGATTTGGAAATGGCGTTATAAATTCAAGGGACGTAAGACGGCTTGTTGGGGCATTTCTAGAGCCAGTTAACTTACAACAGAGAGCAAGTGAGCACGCGATATCAGATTTCGAAAAGCATTCTTTTTTTACCAATGCGGTGAAGCTTGTTCTTGAAAATCAATTTCCTAGTTACCCCAATTTGACCGACGTGAACGCGAGGATCGTCTTTTCTCCGCCCACTCCACCGAGGAGGTGGGGACAGTTTATGCTCGCATCTAACGTCGACTTTGCGTTGACAAGCAAACTGCTTGCTAAAACTATTGGAGAGCCGCAATCGCAATTTGGTCCGGGCAACTTGATTGCACCGATCGTTCATATGCATGAGGCGCTTCTCTATGCCGGAGGCAATAGATGCGACATCTGGGCGGACAATACGTGCTCCGCCCTACTTCAACTGCGCGTAAACAGCCTTCTAGATCGCCTCGAAAATGGTAAGAAAAATATTGATCGGTTTCATGAGCTAAAGTTCTCTCGAAGGTCATTCGCCGAGGCAGTCAACAATAATGCGAGGAGCCTAGCAGATGTAATGGATTTTGTAGAAAAGGATGATACCCGCAAATTTAAGCGGTGGATCGCGGCATCTGCTGAGCAAGCAGATTTGCTTGTGGAGTATGAGAAAAGCAAGCTGGCCCCTTCGGCGTTAGCGGCCTCTCTGCCTTTTAAGGCGGGTAAGTTGGTGCTTTTTGCTACCGTTGGGGCGGCGCTGGATCGGATCACAGGTGGAAGTGGTGTTGCTGGGGTTATTGGGGGACTTGCTGGCGACGCGCTTCTAAATAGCGCGGACGAATTTATAACGTCGCGCCTCCGACTTGGATGGCGACCCAACCAGTGGGTCGCCATGGCCGATAAGTTTCTTAATTAATGACGGTCCGTTGGGCTTGCATTGAATAGTAACTACGAAACTTGCGACTGTGATCGTGAAATCCGCGCAATCTTTATATCGACCATGAGACATGCGTTCATGTTACAATGAACCTCGGGTGGTCACGAATATGTGATCTATTTTGCATCAAGCGATACGGTTGCCACGTCGGGTTACTTGCTAAGTAAATTACACACTTCGAAGATCGAGAGATCGGGTTGGCTACCAGTTAATGAATGCCCGCTGTCTGTAGTTTTGGAAATTGCAGTTGCGTCTAGGGTCGAAGCTAGCTTCCCAATGACCCCACGTTGCCGAAAGGCTAGACGTGGATAGGGGAAAACACCAGCCATAGGGGTGGAATGCTGTCAAAAAATTGCCCCCCACGATGAAGGAATACTTTACCTTCGAGCACGACGGGTATCGCCCCACGGTTACGTCGTTGCTGCCGCCATTCAAGCGGAACTTAAAAGGAGACCGGATGACCGCCCTTTCCAACTAGATGTTGGTTGTTCTAGTGGGGTGTGTGATGAGGACTTTATACTCAGGTCTTTTAAACGCGCTTGGCCTTGACAGGCTAAGTGTGTTCAAAGTTACATTACCTCAGATATGAAATACATTAATGTAAAGAACAATATATCAGCTTGGCTGATGCGAAGCATCAGGCCACGCTGATGCTAGCGTAGCTAGCCCATCTATATGGGATCGTCGTCGTGTGATCATGCGCGAACAAAATTGCCTGGATCGTCGAAAAACTCTTCAACCCTCTTTTTAGTAAATGATTTATTCCCGAACCAATAGTATTTGAAAGTGCTCAGCATCAACTTGCAGCCGGTCTTATCGTATCTTTGTAGGTGCCGAGGAGCTGATAAGTCTAACGTAGGTTTCCGAATCTGCGAGCTTGACCCATGATGTTCAGGCTGGTCTTTTGGTATAAGGTCAAACCCGTAGAACTTACCGTCATGCGACAGTGTATAAGCAACGCAATGAGTCTCTCTCATTGTTGATGGAATCTTTATCGAGACGGATCGTCTGACAAGGGCCTCTCCCTCGGGCCCCACAACACCCTTGAGGGCACCATTACCCTGCGCCCAAAAAAACCAATCTGGATCACTGACAATAATCTGCGGAAGGGTTTTACCCTTACCCTTCCACTTACCAAAATTTACTTCTGTCCACACAGACTTGACCTCAGTTCGCTCTGTAGCAATCGAACGCTGGCGTGATCGCCGTTGCCACTCATTACCAGATCGCAGAGTCGTCGGGGAGCCCTCCTTGACCCCGGGTCTTTCAAGCCAATCACGAGCTGCATCAGCTTGCGTGGAGAGACCTAGGCGTACGGCACCGCGATCTTCTGAGCCAGGCCGCCGCAAATCGGACCTTGCGAAGGACGCTTCAGGGTGGATAGCGGTCCTTAGGTCACCGCCGTAAACTCCTCCCATGACGACGCCGACGCGGCTTGAATTAAGGGATGGGGAAAATCTGTTAGATTGGCTCAATTCCCTTTCGTCCCCTTCGTTTCGCGGCTGAGGAGCACCCTGAGGGCCTGACTCGGGGATAAGCTGCATGTGCACCGATGGATACGGGACCTCCCATGTCTGACTCTGCCTGGAGACTGCCCTACGAGGGGACGAACGTAGCGGTGCTCGCCAACTGTCACGTTCGTTCTGGTGGGGCGCAGTTCCCGCCCTCACTTTTTCCGCGCCTGCAAGGTGCTGACGTGATCGTAACGCTCGGAGGGATGGGGGAACGTTCGGCGCTCGATGAGCTTGAGAAAATTGCACCTGTCCTCGGCGTTTGCGGTGGTGATGATGAGGACGATCCGCGGACGCGGCGGCCCACTTTGCTGCTGGAAGGGGAAGGGTATCGGGTCGGATGCGTTGTCGATCCTCGGCCTTTTGGACTAGCCAGCGCCTTAGATCCGTTCAGGGCAGCAGAGCGTGCGGATGAGGTCTGTCAGCGCGTGTTTGGCGGCCCCCTGAACATACTGCTTCATGCGGCCAGTCACCGCTCCGATGAGGCTCCATTCGGCAATGGATCAGCGATCAATCCGGGCAGTCCAGTGTTACCGGCTGAAGGTTCCAAGCCGAGCTTCCTTCGGCTCAAAGTGGCGAGGGAAGGTTGCTTCGGTCAGTTGGTCTGGGTGGCTTAATCCATCATCGGCGGTCGATGAGGTCCGCGACGGGTGGATAGCGCGCGCTCAGAAAGTCCGTTGACGGGCTCCGCCGACGATCTCCGGAACGTGGAGATCATCTAACGTCCGAGATGGGTGAGAAGCAGAGGCTATTTGGATCGTCGTTTTGTCTTCCTCTTCGTAATACTTGTTGAAAGGTAACTTCCACTTCCGATTCGCTTGAAATGGCGGATGTTTTCTTCCATTGCCTTCTCATTGGACGCCCAAGCCCCCGCAGGTCCCAGTGCGGACAAGCTAAAGTTCGCGGCCACCAGCGCAGATGTCATTGCAGGATACTTCCGACTGTAAAAATCCCAGGTCGTCAATGCTTTCGCTCGCACGATTGGACTGGCGTGTTCCCTCATGAGGGTATGTATATCCGCAAGAAAATGGACATCAAATGCGACGTCGGGAGCCATATCAGACACCTCCCAATACGTAGTGGGATAGGTGCGCGTGAACTCGTCCAGAGATCGTAGCTGTCGGCTGAGATAAACGAATGAGAAATCACCACTAAATTGTTCAACCTGAAAGAAACGGTTGTAAGGAAGCGCAGACTTGTCCATCACGAGGCCAATGAGCGGAAGAATCTTTTCAGCCTCATACGCCTTGATGAGTGCGTCTCCGTAGAAGCACTCCACGTTCTGCAATCGATAATGGTTGAACTGGCCCGCAAGCAGAACGGCGCGGAACCAGATGTCTTGTCCAGTCAGTCGGCGATGCAAGTCCTCCGCGAACTCCGTGAGGTACCAGACCAGGTACCTCCGATCCTCGTCGCTGAGCACATCATCTGGATTGTAGACCAAGATGGTGTCCGAGAAGACGATTGTCTTAAAATTGGGGTGCTGATGGACGTTCAGTGTGTCCAAGATCGCGTACACCCGCGCCACCTTTCGGGGCTCCCTAAGCGTCATCTCCTTGAAACCCAGGATGTCGATGTACAGGAGAAAACGGCTAGGGCCTTCTGACACGTTGATCCTCCGTGGGGTCATCACGGAGCTTGGTGCCATAGTGATTGTGACATCGCCAACTGCTAGGAAGCGAAGTGGGTCAACGTCAAGCTTGTGACTGTGCCGTCATCAGGACCAGCGACCGTCCGATGGTCGAAGCGAGACACGCCGCGCCAACGTCTGGGATGTGGTGATCTTCATGCGTCCGAGGGTCGAAGGCGGACTCCTTGACGTTATCTCGATTGAGCCAAGTTCGCTACCGAACGCAGATGCTAAAGTCCTGATCCTCAGCATCAGCGCCAAGTTGGTTGCGCCAGCACGCCCCGTCCCGCAGCCATTCGCCGCCAGCCTGCCAGACCCCTGTGCCTGCCGTGTTTGTGACGGTGACAGTCGCTTTCCCAGGAGTCGTGATGTCAAGGCGGATGGCCGACGCATCCGCCATAATTGGCCTGCCGTCCGCGCGGCCCACCATAAACGAGCCATTTCGGGCTTCGGTCGGTGAGAACTGGCACGGGCCGACATATCCATCGCCTTCGCCGAAGCCCAGCTGGATTTCGCATTTCGCTGGCCATCCGATCGACGTCGACGGGACCACGGCGGGTGGAGATTCCGCAGGCGGAGCGAGCGCTGGTTCGCTGGTTGCGGTGGCGTTGAACGGCGCTGGAACGTTAGCCTGAGATGGTAGCTCCTGATCTGGTACTGTGCTGTCGCGAGACGTAGGTGCCTCTACGCGGTGCATCTCGCTGCTAGTACTAGCCGAGGGCGGGATGGAGGTTAAGACGATAATGGCCATCAGTGCCGAAATCGCCAGCAGCCCCAACCCGACGATGCCCACACCTGAGGTCAGCCAAAACTTCAGGTGGTACCCGATCCAATCGCCAACCGATGCGACCTGGACCACGCCGAAATCATTACGGCGTGAAATTGTATCCCAGTTGTTTCGAATGATGGCGAATACCATCAGAGCAATCCCGACTAGCGCTCCCACGACACAGAGCCCCAGCCACGCAGCAGTTGGCAGGGCCAAGCCGCCCAGAACTTGAACTTGAAAAATGGCAGCCTCCCTCAACCAAACGGAGCATATCAAAATAGGGAAAAAATGCCTATGCGATTTTTCCGTCTAGGGCGGTGGCCAACGTCAACTCGTTGGCCCCATGCCGAAAACCGTCTTCTCTGGCGCTCACCAGCATCTCGTCGAGGTGTTGGTCGAAGCTCGGAAGCGGTCAGGGCTCACCCAGACCGATCTGGCCGTACGGCTCGGTAAGGACCAGAGTTTCGTCTCCATCATTGAGCGCTCTCAGCGACGCGTCGACGTCCTGGAGTTCTACGCGCTGGCTAGGGCGATGGAGTGCGACCCTGTGGAGCTGTATGGCGAGGTCGTGGCTAGGCTGCCCTCAGAGGTCGCCATCTGAGCGCGCGGAAGCGAAGGAGGCTCTGGAAGCGTTCGTCACCACAATGGGGCAAATTCCCGCGTGCCGTTCTTCGTGTTGGTGACCTCCCCATCGAAATACGTCCCAGAGGGGGCCGTCAACGTGGGGATAGAGTGGGGCAAAATGTCACGTGTCTCATCCCCCGAAAGGGGAAGGTCTTAACTCATTGAAAAAATACGGAAAATTGGAGCGGGCGAAGAGATTCGAACTCTCGACCCCAACCTTGGCAAGGTTGTGCTCTACCACTGAGCTACGCCCGCGCTCCTCGAGGTCCTGCG